>ENA-OQIG01000620-OQIG01000620.1-human-gut-metagenome-genome-assembly--contig:-NODE-620-length-19355-cov-1.961306_pt1 | contig 19355 bp, 27 predicted proteins | sample MGYA00242576_ERZ504741 | MGnify/ENA primary metagenome ERZ504741 (study PRJEB26092, sample SAMD00036436) | human gut metagenome | host: Homo sapiens | study: EMG produced TPA metagenomics assembly of... | reverse complement strand
TGCGGAGGATGTTGAACAATAGTTGTGTGGGCACTGTCATTAGAGAGAAATAGTTTTCATTTTGGAAAGGAACGGTATGAGCCAAACATGAACAGGACAGATTAAAAAAGTAAATGAGACAGGCAACTATCGGCGGACAAAGATGAAAAAAGAGATGGTTCTTCAGAAACTTCGGGAGCAAGGCTGCCGGATTACGCAACAGAGGCAGATCCTTTTGGATATTATATTGGAAGAAGACTGTTCTTCCTGCAAGGAAATTTTTTACCGGGCATCTAAGCTTGATCCGGGATTGGGACGGCAACGGTATATCGTCTTGTCAATAAGCTGGAGGAGATTGGTGCGATCAGCAGGAAGAATATGTATAAAATTGCCTGCGATGAGGAAAATGGCAGCAGAGAAGTATGCAGAATTGAGATGGAGGATCATACTGTACGGTACCTGTCATCAAAAAACTGGAATGAAGTGATTCTTGCAGGGCTGAAAAGCTGTGGATACATCGGAACGCAAAAAGTAAAAGCAGTTGTGATTGAGTCTTGTGTTTGAGACTGATCGTGATAGGACTTTAAAAGATAAAATTTCTCAATAACAGAAAAATAATGGAAATTATCCGCAGGCAGGATTATAATGACAAAAATATTGTAGGAGGGAAGAGGCAGATGAAAAACCATAGATTTTGGGCATGGGCAATGGTCGCATGTCTGTTCATGACACTCTACACAGGCTACAAACATAAATAAATCTAGGAGGGATAAAAATGTTAGATTGTTTTAAATGTATTAACATGAAGAAGACAGGAATCTTTGCGGCAGGAGTTTTGTTTGGTACAGCAGGAGTAAAGCTGCTTGCGAGTAAAGATGCGAAGAAAGTGTATACAAACTGTACCGCAGCAGTACTCAGAGCAAAAGAATGTGTGATGAAGACAGCAACAACAATCCAGGAGAATGCAGAGGATATTTACGAGGAAGCAAAGGAGATTAACGCAAAACGTGCTTCGGAAGAAGAGGCAGACGTATTTGAAGAGGTCGAAGAAGTTGCGTCGGAAACTTGTACTGATGATGAAACGAAGAGAGAACTCTAATTGCAGAGAACAGGATGGAATTAACAGAGAGAACACTTGCGGATTTCTTGCCAAAAGGCGAACAGGATCAGCAGGTGTTTCCTTTTAGTTGTTCTACATATGGAAAAGGGGTAAACAGTGAGATTTAAGATAAAACATGAAATAGAGGGACGAATGCGGGTGCATTTTCTGGGAAGTACAATGACATACCGACAGGCGGATACATTACTTTATTATCTGGAAAATAAAAGTGAAGTAATCTCTGCGAAAGTATACGAGCGCACTGGGGATGCGGTCATTCGTTACAAGGGAGAGCGACGTAGAATATTGGAAATGCTGCGTAGCTTTTGTTATGATAAGGTAGTTGTTCCGAATGAAGTACTTGAGACATCAGGCAGGGCACTGAATGCAGCATATCAGGAAAAAATTATAGATAAAATTTTATTCCGATGGATGCGTAAGTGGTTTCTGCCTTATCCGATGACGGCACTGTATACGGCTGCAATGTCTGTCAAATATATTTATCAGGGATTAAAAATACTGTGTAAAGGAAAAATGGAAGTTCCGGTTCTTGATGCGACTGCCATCGGCGTTTCGATTCTGAGAAATGACTTTGACACAGCATCTTCCATTATGTTTTTCCTTTCTATCGGAGAATTGCTGGAGGAGTGGACACATAAAAAGTCTGTGGATGACCTTGCGCGTATGATGTCGCTCAATGTAGAAAAAGTATGGATAAAAAAGAATGATCAGGAAATCCTTGTTGCGGCATCAACCGTAAAAAAGGAGATTTAATCGTTGTACATATGGGAAACGTTATCCCGTTTGACGGTACTGTAATAGAAGGAGAGGCTATGATTAATCAAGCTGCGTTGACTGGAGAGTCTGTTCCAGTAAGAAGAAGCAGTGAAGATTCTGTCTATGCCGGAACGGTATTGGAAGAAGGAGAGATTACCCTGCGTGTGGAGAAGACTGGTGGTTCGAGCAGATTTGAAAAAATCGTGACGATGATTGAAGCATCCGAGAAGTTAAAATCTTCGCTGGAAGGAAAGGCAGAACATTTGGCGGATCAGTTGGTTCCATATACGTTTGCAGGCACAGGACTAGTATACCTTCTGACAAGAAATGTGACAAAGGCGCTCTCGGTACTGATGGTAGATTTTTCCTGCGCGAATGAAACTGGCAATGCCGATCTCAGTACTATCAGCTATTCGTGAGGCGAGCAAATATCATCTGACTGTAAAAGGCGGAAAGTATCTAGAAGCTGTTGCAGAAGCAGACACGATTGTTTTTGATAAGACAGGAACACTCACAAAAGCTCATCCGACGGTTGTGGATGTCATATCGTTTAATGGAGATGATCCGGATGAACTGTTAAGAGTGGCGGCATGTATGGAAGAGCACTTTCCACATTCCATGGCCAAAGCGGTTGTGTATGCGGCCAAGAAGCGGAATCTGGAACATGAAGAAATGCATTCCAAAGTAGAGTATATGGTAGCCCATGGAATCTCAACAGAGATTGAAGGAAAGCGAGCGGTGATAGGAAGCTATCATTTGTATTTGAAGATGAGAAGTGTCGGATTCCAGAAGGAAAAGAAGAACTTTTTGAGAGTCTTTCCGGGGAATACTCACATCTCTATCTCGCGATGGAACAGGAGCTTGCAGCAGTGATCCGCATCGAAGATCCTCTGCGGGACGAAGCAGTGGAAGTGATCCGCCTGCTAAAAGAGGAGGGGATTGCAAATATTGTTATGATGACTGGGGACAGTGAACGGACAGCAGCTTCCATTGCGAAAAGAGTGGGCGTGGATGATTATGATTCGGAGGTGCTTCCGGAAGAGAAAGCGAGATTTGTGGAGAAGGAGAGAGCAAAAGGAAAGAAAGTTATTATGATTGGAGATGGCATCAATGATTCTCCGGCGCTGTCAGCGGCAGATGTCGGCATTGCAATCAGTGACGGCGCAGAGCTTGCAAGGGAGATTGCGGACATTACAATCAGTGCAGATAACTTGTATGAACTTGTTTTGTTGAAGAGACTCAGTGACAGATTGATGCAGCGGATTGGAAGAAATTATCGACTGATTGTTGGAATTAACGCTGCACTCATTGCCCTTGGAGTGGCAGGAATTCTGCAGCCGACAGCCTCTGCATTGTTTCATAATACATCAACACTATTCATTGGGCTGGATAGTATGAAAAATTTAATGGAATAGCATATCAAAAAGCGTGTGAGAGATAAGAAGTATCCTTGCTGTCTGTACAGATGGCAGGATACTTCTTCTTTTTAACGGAAAGATTATTGAGAAAAATAGATCAATAAAAGTATTGACGAATCAACTTGAATTAGATAATATAAACATAAATTAGAAACAACTAACAAGAGAAGGAGGAAACATGAGTCAGGAAATATTTGAACTTGTGAAGGGGATGGATTTCAAAAAGATCGAAACACAGCTTGCTCTGCAATGTGCACCATTGATCATGGGACTGAAAGTTTCTAATCTTTTTATCATTCCAGCGGAGAATGAAACAGCAGTAAAAATGGTTTTGAAGCACTCAGGAATCTCTTATTTCCGGCTACTCCGGACGACAGAAAAGATCACATATCTTCTATATCGCAGAAAAGATCTAGAACAAGTGATAGAACATCCAAAGATGAGGGATTTCTTTCAGAAAGAAGGATATGGGCAGTTGACATTAGGAGCTATTTTGTATACCTTTCAGAAACGTTACGAATCTTATATGACAGCAGGAGGAATGTTTCCGCATGAGATGGGTCTGCTTCTTGGATATCCGCTCGATGATGTCACAGGATTTATAGAGCAGAAAGGCAAAAATTATCTTTATGCAGGATATTGGAAAGTATACACGAATATGGGAGAGAAGATTTGCCTGTTTCAGGCATTTGAAGAGGCAAAAGAAGCATTGATCCAAGCGGTTGCCAGAGGAATTCGGATAGAAGAACTAGTCCGGGGATGTGTGGCATAAAAATACATTGTCGATGAAAAAAGAAGCAGAGACAAGGAAAAGATAAGGAGGAAGATCATGGATAAAATTTATGTAGTATATTGGTCACAGACAGGAAATACAGAGGCGATGGCTGAAGCGGTCGCAAGGGGAATCCGTTCAGAAGGAAAAGAAAGTGCGGTTGTAGAGGTGGGAAGCATCTCACCAGAAGAATTAAAGGAAGAGGCAGTGTTTGCACTTGGCTGCCCGGCGATGGGGGCGGAAGTGCTGGAAGAATCAGAGATGGAGCCTTTTGTGGAAACATTGGAAGCATTTGTGAAAGGAAAGACAGTTGGCTTGTTTGGTTCTTACGGATGGGGAGATGGAGAATGGATGAGAGACTGGGAAGCGCGTATGCAGCAGGCGGGAGCAAATGTCATCGGAGGAGAAGGTGTGATCTGTCAGGAGACACCGGATCAGGAGGCATTGGAAAAGTGTGAAGAGCTCGGGAAAAATCTTGCAGATTTGTAGACAGAAGAGAAAAGAAAGGACAGAAAGATGAGCGTTGTAATTGTAGGAGGCCATGACCGGATGGTTTGTCAGTATAAAAAAATATGTAAAGGGTATAAGTGTAAAGCGAAAGTATTTACACAGATGTCTGCAAATCTAAGTGAACAGATTGGCACTCCGGATCTGCTGATCTTGTTTACGAATACCGTATCTCACAAGATGGTACGCTGTGCAGTTGCAGAAGCAGAGAAATGCGACGCAGACATTGTGCGATGTCATACAAGCAGCAAGAGTGCATTGACAGAGATTCTTGAGAATGTATGTGCTTCTTCTGTTTGCTAAGAGGATAGTAAAAATAAGAAAAAAGTAGTTGTAGGCGGCAGAAGTAACTGCCGCCTTTTGCATTGTGTTTCGTGCCGTAGCGGATTAAAACAGAGTTTTGTGCAAGGAAGTCAGCACATAACAATAATCTTCCTCGGGACGATCTGAGCGGGAATGCTTTTCGTGGCATTTGTGTAATAGACGATCAAAAGGCGATCCGCAAGAGAGCAGCGGAATGGCTGCCCATTTGATCCGACGATGTCGGTGGCGGGGGAAACATTTAGTTTTAGTGTATTGTCATTGTTTGTGAGAGTTTCATCAAAATAGTCTACGGTGATCGTTTCATTTGGCTGCTTTCTCCCAAGGATGACAGCACGGTACTGAGGAGGATAGATAAGTGGAACAGGAACCTGGGCATCGTAAAAAGCCGCGACAGTCATGCCGCGGCGAAGGCGTACTTCACTGATGACATACGTATCACTTGATACGACAACTGTGACAGTACCTTCAGATGTCTGTAAAGTGACAAGGGAGCTGCAACATTCATCGCCGAAAGGGCGAATGTTTTGAATCGTTCCTTCCAGCGGGACAAAAGAAAAGTTAGGCATAAAATATTACTCCTGTTTTTCACCAGTATATGCAGAAGAATATTTTGTGGCACCACTTTCATTCGAATCCAGTTTAGGAGGTTCAAACGGATAGATTGCCTCATAGGATTCCAGTTCAGCAGAGGAGGACGGTGCAGAAGGAATCAGTCCTGTGCAGTCCCATGCAGAAGCTGCAGAAGAAAGATAATCGTAAGAGTCAATGATCTCCTGATTGGTTAGTGTTTGTTCGGAAATTGGCTGAGTATCAGAAGAGATTTTTCCGGCAGGTGCAGCTGTACCGCCTTTTGCAGATTGTTCAGTAATTGGTTTCATAAAAAACTCCTTTCCCGTCTGTAAGTCGTTGATATCCGGTAATAATTTTTTTTAAGATAGAAAAGATATCATAAATAGTATGAGCGGAAAGGAGAAAAATTATGTTTTCAAATGCAGAAAGGCGATGGTATAATAAAAATTGTCAAGAGAGAACTCAGGTAAGAACAATGAGCAAAAATAAAAAAATCGAGATAGAAAAGAGGAAGTATTATGAAGATTGCAATAGATACACATTCACATACGATTGCGAGCGGACATGCATACTGTACGATTCGTGAAATGGCATCGGCAGCTGCAAAGAAGGGATTGCAAGGACTTGCGATTACAGAACATGCTCCAACGATGCGGGAACCTGTCATCCATTTTATTTTTCTAATTTAAAAGTGATTCCGCGGCAAATGTCGGGAGTGGAGATGTTTTTTGGTGTGGAGTTAAATATTTTAGATGCAGATGGAACAATTGATCTTTCAGAAGCACTGTTAAAAGAGATGGATCTTGTCATTGCAAGCCTGCATCTGCCATGTTTTGCAAAAGGTGCAACTAAGGAAGCATACACGGAAGCTTATTTAAAAGTGATGGAAAATCCGTATGTGAATATCATCGGGCATCCCGACGACGGAAGGATCCCGGTAGATTATGAAAAAATCGTGGAGGCTGCTGCAAAGTATGGAAAAATCTTAGAGGTGAATAACTCCTCTCTGACACCGGGAGGGTTCCGTCAGAATGCGCGTGAGAATCAACATACGATTTTGGAACTTTGCAAAAAATATAAAGTACCTGTGACACTTGCCAGTGATGCACATGTAGATAGTGATGTGGGAAATGTGCGTTATTCTCTGGAAGTTGTACGAGAATGTGGATTCCCGGAGGAACTGATCGTCAATACGTCGATAGAGAAATTGAAAAAGTATATAGGAAGATGTCCAAAGGGATAGGAGTTGTCAGATGAAAAAATCAGTGGACTTTACAAATTTACTGTGATAAAATAGAGGACAGATAAGAGTCTGACAAAGGAGAGAAAAGAATGAGTAAGCAGATTAGGACGGAAGCGACAGATCTATTGTTTGATGCAATTTTGAGTTTGAAAGATAAAGCCGAGTGTTACACTTTCTTTGAAGATATCTGTACGATTAATGAGTTAATGTCATTATCACAGCGTTTTGAGGTGGCCAAGATGCTTCGGGAACAGAAGACATATTTGGAGATCGCCGAGAAGACCGGCGCATCTACAGCGACGATCAGCCGTGTCAATCGGTCATTGAACTATGGAAATGATGGATACGATATGGTATTTGAGCGTATCGGAGAATAGAAAGAGAAAAAAGAACGGAATAAGAGAAGCAAAAGCCTTGCAGGAGAGAATCTTGCAATGGTTTTTGCTTCTTTTTTTGGTTCTATAAGAGGTTTTTTCGAAGATAAATCATATCTTTTAACTGAATGCCGCATTCATAGATCGTATGGTCGTAGTTTTTAACAAAAAAATCTTTTACTGCATGGGAGCGGACAAATCCGCAGGCTTCATAAAATGGAATGGTAAGCGGACTGTCTCCGGTACCAACCTGGAGGATGGAATACTGATTGTGGTAGGTTTCCTCTATAAATTTGATCAGCATTTTGCCATAGCCTTTCCGGTGGAAATGTGAATCCGTTGCAATGTTTTTTATCTCCAGAATACCATCACCTTCATCGGTGACAACACAGACCCCTTTGACTCCATTGTCGTCCAGTATGTACATAGTACCACGTTCCAGATAGCGATCGATCATATCCTCCTGCTCATCTGCAAGGAGCAGAAGAGGCAGATATTGTTTCTTGTTTGTAGTGATTTTTTTTTATCTCTATCATAAAAAACTCCTTTATTCTACTGTTATTACATGTGCATTACTACATTGCTGTTGGCAATCAGGTAAAACAAAAAGTTTCATGATTCGCTGTTTTGTAGATTGTATCATAAAACGCAGATGAAAGAAATGAAAACCAGATAAAATCTATAAAAAAATAAAGGTCGGATTGTATTTTTGAATATCCAAAGAAAATCTTTCATTTTTCTTAATAATCCCCTCAAGATAACTTAAATTTATGCTGATATGATAAGGAGTATACAAAAGGGGGTATGTAGATGAGTAAGCGATTAGTGAGATATACGATTCATTTTTTAACAGCAGTCAGCATAACAGCAATGGTATTGTTTGTAATATATGGAATGCAGAACGGACTGTTTACAGACCGGACGAAAATGGAAATGTTGATAGAGCGGGGAGGAATCTTTGGACCACTGTTCTTTATCTTCATTCAGATGGTGCAAGTGGTAGTTCCGATTATCCCTGGCGGGATTTCCTGTGCAGCAGGTGTGATCTTGTTTGGACCATGGATGGGACTTCTATACAATTATATCGGGATTGTGATTGGATCGATGATTAATTTTTATCTTGCAAGGCGGTATGGACAGTGCTTTGTAAAATATTTTGTCAAAGAAGAAACATATGAAAAATATGCACAATGGCTTGAAAAAGGAAAGAAATTTGATAAGTTTTTTGCAGTTTGCGATTTTTCTTTCCATGTGCGCCGGATGATTTTTTGTGTATGTTGGCGGGACTTACAAAGATGTCATGGAAGCGGTTTTCTGCCATTATTTTACTTGGAAAACCAGGATCGATTGCCATCTATAGTCTGGCACTTGTCTATGCGGGAACGTGGATCAGTGGTTTGCAGTTGATATAGACAGAAGGAGGAGAGCATTATGAAGATACTTATTACAACAGATTTGTTTAGGCCTGCAATCAACGGTGTCGTGACATCTGTCTTGAATTTGGAGAGGGAATTAGAGAAGAACGGACACGAGGTAAAGATTCTTGCAGTGTCAGATACATGCAGTACCTATCAGATGGAAAATGTGTACTATATTCGTTCTGTTCCGGCAAAAATCTATCCGGATGTGCGAATTCCGGTATCGCGGGGCAGGGCATATGTGCAGGAGATTATCGAGTGGAATCCAGATGTCATTCACAGTCAGTGTGAATTTTTTAGTTTTGGGTTTGCAAAACGAATTGCAAGGAAAACAGGAGCAATATTGCTGCATACTTATCATACGTTGTATGAGCAGTATACAGAGTATGTTCCGTTTGGAAAAAACGTAAGTCGAGAGATGCTTGGAAAATGGATGAAAATGCGGCTGTCTTGTGTAGATGCTGTGATTGCTCCAACAAAGAAGGTGAACGTACGCTCAGAGAATATGGATTGACAGAGAGTGAAATTGCGGTGATTCCATCAGGAATCTGTCTCGATAAATTTCAGCAACCGTGTGAGGAGGAAAAAATCAAACAGCTTCGGATCAAGTATGATATTCCACAGGAGGCGAGGGTGTTGTTAAGTCTTGGAAGACTTGGATTTGAAAAACGAGTCGATGAATTAATTTATGGAATGTGTCATTTGGTCAAACATGGGGAAAATGTGCGGCTGCTGATTGTCGGGGATGGACCAGCGAGAGCAAGTCTGGAGAAACTGACAGAGAAACTTCGACTTGGAACTTATGTAAAATTTACTGGGATGGCAGCACCGGAAGATATAGCAAATTATTATCAGTTAGGAGATCTTTTTGTCTGTGCATCGACAAGTGAGACACAGGGACTTACCTATATAGAGGCGATGGCGAGTGGATTACCGCTTGTGTGCAGGAAAGATGCCTGCCTGTACGGGGTACTTGAGGAAGGCGGAAATGGTTATTCTTACGAGAACTTAAACGAATTTTCAGAGATCGTCAGCCGTATCTTAAAGGAGCTTTATGGATGGAAAAGGCAGTGGAGCATAGCCGGAACAACGCACGGAAATTCGGGACAGAGCAGTTTGGAAATATGGTACTGAATCTGTATCAAAAGGAAGTATGGAGAGGAGAATATGAGAGAAATGAAAGTATTGCTTATGCGAAAAACGAGAAGAATTGTGTCGAGAAGTGGAGTCGGACGTGCAATGTCCATGCAAAAAATGCTCTTAAGTCGGAGCAGGTAGAACTGACCTGTGATCCTCGGGAAGATTTTGATATTGTGCATCTAAATACGGTATTTCCAAGTGATTATCATATGGCAAAGAAGGCAAAAAGAGAAGGAAAGAAAGTAGTGTATCATGCCCATTCGACAAAGGAAGATTTTCGAAACTCCTTTGTGGGATCCAATCTGACGGCGCCTCTTTTTAATGGTGGATCATGAAATGTTATCAGATGGCAGATTTGATCCTGACACCGACGGAATATTCAAAATCGCTATTGAACGGATATGGGATCAAGAATCCGATAGAAGTGATTTCAAACGGAGTGGATACTTGTGAATTCCAGAAAAATGTACTGGATCGAGAGTCTTTTCGAAGAAAATATGGATTTCGCAACGAGGACAAGATTGTAATGTCGGTTGGGCTGTACTTTGAACGAAAAGGAATTCTTGACTTTGTGGAACTGGCAGGGAGAATGCCGGAGTATCAGTTTATTTGGTTTGGATATACACCAGAACTTCAGATTCCAAAGAAGGTCAGAGATGCGATTCACACGGATTTGCCGAATCTGACATTTGCAGGATATGTACCAAAGGAAGAGTTAAAGAAGGCGTACAGCAGTTGTGATCTCTTTTTATTTCCATCGTATGAGGAGACAGAAGGAATTGTTGTACTGGAAGCACTCTCCTCGCAGATTCCGGTTATTTTAAGAGATATTCCGGTTTATAAAAACTGGCTTGAGGATGGGCGGGATGTGTATAAATGTAAAAATAACGATGAATTTTGGGTGCGTGTCCATCAGATATTGCAGTGTCAGATACCTCTTTTGATAGATAGTGGTAGAATGAGAGCAAAGGAGAGGGATGTGCTCTGTCAGGCGAAAAAATTGAAATATTATTACAGTGCACTTTGCAAAAAGAATGCATAGTGAATTTTTTAACAAATAAATTGCATAATACTATGTGAGTGCCATGTAAATAAAGGACAAAAACACACGAGATACGATAAAAATGCAGGAAAATAAAAATAATCCTGCATTTTCTTAGTTTTTCAATAAATTCAACAAAAAAATGAGGTATAAATGAATGATAAAAATTGTAAAATTTCAATAAAAAGATTGACATTTTGAAAACAAAATGAGATAATGAATGCAAATTCGGAATTTAAGGAGGATATCGAATATGTCAACAAAAGCTTATTATCCAATTAACGAAATCGGTGCTGGAAAACCAGGTTTTTCAAAAACACGTTCTATCATCGAAGCTGCATTTTATGGAAACAATGTAGTGAAAGTAAATACTTTAAAAGAAGCTTATGAGTTAGCAAAAAATTCACCAGGAACAATCGTGACAGATATGCCTGTATATAGAGGAGAAGAATTTGGTCTTGAGAAAGATGCAAAAGTTCTTTTATTCAATGACGGAGCAGTAACAGGACGTTACGCAGCAGCTCGCCGGATCAAAGGAGAGCCGGGAGTAGATTCTGCAAAGCTTGACAAAGTAGCGATGGATGCTATCTATGAATCACGTTGGAAAACAATGTACCACGCAGAAGTATTCGTAGGTCTTGACCAGATTCATGGTAAAAGCACATCTTCTGATTCCGGAAGGCGAAGAGAATATCATGTACAACTGGATGCTCAACTTCCAGTACATGTCAGATGAATATGTGAAAATGTATAAGAAATCAAAACCAGTCGGAGAGGGAAAAGAACCGGATATTTATATTTTCTCAGATCCACAGTGGATTCCACAGGAAAGACCGGACGTAGATTTCAGCTGTCTGAGTGATCCGCTGACTTTATGCTATTTTGATACTGCAGAGAACTGCGCATGTATTTTAGGTATGAGATATTTCGGAGAGCATAAAAAAGGAACATTGACAATGGCATGGGCAATCGCAAATAGAAACGGATATGCTTCCTGCCATGGTGGACAGAAAGAATACACACTTGCGATGGTTCTAAGTTCGTAGCATCCGTATTCGGACTTTCTGGATCAGGTAAATCTACACTGACACATGCAAAACATGGTGGAAAATATCCGATTACAGTATTACATGATGATGCATTTATTATCAATACAGACACATGTTCTTCGGTAGCATTAGAACCGACTTATTTTGATAAGACGGCAGATTACCCAACTGGATGCCCGGATAATCAGTATTTATTATCTGCTCAGAACTGTTCTGCTACTATGGACGAAGAAGGACATATCCAGTTAGTGACAGAAGATATCAGAAATGGTAACGGACGTGCAATCAAGTCAAAATTATGGTCACCGAACCGTGTATATAAGATCGATGCTCCGGTAAATGCAATCTTCTGGATCATGAAAGATCCTACTATTCCGCCGGTAGTAAAATTAAAAGGAGCTGCACTTGCATCCGTAATGGGAGCGACACTTGCAACAAAGACATCCACAGCAGAGCGTGTTGCAGCAGGAACAGACTTAAATGCACTCCGTATCGTTCCATATGCAAACCCATTTAGAACATATCCACTGATAAATGATTATGAGAAGTTCAAAAAATTAGTGGAAGAAAAGAATGTAGACTGCTATATCGTCAATACAGGTGACTTCATGGGCAAGAAAGTACAGCCAAAAGATACACTTGGAATCTTAGAAGCAATTGTAGAAGGAAAAGCAGAATTCAAACAGTGGGGAGCTTTTGAAGACATTGAGATCATGGAATGGGAAGGATTTGTTCCGGATCTGAATGACGAAGAGTACAAGGCACAGTTAAAGAATGCAATGCAGAATCGTGTCAATGCAGTAGAAGGATTTGCCGTAAACAAAGACGGATACGACAAACTTCCGGAGGAGCATTGGAAGCACTGAAAAAACTGGTAGCAGAAATTTAGATATTGCCAGTTGACTGTTCGAAAAAAGAATAAATGATTTCATGAAGATACTCTGGCCATACCTTAGAAAAGAGAGGAGGTCAGGGTATTTTTGCCTATTTTTGGAAAGAGAAGTGAAAGGTAACATTTTTCTCAATGCATCAGGATTTTTTATTGACGGAGAGTGTGGTTCCGGTGATAATAAGTATCAACAGAAAAAATAGAAAAGAAATTTTAAGGAAGAAGGAAATAAGATTGAAGAAATTAGGGATTATAGGATATGGTTTGCGAAGTGAAACGATGATGAAAGCATTTCAAGGAATCCAAGCACCAGTTCAGGTTGCTGCAGTTGCAGATCCACTTTGGTGCCAGAAGCAGGAAGCATTTGCACAGACAGCAGAATTTGCACAGACTGTTTTTTATGAAACAGCGGAAGAGATGTTGGAAAAAGAAAGGTTAGATGGTGTGCTGATCGGAACACGCTGCAATCAACATACGAAATATGCGGAGTTGGTATTTCAGAAAAAGATACCATTGTTTTTAGAAAAACCAGTTTGCATTAATGAAGAACAGTACCAGCGCCTGCTACATGCATCGGAAGGGATGCGCGGACAGACAGTTGTATCCTTTCCGCTTAGGTTTACTTGTATTGTAAAAGAAATGAAAAAATTAGTGGATAGTGGAGAACTGGGAGAAGTTCTGTCCGTACAAGCAACGAATCATGTGCCGTATGGCAGTGTTTACTATCATAGCTGGTATCGGGATGATTCCTGACGGGAGGACTGTTTTTACAGAAATCAACACATGACATGGATTATATTACTTACATTTTGGGGAAACGTCCGGTGAGTGTTGTGGCAAAGACTGCAAAAATGTATTTCAAAGGAGAAAAAGAGGCAGGGCTTTGCTGTGAGGATTGCAGCGAATATCATACCTGTCCGGAAAGTAGCTTTGTTGTGAAAACAGAGCGGAAAGAGGAACCTACCGGGAAATATTGCTGTTTTGCAAAAGATACTGGAAATGAGGATGTAGGAGCGGCGATTTTCACTTGTGAAGATGGAACGATTATTTCTTATCACCAGACATTTTTTGTCAAAAATAATGCTGGACGACGGGGAGCGCGCTTTATAGGGTCGAAAGCAAGTGCAGAATTTGACTTTTATACAGCGACACTTCGAGTAGACTATTATGATGCAAAACACAGTGCAGAACATAGGTTTACATATCCAGAAGGCTTGGTACATTTTGGGGGAGATGAGCAGCTTGCAAAAGCTTATGTAGATGTTCTGGAAGGGAAGGAGAGCAGGTCGGATTTATGTGCAGGGCTTGCAAGTGCAGCTGCTTGTCTTGCTGCGAAGAAAGCGGCGGAGAATGGAAAAGAAGAACACATTTTTTATGGATTTTAGATAAATTTTGAAATCCAACATTTGGACAAATAATACCGACATCTGCAAATTGAACTGGGGACAGATTCCGATATAATAGAAATCAGTAGATGCAGCGATAAGACCGAACAGAGATGGGTGGTGCAGTCCATCAGAGAGGCGGTTGGATGACTTGAGAAGGAGGAGATCAGATGCCAGTAATTTATCATGAGGAAAGTAGAAATTTTCATCTGTTCAACGAAAAAATCAGCTATATTTTTACGATTTTAAAAAACGGACAGCTTGGACAGTTATATTTTGGGAAGCGGCTCAGAGACAGGGAGAGTTTTAATCATCTTTTGGAATTTTGTGACAGACCAATGTCTGTATGTACATTTGAAGATGACAGTACTTTTTCGATGGAACATATCCGTCAAGAGTATCCGGCTTATGGCAGCGGAGATATGAGATATCCGGCCAGGAGATTTTGCAAAAAAACGGAAGCAGAGTGACAGAATTTGTTTATAAAAGTCATCGACTTTACAGTGGAAAGCCAAGGTTAGAAGGTCTTCCGGCCACTTATGTGGAAGAAGAGAAAGAAGCAGTGACACTTGAGGTGACACTGGAAGATTCACTGATTCAGACAGAATTGATCTTGACGTATACAATCTATGAAGAATTTCCGGCTATTGCAAGAAATGCAAGATTCATCACAAAGGGGAGGAGAGTATTCTTCTTGACCGTGCGATGAGCCTGAGTCTGGATCTGCCGGATAAGCAATATGAGATGATCGAACTGACCGGAGCATGGGGAAGAGAGCGCGCAGTCAAAACAAGGAAGCTGGAGCATGGGATTCAGGCGGTGTACAGCATGAGAGGATCTAGCAGCAGCAATTATAATCCGTTCCTTGCATTAAAGCGCCCGGAGACAACGGAAACTTTCGGGGAAGCGATTGGATTTAGCCTTGTATACAGCGGAAATTTTCTCGCACAGGCAGAGGTGGATACTTATGATGTGACAAGAATTACAATGGGAATCCATCCGGATCGTTTTTCTTGGGAATTAAACAAAGGAGAAACGTTCCAGACACCTGAGGCAGTGATGGTCTATTCTGATGCGGGTCTCAATGGAATGAGCCAGATTTTCATAAGTTGTACCGGACAAGACTGGTGCGGGGAAAATACAGAGACGAGGTAAGACCGATTCTGATCAATAACTGGGAAGGAACGTATTTTGACTTCAATGAGGAGAAGATTTTAAAGATTGCCGGAAAAGCAAAAGAACTGGGAATTGAACTGTTTGTGCTCGATGATGGATGGTTTGGAGAGCGTAATGACGATTTCACCTCTCTGGGCGACTGGTATCCGAATCTGCAGAAGCTCCCGGGAGGGATTGCTGGACTTGCAAGAAGATTGAGGCGATGGGATTAAAGTTTGGCCTGTGGTTTGAACCGGAGATGACAAACAAAAAAAGCAGGTTGTATGAGGAACATCCGGATTGGATCTTATCGACACCGGGAAGGAATGTTTCTGTCGGAAGGCATCAGCTTGTGCTTGATTTCTCCAGAGAAGAAGTAGTAGAGGGAATTTACGGTCAGATGGAGAAACTTTTGAAAGAAGCTCCGATTTCTTATGTGAAATGGGATATGAACCGGAGCATTTCGGAAATCTATTCACATGGTTCCGAGGCAGAAAAGCAGGGATCTGTTTTCCATAAATATATTCTCGGAGTATATCATTTGTATGAAAAATTGACGGAGCAGTTTCCGGAGATTCTATTTGAGTCCTGCGCCAGCGGAGGTGCAAGATTTGATCCGGACTTCTATATTATGCGCCACAATGCTGGACTTCGGATGACACAGATGCTGTAGAACGTCTGAAGATTCAATATGGCACGTCATTTGTCTATCCGGTAAGCATGTATGGGATCCCCATGTATCTGCTGTGCCAAATCATCAGGTATTGAGGAATACTCCGTTAAACACACGGGCAAATGTAGCTTATTTTGGTACATTTGGTTATGAACTTGACGTTACTTCAATGGAAGAAGCGGAGTTGGAGGAAATCAAAGAGCAGATTGTGTTCATGAAGGCGCATAGAGAATTGATTCAGAAGGGAACGTTTTATCGTCTGAAAAGCCCATTTGAGGGAAATGTGACAGCATGGATGGTTGTATCCGAAGATCAGAGCCAGGCACTAGTTGGTTATTATCGTGTGCTGGAACCTGTGAATGCAGGATTTGAGCGATTGCATCTGGCAGGACTAAAGGAAGGAGCTGCCTATCAGATCAGTGACCGGAAAGAAATTCTTTTCGGTGATGAACTGATGCAGGCAGGGCTTGTTGTCTCTGATGCAGCTGCAGGCAGAATGGAGAAAAATATAACGGAAGAAATGGAGATTATCAGTCTCGGTTATATTTCCTTCAGGAAGTGTAAGTCTGATGCTCATTTCGATACTGCGAAGGGCTGATCCCGGTCACTTTTTTGAATGCCTTTGAGAAAGAAGATATATTTGCGTAACCACAGGAGCAGGCAATGTGTTCTACACTCAATCGGTGTAGGTAAGAAAATCAACGCCTTTGTAATCCGATATTTCATCAGAAATTGCTGAGGGGACAAATGTAGTGTGCGTACAAACAGCTCTGTCAGATAGCTGCGGTTCAGGGAAAGATAATCTGCAATTTCCTGAACAGACACCGGATTCTGATAGTTTTTATGAATATAGGAAATGGCGCGGCTTACATAGAGGCTGTTGCCATTTTCTTCTTTCTGTCTTGGGTGCGAAGATACTTCGATCAGATAGGACAAAATCTTCATTAAGACCCCTTGAATATGCACTTCACAAGAATAACTTAGTGTATGGTGTGCGATCATATCATCGATATCAGATCGGATCAGATCTACATCAGGACAGCGAAAGACCGGAGTTCGGGAAGAAATGCCTGCAAGGTCAAGATAGTGAGATACCTGTTCTCCAGAAAGTCCAATCCATGCGTAGGTCCACGGATGCGCTTCATCCGCCTGATAGAACGTCAGCTCATTTGGGCAGATCAGAAAGCCCTGTCCTTTTTCAAGATGGTAGTGTTGATCATTTGCATAGAAATCTCCGCGGCCGTCGAGACAGAAGTGGAGCAGATAGCATTCCCTCACCGCGGGGCCGAAAGAATAGAGAGAAGGACATTGCTGCCTTCCGCAAAATAGAGTATAAATATCCCGGAACAAACTGTTAGACACCTCCAGATAGGAGTCAGCAGGAATGTATTCCGGGATTTTTTTTGATAGCTTCATAATTTTAAAACCTTTCGTTTGTCATAGGGCTGTCGGGAAATAGATAGTTTCAAACAGGGGCAGATTTGACTCGTATAAGTCAAATCTGCCCCTGAAACTTTTCCGTAAAAAGAGAAAAAGATGGCTAACGACAACCATCTCCTCTCCGTTCCATGTTATAATGGAACTATGCTAAAACAAGATTATTATAACGAATTTTTTGAATTAGGGCAACAGAAAATTAACTTCAGTTTCTTCGAATTGTGTTTACCTGACGACGATCCAGTCTATACCCTGAAAAAAGTGATGGAGGATTTAGATTTTTCTGGCTTGTTAGCCAATTGTTCAAATAAGGGGAGAACCGGGTTTAATCCAATTATGATGTATGCTGTCGTTACTTACGCAAACATGCGAGGAGTTAGAGCTGTTGACCGTATTGTGGAGTTATGTGAAAGAGACCTTGCGTTTATCTGGCTTACCAAAGGACAGAAACCAAAAAGAGATGCATTCTATGAATTTAAGAATAAAAAACTAACGGCTGATGTATTAGATGAATTAAACTATCAGTTTCTCCGCCGTCTGCAAAAAGAAGGACTGATTACCCTAAAGTCGCTTTTTATTGATGGGACTAAAATAGAAGCAAATGCAAACCGCTATACGTTTGTCTGGAGAGGAACGCTCAATTATCATCTTGCAGGATTGCTGGATACCATTGATTCGTTGTATCAGAAATATAACGTTCTGATCGACGAAAATGAGTATAGTATCAAATATGACATTCCTCATGCTCATATGTTTGTAATTGAAGGAATAGAGAAAGTAAAAGATGTCATTGAAAAGAACCGGAAACGAAAACTGACAAAACATAAAAAGTTATCCAATAATACCATCATCGAAATTGACAATTGTTCTCCGTTGGAGATTGTGAAACTCCAGAAAAATCTTCTTCAGATTGTAGAGCAGGAACAGATCGAGTTTGTTTATGGAAAAGGAAAGAAAAAACCGGAAATCCAGCAATTATATGAGGAACTGGAAGCCTGCGGTGAACGCCTGATGGGATACAAAGAATGCTTTGAGATCATGGGAAGAGACAGGAACAGTTATTCCAAGACAGATTTAGAAGCTACCTTTATGAGAATGAAAGAAGACCATATGCTAAATGGACAACTAAAAGCAGCATATAACATTCAGATAGCAGTAGAGAATTATTTCATTGTTCAGACATATGTAAGTAATGACCGGACAGATTATAATACATTGATTCCTGTGTTAGAAAAGCATAAAAACGCATTTGGAGAAATTTTGGAAGAAGTAACTGCCGACAGTGGTTATTGTAGTGAAAAGAATCTTCTGTACTTAAGGGATCATAAAATCACCAGTTATATTAAGCTGCAGGATCATGAAAAGCGAAAAACGCGTGCATACACAGAAGATATTGGGAAGTATTACAACATGAAAACGCAGATCTTTGAGGATGAACTTTATTACGTCTGTCATGATGGAAGAGAACTTCATCATATCAGGACTGAGAAAAAAGAACAGTCTGGTTATACACAAACATTTGAGGTGTATGGATGTGCAGATTGTAGTGGCTGTGGACATAAAGCAAAATGTCTCTATAAATATAATGCTGAAAAAGATGCAGAGAAAAATAAAGTCATGAAGATCAATGAACAATGGGAAGTTTTAAAAGAAGAATCCCATGCAAATATCCAGAGCGAGAAGGGGATTTTGAACCGGCAGATCCGTTCCATTCAGACGGAAGGACATTTTGGAGACATCAAAGAAAATGACGGTTTTCGCCGTTTTAATTACCGGACAGCAGAAAAAGTATACAAAGAATTCATGCTGTATGCGATTGGAAGAAATATAAATAAATACCATCGTTTTCTTCATGATGAGATCAAGAAATTTGAAGGAAAAACCGAAGAAAAGACTGCTTAGAAAAAGGATGCTTTCAAAAATGCAGTCAAGGGGTTTTTGCGTCCTAAAATACATACAGAAAAGAAAAAAATAACGAATCTCCTAAAGAAAGTTCAAAGTATTAAAAATACTGATTTCTATGGGAGATTCGTATTTTAAGATTTAGAGCCTAAAAATCGGTATTAACCGATAGCCCCATGGCATTAATTTTTTTAATTTTTCG
>ENA-OQIG01000619-OQIG01000619.1-human-gut-metagenome-genome-assembly--contig:-NODE-619-length-19362-cov-3.574734_pt1 | contig 19362 bp, 18 predicted proteins | sample MGYA00242576_ERZ504741 | MGnify/ENA primary metagenome ERZ504741 (study PRJEB26092, sample SAMD00036436) | human gut metagenome | host: Homo sapiens | study: EMG produced TPA metagenomics assembly of... | reverse complement strand
CGGTTAGCAGACCATTGAACAGTTATAAATCAGTACACTAGAGTGTGTCTGAAAAATCATTCCCGCAATCTGCACGCCCCACTTTGCGGGATATTTCACCCGAATTCAGTTGCCGTAGCCCGCTACGGCGCCTCATCCGGGCAAAATATACCACAAATTGTGACGCACATCTTGCAGAAAGCCTTTTTCAGACACACTCTAGGTAAAATAAAAAAGAAAGGGAAGATAATATTATGGCAGTACAGGATGATCATATGATAAGAAATATTCAGGACGTAGGAAGACTGATCGCGAAGCTTCTGCTTCATGAGCAGCAGCCCAATTACAAACTTCCGGAGAAGGAAGCAGATTACACAGAGGCAGACCGGCTTTTTGCTACAATTATGAAACTGGCAGAAGAAGGCAAGATCAATGAAGCAGAAAACGAATTATATATGGGTATGGTAGAAGATGATGTAGACTATCTGGAACTGGCACTGACCTTTTATCTGTATCTGAATGATATGGATGGAGATTTCCTGGATGATAACGGATATTCAAGGGAGGAAGTTTTGGAAGGTAATGAAAGATCTTGCTTCAGACGTGGGTGTTACAGGATTAGAGGCTTTTTGAGAGAAAGGAAAAAGCATAGCATATGCGCAGAGAACAGACACTGGAAGAGATTTCGGATGGTAAATTATATGATTCTAATGATATGGTAAAGGCAGACTGCCATGACTGTGAAGGCTGCTGTGACTGTTGTCAGGGAATGGGAGATTCTGTGCTCCTGGATCCATATGATGTATACAGATTGTCGGCAGGATTACAGAAATCAGCAGAGCAGCTTTTACAGGAATATCTGGAACTGGGAGTGACAGATGGAAATATCCTTCCGCATCTTCGGATGACAGGAGTTAAGGAACAGTGTATATTCCTTAACAGTGAAGGACGCTGTCACATCCACTCTATTCGGCCGGGATTCTGCAGATTATTCCCGCTGGGAAGATTCTACGAGAATGGCAGTTTTAAATATATTCTTCAGATTCACGAATGTCCTAAAACAAACCGCAGTAAGATCAAGGTAAAGAAGTGGGTGGACACACCGGATCTGAAAAAATATGAGAAATTTGTAAATGACTGGCATTATTTTCTGCTGGATGTGCAGGAAGTACTGTACAATGCTGAGGATCCAGATCTGATCAGAAATCTGAACCTCTTTGTGGTGAACAGATTCTATCTCAAACCATATGATCAAAATCAGGATTTCTACATACAGTTTTATGAGAGACTGAAAGAAGGAAAAGAATTGCTGGCATTGGCGTAGGAGAGACATATGAGTTATCAGAACGAATGGCTTCTTTTTGAGGCAGAAGATGAGTTTGATGAAATTAAGCACAGAGAACCGACAGAGGAATTATTGTTCTATCGTGCAGTTGCAAGTGGAGATATAAAAACTGTTAAGAAGAATTGTGAACGGCAGAGATTTACAGAGTGTGATGGTGTGGGAGTACTGTCAAAGAATGCGGTCACAAATATGAAATATCATTTTGTTATCACTACCGCAATGATAACCAGACTCTGTAAACAAAATGGAATGGAGATGGAACAGGCATTTCGCCTGAGTGATTTTTATATTCAAAAGCTGGATGGCATTCATACAGTAGAAGAGGTTCAGAGCCTTCATGATGAGATGGTGATGGATTATACTGAAAAAATGCGCAGATATTTCAGAGACAACACTTATTCTAAACATATCAACGCAAGTAAAGAATACATTTATTCTCATATCAAAGAACGAATTACAATAGAAGATCTTGCAGATTCACTTGGAGTATCTGCGAGCTATCTCTCCAGATTATTTAAAAAAGAAACAGGAATATCGGTCAGTGCCTATATCCGCAGACAGAAGATAGAAATGGCGAAAAATCTTTTGCAGTACAGTGATTATTCGATCATTGAGATTGCAAACCGTCTTTCCTTTTCTTCCCAGAGTCATTTCATCCAGCAGTTTAGGAAAGTTACGGGAATGACACCGGGTAAATACAGGGATGAACATTATATGATACACTGGGATATAGAAAAAGAACTTTGTGTCGCATCAGAGTCGGAACTGAAAAAAGAACAGGATTAATCAAAATATTAAGATAAGTAAAACAAGCGGCTAGCTTACAGGGAATATAAATTTTCTGTAAGCCGGCCGCTTATTTTCATCTGGTAATATCGGGGGATTAAAGAGTTAATATGACTTCGTTCTTATCCTGAAGAAGGTTTTCAGGGATATAATTATTTGCTAATTTCTGTCCGTTAAGAACCAGACTGCAGCAGCCAGATTCTTTTTCGTCTGGATTTTCTACAGAGATATGAAGCTGTTTTCCACGGAAAACTTTCTCAATCTCAAAGTGTTTCCAGCTTTTTGGCACAGAAGGAGACAGTCGAAGTCCTTCAAGATCAGGCGAAGCCCGAGGATACCTTCCACACATCCTACCATTACAGTAGAAGCAGTTCCTGTCAGCCAGTGAACATGAGAGCGTCCAAAGTGTTTGCTTGCTTTTCCCTCTGTGAACTGACCATAGCAGTATGGCTCAAGACGACGGATTTCGGCACAGTCATTCTGCGCAGCAGGAGAATTTTCCATAAAATAGGTAAAAGCACGTTCTCCATGACCGCGGAGTGCTTCAGCAAGAATCAGCCAGCCTGGGATTGGGAGAAAATACCGGAGTTTTCTTTGGTACCCTGATTATAGATAACTGCCAGTGCACCATCGAAAGCATGTGCATGGTAAGGAGGATCCATAAGGATTGCGCCATATTTTGTGTTTAGACGTTCGTATACATTGTTCAGTGCAGCGTCTCCCTGTTCAGGCTGGCAAGACCACTGATGACTGCCCAGCTCTGAGGATTCAGCCACATATTTGCTTCAGGAGCAGCAGCTTCACCGATTCTTTCTCCTGATTCTGTATAACCACGTACGAAGCGGTCGTTATCCCAGCACAGTTCCTGAACTTTTTCGCCAAATGCTTTCTGAGTTTCTTCAAGATACTGTACATATTCTGTATCTTTTTTATATTCGGCAAAGATTTTCAGGATTGTCATTGCATAATAGAACTGTAAAGCAACAAAAGAAGATTCTCCGTTTGCACCCAGACGGAGACAGTCATTCCAGTCTGCATAAAGTCCGGCGGGCATTCCGTGCGGTCCAAGGTGATCAAGGGAGAAGGCAACTGCACGTTTCAGATGTTCATATACAGTAGCTTCATCTTTGTTGGCAAAAGGAATCACTTCATCAAGAAAAGCAGTGTTTCCGGTTTCTGAAATATATTTATATACAGTTGGGAAAAGCCATAATGCATCATCTGCACGGTAAGCCGGATGGCCGGTTTCCTGTACATAAGAAGCATCATCCGGAGTATCTTCTTTTCCAGGTGTGTGAGTAAACTTGACAAGAGGGAGTCCGCCACCGTTATTTACCTGCGCAGACAGCATGAAACGAATCTTTTCCAGTGCCATTTCCGGTGCCAGATGGATGATTCCCTGAATATCCTGTACAGTATCTCTGTATCCGTATCCATTTCTGAGTCCACAGTAAATGAAGGAAGCTGCACGGGACCAGATGAAAGTCATAAAACAGTTGTATGCGTTCCAGGTATTAATCATAGTATCAAATTCCGGACTTGGAGTGCTGACTTTAAGATTATCAAGCTTACTGTTCCAGTCAGCTTTTAATGCTTCCAGTTCTTCTGCTACAGTTGGAGCCGGATTTTCGTAACATCTGATTACTTCAGCAGCTTCAGATGACGGTTTCATTCCAAGAAGAAAAGCAATTGTTCTGGTTTCACCTGCTTTAAGAGTTATTTTGCAGGAGAGAGCACCACAGGAGTTTTCATTATAGCTTGTCTTATCACCAAGATCACCACAGACAATACCTTCAGGGTTTCCATATCCATGGTAACTTCCGAGAAATTCATTTTTGTCCCCACAGTAAGAAGAAACCTCAGCACCTGCAAGTCCAAAGAAACGTTCTGTCACATTTTTCTCATCTACATTCTCATTTTCAGGAATTGCATCAAGATTTCCATGAATCTGCTGAGTAATTCTGTTTCCTTCGAACAGTGTACGAGAAATAAAAAGAGAGTACTGTAAATTAACCTGATCCTGTTCGTAATTGCTGTGGTTGGTAAACTCTGCATATCCGCTGAGAGTCAGGTTCCTTTCGTGATCAGAATGATTGGTCACAGATAATGCCCATACTTCATAACTTTTTCCAAGAGGAACATAGTAAAGGGCTTCTGAGTGAATATCGCTGTAGTCGGCAGAAATTTTTGTATAACCGATTCCGTGACGGCATTCGCTCTTATACTGAGCCAGATCTTTGCCTACAGGCTGCCAGGATGCAGACCAGAAGTCTGATGATCTGTCATCGCGAATGTAAATGTAACGTCCCGGCTGGTCAAAGTTATTAAAAACATAGCGCAGGATACGTCCGTTTGCACCGGATTTTGCAAAACTGTAGCCCCCTGCATTATTGGAAATGATTGCACCGTACTCCGGGGAACCCAGATAGTTTACCCATGGTGCAGGTGTTGCCGGATTAGTAATCACGTATTCTCGGTTTTCATTGTCAAAATATCCGTATTTCATATAGTAAATCCTTTCTGTTAGAACAATATTTATAACAGCCTGTCGCCTGCTTTTATGGAGGCTGAGCAGCTATTGTTTTCAGGCAAGTGTCACTGTAATTTCATGAAGATCAGAAGAGAGGTTGTTAATAAATTCTCTGGAGATCATAATATGGGAATCTTCTACGATTTCTATTGCTGTTTTGTCGCAGTCCGCAGCGGCGATATGATAAGAACCATAATCTTTTCTGTCTGTGTTTCGGTAGGTAACATGGAACTGTTTTCCTGCAAAAGTAACAGAGACAGAAGCAGTTCCTGCTTCATCGAACTGTTCTGCCAGAAGTTTTGGATGAACCAAAAGGTTTCCGAAAACTCCACGGACACCAAAGACCTCTGTGATCATGGTAAAAAGATACCAGCTTGCAGCACCTGTCAGATAATGATACATGCCACGTCCGTCTGAACGGAAATATTCAGGAATTCCCGGGTAAATATGGCTGGTATCAAAGTCGAGAGCTGTATCAGACAGAGAACGCAATGCTTTCCAGCCTTCTTTTGCAAAGCCTCTCTGATATAAGGCATTTGCATACATAACTGCCATATGAGAGAAAACAGCACCGTTTTCTTTTTCGCCATAAGCGAAACCGAACATACGTCCCATATCAAACTTCAGTTCCTGAAAATCTGTGTTCAGGCGGTAACCGCCAATTTCTTTTCTGTAAAGATAATGATCTGCGCTTTTTACGATTTTTCTGATCTGCGCATCAGTGGCAACATTTCCCATAATAGAGAAAACCTGGCCCGTGAGCATCATACGCACCTGTTCATGGTGGAAACCTTCCACTGCCTCTCCATGATTATCGTAATAGCTGTTATACCATCCTTCTTCGTTGTCTTTGCCATCAATCCATTCCTGTGAACGGATATGATCTGTCAGCCAGTTGGATTTCTGGATCAGGTTGGCAGCAAGTGTGGAGAGAGAGAAGTTTTTCTTTCTGCCGCTCAGGTTATGCCTGCAGCTTTTGGCATATTCAGTAAGAATCTTTTTCTTTTCAGATACACTGTCAAACATATCTGTCTGGTCGTTCAGCAGGATTTCAATTTCCTCTGACAGCGGGATACTGGTTTCGCCTGCAGATTCCATAAGGCGTAATATGGAAGCAAGAGTGTGGAGATTGCCGCATAAGCACAGGTAAAGGCAACACTTTCACCATTTTCTGCTGCCATATCCAGGGCATCGTTCCAGTCAGCTCCGCGGAGACGGTAAATATTATGAACACCTACATCATAAAAAGCGGCAAGCTGCTGGATCAGAATGTGCTCCAGAACACTTCCGGTATATACCTGACCGTCTTCGGTGCGCTGTTTATTTCCATATGCGTCATTCCAGAGAGTATCAATTTCTGTGCCGCGCATGGTTTGTGCATCTTTAAAATAAGGAACCTGTTTCTTAAGGATCTCTATATCTCCGGTCTGATTAATATAAAGACTGGTCGTGATTAGCGGCCAGAGTGCATGATCCATCCATACACGTGCGATTCCGTTTCTGTCAGCGATAAAATTGCCGTCACCGTCTCCGATAATAGTAGCATTTGTACCATCAATACGTACGCCGCCATAATTCTTTTCAATCATGGCACCTACATTCTGAGGATTCATCAGCAGAAGAGAAAGGCAATCCTGCCACAGATCACGCCATCCGCGTCCACCGCGTCCGTAATCATGATGAGGAAGGAAAGAACAGCCAAATAAACGGCGCAGGAATGGCTGGAAACTTACCCATTTCATATAACTGTCAAAGTCAGGATCCTGTGTGTGGAAGTCAACGTTTACCTGTTTTTTCCAGTAAATTCTGGTTTCTTCCAGTGCATTTTTCACTTTATCGGAAGTATTGTATTTTTCAAAAATATTTTCAATTTCTTCTTTACTGTCGGCAATACCTGATAATAAAATAAAGTCTGTTTTTTCACCGGGAGCCAGTGTGAAAGATGAGAAACAGAAAGCACCCATTGCTTCCTTTCCTGCTGCCAGACTGTGTGCGGGAACTCCTTTATATCCTTCATATACTGTGCGTGGATGTGTATAGGTACCACCTTCTCCGATAAAATCTTCTACAGTCGGATAATAGGAAATCGGATTTTCTCCCTTTCCGGAACAACCATTTACATAATAGATTTTATGATTTGGCTGATGTCCCCGCTCGTCAAATGACATGGTGGGGCAGACGTTGATTCCATGTTCTGTTGTCTCGATACGATGGAGCATGGAAGTGACATTTCGATGATCACGAATGTTATCCGCACTTCTTCCGTAAACAGGAATTGCACCATATGCAGTAAATTTCTGTACAGTATCTGTCTGGTTTTCAACCGTCACATACATAATCTCCACATTATCACTTTTGGGGATAAAAGAAGTAACTGTGGAGATGAGCCAAGTTCTCTGGAAGTCCTTTTCAAAGTCTGCCACATGAATCCGGCGGTTAGTTCACTGTCTTCCTGCCTGTCAGTAAAACGGTCGGCTTCCTGCTGAGCAGAGGAACCTGTTACTGAATAAGGAATGTGTCCTTCTTTTACGATCCAGAAATTTCTGGAAGAACGATTGTTATGAAGATTTTCGGAACTGACCGGTTCCAGCAGGAAGGTATCCTGATCAATTTTGCTGTCACCTCCAAGCACTGGTGTGACGGAACTTTTCAGACCTGCTTCTGATGCAAGAGGAAAATAAAGATAACTGGTATTTTCCGGTCTGTTCACACAAAAGCTTCCATGATTATCAATAAACTTAATATGTTTCAACATTTTTCTCCTTCCATAAATATTGTATGGAAATTATATCGGAAATGAGATCTTTCGGAAATAAGAAACATGAAGTAAGTATCAGAATCATGACATAAAATAACACAATTTCAGAAAAATATATGAGCAGGTAATGAATCAGATTGCGAATATTCATCTGGCTGATTTATAGAAAAATGGTACTTTTTATACAAAAATACTAATAAAAAAACAGAAAGATTATGATTTTAGGAAAGATTTCCTTATTAAATGACAAAATCTGTCTGTATATAAAAAGAACACAATGAGGTCATGAATCTGACATTTTGATGGAAATTATAATATACCCGAAAAGCAGTTTAAGCTATAATCTGATACATCAGGTGAGGCAAGAAACTCACAAAGAGAAAAAAAGAAAAAGGAGGGCTTTTTTAATGAAAAAGAAAGCATTAGCTGTTTTACTTACAGCATCCGTAATTGCAGGTACAATGGGCGGAACCGCTACAATCGTACATGCAGATGAAGAAGGAAAAGTAATCAATATTTATTCCTGGAATGATGAATTCCGTCAGCGTCTGGAAGCAGTATATCCTGAAGTAAAAGAAACATCCAAAGACGGAACAGTAACAACATTAAAGGATGGAACAGAAATTCACTGGATCATAAATCCAAATCAGGATGGTGTTTATCAGCAGAAACTTGATGAAGCTCTTATGAATCAGGCTGATGCATCAGCAGATGATAAGGTAGATATCTTCTTATCAGAAACAGATTATGTATACAAATATACAGATGCAGCAGCGGATGTGGCAATGCCTCTGAAAGATCTTGGAATTGATCCTGACAAAGATCTTGCAGATCAGTATGACTTTACAAAAACAACTGCATCTGATGCAGATGGAGTACAGAGAGGATCTACATGGCAGTGCTGCCCTGGACTTCTTGTATATCGTCGTGATATTGCCAAAGATGTGTTCGGAACCGACGATCCTGAAGAAGTAGGCAAGAGAATGAAAGACTGGGATACAGCAAAAGCTACAGCTGAAGAACTGAAAGCAAAAGGATATTACACATTTGCTTCTTATGCTGATACATTTAGACTGTATGGAAACAGCATTTCCCAGCCATGGGTAGAAGACGGTGCAACAACTGTTAATGTAGACCAGCAGGTAATGAACTGGATCAAAGATTCCAAAGAATGGCTGGATGCAGGATACCTGAACAAAACTGTAAAAGGTCAGTGGAATGATGACTGGAACAAAGCTATGGATCTGAATCCAAAGTATTTGCATTCCTCTTCCCGGCATGGGGAATTGACTTTACATTGAAACCAAACTGGGATGGAGAAGACGGAGAATGGGCTGTTACAAATCCACCACAGGAATACAATTGGGGCGGTTCTTACATCCATGCAGCAACAGGAACAGATAATCCGGAACATGCAAAAGATATCATTCTTGCACTGACAGGAAATAAGGACAATTTATTAAAGATTTCCAAAGATTATTCTGACTTTACAAATACAAAGAGTGGTATGCAGGAAGTTGCAACAGATGATACTTTCGCATCTGACTTCCTTGGCGGACAGAATCCATTTAAATATTTCGCACCGGTTGCAGAGAACATCAAGATCGCACCACTTTCTGCTTATGACCAGGGATGTGTAGAACTGATCCAGAACGCTTTCAGCGATTACTTCCAGGGTCAGGTAGACTATGACAAAGCAAAATCAAACTTTGAAACAGCAATCAAAGAACGTTATCCGGAAATCCAGGAAGTTAACTGGGCTGAATAATAAACGCTTTTGAATTGACAGTTAAAAAGTTTCAGGTGTAAATAACCTGTACAGATGCATTTGTATTTGCCAGACACACATGAACGCGATGTGTGTCTGGCGCTAATATGTAAAGGAAGGAATGCTGAACTATGAAAAAAGAAAAGCATCAGCTATGCAAAATGGGGATACATCTTTATCCTTCCATTTTTTATAACTTTTTTAATCTTTTCTTTGATTCCGCTGGTAGATACTGTACGTTATAGTTTCTATGAATATTATCGTTCAGGAATTAAAGAAATCGGACCGAATTTTATTGGAATGGCAAACTATCTGAGTCTGTTGAAGTCAGATATGTTCAAATACAGTGCTAATACACTGATTCTGTGGGTAATCGGATTTGTACCGCAGATCGTGATCGCACTGGTTCTGGCATGCTGGTTTACAGATGCGCGTCTGAAGATCCATGGACAGCAGTTTTTCAAGGTTGTTATTTATCTTCCTAACCTGATCATGGCTTCTGCATTTGCATTATTGTTCTTTACCATGTTCTCTACCAACGGACCGATTAACTCTATTCTGATGTCTCTGGGATGGGTTAAAAAACCGATAGATTTCCTGGGTTCTGTAATCGGAACCAGATCTCTGATCGGATTTATGAACTTCCTGATGTGGTTTGGTAATACAACAATTATGCTGATGGCTGCTGTTATGGGTATCAGTATGGATATTTTTGAAGCATCTGAACTGGATGGCTGTAACAGTATCAAGAGATTTTTCTATATCACACTGCCGCTGATCCGTCCGATCCTTGCTTATACACTGATCACATCTATCATCGGTGGTCTTCAGATGTTCGATGTTCCTCAGATTCTTACAAATGGACAGGGAAATCCGGACCGTACATCTATGACTCTGATCATGTTCCTGAACAGCCACTTAAAGAGCAAGAACTATGGTATGGCAGGTGCACTGTCCGTATATCTGTTTATTGTCAGCGGTATTTTATGTATGATCGTATATAAGATGACAAATGACACAGACCCGGACGGATCTAAGAAAGCTGCAAAGAAAAAAGCAAAAGAAGAAAGAAGGAGGAGATAAACTATGAAATCAAATACATCAGGTCGTGTGCGCAGTATTTTTGTTCATCTTGTGCTGATCTTTTTATCCTCCTGTGTCTGTTTTTCTTTTACATTTCTGATTGTAAATGCAACACGTTCCCATGCGGATCTGCAGAAAGGATTTTCAGCACTTCCCGGAAAATATTTTCTTGAGAATCTGAAGAATGTGGCAAATGACGGAAGTTTCCCGATGTTCCGCGGTATTCTTAACAGTGTTGTTGTATCTTCTTGCAGTGCTGCACTTTGTACATATTTTTCTTCTTTGACAGCTTATGGTCTATATGCTTATGATTTTAAAATGAAGAAAGCAGCTTTTACCTTTATTATGGCAATTCTTGTTATGCCTACACAGGTAACAGCAATGGGATTTTTACGACTGATCACAAAGATGGGAATGTATGACTCTTTACTTCCGCTGATCATTCCATCCATTGCATCTCCGGCAGTCTTTTACTTTATGTACAGTTACCTTCAGTCTTCCCTTCCTTTATCCCTTGTGGAAGCGGCAAGAATTGATGGCTCCGGAGAATTCAGAACCTTTAACAGTATTGTACTTCCGATCATGAAACCGGCAGTAGCAGTACAGGCAATCTTTACTTTCGTAGGATCCTGGAACAATTACTTCGTTCCTGCCTGATCATTCAGTCAAAGAGCAAAATGACAGTGCCGATCCTGATTGCAACTCTGCGTGGTGCTGATTATATGAACTTTGATATGGGTAAAATTTACATGATGATCACTGTTGCGATCGTGCCAATCATTATTGTATATCTGCTTTTATCCAAATACATTATTGCAGGTGTAACACTTGGTGGTGTAAAAGAATAATGAGAATTAAGAACCCCCATAGAGAGAATGCTATGGAGGTTCTTTTCATGAGAATTATAATATTAAAAACAGGAGTATAATTATATGAAGAAATGGATTTACAGTGGAACTAGAGAAGAACAGCCGTCAGAGAGAGAACTGATGCATGGAAAGCTTGCCAGAAAAGCGGCGTCAGAAGGCATTGTTCTGCTGAAAAATGAAGGAATCCTTCCATTAAAGAAAGATACAGCTGCTGCACTTCTTGGGTATGGAGCAGAGAAAACCGTAAAGGGTGGAATTGGTTCTGGAGATGTTAACAACAGAAAGAATATTTCTATTTATCAGGGACTGAAAGAAGCAGGAGTAAAAATTGTAAGCGAAGACTGGATCAGCGATTATCACAATCGCTATGAGCAGGCGAGAGAGGCGTGGAAAGAAAAAGTTCTGGAAGAAGCTAAGAAAGTAGATAATCCTTTTGATGCCTATGCAGAGAATCCTTTTGCAATGCCGCTGGGACGTAAGGTGGCAGAGGAAGATATCTGTGAAGCAGATGTGGTGATTTATGTGATCAGTCGTATTTCAGGAGAAGGAAAAGACCGCCGCAAAGTAAAGGGAGATTACTATTTAAGCGAGAGAGAAGAGGAAGATTTACGTTATCTTGCAGAAATGAACAAACCTGTGATCCTTATTCTTAATGCAGGTGGTCCTGTGGAGCTGACAGATATTCTGGAACAGACAGACAATATAAAAGGAATCTTAAATATTTCTCAGCTTGGTCAGGAAGGGGGAGATGCCCTGGCTGATGTACTTCTGGGAAAAGAAGTGCCGGGCGGTAAACTGACAACAACCTGGGCAAGGCGATACGAGGATTATCCGGCTTCAGAAGAGTATGGGTATCTGAATGGCAATCTGGAAAAGGAAAAATACAAAGAAGGTATTTATGTAGGTTACAGATATTTTGACAGCTTTGACAAAAAAGTGATGTTTCCGTTTGGGTTTGGTCTTTCTTATACTATGTTTGAGATGATGTGTTGCAGCATAAATATGAAAGAAAGTAAGATCAGAGCAGAGGTTCAGGTCACAAATACAGGAAATGAATATGCTGGTAAAGAAGTGGTACAGATTTATGTTACGCTTCCGCAGACAGAACTGGAAAAAGAGTATAAGAGACTGGCAGGTTTTGCAAAAACCAGACTTCTGAAGCCGGGAGAAACACAAACACTTACTGTTGAAATTCCACAGAAACAACTGGCTTCTTTCAATGAGAAAACACATACATGGATAGTGGAAAAAGGCAAATATGGCATTCTGGTCGGAAACAGTTCAGACAAACTGAAACTGGAAGCAGTTCTGGTAGTTTCAGATGATACAGTACTGGAACAGATGGATAAAATCTGCCCGCTTCAGGAAGAACTGGAACAGATTCATTTGACAAAAGAATTGAAAGAAAATCATGTGCAGAGACAGGAAAAACATGATAACAGCGCAGGTTCCGGAATATTATTTTAAACCTAGCGATGATACCGGCAAAATCGGAAAATGCCGGAAAAAATCAGGAAAATCTGACAGAGGAAGAAAAAAGATTTGTTTCTGTTCTGGAAGACAGAACTACAGAAGAGCTGATTCCTCTGCTTTATGGAAAGATTTCAGAGAATATCAGTACTCTTGGTGCAGCAGGGATTCGAGTACCGGGATCAGCAGGTGAAACCTGCGGTACTTTGGAAGAGTATGGAATCCCCTCTCTTGTTATGGCGGACGGTCCGGCAGGTATCCGCCTTAGACAGTGGTATGAAGTAGATAAAGAGGCAGACAGTATCTATGAAATGGGTGTTCTTGGCTCTCTGGAAAATGGGATTCTGGAACCAGGCGTACACCATGAGAATGCAGACACTTATTATCAGTACTGCACAGCTTTTCCTGTAGGAACAGCACTGGCACAGACCTGGGATACAGATCTCATGACAGAGTTTGGAAAAGCAATCGCAGAAGAAATGGAAGAATTTCATGTGAATCTATGGCTTGCACCAGGCATGAATATTCACAGAAATCCATTATGTGGAAGAAATTATGAATATTATTCAGAAGATCCATATCTGTCAGGGATGCTGGCAGCAGCAGTGACCCGAGGTGTTCAGAGCAAGTCAGGATGTGGCGTAACAATCAAGCATTTTGCATGCAATAATCAGGAAGATAACCGCATGGGTGTTGACTCCTGTGTATCCGAACGTGCGCTCAGAGAAATCTATCTCCGCGGATTTGAAATTGCAGTAAAAGAAGGAAATCCTGTTTCTATTATGACTTCCTATAATCTTATCAACGGTATTCATGCGGCGAACAGCAAAGATTTGTGCATGACAGTTGCCAGAAAAGAATGGGGATTTGACGGAGCAATTATGTCAGACTGGAACACAACAGTTCCGGAAGATGGAAGCGTTCCATGGAAATGTGTGGCAGCAGGCAATGACATTATCATGCCTGGAAATCCGGATGATGATAAGAATATTCGCCAGGCATATAAAGAAGGTAAACTTACAGAAGAAGAAATCCGAAATTGTGCCGGACATCTGGTATCTATGATCCGTAGATTAGAGCGTACAGATTGTTGAAATGATTTTTCAAACATGCTCTAAATGAAAACAGATAGAATTCTGGCATATGCTGAAAATACAGTAATGAGAGGACAATATTAATTATTAAAATCAATCGGAAGACCATCAGAGGCCTTCCGATTGATTTAGTGCTCATAATAACTGGATTTTTTATTTGCATCAGCAGATTTTCAGCAGATTTTCAAAGGAGAAAATCTCTTTTTCAGACATTAATTCTTCAAATCTGTTCAGGTTAAGATCTGAGTGTTCCAGTTCTCTTGAAAACTGATAACAGATACGGATCTGGTCATCCAGCTTAAACTGCCGGTTGTTTTTCAGATAGGTTCCCACATTTAATTCATGGATGAACAGGGTGCACACAACTGCCATTTTCACCTTGGCGAAGATCTCATCATCATAAACTGCACCGCAGAAATAGGTATAGATCCAGTAAACAAGAAGCTGTTCCTCCTGAATCTGCCAGTCCGGATAAGAGAAATCAAATTCACTTTTCTGCCAGGAATAAAGATTTCCGGAGTCAGACTGCGGATCTGTATTTCCATTATACAGTGGAGTCAGACAATTCTTTAAGTATTCCTGCCATCCCGGGCGCAGAACCTCCATTTCCGGGACAACAGTTTTCCACATTTTTTTAAATAATTGTTCTGGTGTATTTGCGCAGGCAGATGCAGCAGAACTGTTTTCTATGTTATCTGCATTTATACGAGAGTAAATTTTGTTGCAAAATCTATCTCCGTATCCGGAATCTTCATGTCGTTTTCGCATTTCTTCCCATTTAAAGAGTTCATTTTTATTTACACATAACTGGAAATCATGTGCAGCAGCCAGAAGTTTCCACAGACGTTTCTGCATGGGTACAGCTCTGTCCTGGATGATATCTATAAGCATATTACGGGTGTCCATAAGTGCAGTGAACAGGAAATAATCAAAGTCATCATAGACTTCTTCTTTTGCCTTTTTTTCTTTTGTGATAAAGTGTACCTTTTCTTTTTGGGAAAGTAAAATCCTTGCTGCCTCCGGACAGGAGAGCGACAGGGAAATCTCACGCAGACCTTCAAATTCTTCAATATGTCTAGGATAATTTCTGCAGGTTCTGCAGAACATTTCCGGTCCTGCTTCTGTGTAGATATCACACAGGTTCTCTTCGTTGAGAAAAGCACAGCGTCTGTTATACTGGCGGAAAACATGTTGTTTCCAGTCAATATCATTGTGCAGGCGATTGCGGAACGGACCTTTAAAGTGCTGGTACTTCTTCAGTGTCTGATCGTCAATCACGATCTGCCATCCTGCGCAGCAGGTATCCGGACAGGCTCCTGCAATGCAGGAAAATTCTTTATAGTAGTTTGGAAATGTGTATTGCATGATATTAAATAGGATCCTTTCTTTTTTTCTTAAGTTTACGGTAAGTTCCTGCAGTCATGCCACAGGATTTGCGAAAGCTCTGGGAGAGATAACTCTGAGAGGAGAATCCTGTGAGATGTGCAATATCTGAAATCCCGTAATCAGTATTTTCCAGAAGCTCTTTACATACTCAATCCGCTTTCGGTTTAGATAGTTCATAGGAGAAATCCCATAATATTTGGTAAATTCATGGCTGAGATAATACTTGTTCAGGTGGCTGATGGCAGACAGATGATCAAGAGAGATGTTTTCTCCGTAATTAGAATCAAGATATCGCTTGATATGTGCACATTCCTTGCTTGGATGTTGTGCAGTGATCAGTTCAAAAGGAGAATCTGTGATCCGCTGAAGCTGAAGGATCAAAATATTAAGCATATGTCTGCAGATTTTTTCGTACCCTTCCGATTGATTATCCAGTTCTTGAAACAGAGCATTAAAGTAAAAAAGCAGATCTGTTTTCTTTTTTCTGCAGTTAAAGATGCGATATTCTTTCTGATCATTAAAAGAGAAAGATAATCCGTCTACGCCCACTGTGAAATAGCTGAGAGGTGGGTTTCCTCTGGAAATTTCAGTGTGATTAATGTGAGGGTTAACAATGATCAGGTCATCTTTTGAAATAGGGTAGATTTCATCTTCAAGCAGAAATTCCCCCTGTCCGTCCCGCACATAAAATAATTCAGTGAATGCATGGGAGTGGGGAATGCTTGGCCAGTCACCTTCATAGAGGGAAGAAGATGCATTCAGAAGTGTGACCTCCTGTGGAGCAGTATCTTCAGGGCTGAAGCGAAGAGAATGTGTACTCATAAAAAAGTTCCTCCTCCATAATTTAGTGATTTTGTCTAATACAAAAGAGTGAACAAAAATAATAGAGGGAATCTGTTCTGCATTTAGTTGTTATGATTGGACTAAATGCATAAAAAAACTTTGAAAGATAAAAAAATATAGGGTATTATAATCAAAAACAGAATTCCTTTCAAAATTTTTCGATAACATTTTTTATATAATATCACAATTTGATTTGTACAGCAAGATTTCTAAAAAACAAAGCAAAAAGAGAATTGAAAATGTTTTGGAAAGAACGTATTCTATAGACAGATAAGGCGCAAGAAAGAGCAGAATCAGGTCAGATAAGTAAAAAGTAAGACAGGTTTATACAGAGAGAGGAGACAAACAACAATGAAAAAAGGTCGTGTAACAATACCAACCAATCTGGATGTAGTGCCACAGACACTGGAGATACTGGATGAATGGGGTGCAGATGCGATTCGTGACTGTGACGGAACAGAATTTCCGAAGGAATTAAAAGACACTGGATCCAAGATATATGCAACTTATTATACAACCCGTAAGGATAATGAATGGGCAAAGGCACATCCTGAGGAAATCCAGCAGATGTATATCATGACATCCTTCCATACAGCAACAGAGGATAAGCTGGAAATTCATCTGATGGATCATTTATATCCGGATATGCTGGCAGTGAATACAAGAGATGATATCTACAGATGGTGGGAAGTTATAGACCGTACTACCGGGGAACTGGTATCAACAGAGCTGTGGAGCTATGATGAAGAAACCGGTAATGTAGTGATCAGATCTGCAAAGCTGTTTCATGAATACACTGTAAGCTTCCTTGCATATATCATGTGGGATCCGGTACACATGTATAATGCAGTAGTAAATGACTGGAAAAATGTGGAACCGCAGATTACATTTGATGTGCGCCAGCCAAAAACAAAAGCTCATTCCCTGGAACGTCTGCGCAGATTCCTGGATACTCATGAGTATGTGGATGTTGTGCGCTTCACTACATTTTTCCATCAGTTTACTCTTATATTTGATGAACTTGCAAGAGAGAGATATGTAGACTGGTTTGGTTATTCCGCTTCAGTCAGCCCATATATTCTGGAGCAGTTTGAGAAAGAAGTGGGCTATCCTTTCAGAGCGGAATATATCATTGATCAGGGATATATGAACAATACATACAGAATCCCGTCTAAAGAATTTAAAGATTTCCAGGCATTCCAGAGAAGAGAAGTAGCGAAGCTTGCCAAAGAATGGTAGATATTGTTCATGAATATGGCAAAGAGGCTATGATGTTCATGGGAGATCACTGGATTGGTATGGAACCTTTTATGGATGAATTTGCATCCATCGGACTGGACGCTGTAGTGGGAAGTGTTGGAAACGGAGCAACCTTACGCTTGTTCAGTGACATTAAAAATGTGAAATATACAGAAGGAAGATTCCTTCCATATTTCTTCCCGGATACCTTCCATGAAGGAGGAGATCCTGTAAAAGAGGCAAAAGTGAACTGGGTAACAGCAAGAAGAGCAATCTTAAGAAGCCCGATCCAGAGAATAGGCTACGGCGGATATCTGAAACTTGCCCTTGAATTCCCGGACTTTGTACAGTATATCAAAGAAGTATGTGAGGAATTCCGTACTCTGTATGATAATATTCAGGGAACAACTCCCTATTGCGTGAAACGTGTGGCAGTTCTGAACTGTTGGGAAAATGCGTTCTGGGGTAACCACATGTACATCATGCTATTTATTATAAGCAGAATTATTCTTATTTTGGAATTATAGAAGCATTAAGCGGTGCACCGTTTGATGTATCATTTATCAGCTTTGATGATATCAAAGCTGACAAAGATCTTCTGAAGAAATTTGACGTAGTGATCAATGTGGGAGATGCGGACACTGCACAGTCAGGCGGCGAAAACTGGATCGACGAAACAATCATCACAGCAGTCAGAGAATTTGTATATAATGGCGGTGGATTTATCGGTGTAGGAGAACCGGCAGCACATCAGTGCAGCAGATTCATTCAGTTAGATGATGTACTTGGAGTAGAAGAAGAACATGGATTTAACCTGAATACAGATAAATATAACTGGGAAGAACACAGAGATCATTTCATCCTTAAAGATGCAGAAGGCGAGGTTGATTTCGGTGAAGGTAAGAAGAACATTTATGCCTTACCGGAAACAGAAATCTTAATCCAGAAAGACCAGGAAGTGCAGATGGCTGTAAAGACTTTCGGTAAAGGAAGAGGCGTTTATATCAGTGGACTTCCATACAGTTTCAAGAACAGCCGTGTGCTTTATCGTGCAGTCCTTTGGTCAGCATCCGCAGAGGAAGAACTTCACTGCTGGTATTCAACCAACTACAATGTAGAAGTACATGCTTACGTAAAAAATGGAAAATACTGCGTAGTCAACAACACTTACGAACCACAGGATACAGTAGTTTACAGAGGTGATGGAAGCAGCTTCCAGTTACATATGGAGGCAAATGAGATCAAATGGTATCAGATATGAAAGATATCGGATAGATTTTATCTGTAAAATAGATTGAAAAGAAAGTCAGTGAAGAAATAACAGAACAGGTTCAGACGTGAGCAGAATGCTTTTGCCTGAACCTGTTTTGATGTGTCAATAAGTTGTTTTTTGAACAATCTTGCGTTTGAATTTCTTATTTACGCATTGTTGTCGGTCGCTGTAGCCACCGGCATATAATTATTTGATTAAGCTGTTATCATCAAAGTAGTTGATCTGCATTGCTGAACGAACATCATGAAGTGTCTGTGCAGCTTTTGCTTCAGCAACCCTGCTTCCCTCTTTGAGGATATCATATACATCATCAAGATGCTGTTCCCAGTATTTACGTCTCTCGCGGATTGGAGAAAGCTCTGCCTGGAGTACTTTGTTCAGGAATTTCTTAACCTTGACATCACCCAGACCGCCGCGTGTATAATGGGCTTTCAGTTCATCCAGATTCTGATATTCAGGCAGGAACTCTGCAAAATATTCCGGTTTGCAGAATGCGTCCAGATAAATAAATACAGGGTTTCCTTCCACACGTCCCGGATCTTCCACACGAAGATGATTCGGGTCTGTGAACATGGACATAACCTTCTTCTTAACATCAGCTTCTTCATCTGAAAGGTAGATGCAGTTTCCGAGAGATTTGCTCATTTTTGCTTTTCCGTCAATACCTGGCAGACGTAAGCATGCTTTATTGGATGGCAGAATAATCTCAGGCTCTGTCAGAGTTTCGCCATAAACAGTATTAAATTTGTGGACGATCTCCCTGCACTGCTCGAGCATTGGAAGCTGATCTTCGCCAACCGGAACAGTAGTAGCGCGGAATGCAGTGATGTCTGCAGCCTGGCTGATCGGATAGCAGAAGAAACCGACAGGGATGCTTGCCTCGAAATTACGCATCTGGATTTCGGCTTTTACTGTAGGGTTACGCTGTACACGTGCTAC
>ENA-OQIG01000618-OQIG01000618.1-human-gut-metagenome-genome-assembly--contig:-NODE-618-length-19363-cov-1.802974_pt1 | contig 19363 bp, 24 predicted proteins | sample MGYA00242576_ERZ504741 | MGnify/ENA primary metagenome ERZ504741 (study PRJEB26092, sample SAMD00036436) | human gut metagenome | host: Homo sapiens | study: EMG produced TPA metagenomics assembly of... | reverse complement strand
AAAAACAATCTCCCTCGCTTTCATAATACTGAATAAACTTTCTTAAATTTCTTAATTAAAAGATCCTTCTGTCCCACTCCAATTCCCCCAATATCATTATTACCCCATTAAATAAGGAAAGAAAAGGATCCATACAGTAAAATTTTGAAACATCCAGCCACAGATTAGCGTCACACTCAACCGCTCACGAAGATCAATCTAAAAACTTTCCATTCCTCGCAAAAAATATTGTATATACATGATTTGCTTTTATTAATTTATGATAAATCGATATCTTATTCTAAATTTATAGAAAAATATACAAAAAATACAATTATTTGTTGACAACGAAAGCCTGTAAATTTATAATAACTTTATTATAATTAAATTTTTCTAAATTTAGGAGGGAAAAGGTATGAAATGGAAAAAACTGACAGCACTGGCGATGGCATCCATGATGATCGCAACAATTTTAGCTGGCTGTGGTGGCGGAAACAGCGAAGAGAAATCTTCCGGGAAAACAGCTGAGTCCTCCAGCGAAGCTAAACCAGACGAAAAGCAGGAATTAGTGTTAAATAACGTAGACTGCAAAGTACTCGATGTCAATGATGCAAGGAATGCTAATGAATTTGTTCTTTTGAGTCATGTCCAGGAAGGGTTATTCCGTGTATTCAGCGACAAAGATGGAAATGATGTCGTAGAAAATGCCGGATGTGAAAGCTATGAAGTATCTGACGATGGTCTGACTTACACATTCAAACTGCGTGACTACAAATGGTCTGACGGCCAGCCAGTCACTGCCCAGCATTATGTAGACTCAATCAAAAGACTGTTAAATCCTGAAAATGGATTTTCCTACTCTTTCATGGCATATGATATCGAAAATGCTGAGGCATATTACGATGGACAAGCTTCTGCCGATGATATCGGGGTAAAAGCACTCGATGATAAAACACTTGAAATCAAACTTCGTGCAAACATCCCATTCTTCATCAAAAAACTTACAAATGTTTGTTTTGATCCAGTCCGTCTTGATGTAATCGAAAAGGCCGGAGATCAAACAAAATATAATGCAGACTATAAACTTCATGTATTCTGTGGACCTTTCGTAATTGCAGATCACACAAAAGGAAATGAGATTGTTCTTGAGAAAAACCCAGAATACTGGGATGCTGAAAATGTACATTTAGAAAAGTTACATTGAAAGAGATTCCGGAAGATTCTACAAAATCCATTCTGATTGAAAACAAAGAACTGGATGCTGTGGAAGCAAACTCCGAGTATATTGCAAAATGGCAGAAACTTACTGAAAGCGGACAGCTTGCAAACATTTCTAAAACATCACCAAGCTGTAACTATATGTGCTTCAATCAGCACACAGGAGGACTTTCCGGTCTTATGAACAATGCAAAATGCAGAAAGGCACTTTCTCTTGCAATCAACCGAGCAGAAATGAATGAAGTTGTATACAGTGGTATCAATATTCCTGCTTATGGTCTGATTCCTGCTGGAATGCTCGTAGGAGAAGAAGAATTCCGCACAGTGGCAGGGGAAGAACCATTAAAAGCTGATTACGACAAGTACAAAGACGATAACGAAGGACTTCAAAAAATGTTCAAGGAAGGTATGAAAGAAGCCGGTGTCGATAAAGATCTCAAAGATGTCGAGCTGACTATCATCTCCTCCGGAACAACCGTCCAGGATCAGGCAATCCAGGAATACTTCAAACAGACTTGGGAAGACAGACTCGGTGTAAAAGTAAACGTGAATATCTGTGCCGACACTTCCCTTTTCGTAGATGAGAGAAATAACAACCGCTACGATCTTGTCTTCATGGGATGGAATGGTGACTACAACGACCCTACGACTTTTATGGAACTGTTTAATACAGGAAGTGGATATGCAAATTCATGGGTGGATATTCGAATGAAGAATTTGACAAAATGTTTGATTCTCTTGCCGAAGAAAGCGATATGGAAAAACGTGCCGAAACCTATGTGGCAATGGAGAACAATCTGATCAATGAACAAGCTGGTATCGCACCGATTTTCTATTCTAACAAACAGTTTTTCGTACAAAGCTATGTAAAAGACATGAGCTTCCCAACTTTTGGAAGTGCATATGAATTCAGCCGCGCATATATTTCCGGCAAATAGCAACAGCAAAAATGTCCAAGAAAAGAGGTTCTCTGGCGAACCTCTTTTCCATTGGAATCTATTAGACACACCATAAAAGAGAAAGGAAATACAGTATGGTTAAATATACAATAAGAAGATTCGTCGAGATGTTATTTACGCTGTTCGTCATCGCGACTGGAACTTTCTTTTTACTGGCTGCAGTGCCGGGGGATGCCCTCACTGCAAGAGCAGATAAACTGCCGGAAAAAGTCCGTGTCAACCTTTACAAGCGATATGGTCTTGACAAACCACTTCTTGAGCGTTATGGAATCACAATGAAAGGAATGTTAAAAGGAGATTTTGGTGAATCCGTCATCTATGAAGGAGAGACGGTTTCCAACATTATTAAAACGAAAGGACCTGTCTCTGCACGACTCGGTATCCAGCAGATGCTCCTCGGTGTAGGCCTTGGATTATTGCTCGGTATTCTGGCCGCAACGAGAAAGGGAACATGGATCGATTATTCCATTGTGTTCTTCTCAATCCTCCTGATTTCCGTCCCCCATCTCGTCTTTGGTATCCTGCTTCAGAAAGTCTTTGCCGGAAACCTGCACTTATTCCCGACGATCGGATGGCCGAAAGGAGATCTTTTCACCTTGTGGTTTGGCGGCTGGGAGTATACGATTCTCCCTACTTTGACAGGATGTTTTGTCTACATTGCATCTTACGCCCGCCTGTTAAAAACATCCATGTTGGATGTTATGAACCAGGAATATATTCTCACTGCGGAATCCAAAGGTCTCTCCAAAGGAAAAGTCATCCGCAGACATGTACTTAGGAATTCTTTCATCCCTGTCATCACTAATCTTCCGATGAGTGTGGCAATGTGTATTACCGGATCTTATTTTATCGAAAAAATCTTCGTAATACCGGGATTTGGAAAATACTATGTCGAAGCAATCAGCGGCAGGGATGTCTGTATCGTCATGGGACAGACAGTAATTACTGCAGCACTATATATTGCAGTTGTATTTCTGACAGATATTTTGTATACCGTAGTCGATCCGCGAATCCGTATCAGCGGCGGCAAGAAATAGGGAGGGGGAAGAAAATGGCTGAATTAACAAAAGAAAAATTTAGACCGGTCGATAGAAGCCGCTTTGATTCTGATGCCATTGTGCGTCCTACTGTAACTTACTGGCAGGATGCATGGAGAAGACTTCGAAAAAATTCAATTGCTTGTTTTCTCTATGATTTTATTGCTGGCATGTGTCCTTTTATCACACTTGGTCCAACGATCAGTGGCGAGGAATATGTCTCAATCAATGCAGTTATGAAGAACAAACCTGCCGATGGCACACACTGGTTTGGTACTGATATCCTTGGAAGAGATCTTTTCAGCCGTGTCTGTGTCGGTGCGCGTGCTTCTCTGATCGTTGCGATTGCGTGTACTTTCATTCAGATCGTCGTCGGCTGCGCATACGGTGGAATCATGGCATATTTTGGCGGATGGCTCGATGAAGTCATGATGCGAATTGTAGAAATCCTTACATCCATTCCTTCTCTTCTGCTCACACTGCTGATCATGATGGTGCTTGGACAGAATATGGGAGCGCTTCTTGTTGCCATGTGCCTTACTTCCTGGTGCGGCACAGCCAGACAAATGCGTGGTATGATCATGCAGCTCAGAGAATCTGAATACGTCATGGCTGCCGAAACACTTGGAGCAAATCCTTCGTGGATCATTCGTAAGCATCTGATTCCGAATACATTGAGTATTTTAATTCTGAATGTTGCCACAAGCATTCCAAGCTACATTTTTACGGAAGCATCTTTGAGCTTTCTCGGCATGGGATTAAAAGAACCTGTCATCAGTCTTGGTGTGCTGATTTCAAATGGACAGTCGGTTCTGGATCTGTATCCATATCAGATCTTCTATCCGGCACTTGTTCTGTGTATCATCGTGCTTGCATTCAACTTACTCGGAGACGGTCTGAGAGATGCTCTGGATCCGAGATTACGTCAGTAGGAGGAAAACAATGGATAAAATATTAGAAATCGAAAATCTGCGCGTATCCTATCATACTTACGCAGGAGAAGTACAATCTGTCCGCGGTGTTTCCTTCGATGTAGAAGAAGGCGAAGCTGTCGCAATCGTTGGAGAATCCGGCTGCGGTAAATCTGTAACCGCAAAATCTATTATGCGCCTGATAAAAACTCCACCCGGAGAAATCAAAGACGGAAGCCAGATTTTATACAAAGGCAAAGATGTTCTGAAAATGGACAAAAAAGAGTTAAGTGAATACCGCGGCGGGGAAGTCGCGATTATCTTTCAGGATGCTCTTGCATCTCTGAACCCGACTATGACTGTCGGAAAACAAATTGTAGAAAATTTAATGATGCACCGGAAAATGACAAAAGCTGAAGCATACAAAGAAGCGGTGAACCTTTTGAAAATGGTTGGAATCCCAAATGCTGAAGGTCGTGTCAAGCAATACCCACACGAATTTTCCGGCGGAATGCGCCAAAGAGCAATGATTGCAATCGCATTTGCCTGTCAGCCGAATCTTCTGATTGCAGATGAGCCAACAACTGCATTGGATGTTACGATTCAGGCTCAGATTATGGATCTGATCAAAGATCTTCAGCGCAAAATGAATACTGCTGTCATCTTGATCACTCACGATCTTGGTGTAGTAGCCAACATTGCAAAACGGATTGTAGTGATGTACTCAGGAAAAATTGTGGAAAGAGGAAGCCGGGAAGATATTTTCTATCACCCAAAACATCCTTATACAAGAGCGTTATTAAAAGCGGTTCCTCGTCTGGACCTTTCTAATAAACAGGAACTGGCTTCTATCGAAGGAACGCCGCCGGATCTGATCTCACCGCCGAAAGGATGCCCTTTCTGTACAAGATGTTCTTACTGCATGGAAATCTGCTGTGAGGAGGCACCGGAAGTAACTGATTTTGGAAATGGACATCAGGCAGCATGCTGGCTGCACCATCCGATGGCGCCAAAAGAAAATCAACCATTTGGAGTGGAGGAATCATTATGAGCCAGAATGTATTAGAAGTAAAAAATTTATGCAAATATTTTGAAGTCGGAAAAGGACTTACATTAAAAGCAGTCGATGATGTTTCTTTTGAAATTGCTCCAGGGGAAACACTTGGACTCGTCGGCGAATCTGGTTGTGGCAAAACAACCTGCGGACGTACTTGTATCGGATTATATAATAAAACATTCGGAGAAGTTCTTTATAAAGGAAAAAATGTCCATGAACTAAAAGGGAAAGAAAAGTTAAATTTCCGAAAAGAAACTCAAATGATCTTTCAAGATCCATACGCTTCCTTAGATCCTCGTATGACGGTTGCAGATATTGTTGCAGAGGGACTTGATATCCATCATATGACTTCAAACAAAAAAGAGCGAAGTGAAAAAATTTACCACTACCTAGATCTTGTCGGATTAAACAAAGAACATGCAAACCGTTTTGTTCACGAATTTTCCGGTGGTCAGAGACAGCGAATCGGAATCGCACGAGCACTCGCTGTTGAACCTAAATTTCTTGTACTGGATGAACCTATTTCCGCACTGGATGTATCCATTCAAGCTCAGATTGTCAATCTCCTGATCAAATTGCAAAAAGAAATGGATCTGACTTACCTGTTTGTCGCACATGACCTATCTATGGTAAAACATATTTCTGACCGTGTTGCTGTAATGTACTTAGGCTCTATGGTGGAGATCACAAGCTCTGAGGAGTTATACAAAAACCCACTTCATCCATACACACAAGCACTGCTGTCCGCGATCCCAATCCCGGATCCAGAAGTAGAAATCGCACGAGAGAAAACAAGAATCAAACTGGAAGGGGATGTGCCAAGCCCTGTAAACCCTGCGCCGGGATGTAGATTTAAAGGAAGATGCAAGTATGCAAAAGAAATCTGTTCACAATGCATGCCTACCTTAAAAGATATCGGCAACGGACATCAGGTGGCCTGTCATTTGTATGATGAAAAATAAAGAATACTTGACCGACTTTCTCTCTGCTGGAAATATGGTGTGATTTTATCCATCGCCGTTTCACTGTTGCTTTTGACCGGAGGATTCCTGTTTCAAGGCTTCTCTCTGCCGGAAGCATTCCAAGTGTGGCGCAGCGGCATGTGTATCCTCAGTGGAATCTCACTGTTTTTAGTCGCCGGAAGTATTTTGACAAAGAAATCTTCCAAAATCGACAAACATTCTCGGTGGCGGGAAAAATTCAAAAAATTAAACTACGAAAGTGTAATCGGAACGATTGCAGTGATCTTCATCCTCTTTGCCTCCTGTGCAGATGCTGTCACAAGAGTCGTATCTTAAGAGAATTTGGGGCAGAATGAAAATACATTCTGCCCCATAAAACTTTCTATCAATTTCATCTAGCCTCTACCGTTCCTCTACGCTTACCGCAGCTCTTAATCGCTCGCCAAACTCGCTGCTCAGTGAAATCTTTCCTATATAAAATACTTCCCCTGTTGCAAATACTTCCCAGTCATCCTGAATCTCTACTTGAAGCTTTCCGCCCGGCATATGAACCGTCACACCTGGATTTGTCATGCCAAGCTTATATGCAACGCCCGCTGCAGCACACGCACAACTTCCGGATGCCAATGTATAACCGACTCCTCTTTCAAAGATCTCAATCTGGATATTCTCCTGGTCAATCACTTTTAATAGCTGTGTGTTGATCTTATTTGGGAAATATCTGGCAATCTCCGCATAATCACCAATCTTACAGACAAGTGGTTTAGAAATCTCTCGCATCGGGATCACACAATGCGGATTTCCGATTGACACACAAGTAACCGGATATAAAGTTCTTCCAAATACCATGTCTTCATTGATGACTTCTCTGCGCTCTCCCGTTACCGGAATCTCATCACTCCAGAAAGAAAGCTTTCCTGCCGAAGCGCGCAGCCTGCTTCCATCCTCATTCAGATATGTTACCTGAATAGCTCCGCTCAGTGTGTAGAAGGTACATGCTTCTTCTGAATGTATCCGGCATCCTTCAAATATTTTGCAAAAATACGATCTCCATTTCCACTTTTCTCCGCTTCACTTCCATCCGGATTCCATACTTTCACATAAATTTTATCTTCCTGAAAAATAGGTCCTTCGAGAATTCCATCCGACCCCATCCCAAAATTTCTGTCACAGATCATTCGGACATTCTCTTTTGTCAGCTTTAACTCATTTTTATTCGGATCAAATACAAAGTAATCATTTCCCAATCCATGATATTTTTCCAACACAATATTCATCACTGTAACCGCGCCTCCTTTTTCTTCATCATAACAAGCATTATTCCGTAATAATATAGAAATAGTGCTTTCTATATTGCAGATAGTGCTGTATAATCATCGTAACAGCTATGAAGCACAACCGTAGTACAATTGATTTTTTATGATCTGCTATTACTATATGGGAAATGATTTGTTGATATTCTTTCTCTCCCTAAACAGGAAAAATAATCTTAGGAATCCTCTGACCCGTACGATGCAACACACTGTTTCCTAGCTGAAAATCGAACACAAGGAGACTGCCTTTATGGAAACTTACGAGAAAAAAGGATACTTATACAGCGATTTCCGCCTGTTTTACCTGACGGACACCGCTTCCAAGGAATTTGAATATCACTATCATGACTTTGATAAGATCACAATTTTTCTGAAAGGAAATGTCCAGTACACGATTGAGGGGAAATCTTACCAACTACAGCCTTATGACATCGTCCTTGTCACCCACAATGATATCCATAAGCTAAACGTACAAGATTCGGAACCATATGAACGAATCGTCGTCTACATCTCCCCGGAATTTATCAATACTTACCGGACGGCAGATTATGATCTCAGCGAGTGCTTTCAAAAGGCAAAAAAGAACATACGAACGTACTTCGGACACACTCCCACGCAAAAAACACGCTGGTGCGCGCCGTTGACAATCTGAAACATTCATTTTCCGATGTTCGGATACGCCAATACGCTCTATTCAGAAATTCTCTTTCTGGAATTTATGATTCATCTGAATCGTGCAACCTTGAATGAACAGTTGGAATTTATCGACACAGACCATTGTAATACAAAGTTGTGGAGCTTCTCCAGTATATTAACCGAAATCTGACCACAGACTTAAATATTGATGATCTCGCTGCCAGATTTTATGTCAGCAAATACTATATGATGCGTCTGTTCAAAACCGAGACCGGATATACGATCGGAACTATATCAATTACAAACGATTACTGCTCGCCAAAGAACTGATTGCCTCCGGAGAGCCAATCACTCAAGCGTGTTACGACTGCGGATTTAAAAACTATTCCACGATTCTCGCGCGCATACAAATCTCACTTTGGAGAATCTCCCAGACAGATTCGCGATACTCTCTGACTTTTTCTTCTCGTTCCGGCAATGAGACGCTCCTTGCTAAAAAATAACGTCTCTATAATTTAATCACAAATGCCGGAACCGGAGGATGATTCGGGCGGTTATAGTATTCACTGACGATCACAAGATATTTCTTCGGATCAAGTTCTTTTAGGTAGCTAAAATCCGCTCTTTCTCTTCAAATCCACTGTCCCCTCCACTATAAATGCAAAGACTCATCAACCCATCTTTCTTCAATAATCGCAACCCTTCCTCGATCGCCTGCACACTCGTATCTGCCTTTGTCGCAAGTGTATGATCCCCTCCCGGCAGATAGCCGAAATTAAACGTGATGCAGCTGACTGTATTTTCCTTTGCGTAAGCTCCCATATGCACATGGCTGTCCAGCACAACTTCTGTCCGTTCTGCATATCCACATGCATCTATCTTTCTTTTTGTCTCCTGTACCGCCTGCTCCTGGATGTCAAAAGCAATGACGCTTCCCGATGCTCCCACAAGCTCTGCCAGAAGAAGGGTATCATGCCCATTGCCAGCAGTCGCATCGATACAAATATCCCCTTCCAGCACATGCCCTCCGATAAAATGATGGCACCATTCGGTAATCTGATATTTCTTCATCTTTATCCCCGCTTTCCCTTTTTCAAAATTTATACATGCATTATACTATTGATTCGAAATACCGTCACCTACTTTGAGCATCTTGCGGAAAAACATTACAAAGAACCTCAATCTATGTTATGATACATATATCTATATCAATTTGCCCTCCTTCGGGCAGAAAGGACTTTTATGCAATTATACGATTTAAAGGAAACAAAAGAACGTGTCATCCTCGTCGGTGTGCAGGCAGATGACAATGAAGATACAGAAAAATCACTGGATGAATTGGAAGAACTGGCACAGACTGCCGGGGCCGAGACAGTTGGACGGATCATCCAGAACCGGGAGCAGATCCACCTGCACTTACGTCGGCAAGGGAAAACTGGATGAATTAAAAATCTCCTCTGGGAGACAGATGCCACTGGAATCATTTGTGATGATGAGCTCTCTCCTGCACAACTTGGAAATCTCCAGGATGCACTGGATACGAAAGTCATGGATCGCACTTTGATCATCCTTGACATCTTTGCAGAACGCGCCTCTACAAATGAAGGTAAAATTCAGGTGGAACTTGCACAGCTGAAATACCGCCAATCCCGCCTGGTCGGTCTTGGGAAATCACTTTCCAGACTCGGCGGCGGAATCGGTACAAGAGGTCCCGGAGAGAAAAAACTTGAAATGGACCGCCGTCTGATCAAAGGACGCATTGCCCAGCTAAACCGTGAGTTAAAAGATGTCAAACGGCACCGGGAAGTGACCCGTGAGCAGCGAAGCCGCAATCATATCCCGGTCATCGCTATCGTCGGCTATACAAATGCAGGTAAATCCACACTGCTAAATCGTCTGACCGGAGCCAGTGTTCTTGAGGAGGATAAGCTGTTTGCCACTTTAGATCCAACGACCAGAGGACTGAAACTTCCAAGCGGTCAGGAAGTGCTTCTGACAGATACCGTCGGATTTATCCGAAAACTTCCTCATCATCTGATCGAAGCATTCAAAAGTACGTTAGAAGAAGCGAAATATGCAGATATGATCTTACATGTAGTTGATGTTTCCAACCCACAGATGGATGAACAGATGTATACCGTCTACGAGACACTACAAAATCTGGATGTCAAAGATAAAGTGGTCATCACCGCTTTCAACAAGCAGGATCGACTGACAGAAGTTCCAATCATCCGTGATTTCAAGGCAGATCACATCGCAAATATCTCTGCGCGGACCGGTCAAGGACTGGATGCCCTGCAATCTGTCATTGAACAGATTCTGCGCGAACGAAAGATTGAAATTTCAAGAACCTATTCTTACGCCGATGCCGGAAAGATCCAGCTGATCCGTAAATACGGAGAACTTTTGGAGGAAGAATATCGGGAAGATGGCATCTTTGTCCACGCATTTGTCCCAAAAGAACTTTATGGAAAAATAGAAGGCAGGGAGTAATCTCCACTGCCTCTTATTTTTATCTTGTCCGCAAAAATTCTGCTTCTTTCTTTGCCGCTTCATCGTCAGGGTATTTTGCAATATATTCTTCTATCTTTGCTTTGCACTCTCCCACTCATACAACTTTTCATAGGCGGCAATCTGATTAAATTCCATTTCCTGTGTCAGTTCTGCACTGTTTCCCTCTGACTGTAACCCAAGATTATAATGATTCAGTGCACTCTGATAATCGCCAAGCTGCATCTCACAGGAAGCCAGCAGATTATAGAGTGTCCCCGTCTTTTCTGTCCCTGCATCCAATGCTTTCTGAAATGCATTTCTCGCCTCTTCATATTTCTGCTGTTCCCAGTAGACAAGTCCCATTCCTAAGTATGCCTCTGCCTGCTCCTCCCCTGACTCTGCTTCCTTTTGAAAAAGTTCCAGTGCCTCATCATATTTTTTCTGCTCAAACAGTTCCATACCTTCCTCCGTCGCTCTGGTACATCCGGCAAAAACTAGAAGCATAAATACCAGCACACACAGCGCCCATTTTTTACTTTTCAACACAATTCCTCCCTGATTCATTATTTTTCCACATACATTTCGTCATGCTGTGGATTCCCCATATTCTTTCTTTTCCTGACAACTTGCAGACATTTTCCCTATCCCGGATATTTCAGCAAACACAGCGCATTAAATAATGTAACCAGCATAATGATCACATCTGCGGTGATCGCCGTCCACATAGAGATCAACCCCGTTGCCGCCAAGGTCAGTAAAATCAATTTCATGCCGATTGACAGCACGGCATTCTGTCGGATTGCTCCGATTGTCTCCCTTGCAATCCTGAGGATTACAAGAATCATCGACGGATCATCTTCCATCAAAACGATATCTGCCGCTTCCACCGCCGCAGCAGCTCCAAGTGTTCCCATCGCAATTCCGATATCCGCCCGCTTTAATACCGGAGCATCATTGATACCATCACCTACATACACTAACTTCTCATCTTCCTGCTGAGAATCAATAAACTCCTCTACCTTCTCAACCTTTTCCGCCGGAAGCAGATTCGTATAAATGTGATCCATGTTCAGCAACTTGCCAACAGCTCCTCCTACAATCTCATTATCCCTGTCAGCATGACCAATTCCTTATGATACCGCCTTTTCAGAATATCCATCGTCTCCCGCACTTCTTTTTTCAACGTATCACCGATCACAATATATCCAGCATAAACTCCATCGAGTGCAACATACACGATCGTACCTGCTGCACGCACTTTTGGAACAGCAATCCGCAGTTCCCTTAAAAGTTCTCGATTTCCTGCATATGCCGCCTTCCCATCAATCAGAGCATAGATCCCCTGTCCCGGAATTTCCTGAACTACCTCGATCCGCTGTTTCTCTACTTCCTTTTTATACATTTTCTGCAGTGACATAGAAATCGGATGATTCGAAAAGTACTCGATATATGCTGTCAGCTCCAAAAGTTCTTCTTCCGTCATTCCCTCCGGATGAATTTCCTTTACTTCAAACACTCCCTCGGTCAGTGTTCCGGTCTTGTCAAACACAAACGTATCTGCCTTTGTCAGAAGTCTAGCTGATGACTGCTTTTGATCATTACACCTTGTCTTGCTGCCGCTCCGATTCCTCCGTAAAAGGTCAGCGGAATTGAAATAACAATCCCCCACGGCACGCAACAATCAGAAATGTGAGCGCGCGGTAGATCCATGTGTACCAGTCACCTTCTGCAAATGTATTTGGTGGAACAATCGCCAAAAGAGCTGCCGCCAACATGATGATCGGCGTATAAATCGACGCAAACTTTGTGATCGTCCGCTCGCTGTCTGTCTTCGTATCATTGGCTTTCCGCACCATCGCCATAATCTTCGCAGCCGTAGAATCTTCATATTTCTTTACCACTTCCGCTTCCAACGCCCCGGTCAGATTAATGCTGCCACTATATAGCATCGCCCCTGCCGTCACAGTCTGCGGAAGAGACTCTCCAGTCAGTGCCTTGGCATCAACATACTTTCCCCTGATAACACTCTGCTGTCCACCGGAATCCTCTCTCCCGGACGGATCAAAATGATATCGCCACATTCCAGTTCCGATGGCTCCACTTGCACTTCCTGCTCATGACTCTTTCGATTTGCAAACTCCGGGGCAATGTCCATCATATTTGCAATAGATTTCTTTGATCGGTACAGCATGACTTCTTCAAGAATCGAACCAATCTGAAACAATAATAAAACAGAAATGCCTTCTACATACTGAAAAATAAGAAAAGAGCATGCTGTCGCAATAAGAATCAGCAGATATTCATTAAAAATCCGCTTCTTACAAAAACTCCGCACAGTCTTTTCCACCACACCAGCTGCGATTATCATATAAGTCGCCGCAAACAAAATAACTTCCTGCTGCAGCGTAAGATCCATTTTCTTTAAAAACACCAGTTCTCCCAAAAACGCTGCTGCCCCGATTCCTGTCAGTAACATATTTCTTCTGACTGCTCTGATTCCTCCACTTTCGCTCTCCTCTTACTCACGAATATGTTCCATTCCCTGATTCATAATGGTTTTGATATGGCTGTCCGCCAGCGAATAGAACACGGTTTTTCCTTCTCTTCTGTTTGTCACAAGCTTCATCTGCTTCAAAACACGCACTGATGCGAAATTGCAGACTGTGTCATCTGAAGTACCTGAGCAAGATCACAGACACACATCTCTGACTGAAATAGCACATAAAGCATTTTTACTCTTGTCAGATCTCCAAAGACTTTAAAAAAATCTGCAAGATCCTGCAGTTCATCTTCCACAGGCATATCCTTCTTCACTTTTTCCACCGTCTTCTCGTGCACATGTTTCAGCTCGCACTGCTCCACTTCCGCTTCCTCTATTTTCTTCATAATGATATCTATCTCCTTCATTTCTGTTTCATTATCGTTCACTTTGATTTTGTTTGTCAATACTTTTCTTACATTTCACAGAAAAGGAAGTGCTGCTTCCATGGATTTCCACTTCGCTTCACTTCCTCCTGATATATTTCTATTTTTTCTTATATAAAATACGGATGGAGTTTAGTACACAGAGCATTGCAACTCCTGTATCCGCAAACACAGCCAGCCACATATCCGCAAATCCTGCCAGCCCAAGCACCATAACAACGACCTTAATTGCCAATGCAAACAGAACATTCTGCTTCGCAATACGGTTTGTACTTCGCGCAATCTCCAGCGATGCCGGAATTGCCTCCATCGAAGAAGTCATAAACACCACATCAGCAGCTTCAATAGCTGCATCGGCTCCGCTTCCCATCGCTGCTCCGACATCCGCTCCTGCAAGTACTGGTGCGTCATTGATTCCGTCCCCGACAAACATTACCGAACCATTCTGCTCTTCGGATTTTTGTCAGCTCACCTAACTTTTCTTCTGGCAGAAGTCTTGCATGCACTTCATCAATGCCTGTCTGCTCTGCTACTGCTTCCGCGCTTTCCTTTGCATCTCCTGTCAGCATTGCAGTGCGTATTTTCTGCCGTTTCAGTTCCTGTACCGCCGAGACAGCATCTTTTTTAATCGTATCAGAGATCACAAGAAATCCCGCAAATTCTCCATCAACTGCAACAAGTACTTCCGTTCCATATGACCCCTTTGGACCATTTGTCAAATCTACCTGATACTGTTCCATCAGCTTCTGATTTCCACAGAGAATCTGTCTGCCATCCAAAACTGCCTCAATTCCTTTCCGGAATTTCTGTGATCCGTTCCGGATCAGGAACAGACACCTTTCTCTCTTCTGCTGCCAAAAGAATGCTTGTTCCAATCGGATGAGTGGAATTCTTCTCACAGACTGCGGCAAGACGGAGTAATTCTTCCTCTTCCATTTCATTTGCCACACATTTCTGCACAACAAAATTTCCTTCTGTGATTGTTCCCGTCTTATCCATGACAACGGTCTTTACTCCTTGCAGTGCCTCGATTGCAACACCACCTTTGAATAAGATTCCTCTCTTAGATCCTGCTCCGATTCCAGAGAAAAAGGCAAGTGGCACACTCAGTACAAGCGCACATGGACAACTAATAACTAAGAAAGTCAGCGCCGTATACACCCAGTAGCTCCAGTTTCCAGTGACAAGTGATGGAAGAATCGCCGTCGCAAGAGCAAGCGCCACAACAAACGGCGTATAGACTCTTGCAAATCTTGTGATAAACTTATCAATTTTCGGCTTGCTAGCAGCTGCATGTTCTACAGAATCCAGAATTCTTGTCACCATGGAATCCTCCAATACCTTTTCTACACGCATCTTCAACAAACCTGATGTGTTGACACATCCAGATACTAAAGAATCTCCTTTCTCAACTTTGACCGGAACTGGTTCCCCGGTTACCGGTGAAGTATCGATCCTGCTCTCACCATCTAGTACTGTACCATCCAGCGGAATACGATCTCCCGGCCGCACGATCAAAAGATCTCCGACTTGTGCCTGCTCTGCCGGAATGACTTCTGTCACCCCATTCTGTTCCCGGCTGACTACTTCCGGTCTTAAATCAACCGCGCTCATGATCTGTCCACGGCTCTTTTCCACAGCAATATGCTCAAACATCTCTCCAATCCGGTAAAACAGCATGACTCCGACTGCTTCTGCATATTCCTGGATTGCAAATGCACCAAGTGTTGCAATACTCATCAGGAAATTTTCATCGAGCATTCTTCCCTTACAAATATTTTTTCCCGCAGTAAGCAGAATCTCCCATCCAAGCGCCAAATAAGAACTCACAAATAAGATGGTAGAAAATAATTCGTATTTGTCCTTCAACAAAATTCCCGCAAGAAACAATCCCGCTCCTGCTACAATTTCTATGCGTTCCCGTTTCTGTTCTCTTTTCTTTTCCTGCTGTTCCTGCTCCCTCTTTTTCTTTTCTTCTTTCTTATTTACCGATACCTTCCTTTTTACAATCACTTCAGACTCAATCGCAGCACAGATCTTCTGAAATTCCTCCAGCCAGGTCCTTGTCACCTTCCGTGACCACTTGAAGCTGATTTGTCGTAAATGTGATTGTCGCCTCTTTCACCTCAGGCAGCGCCTGTATCCTTGCTTCCATCTTGGAAGCACAGTTCGCTCATCCAAGATTATCAAGCAGATACGTCTGTATTCTACCTTCTATGTGATGAAATAGACTTTTCTTTGTTATCCTCATTCTCCTTGTTCTGGTGGGAATGTGCGTGGTGATGTCCTTCACAGCCACAAGTTTTCCCATGCTCATGGTGGGAATGTGTATGCTCGTGATCATGATGATCTCCTCCGCAGCCACAAGCTTTTCCATGCTCATGGTGGGAATGTGTATGCTCATGATGATGTTCCCCACAGTGTTCATGAATCTCTTTGTCAACAGATTCTGTCAGCTCTGTCTCTCTGTCTTTTTTTGTTCTTTCCTCTATTTTCATGCGTAAGCACCTCCTAAACATATGAATAACTGTTCATATGTTCATATAACATTTTTCAATCATTTTGTCAAGGCTTATCTCCTATTTTTTATTTTATCTTTTCGTTTTACACATGACTGACAGAAACTGTTGGTCAAAAACCATAAGAAAAGCAGCTAATCCGAAAACTAACTGCTTGTCCCTCATCTGATTTCTTCAAATTTATTTCTGTAATTCTTCTTTTACCAGTTTTATCACTTCACCCAAGGCAATCTCACGATTCTCTGCTGCTGTTCTGGCACGGAATTCTACCTTCCCCTCTTGAATACCTCTTCCGACAGTAATGCGATATGGGATCCCGATCAGTTCCATATCTTTGAATTTTACACCCGGACGTTCTTTTCGATCATCCAGAAGTACATCAATGCCTTCTTTTTTCAATGCCTCATACAATTCATTTCCAATACGCATCTGCTCTTCATCTTTGCTGGATACAACGACCACTGCAACCTCAAACGGCGCTACACTTGCCGGCCAGATAATTCCAGCCTCGTCATTGTGCTGCTCTACAATTGCCGCCATACAGCGTTCCAAACCAAAACCATAACAGCCCATTTCCACCGGATGAAGTTTATTATCCACATCTTGATATTCCAGTCCAAGTGTCTTTGCATATTTTGTTCCCAGCTTGAACGTATTTCCAACTTCGATTCCCTTACAGAATTTTAATGGCTTTCCGCAAACCGGACAGACATCTCCCTCATGCACCTGTGCGATATCCGCAACAATCTCCACCTCAAAATCCTTCAGATTTACATTAACAATATGGTGATCTGTTTTATTTGCTCCAACGATAAAGTTCTTCATGTTTGTGACCTCACGGTCCATAACGATCGGACACTCTAAACCAACCGGTCCCGCAAATCCAACTTTTGCATGTGTAACACGTTCCACTTCCTCAAACGGCGCAAGCTCCATTTCATTTGCCTTTAGAAGCTTCAACACTTTTGTTTCATTCAATTCCCGATTTCCTTTTAAGAGAAATGCCATTGTTTTTCCATCTACCGTATAGATCAGTGTCTTCACAAATTCATTTACAGACTTATGGAAAAAATGCAGCAACTTCTTCCATCGTGCGTGCATTCGGTGTTTCCACAACCTCCATCACCTGTTCCTCTGCATCTGACGGCTCACTCACATCAATCACCTCTGTAATTTCTAGATTGCTTGAGAAATCACAGCCGTCGCAGGTGACAATCACATCTTCCCCGATATCTGTAATTGCCTGAAATTCCTCGGATAAAGATCCACCCATCGCTCCTGTATCTGCTTTTACAATCTTGTAATTTAACTTACAGCGCTCCATGATATTCTGATAGGCGTGGAACATTTTCATATAGGATTCATGCAGGCCTGCTTCATCAATATCAAATGAATAGGCATCCTTCATAATAAACTCACGCACACGGATCAAACCATAACGAGGTCTTGTTTCATCTCGGAATTTCGTCTGAATCTGATACAGATTATAAGGAAAATCCTTATAGGAACTTCCCTTCATCATAGCTGCCATCGTAAATAATTCTTCATGAGTCGGACCGAGAACATAGTTCTTCTGATAACGGTCTTTCAGCGCAAACATGTTGGAACCAAATGCCTCTCTACGTCCACTTTTCTCATAAATTTCTTCTGGGATCATAGCCGGCATCAACAGTTCCTGCGCTCCTGCAGCATCCATTTCTTCCCGCACGATTTCCTCAATCTTTTTCAGAACACGTTTTCCCATCGGCATGATCATATAAATTCCGCTGCTGCTTTTTTGATCATTCCTGCCCGCACTAATAAATTTCCACTTGTACTATCTTCTTCTTTTACATTTTCCCGCAGTGTATAAAAATACGAATTACTTAACTTCATTTACTTCCTTCCTCCAATAATCAATTGCTCATTTACTGCATTTAGACCTATTATAGCAAAACTGAGATTTGAAAACCACCTCTGTCTATATGTAAATTTTCATTTTTCCCAGAAAGATGGTCAGATTTTCTTCCTGGGTGGCGAATCCATAGACTTTTTTATTATACGGAACATAAAATGTCATTGAATCACCTCCATTGAAAACGAAAACACGGCCGCTAATAAGAAAAACCCGGAAAGAAGTTCCAGCCGAATATCGCTGCATTGGAACACTTCCCGGCCATATTTTTCATTCTTGAATACCCAAATCTCTTTTCCAATCTTTTTCCTTCCTAGAGGTAAAATTAGGCATCCATGTGCTGTATAGTACTGCTTTTGCCCGCTCTCTCGTCATCCTTTTTCTACTGCCTGATTGGGAAATGAATGGGTGACAAATTGTGAAGAGATATCACTGATTGTCTTTGCAAACAACATGATTTTTATAGAATAGACGATATCGCCATTTGCTTTATGCGGTCTGTATGATATGATATTTCTATATCTAATATAAGATATTTTCTCCCTCTTCCATTACATAACCAGTGACAAAATCCTTCACATTACCTACTGATTTGATTTCTCCGGCAAACAAATGAGAGGCACATTCTGATTCTCCATACCTCAGAAGCAGCCACACAGAAACAAAAGGAAAAAGAAGCAAAAAAGGAAAAAACGAACATGAAAAACTCTGAAAAAAAGAAACACATCTACTTGAAAAACTATCCCAATGTCTATCGAATCTTTCAAAAGACTTTACGATTCTGGTATGCAAAAGCCATAGGAAGTATTATTCTCTGTATCTTCATGACAATTATTTCCATCCGTTTGCTTCACAAAGGATCCATCGAAACAGCGATTCTCTTCGGATTTTTTACGTTACTTATCGGGGTGACAACGCTGCTCTATTTTCTCGGGAAATACCAGATGCTTACTTCCTCTGATCTCACGAAATTAGAAAAAGCATTGCAGACGTTACAAAAGACCGTTGGAAACCGTTTCTTTTTTACAGAATCAGCAATTATCATTCTGAATGATTTTTCTCTTTGCTATTATGACTGCCGAAAACTAAAACGAATCTATTTTTCCGATGAACGGGAACGTGGTAATCTTTACCAGAATGCAGTAATCCACTTTGTCAAAAAAGATGGCAGTGAAGAAACCATTTCCCTTCGGTGCGATTGTTCTGAATTTCTCAGAACAATCCGGACTTACTATCCAAAGATTCAATTGCCGAAAATACCTCTGACTTTCCAGCCTATTTCTGAATCTTCCTGGAAACGTCCTTAATCTTCTCTTTCAGAAGTTATTTTGATTTTTTATGCCAATTTCCCTTTCACTTTTTCAACTGATTTTTTATCATCCAGCACTAAGGAGGTGTTCGCATTGTCATCCAGACAACAACATGATTATAATATCTCGAAAATGAGTAACAGTCTTGCC
>ENA-OQIG01000617-OQIG01000617.1-human-gut-metagenome-genome-assembly--contig:-NODE-617-length-19385-cov-1.987849_pt1 | contig 19385 bp, 18 predicted proteins | sample MGYA00242576_ERZ504741 | MGnify/ENA primary metagenome ERZ504741 (study PRJEB26092, sample SAMD00036436) | human gut metagenome | host: Homo sapiens | study: EMG produced TPA metagenomics assembly of... | reverse complement strand
CACGGTTTGCCGGCTTCGGTGATTATCTCCAGTGCTTCTATATACATAGGATGTATGACGAAGCTATTGTAATAATCGAATGCGAAACGAGGTCCGTCCGAATACCAGCCGTCACCTACATACCATTCTTCTATCTTGCGCAGAGAGGAACTGATGCGGTAAGTGTCACTGGGCGCACCAGCTTTCCGAAGGAAGGACTCGACGGTGGCGCTGAACAACAGCCAGTTGCTATAGGAAGGATCGACCCGTCTGAGATCCGTAAATTCGGCGATATACCGCTGCTTGGTGATGCTGTCCAATGGCATCCATAAGGCATCATAACTTCTCAGGAAACTTCTGCCAGGAAGGCGGCATCCACCAAGGTCTGATTCTCCTGACGCCATAACAGATAATCGGGGGAAGCGGGATCTACCGCGTTAGCATAGCTTTTCAATGCCCATTCCCGCAGTTGTTTGCGTTGGAGTCCTTCCGGAGTTTCATCGTCGGGCAATGACAGCCACGGTGCCAGTCCCGCCATTAGACGACCGAAGCATTCCATATAAGTGACGTTCTGATTGCGCCCGTCCCATGTCGGACTTAATTCTACGAGCATATTCTGTTTCAGCAGACCTTCGCTCATGTTGCTTAATACAGGAGCAGCCATCCGGTACATTACGTCGCACCAGATTTCTCTGTCACTTTTCTTCTGTTTTCTTTTTGGCACTGATACTTTCTGTCGGGATCAGCAGAATCATTAATAGTAAGATCCAATGAAGTCTTTTCATGTATTGCCTTATTTTTAAGATTAAATCTACGGCTATGGAGGCATAGCTGAAGCGTATGGCAAAGGTAGAATTATTCCGACAGCAGGGCAAATACAATTTTAGCATTAACTAATACTTTTGCGTTATTTATCAGATGCTGATACTTTCTTATACAAAATGACCGGTAAATAATGCTTGTCACCGGATTTGTCATACATTTGTCCGGTAAACAAAATTATTACTATGAAAAGGAATTGGATAGGTAGCAGCATGATAGTTGCACTCTTTGCTTTATTGGCAAGCGGATGCGGTCATAGTCAACGGACGCTGGAGTTTCGTGGAATCTGTGTAGATGACCCGCAGGGAGAAAATGGATTATATAACCCGGGCAGGGGATTCCGGCTGGAAACCGCGGTGGATGTGCTGCACGAAAAAGACACTCCTACCGAAGAACTGAATGAATTGTCTGCTAAATATGTAGCAGATAGTGTTTCACTCTCACAGAGCTACTTTTATCTGACTTATTTAATAGGTAAAGAACTGTCTGAAGAAAACTTCCGGACCATGCAGGCATATTTTGATGAACTGCAAAAGCAAGGAAAAAAGGCCGTACTGCGCTTTGCCTACGAACGCGACTTTATGGGACGGTCGCCTGTCGGTCCTACCGGCGAACAGATACTGGCGCACTTGGATCAATTAAAACCTTTCCTGGAGAAAAATAAAGACCTGATTCTGGTCGTACAAGCCGGAATGATTGGCGCGTGGGGCGAATGGCACAGTTCGGTTCAGGGACTGGAAAACTCGGAAGAAACAAAGGCTGCCGTATTGGAAAAACTGCTTTCTGTGGTTCCTGCGGAGAGAAATGTACAAGTCAGACTCCCGGAATTTAAGAACCTGCTGAAAGATAAACCGGAACTTTATAAGAGACTTTCTTTCCATGATGACTTCATTGTCATACGCTTCGACAGATGGGATGCCGATATGCACGAAGGGACACCGAAGTTCGATCAGATAGTGGCGGAATCTCCTTACCTCGTAGTAGACGGTGAACTGCCCTGGGGATTCTGGAGCGTGGGCGCTGATCCGGACAGTCCTTCTGCCGGATGGATTATTGACGGTATGCAGGCGGCGAGACGTTTATTCCTCCAGCATTATACTTCGCTAAGTATCATACATAATTATAAGGAGCAACATCCCAACAACCGGTTTGACGAGAATAATCCGCCCGAATATTCCATGGTGGTCTGGAAGAAAACGATGATAACGGAAGACTCCCTTCTCCAGCATCATATGCCGGTGTCCGACAGTTACTTCCGGAAGAAAGACGGAACGAAGGTAAAACGCAATATGTTCGATTATATACGTGATCATCTGGGTTACCGGATTGAGCTTCAATCACTTCAGCTTCCCTCCAAATTCGTGAGTGGAAAGGAGAACGTCTTGAAACTGAGCTTGAAGAACAGAGGTTTTGCCACCGTATTTGGTGAACATCCTGTTTATTTTGTATTGATTGATGATGCAGGAGAGGTTACGGAATTTCCGACCGATGCCAATCCAAAGAACTGGCAACCGTTCGAACCAAAGGATTCTGCTTATACTTCGCTGATGCATACAGTGGATGTATCTCTTGAACTCCCTGCCTCGGTGACTGCCGGAACTTATAAGTTAGGTCTGTGGATACCGGACGGATCGGACAGACTCAGATATAATCCTCGTTATGCCATCATTGTGCCAATGGGGATACGGACTGGTGGATTTCTAAGGATGGAAAGTATGGCGTGAATGTATTGACTGCGGTTGAAGTGGAATAAATGATTTGTTTCTATGATAAAAGTGAAAGGCTTCGGGTATGATTACCGGTAGCCTTTTATTGTTGGGTATGGATTACTTTATTAAGAATTATAAATCAGTACCACCGTATACGCTACATAGCAAAGTATCATAATGCTTCCTTCTATCCGTGTAATGGTCCGCTTGGCAAAGAACAGCCCGAACAGCCAGAGCAGAATGCTGGAACCTACCAGTGTGAACAGGTCGAAGTTTGTAATTCCGCTAAGATGGAGGGGAGTGATACTGGCGCTGCACCCCAATACAAAGAAGATATTGAAGAGATTACTGCCGATTACATTTCCGATAGCCATTTCCGGATTCTTTTTCAGTGCGGCGACGATGGAAGTGGCAAGCTCCGGCAGGGAAGTTCCTCCGGCTACCAGCGTTAATCCGATAATGGATTCGCTGACTCCCATGCTGCGGGCAATCCCTGTAGCTCCGTTGACGAACAGCTGACCTCCATAGATGAGTGCCGCCAGTCCGCCAATGATATAGAGAATGGATTTCCACCACGAAAGCAGCTTGATCTCTTCTTCCGGTGCCGTGTGTTCCGGTGCTGCCGGTTCCGGTGCAGCGGAAGATTTTGGGAAAGCGATGGCAAACGTATACCCCATGAAGATGGCGAAGAAGCAGAGTAAAAGCAGACCGTCTACTCTGTTCAGTATATTTTCTGTGGCATTATCGAGGAATATGTCATTGGCGCATATCAGCAATACCACAGACGAAAGGATACAGAGCGGTATCTCTTTTCGTAAAGTGTTCCGGGTGATGATAATCGGAGCGAACAGTGCCGTACATCCCACGATCATCAGCGTATTGAATATGTTACTTCCTACTACATTACCTATGGCAATGTCCGCGCTTCCTTTCAGGGCTGAAGCGACACTCACCGTCAGTTCCGGAGCGGACGTGCCGAAAGCGACAATGGTCAGTCCGATAACGATGGAAGGTATGCGGAAACGTTTGGCTACGGAGCGGCACCGTCTGTCAGTCCGTTAGCTCCTAGTAAAATGAGAATTAATCCTCCGATAAGTAATAGTATATTCATAATTTTTCTCTTTTGGGGCAAAGATAATCATTTAGGGAATTGTTATGTCAAAAACAATCCGTATGTTTGCCATGTTTATTAAAAAGTGAAATTAAAGTTAATTCACCTAACTTGGAATCATTCTATATGGATATGAAAAAAATAAAACGGTTTGCATTGCTGCTCATAATGGCTTCCCTTGCAGTCAATGTACAGGCGCAACTGGAGCAGGCAGTCAAGAAGATTTTCGCCGGAGATACAGTAGCAACGCATCCAGTCTCTTTGCATCGGGATTCTGATTCTGCGTGTGGCAAATCTGCAGAAATCATTGGAAGAAGCGCGGCTCAATGAAGCCAATATGCGTATGGAGATGGAGCAGATGAGGCTTCAGATGCTGTCCGCCGATTCGGTGAAATTCTCCCAGCAACGGCAGCGTATCGACTCACTGCGTCAATTCACGAAAGGAATACCGGTAGTTGCCGAAGGGGATACCCTGTTTTATCTTTTTACAAAACGGGGCGGATACACTCCCCAGCAACGGGCACAGATGACCGGTGCCGCTATCGAAGAGATAGGAAAGCGTTTTAATCTCCGTCCCGATTCCGTTTCCATCGACCATTCGGATATTGTTTCCGACCTGATGTATGGCAATAAAGTATTGTTATCTCTTACAGATCAGGATGCTTTGTGGGAAGGAGTCTCCCGTGACTCCCTTGCCAAAGAGAGGCGGCAGAATGTAATCACCAAACTGCATGAGATGAAAGCGGAGCACAGCATTTGGCGAATGGCGAAGCGTATCCTTTATTTTCTGTTGGTGATTGTCGGTCAGTATCTCCTTTTCCGTCTGACCAACTGGGCATTTCGCAAACTGAAAGTACGTATCCTGCGTCTGAAAGATACAAAGATAAAGCCTGTGTCTATCCAGGGATATGAGTTGCTGGATGCTCAAAAACAAGCCAATCTGTTAGTCTTTTTGGCAGGCATCGGACGTTATATCCTTATGGGGATACAACTGTTGATTACTGTCCCTTTGATTTTTATCATCTTCCGCAGACCGAAGGACTGGCATACCGCTTGCTGGGTTATATCTGGAATCCGATTCGGAAAATCTTTGTGGATATAATAGACTATGTTCCCCAATCTGTTTACAATTGTTGTTATCTGGTATGCGGTGAAGTATCTGGTACGTATGGTGCTTTATCTGGCTCGTGAGATAGAAGCGGGGCGTCTTAAATTCAACGGTTTTTACCCGGATTGGGCCATGCCGACCTTCCACATCGTCCGGTTCCTGCTCTACGCATTTATGATCGCGATGATTTACCCTTATCTGCCGGGTTCTGATTCTGGGGTATTCCAAGGGATTTCGGTCTTTGTCGGATTGATTGTCTCTCTTGGATCAAGTACCGTTATCGGAAATATTATTGCCGGGCTGGTGATTACCTATATGCGCCCGTTCAAGATGGGCGACCGGATTAAACTGAACGATACCACCGGCGATATCATAGAGAAGACGCCGCTTGTCACCCGTATCCGCACTCCGAAAAATGAGGTGGTGACGGTGCCCAACTCTTTTATCATGTCTTCACATACCGTGAATTATAGTACATCGGCACGGGAGTATGGCTTGATTATCCATTCGGAGGTATCCATCGGTTATGATGTCCCCTGGCGCCAGGTCAATCAGATACTGATTGATGCTGCGTTGAATACGCCCGGAGTAGTGGATGACCCGCGCCCGTTCGTGCTGGAAACTTCGTTGAGCGACTGGTATCCGGTGTATCAGATCAATGCTTATATCAAGGAGGCGCATAAGATGTCTCAGATTTATTCTGATTTGCATCAGACTATTCAGGATAAGTTTAATGAAGCGGGAATTGAGATTATGTCTCCGCATTACATGGCTGTCCGTGATGGGAACGCAACGACGACTCCCAAGAATGATCTAAGCAAGAGTAACACTGCGGATACTGCTAGTCAGAGTAACAAATCAGAATAATATAAGCTCGTTACTTAATGAACTTGTGATTTTCTTTGCATCTGTCGGGGCAAAGGAGTACTATAATAAATCAGGGCGCCCCCTTCATCGCGAAGGAGACGCCCTTTGTCGTGTGTGTTTTTCTGAGAGTAGAATTTCTTTCTTTAATAGAGAACTTATTTTTTTCGGGTTACTGTATAAAGTACATTTCCTTTTTTATCTATCATACGCAGGTTAAGCTCCTTCTTGTCGATAGAGCAAACGGAGAAACCGGTTCGGGGCTACAGAATTTTGTACCTTCGATGGGTTCTACCTTGCGTGCGAGAGAGGCGGCGGAGTTGACTACATAGTCAATGTCGCTTCCCGGTACACGGATATGCTGGAAGTTGTGGATATGACCGCAGATGTACATATCTACGTTGTGCTTGCGCAGGATGCTGTCTACGCGTTTCTGCATATCAAGCCGCTCGCTTTCCTCTTTCGGGGTGTAGGCATAGATGGGTGATGGCCGGCTACGATGATCCAGTCCTCCTTGGCACTTGCCAGTACAGATTCCAGCCATGACAGCTGTTTGCTGATGTCCTGCTTGCAGGCATCCGGATATTTATCGCTTTCATTGCGGTATTTATCAATCAGCGGAGTGGTGTCTATCCAGACGATGCGGATAGTAGCTCCTTTTTCTTCGAATACCTTGGTGTAGTAACGGTCGGGCATCGACCAGCGGCGGCTGATGTTCGTATAGTCCAGTACTGCCTGAGTGCTTCCACGGTATTCGTGGTTGCCTAAGATGGAGAACCAGTCGATCATCAGTCGGGGTGGGAGTAGATAAGCTCGTAGTTGGTCATCCACAAAGGGTCGTTCACGCTACGCACTCCGTCGAAGTGGTGAACGTCTCCGGTGGCTAATACAAATTCGGGACCTATCTCTTCGCCCATTGTGCCCATCAGTTCGGCGATTGGCTTTTGGTCATAGTAGCCGTTGCGACCTAAATCATTGGCTACATAGAAGTTAAACTTCTTGTCAAAGATGGAATAATCCGTGAGCTGTGCGTGGGCGAATGTAAAGACGGAAAGGAAAAGAAGAATGAATAAGCTTTTTATCTTCATATTATATTGATTATTAGTTGTTTATAATTGTCGTTAATGAAAGACTGAAATTCTCTGTTCTTTTGGTTTTAAAGGAACGAAGGCGCTTGGTTTAAAACCAAGACCCCGTCTTTCTACAACGGGGCGTTCCATTCTTAGGAACGGAGGTTTTCGCTTTGCGTGCTGTCAGAAGTTAACTTTTACGCCGGCATTAATCTTTACACCGTAGTACTCCGCCTGCATGGTGCGGTCTTTGGTTCCCTGATAGTAACGAAGAGGCTGGTTCAGCAGGTTGGTGGCGTCTGCATAGAACGTGGTCTTTATCTTCTTGCCGAAGGTGTAGCTGGCGTTCAGGTCCATGTAGCTCACTGCGTCATAGTAACGGTCGAGAGCTGCCACTTCTCCCATTTCGTCGATGAAGCTCGAAGCGTAGTTGTAGGAGAAACGTACGTTGAAACCTTTCTTTTCGAAGTAAAGGGAAGCATTGGCTGTATGTTCGGGTGATCCCGGCAGGGACAGGTCTTTCTCGTTCTCACGACCTTCGAAGTTGAAGTTGTTCACTTGGGTGTGGGTGTAGGTGTACGTACCATAGAAACCGATACATTTCAGTGCGGGAGCAATGAAGCCGAAGTCGCGTTGATAGGCCAGTTCTACGCCCAGCAGGTCGGCGTCGCCGGCGTTTTTGGGCTGGGTGAACTTCTTGTATTCGTTGTTCTGATAGGTGTAGTCACCGATGACTGATCGACGATAAAGTCATTGATCTTCTTGTAGAAGATACCTGCGCTGATCAGACCGACACTTTTGAAGTAGTAGTCTGCGCTGAGGTCGAGATTGTAGGAGATGGTCGGGGTCAGGTCGGAGTTACCCATCACCAGTTCGTTGTCGCTGCGGTTGATGTTGACACAGGGGATCAATGCGGAGTATTTCGGGCGGCTCAGTGTCTCGGTGAACGAAGCGCGGAGCTTTAAGTCGTCGTTCACATCGTATTTGAACAAGAGGCTGGGGAGCCAGTTGACATAGCTGTTCTTATGGTTTCCGGTAGGTTCGAGGGTTTCTGTCTCGTCTTTGTCGTCGGCTACGTTCCAGTTCCAGCCGTTGTATTTGATGTGGGTGGCTTCCATGCGTAAGCCTGCCATCATTTTTATCTTCTTTCCCAAGTTCTGGTCGAAGCGGAAGAAGGCGGAAGTTACGTTCTCACGGGCGTGGTAGTTGCCGGATGATTCTTCGAGCACCTGTTCGCCTTCCATACTGCTGAGGTCGAGTGAGCCCAGGTATTCTTTGGATACGAAATCGGTCGGCTTATATTGGTCTCCCGGCATATATCCGTCACGAATCTGGCTGGTGAGGTTGTTCATGTAATCCTTGTCGAAGGTGTCTTTGTACGTATCTGCGTAATCATAGCAGAGGGTGTTGCGGTCTTTGGTCTTGGAGGCGTACTTTGCTCCGAACCGCAGGCTGTTGCCATAGATGCCGTTTGTCAGCGGAAGTTCGAAGTCGACTTTGAACTTCAGGTCTTTTTCGTAGATTTCCTGGTTGCTTTCGGTCAGTTCCTTCACTTTCCATTTGCCTCTTTCGCCGTCCGCTTCTCCGTTGTGCAGGCTGACGTCCGTAGTCACGTAAGGGAAACGGTCGCCGGCATCTACGACGGTAAAGCCGAGGAAGTCCTGTTTCAGGCTGAAGTATCTTTCGTTCGGACGGTCTTCGCTGGCACGGGCGTAGGAAGCTCCCCAGTTGACGGATAGTTTGCCGAACTGATGTTCACCGCTCAGACTGAGGTCCATTGTCTGTTGTAATTCCAGACGGGCATTTCTGTTGTCGGGTGTTCCTCCTTTTGTCTCGATCTGGGCGGATTGCTGCATATCTCCTTCGTCGTCTAGTCCTGTCTTATCCAAATCCTTATAGGTGACGCGGTAGCGGTTTCCAGTCGTGGCGACGGTTGTAGATACCTTGCAGCGTCAGCCGGTGGTTCGGTTGATGTCGTAGTCGAAAGCCAGGGAGTAGCTTTGGCGTTCGCGGGTCACGTAGTACTGGCGTTTCTGTGCTTCCACCATACTACCTCGCCTTTTTGTTGACGTCATATTCAAACTCCACATCGTCCGATCCTGACGGAGCGTTCTGATAAGAGATGGCGGCCATCATTCCCAGTTTGTCATTGAAGAAACGGTCGCCGTAGGTAAATCCTAAGTTCAGCTGTGCTTTCTGGCTGATCCAGTTGTAGCCGGTTCCTGCTGTGGCGCTGAACATCCGTTTGTAAGGAGTGCTTTTCGTCACCAGATTGATGGAGCCGCCGATGGCATCTCCGTCCATATCCGAGGTAACGACTTTGTTCACTTCGATTGTCTGCACCATGTCGGCGGGGATGAGGTCGAGCTGGACATTACGGGTATCGCCTTCGGCAGAAGGGAGGCGGTTGCCGTTGATGGTCACGGAACTGAGGTCGGCGGAAGTACCGCGGACTTGTCCGAAGCGGGCTTCCCCCTGGTCGTATTGTACATTAATACCGTTGATACGTTTGAGGCGTCGCCGATATTGGAATCGGGGAACTTTCCGACCTGATCGGCTGAAACGACATTGGTGATTCCGAGGTTGTTCTTTTGTGAGTTGATGGCGCGGCGTTGTCCCTGGAAGCGCCGCCTACCACTACTTCCTGCAGTTCGAGCCCTTCATTGAGTACGACGTCCTTTTCGAGTGTCTTCCTGCCGGAATGGTGATTTTCATTTCGACGGGAGAGTAGCCTACGTAGCTGACTTTCACGGTGTATGTGCGGTGTGAGATTGGCGAATGTATAATAACCGTTGACATCACTTGTCACTCCGGTATGTAGTTTTTCGATGTAGATGGAGCTCCCGGAAGAATTTGCTTGGAAGTGTCTACTATGCGTCCGCGGATCGTACCTGTCGGGCTACGTTTACTTTTTCCTCTGCAAAAGTATTTCCGCTTGTACTCATGATTAAAAGAGTCAAAGAGACTAATCTGAGAAATCGTTTCATAAATGTTAGCGTGCGTTAATTATTTGCTGCAAAAGTAGAGGTTTGACGTTTCTTGCTTTTTACAGTTGATTGAAGAACGCGTAACAAATATGCTACGATTGTGTTACGCAAGAAGGGCGCCCGCCTGCGGACACCCTTCGATACCTAACCCGATAAAAAGTTATCTTGAATGTATCTGAGATACGATCAATTCATTGGAATGTCGATACGTTCGCCCGTAACGGAAACGGCGCTTAACCGGAAACCATCTTTCCAGCGAACCGGAATCGTGAATGTGTCTACAGACGAAGGGGCATTTTCGCCGCTGCAGATGAGGATGAATTTGCCGGTTTCATCTTTCACTTCGTACGTCACTACATTGGTCCAGTTCTTGATCGTGATGGTCTCACCGTTGTAAGTCACCGCATTATCGCCGGAACCTACCGTAAATGTCTTGGGAGCATGAGTGGCATTCTCTCCTTTGATGATGGCGGTTTTCGTTTTATACAGTTCGTACGTGTTATCCGAAATGTATTCTAAAGCGACATCCGGACGGGTGCCTCCCAGTGCGTTCACTTTCTGTTTGAGAGCGTCTATCATGTCTTGTGTCACGGTCAGCTGCTTTTTCCCGTAGTCGTCCAGTTCCTTGTCGACCGGAGTCAGGAATCCCCATTTGGTGAAGAAGTCGAGTAAGTTCATACCGGAAATCTTGGAGCAGGTATATACAAAGTCAAGCTGAATTTCTCCGTGAGTCATTCCCGTGTAGTCTTTATTGCGGGCGTATTCATATACTTCCGGATAAAAACCTCCTTTGTCCGCCTGTTGCAACGGAGTCCTGCCCAGCACTTTCCCGAAATAGAGTTCCAGTTGCCAGAAGGGAACGAGCTTACAGAATACATCGTTGGCATTATTCTTTCCCAGATTCTGGAAGTCGGCATGCGGACTTCCGGCAGCGATAATCCCACTCCATGCTTTGGAGTATCTGTTTCGGTAGGTGATTCCCATGTCTTCGACCTGTATGCGGGAGGGCTGGCCGAAAATGGTGGTCTGTATGTACTCGGACATGATGTTGTTCGTCACTTCCGTGTTGCCGCCCCACAATACTCCCGGACGGGTCTGATTGCAATGTCCTATCTCGTGTGCCGGTCCCCAGCAAGCGCTTGTCTTCAGTTTCTCCGGACTACAGATTTCATTCATTGTTGTTCGGTTGTAGGCTGTGTGATAGGCTGTGGCGTACATATAGGACTTATACATGACATTCAGATACATCCGGTTTCTGAACATCTTGTCGTATTTCTCCAAGCCCAGCAACTGCTGCTCGCTGTACACGATCTTGTCATAAAGGTCTATCAGTTCATCTCCCTTGGAACCTGTGTACGTCCGTAGGTCACTCGTCTCGAAAGTGAGGTGGGCATATTTCCCCAGTACGTCAAAATACCGGTTGGTTGCTTTGTTGAGCAGTTCCGACCAGCGTCCGTTATGCTCCGGGTTTTGTGAGTCGAAGTAGCCGTTCACCTTTCCCGATGCAAAATGGATTTTGACAGGGGCCGCTGCCGGATCGTCCAGCGTTTTTGTGACATACATCACGTACACCAGTCCTTGTTCGCTGATAGTAAGCTTGTTGATTCCCTGATTCAGTAAGTAGGTCACTCCGCCAAAACCGTCATTCTCAGGTGCATCCAGATTCTGTACCCGCAGTCCGATGTCATATCCGTGTGTGTCTCCCACCAGTACAATCAGGTTTTCACCTGCCTTGACCGATATTCCGGTCGGATTGTCCAACTGGCTGTAAGGGTTGGTCTTGTGGGTTTCCGACTGGATATCCGGATTGGGGTATGCCTTGAACTCGCTGATACGGAACTCTGCGGGATACTTGCCTTTAATCATATAGTAGGCTATATTCTTAAAGAACGGGTATTCGCACTGCGCTATGTCATCTTCCGTAATACCGGTTTTCAGTTCACTGCAACTTGCGTCTGTGAAGAGAGTCGAATAATCAAAGTTCACGGGATTCTTTGCAAAGAACTCCATCTCGGCGCACGAAGCAAATCCTTGTCCGTCACCGGAACCGCTTTTTACGATGAAACGGAAAGACTTTGCCTGTATCGTTTGGTCAAATGTTACTTTGCCTGCCGTAGCCGAACCTTGAAAATCCTTATCAATAAGTTTTGTGAATGTGTGACCGTCTGCTGAATATTGTATTTCTGTTTCTTTGAATCTACCATTATTTCCGTTGTTGCGCGGATGGTAAATCAAATAATCGACATCTGTGACTGTTTCAAAATTATAGGTTAATGTGATGGGGAAATAGTTGCTTGCGCCATTACTCCAACTGGAATGATAAAGTGTCGAATAATCTCCGTCAAAAGATTTTTCGATGTTGCTGCCGGATTGAAAAGAAGAAGCCGTTCCGCTTACTATTTTGATCTTGATGTCACCTTTTACGTCTTCTCCGTTGCCTTCGGCAAATTCGTTGAGTCCTTTCTGAGTAACAAATACGGATGCGCTTACAGGTTCTGCCTGTTCCGTATCGGGATCGATAGTCGGTAATACTTCCGTTATTTCAATGTTGCCATGACGCTGACTGTCAAGTCCGGTTGCTTTCACCATATATGTATGGGGGGTGGTGACTGTGGCCGGTGCACGGCTGGCAGGTTTTGCGGTAATCCATTCCGGCAAAGTGATGGCTACTTCTACATTTGTCGTCACGTCAAACTGGATTTCTCCACCGATAACACCTACCTCAAAGCTGGACTGGTCAACCAGAATGGCTGCTTCGTATCCCAACTGGCGTACTGTGATTGTCTTTGTCTGGTCGGCAGCTATCACGGTAACGGTTGCTTTGCGCACGTACCGTTCGTCGCTTTCGTCTACAGATATTTTCAGTGCCTTCCCGTCTGCTGACGGGTGGCACCAATTTTTATCTGATTTGACAGTCCAGGTATCCACATTGGTAGTGACAGCTACATTCTGGCTACCGGACTCACTATTGAAATCAACTGTCTCTTTTCCAACGGTTAAATTGGGGGTTGAAGAGCCGTCATCGTCAGAGCATGCCGTAGACAGGCATGGCAGCAACGATAATAGAAAGAAAAGCAGTATATATTTCTTCATTCTTTTTTTTATTCAAGTACGACCATTGAACATTGATAGATTTCCAGTTCTCCTAAAGCAAAATAAGGAGTGCCCTTCGTGGTCTCTGTCACTTCGAACCAAAGATAGCGGGAAGGTTTTGACAGCGGAATTACCTCTGAGTTGTACACTTCGCTCACTCCGTCGGGAAGTCCCGTTAAGGTAGTTTCCTTGTGGGTGCCTGCCTGTGAGATATCCACTGTGTTGCCATCAATTTTCTCGACGCCATCAAACCATTCTGCTGGATTATAACTATCACTTGTATATAGGTTGATCGTTTTCCATGAACTATCGTTCGCACGGTTGGTATTGGTCGAACGGAATTTAATAGCACTGACTTCTTCGCCTAAATCTACTACCAGATAATGTGGCATTTCTACTAGTGAGCTCCACCACGAGTGGAAGAAGGTTGCTATATTTCCGTCTACCAGGTCTTTGATCGGCCGGGTAGGAAATGGAGCATTCGTCCATATTTTCTTATAGTCCAGATCTATCTTTACGGGAGTGCCAAACGTAGGACTTGCCTTTTCTGCTTGTGCAGTTATCTGATGGATGGTGCCTGCGGTGTTGCCACGATTGAAGGCTTGTACGGTGAAGTTGATTTCACCGTACTTTTGGAGCAGATTGTCTATTACCAGTTCATTGGCATATTGACTGACTTGTTTTCTGTATGACTTTCCTGTGGCTCCGATGGTATATTCTATCTGTACATAATATAAGTTTTCATCGGCAGGGTTGGTCCAGCTCAGGGTAATCTGTCCCGGAGCGGGAGTCGCTTTCAGATTTTCGATGTCGCTGGGTACCGGATAGGAATCTTTGTCATCGCTGCAAGACCAGAGCATGGCTAATCCTCCGATAAGACATATCGTCATAAGTATCTTTTTCATAATCAGATTGTTTTTAATAATTGTTATTCATCATTGATTAGTAGCCCGGATTCTGCACCATGTTCGGTTCTTGCTTACTTCACCTGCCGGAATAGGCATCAGATACTGACGGGGTGCATCGAATGTACGCTTGTCCTGTATCTCCACAATCTTGGCGAAGTCTTCCATTGTCTCGGCAAGAATGTTCAGACCACGTGCCTTGACATTGAAATAAGTTTCTCCCATTTTCCAGCGGCGGATGTCCCAGAAATTATGATTCTCCTGATAAAGCTCGATCATACGTTCCTGTCTGACGATTTTCATCACTCTGCCGTCGGGACCGCATTGGCCGTCATAGCTTGTCAAAGGAACTTTGGCATTTGCCCAGCTTTCCAGTACCGGTTTTAGTCCGGCGCGTTCGCGTACTTTGTCCAGATAAGCCATTCCTTTTTCGGGATATCCTTCTTTACCATATCCTACGCAGGCTTCGGCATAGTTCAGGTAAAGTTCGGCGAGACGTATCACAGGCCATGGATATTCTACGTTGGTCCGGGGGTACCAACGGTAGCTTGTATCCCTGGGTGTACACCTTTTTTGTTCAGGTATCCTGTTTTGGAGTAGTTCTGAGAGCGTGCCGCAGTGACTATCTTTCCGTCATCGGCTCTGACACCGCAGTTTTCTGTTGCCAGAAATCCGGTCAACCACTTGTCTCCTTCAGAACGCTCAGCACCCCAGAATTTGTGATAAGCATATCTTTTATCGTCTGTACGACATTCATAATAACCGTTCTCAAATGCAACCCACGCATAGAATCGGGGTTCGCGGTTCATGTTCATGTATAATGTTCTTTTTCCCGGTTCGGCATAGGTAGTGCCTTCAGGGATGGTTACGATATCCAGTTTGTTGTTTGTATTGAATTCGGGGTCTTCGTCAATCGGTAATCCATTGACTGTGTAGAAGCGGTCGAGCATGGTAATAGTGGGGGCTATACCATTCCACGAGCACGTGGGAAGAAAGGTATGGATTTACGTTGAATACCATAAGCACCTGCTTTACGGGTTTCGGGGAAAATGACTTCTTTGTAGTTTTCGCTATCCATGAAAGTCATACGAAGTGTGCTGTTCTGTCAGGTTGTCGGTTCCGGATAAGCATTACTTGTAGTACTGGCTATATAGAGCTCGTGACCGGCTCCTGATGCAGCCTGAATGGCATCCCATGTTGCATCTGCTGCACGTTTGTATTTTTCTTCCGAATAAGTGGTCGACATGAGCTGTTCGCCGTCCGGGTTCTTAAAGTCTGTGTAATCAGGGTTCCCATTGAATAATGGTGAAGCGGCATAAAGCAACATACGTGCTTTTAAGCTTTTGGCAATGACGCTCGTGGCACGCCCATAATCCGAACTATTGCGTGTGGCAGGAAGTCTGGTGGCTGCATCGTCAAGTAAGTCGGCAACCCAGTCGATACATTCATCGTACGGACGACGTCCAAGCATATTCTCTGCGGGAGTGTCGAGTGCCGGAAGTTCTTTTACCAAAATGGTCGGCCCGTAACATTTGATCAGAAGGAGGTGGAAATAGGCGATCAGGAAGTCGGCTTCTGCCGTGTAAAGATCGACTTCCTCCTGGCTGATCTTAGGAACGGAGTGGATATTTTCTTTCAACAAATAGCATTGACGTATTCCCTGAAACAGTGTATTCCAATAACTGATAATTGTATTGCTTGAGTCATAAGAACCTTCAGCGAATTTTACGTAACTTTCGGCAAACGGCTGATCGTTTCGTCACCGGTAAAGTCCATACATGACTGAACCATGTTTGACTGAGGCAGATATCCGTAGCAGGAATATAAATATCGCAGTGCAGCACGGGGATTGGCAAAGGCATCCTTTTCCGTGGCTGTTTCGTCGGGAACGATATCCAGATAGTTACAGGAAGTATTCAGCCCTGTAATCAATAAGAGGATAAATAGATATAGTGTATTCTTTTTCATATCTTTAAGGTATTATTTGTTGTTAATAGTCATTTGGAATCCAATGTTGAATACGCGCTGGGTCGGATATGAAAGACCACTGCCACCACCCTGTTCAGGATCCCACAGATCGAACGGAGCAAAGGTCATCAGATTAGAACCGCTGATGTATAAACGCATATTCTTATAGGTATATCCGATCTCAGCATTCTTTAATTTCAGGAAGGCACCGTTACGCTCCCAATAGCTGGACAACTTGTTGTTATTGTTATTGGTTTTGCGTGACAAGCGCGGGTAAGTCGCATTGGTGTTTTGATTGTCGGGACTCCAGCGTTCGTCTGCCACCCATGAAAGTACGTTGCGCAGCATACTGTCACCAAAGGGATGGAAATCTTTTACCATGAAGGAGGTTCTGGCTATTCCCTGGAAGAAGAAGGAGAAATCCAGATTCTTCCATTTAATAGAGGGACCGAAGCCATATACAATCTCCGGTACGCCGGGATGTTTTGCCCATACCCAGTCGTCTGTATCTGTCAGGTTATCATCATATCCGTACCAGTCTCTTGAAATATTGATATATTTGATATCTCCTGGAATCACTGCCGCTCCCAATTGTTGTTGGTGGTTGGCAATATCTGCTGCATCAATGAAGAGTCCGTCGGCAATATAAATGGCATTCTTATTGGCACTGACTCCGATTTTTGACTGCCATGGATATTTCGGTGATTCATCATATTGGGTGATTTCATTATGCGCATATGTGAAAGTTCCTTTGAAGCTGACGAACCAGTTTTTGTTGAACTGCTTGTTATAGCTGCTGCTAATTCAAATCCCTGATTGCGCATAGCTGCCAGGTTGCCGTATACTTTAGTGGTAGCTGTACCCATATATGTCGGAGTGGTCCCTTTCTCCTGGAAGATGTCGCGACGATTTCGCGAAAGATATCAAAAGTAAGGTCTAAAGAGTGGAACAATTGTAAATCGACTCCAAAATTAATCTTTTCTCCTACCTCCCATGTAATATCTTCATTGGCATAGCGTTGATAAACGGGACCATTGTAGGTTACATTCTGATTGACACCTGTTGTAAATCCTTTGCCGCCCAGGTCAATTTGAGACATGTAGATAAAACGGCTGCCATTAATCTGGTCGTTACCTACCAGACCCCACGAACCGCGTAGCTTCAATTTAGAAACAACGTTTTTCAAAGGTTTGAAGAAAGATTCTTCACTGATGTTATAACCTGCGGCAATGGAGGGGAACAGACCGAAACGGTGTCCTTTGGCAAAATTCTCCGATCCATTGTATCCTACGTTCACTTCAGCCATATACTTTCCGGCATAAGCGTAGGAGGCGCGTGCTGCAAGACCTTGTTTGCGTTGAGGCAATGAACCGATAAAGTTCCCATCGCCCGGTGTGTTGTTTACAAGTTCGTCCTGGCTATAGATTAGCATCGCATTGACGTCATGTTCACCGAATGTACGGCTGTAATTGACCATTCCTTCCAAATAGAAACGGCGGTCGCCGGAATTTGTATTCTTTGCGGTCAGGTTTGTCGTATATTCGTCTCCAATACGGCTTGTTGTGTAGGTGTAGCCACCATTGCCATCGTCTTCGTATCCGGTCAGTGCGAATTTGTTCCACTTCCCTTCACGTTTGTTCTCGGAACTCGACCAGTTCTTGAATGAAGCCAGTGCTTTGAAACTCAGACCTTCGGTGATGAAATCCAACTTCTGGTTAAATTCCAGTGCTGCAATGACTGTGCTTTGGAATCCTTTGTTGTACCTGTAGCAGCCTGAGCCACCGGGTTGGTCTGATAGTCGGCGTTGACACGTTCTGTAGCTCCCCATTTTATATAAGGTGTTTCACCGTCATCCGGGAAATATACTGGAAATTCAACAGGTGATGTATTCATGGCATTGTTAAAGATGGCTCCTACTCCCTGGTTAGGAGTAGTCATGTCACGCAATTGTACGTTCAGGCGCAAGGATAACTTAGAAGAATTGCTCAATTTGGCATTGATGTTATTCTGGAAGTTATAGCGCATGATTTCAATGTTATTATTATAGGAAAAGAAATCCTTTGAACGATTTTTCAACATACCGGATTCGTGGTTGACAGAGATACTGGAGAAGTAGTCTACACGTTTACCACCGCCACGGATGTTAAAGTTGAACTTTTCGCTGTAAGAAGCGTCTTTGAATAGTTCGTCATACCAGTTTACGTTCGGATAGATATAAGGGTTCAATCCGGCACGTGTTCCGTCAATTCTATCCTGACTGTAAAGCACGTCACCGCTATTGTCATTGTTTACGGCCTCGTTGAAAAGTTCCATATAAGTAGCACCGTCTACGAATTTAGGAGTGCTGGTCGGTTGAGACATCTGTGCTTCCATGCGGAAGTTGATGATCGGCTTATCCAGATTCATACCCGATTTGGTGGTTACAATCATCACACCGTTGGCACCACGGTACCGTACATCGCTGTTGCGGTAGCATCTTTCAGGATAGAGAAGCTATCGATAATTTCAGGATCAAGATTATTCAAGTCACTTGAACTTACCTGTACACCATCCAGAATAATTAGTGGATCGGTGACTCCGTTCATGGTCGAAACACCGCGAATCCAAAAGTTGGCGCCATCAGCTCCCGGCTGACCACTTTTCTGGACGGCAATAACACCTGCCAGACGTCCGGCAAATGCAGTAGACAGATTGGTAGAAGGTACCTTTAATTCAGCCGGTTTAATAGATTCAACGGAGCCTACCATACTGGCTTTCTTTTGTCCTGTACCATAAGCTGTGATGACTACTTCTTCCAACTGCTTGGCATCTTCATTCAAATCGATGGATAACACTTTGCGTGAACCGATCTTGATTTCTTTGGGAGTGTATCCTACATAAGAAATGAGAATAACATCCGAAGGAGCAGCCATAATCGTGAACTTTCCGTCAATGTTGGTGATTACTCCTGTAGCAGCCCCTTTGATTTGTACGGAAGCACCGATGATGGATTCACCTGTGTTGGCGTCGACTACCACACCTACGATTTCCGACTTTTTCGGTCCCTGACTCTTTTGCTGAACAGCCTCTGCTTTCGCGCTTTTCAAGATAATCTCATTGTTCTTGATGACATAGTCGATTCCGCTGTTACTGAATACTTTTCTTAAAATCTCATTAATGTCTCCTTCGCAATCGTAGTCCTTTTTCTCGTCATTGGCGATAACACCGGACTTGAAGAAGAAAGTGTACTGGCTATTTTCTTCAATCAGCTGAATAGCCTGTTGCATGGTGATAGACTGACCCTTGAGAATGATTCTCTTTCCTTGTGCGCCATGAGCGTAGAGAGCCATTGGAAGGAAGCAAATCAATAGAACGGCATATCTGAGTATGCTGTTACTAAAATGCATGTTTTTCATGTTTCTAAAAGGTTAATAGTGAATATATTGATAATTGATTCTTATGTATTAATATAATATGATGTTGTTATTTTCTTGTTTTTCTTTTAAATCGAGGCTGATACATATCTTTTCGATGATATTGGTAAGCGGCTCGTCTTTACGTATAGTTCCGTTAAACTTCAGCTCTTTGAGCTTTTCTTCTTTAATTATGATGTTTACATGGTATGAACGGTTGATAAAATCGATGAATTCCTGTAATGGCTTGTTGGTAAAGCGATATTTACTTGAGCGCCAGTCATACTCGTTGATATCTATATTCGTGCGTACAACTGATTTGGCCTGGGTATTGTATACGATTCGTTCGTTCGGTTGCATCGGCAGTTCTCGCTGTC
>ENA-OQIG01000616-OQIG01000616.1-human-gut-metagenome-genome-assembly--contig:-NODE-616-length-19408-cov-1.585187_pt1 | contig 19408 bp, 22 predicted proteins | sample MGYA00242576_ERZ504741 | MGnify/ENA primary metagenome ERZ504741 (study PRJEB26092, sample SAMD00036436) | human gut metagenome | host: Homo sapiens | study: EMG produced TPA metagenomics assembly of... | reverse complement strand
CTTAAAGGCAAACAATATCGTGTATGGACCAGCAAATTTCAATCCACACTCCCGCGAAGGGAGTGACCATAAGGGATAATTTCCGTTATTTTTTGTGGATATTTCAATCCACACTCCCGCGAAGGGAGTGACAGCAATTTTGTCCAATTTAGGACTTTTATTTTTTAATTCATTTCATCAATTTCCTAATTAAACCTTAGAAAGTCTCTCTTTCCTTTTAACGAAAAGAAACATTTATTACTTTTTGTGCATTTTTTCTGGTGCGAATCTCTCTGGATTTTTATGTTCACTTACTACTCGCACATTCATTTATAGAATAAGTATTCCATCCGCTGCAATTCCTTTATCTACACCAACATGTTCTACTTTTGTTTTATATTGATTTCCCAAATAGTAAAATCTCAAACTATCTACTTCTTCATCAATAATATCTGTTAGCTTTGCCTTAAGCATCACACACTGTGCGTTATCCAGAATACATTCAAAAACAGAATTCTGCACTCGCCGACCATAATTTACACATTGTTTCGCCACTTGGCGTAACCTTTTCTTTCCAGCTGCTGTTTCTGTATTTACATCATATGTAATCAGCACTAACATACCTATTTTCGCCTCATTTCCAAAGAAATACCGGATAACTGTCTAAGTCGCCTCTTAAATATCTCGCCAGTAACATTGCCTGCACATAAGGAACCATCCCCCACTCTATTTTTTCCTTGAGATATGGATGTGTCAATGTTTCTTTCTTTTTGTTCTGCCATTCTGCCAACAGCTTTTTTCTTAAATCATCCGTCATCAGTACGGCACCGTTTTCTTTTGTTATGAAATTTTTCCCGGTAATTACTTTCTTATTAATCAGTGATAAAACAAATCTGTCTGCCAGTACCGCTCTTAACTCTTCAATTAAATCTAATGACAATGAAGCTCTTCCCGGACGTTCTGTATGAAGATATCCTACATAGGATCCAAGCCAACACTTTCCAATGCCGAAGTAATCTGGTTTGTCAATAAGGTGTACACAAAAGACAATAATGCATTTACATTGTCCAGCGGTGGTCTTTTATTTCTCCCCTGAAATTTAAAGTCCTTTTTCTGCTGCAATATCAACTCGTCAAATACTCCAAAATAAATACTTGCCGCTTCTCCTTCATATCCTCTCAATTGTTCTTTTGACTGACTGTTCTGAATATAGTTTAAAGATTTTTTCAGATACCCCGATGCTTCCTTTACTCGTTCCACATTGATTTGCAAGCTATGATCTCGTGTTGCACGCTCCAGCACCCATCTAGCATTATGCACTTTCCCTAAAATACAATTTCTTGCAATCTCAAGGCTTTGTTCTTCATTTTTCGAGCTGGCATACTGCTGTTCTCTTAATATTACATTTCCTTTTACCTTCCCCGTTACCCTTGCCAGAAATTTTCCTTGCGGAGTCATGTAGCACAGAGAGATGTTTCTCTCTGCGCATGCTCCCATTAAAGCCGGGCTTGTCCCCTTATACCCAAAGGAAACAATGCCTTCTAAATTGTGCAAAGGCAGGCGTCCCACCTCTGTCATTTCTTCCAAAACAACAATATTTTCCCCATCCAATGCCAGATAACTATTCTCAGAGGTTACATATAATGTATTCAATAATTTTTTCATTCTTCATCCTCCTTTAGCATCTGATGAATATAATCCTTCACGGAACCTGACTTTCCGAGTTTCGGCAGGCAAATATCCTTAAGTGAACACGCCGTACACGATTTACTATATTTTACTTTCGGAGTATATTTTCTTTCAAAATACTGATGCATTTCTCGAAACATATTCCTTACTTCCTGGCGTAAATCTTCCGTAATCTCCACAGCTTCACGCCGCCGCGTTTCTCCATAAAATAATGCTCCTTCAGGAATATCCGTAGAAAACATTTCTTCCAGGCACATCGCCTGAGCTGCCAGCTGCAAACAATCTTCCTCCGTAAGTTTAGGTTTCCCTTTTTTATATTCTACCGGATAAACTGAAAAATTTCCTCTATGCCCATGCAATTTTATTCCATCTTCACATCTGTGAAATTCAACAACATCACATTCTCCACTAATCCCCATTTTTCTTGAGGCAATCGGAAGGGAACGGGCTATAAGTAAGTCTTTCCTTTTTTCTACAAGATAAGGATCATGTGCTTTTTTATGCATCAGTTCTCCAATAACTGTATGTACATTCTCAGCCCACTGTTGTTCAATATGGATCAGTGCCCATTGTCTCCTGCAAAATTTGAAATGTTGAATACCTGACAGCATCAAATAATCATCTTCTGCATATTCCATCAAATCATCCTTTTCATTTCTACTGAATCTGGTATATTTTCCTCATGAACCTCAACAATATAATCTCTATAACTTCTAGGATATTCTACTTCCTCTTTTTTTCGTACCTCCACAGAATCAAATAATTTATACGCTGGACAATCTCCTAATTCTTTGCTGTGTTTAAATACAATCAGTTCCCGAACTGCCATATTTCCTCTTGCGGCAGAATGATCATGTTCAAACATATTAATAATCGCTTCCCACAGTAATTGAAGATCTTCCTCTGAAAATCCTGTCACTTTCCGTGCCAGATTCGCAGATACATACCCTTCTACACGATACAGTCCATAAGGTACTACACTCTTTCTTCCCATTTCAGTACTCTTGTTCGCAGCATCTTTTTCCGTGGTGATCGCTACTCTCGTGATTGTAACTTCCTGAGAAACAATTGGATCAATGCTTCGTGCAAATCCAAGCTGCACCGGCCCTCTTACCTGTCCACAATTTAAAGCAGCCTTTACAAAAGTTGTCATCACAGCACCAAATGTTCGGATATCAAAAAAGTTCTGGCACATATAATCCCGGATTTTGATATCAACATTGTCATCATTTTTCTTTAATTTTTTCAAAGATTCTGTTACCTTTTTCTCATCTGTTTCCTCCACTCCAACACTTGCACATGCTTCACGGTCACTTCTGTTTAGAGGCACATCGTCTTTTATATAAATCTTATAGCCTTCTGCATCTTCTTTAACCGTCTCAATATAATTCCGGATTTTTCTTTTCAAACAGACATCTGTGACTAACCCCAGACCGCTTTCCGGATCAATTCTCGGCATATTTCCCGCATCTGGATCCCCGTTGGGATTCCCATTTTCCACATCAAATAAAACTACAAATTCATACCTGTTTTTAATCACTTCACTCATTTATTTTTCCTCCCTTTTTTCATATTTTTTCTGTTTCTGATGATAATAACCGATTGCAAACATTCCCTGCTCTTCCAACGACAATCGTTTTGGAAAGCCTTTCTGACAATCTATCTTCCACATAAGTTCAGCTAAAAGTTTTTCATAATATTTTTTAGCTCCGTCTTTTTCTCTTCCTATTTTCTTCAAATGACTATTTTTGAGCTTGATCAAAATAGGAAATACAGATGCAGGTGTTCCGCATGCTGAATTGTAATATCGGTCTCGGATTGTCGCCTGTATGTCCGGATTTGCTTCTATCTGTATCGCTTCCAAAACAAAAAACAACCTTCCAAGTACATACGCAATATCATTGCTTTCTTCATTCAATCCCATATAATCCTCTCCTTTCTCCCAGTTACGATTTCTCATTAAATATGCCTTTATAATAGCGATTCTTCTCCAATTAAGTTTTCCTTCGTCCTGCTCTGCACGGATGCGAATCAAGGTATCTGAATACAAGCGTTCCGGATATCTGCTGCCGGATAAAATTGCCCGAAAAGTCATGGCAGCCATGTTTGTATACTGGTTTTTATTCGGTTGATTTTTTATTCACTGTTTCAAACAGCATTTCCCTCACGCTCAGATATTCTTTCTGTTCCCATTTCGGTCTGATCAACTCCATCCTCTTATAATGGGCAGAAATATTTTTTAAAATATTTCCAAATGAATTTTCATAGAAAAATCGCACGGATAATCTTGCCGCATTCGGTGCTAATCCAAGAACATAAAATCTTTGTTCCGGATCCAATTCATTCCCCTGATATATTATAGGCTGTCCTAACTGTATCCGTTTAAAAAGGCTCTTTAATTCCTCCTGATTATCAGTAGGAGAATCCATACATCCCATAAATACAGCCTGGTAATCTATCTCTGCACTTTCCGCCCAGAAAACGACCATCGTATCCCCAATTTGTAATGAATACGTTCTGTCCGACAGCAAATAATTCAATGCTGTTGTATAAGCAAACTCTCCATACATCCCTACCGGAGCATTATAGCTTTGCTCCTTTCCATACGACTCAAATGCAGGTGCATTAAAGGAAACCAGTGCTGCACCACTTGACTGTGCGCCCGGGACTCCTTTAATCCCCCTGTGAATTCTTGCTATTTCTGCCCTTTCTCCCGTCACAAGACAAATTCCCTGAACATCTTACTCTCCCGGAATTATGAATGTCCCAAGCCTTCTTGACGTCTGCATCATCCTGAGCATAATCCATTCCCATTCCAAAAATCAAATTGCTTCCATCTGTAATTTCTTCCCAGTTTTCTCTGATTTCCGGATGCTCCATTGCTTCCTCAGGATTCCATTTTTCAAAAAACAGACATACTGCCTTTGCCATCGTACTTTTTATCTGAGACAATATAGAAAGATGTCTCTCTCTGGCAGCATCAAAGCACTCTTTTACTCTCTTTTTTGTTTTTTTCATCTGTTTCCTGGCTAATCCCAAGTAAGTATTTCGCATTGTCACACAAAAAATTAGCAGATACACCGGAGGATCTTGTAACCATCTCGGGTACTAGCAGTACTTGAGGAACTTGAACTGTTTTCTTTCCCCGCTCTTCCTCTGTCTTCAAACTAATGATTCCCTTTACATCTCCCTCTTCAGACAGATTAATCTGATAAGATACTTTTGCACTGCACCATCGGCTTAGGTACCTTTTCCTCTTCTGCCAGATTTTCATAATATTTCGCAAGTGCCTGCAAAATCATCGTATCACCTCGCAATTCTGCAAATCTATAACTCCACGCTTCATAACCGCCCGAAAAACATTGGACTGATATTTTCTTTATCGCTATAATCCATATCAAACAACATCAATCCAAAATCTTTTTCAGTACATCGTCAAAAGCTGTCTTAATTTCCTCTTTCTCACATAATGCAAAGTTTGCTGGAAACTCTCTACACCCAAAATAAGGCATATGATAACACTCTCCTCTCCGTAGACGTCTCATCATAATATCCTTAAATTTCCCCGGATTATCTGTTTTATTTGCATTCTCTGTCATCTCAAAGTGTGCCTCTATCACATACTCTACATTTGTTAAAATCATAGAGGCTCTCTGAACAATCTCTTCTTTACTGCTTATATAAAGTGGTTTCTTTCCCCCGTTATATGCGGACAGTACATTGCTGGCTAAAATCTTACTTTTCACTTCATTCCTTCGCACACTTGTAAACTGAATCGGATTTTTTACATATATCTTATCAATGATCCACCGCAACCCCGGATGCCAATAGATGGCTTCCAAAATTCCTCTCGCCGCTGAGGGTGTCATTACATCATAAGAATACCGTTCTACTTTTAACTCAGGACGTGAAAATAATGCATAATCTCCCCAGACTCTTACCTTTACTCCCATTCCCATATTCTCACCTCTTTTTTCAGTCTCATCATAAGATCACTCCTTCCTCATAAACACGCTGCAATATAATACTCGCGGCTGATAATAAAAGTCTGTATTATAATCTGAAATATGCTCATCGATCCATGAATGATACACCTCCCAAATTCCCTTTATAATTTCCTCATCGTCATAGGAATCTTCTATCAAACGCTCATATACTTCTCCTATATTCCAGTAATCAGGAACTAAATACCTACACTCCTTCTCATTGTCAAAATTTCCCAATGTGATCTTACTTTCTTCTATAAATTCATCCGCCACTTTTTCAATCGGCTCACAATGGAACACATCTGCGTACTCATAAATTCTCTCAATCCGTTCTTCCCCAAGAAAATCCACCACCTGCTTTCGTGTTCTTTTTACTTTTCTTCCAATGTATTCAATCAAACTACATGTAAAAAAATAAATGATTTGTTATTTTTTCTTGCCATGTGCCACCTCACATCCTACAAATTTCAGTGTATCCAGAGCAGAAATCGTATGAAAACTAATCTGATGAGTAGGATACTTGAACCTTACCAACTCCCAAAATGCCGCTCTTGATATTTTCCCATCAATAAAATTCTGTATATAATTATAAATCGTATCGTCTGTCATTGGTCCCTCCACAATATCATATTTGTGAGATTTCCCCTGACGACACGCTACAATAAAATCCAACCATTCTTCTGTCATTTCTTCAAATAAAAGATAATTCAATTTTTCATTTGGCTCATATTCGTATTGATTAACATACCCCTTTTTCCCATATCTCGTAGCCCATCGTTCTGCTTGTTCCTGACATCGTGTGCAATAAAATCCAAAATAAAAATCTTTGTTATATTTCGCTTTCCGAATCTCAGGATATTCCACTCTCTCATTACTTCCATGATATAAATCATTCGCATACTCCTCTTATTTACTTCACTTTATTATTCTGACCATTTTAATTATTTTCTCATATTGTCAATATATCATATTTTTTCGTACTAATTAACCCCAAAATATATTTCGTTAAAATACTTTTTACAAAAAAATTTATTATAAGTATTTTAACAATTTGTTGAACCTTCAAATACTATACTTATCCTGTCAAACTAGACTGTGTCTTAAAATATTAGTAGTAGCTTTAACTACTGCAAAAGAAGCAGTATTTATGATAGAACTCCTCAAAGTTCTGCATATTCACTGCTTCTTTCATTTCTCATTCTATTTCATAATTCTTTAAAGAAACAATGCCATACCATTATCAATTTCTAACTTCAAACCCATCTCTTCTGTATATCTACTCTCATCTGCCAATTCATAAAAATCTTCCATATTTTCCGCTATCGGTTTCAGCATGCCGGCACCGTACATCTTGTCAAAAGTCTGGTCATATACGGTAATACAATATTGACTCGCCTTTCGCATTCCCGATCTTGTAAATCCTTTTTCTTTTAATTCGCGAAGAATCTCATCTGCATCCTCCTCACAATTTATAAAAATTGTTTTTGTATTTTGTTCAATCAATCGAAAATCCTTCCCGACTTTTGCAAACCGATATTTTATTTTCTTATTCGTAAACTCATCCATGATTTTTTTCTTATCCAGACTTTCCCCCTTGATATGATATAGCATTTCAAAATATCTTGTAATGGTCTCCCTATCTGAAAGATCCCTTCCATCTGCTATCAGACTTTTTGCCACATCGATCTGCTGTCGCTGTCCTAAAACACTCTCTTTTTCTTCAAATCTAAAAATAAAAACCTTACTCTCTTCTGCCTTTCTATGGCCTTCCCTGTTACACCGTCCTGCCGCCTGTATCATAGAATCTACTCCCGCCAGTTCTCGATATACTGACTGAAAATCAAGGTCGACTCCTGCCTCTACGAGACTTGTAGAAATGAGAATACATTTTTTATCTTCCCTAAGTCTTCCTCTTATTTTTTCCAAAACCTGTTTTCTATGTTTCGGATACATACTTGTAGATAAATGGTATACCCCCTCTTCTTTTAACTCTTGATAAATATTTTGCGCTCTCTTTTTCGTATTAACAATACAAAGCGCCTGATATTCCCCTCTTAACTTGTTTATCAAACAATCTTCCGTTACTGTTCCGATATTTTCAAACAATGTCCTCTTAAAAAATTGAAATTGTTCATCCATTCTAGGACACAACTCTGTTGCTGAAACATTTCTCTGAAAAAATGATTTTAAAGCCGGCTGAGTTGCTGTACATAAAACAACACTGGTTCTATAATTACTGAGAAGTTCTTCTATCATTGCGATACAAGGTTTTAGGTAATCATTCGGCAACATCTGCGCTTCATCAAAAATAATTACACTGTTTGCAATATTATGTAATTTTCTGCATTTGGAAGACTTATTTGCAAATAGTGATTCAAAAAACTGTACGTTTGTTGTGACAACAACCGGTTTGTCCCAGTTTTCAGCTGCAAGCTGCATTGGCTGAAGTTCTTCCGAACTTTCGTAATCAACATTACAATGATTTTCCAACACATTTTCGTCTCCTAAAATTTCTCTGAACACTTTCGCATTCTGTTCAATAATACTTGTATATGGAATGACGTAAATTACCCGATCCATTTGATTTTCCACCGCATGACGTAATGCAAAGGCCAAAGAAGCTATTGTCTTTCCACCACCAGTCGGAACTGTCAAGCGAAACAGCCCTTTTTCAGATTTACCTTCTGCTAAACAATGCTTTAAAATTTCTGTTCTTCTTCCATTTACTGTATCCAGATCTTGATTTTTCAACCATTCCGAAACATGCTTTTCCAATTTCTCAAGAAGTGCTTCCATCGGCTCTCCAGAATTTCTTACTTTTTGCCCACGACTCATAAATGCTTCTGTATCTAAAAAATCAGCATCGACCAAACAAGAATAAAGCATTCTTATAAAAACACTCATAGAAAAATCTGGATTCACTGTCTTCTTGAAATCAAATGGATCCGTTACGATTTCTGGAATATCAATTTCTTTCTGATATGCCTGATAGTCACTGATCTTTTTCTTTCTTCTCCCCATTAAAGTAGGATCGCCTGCATTATCATAATTACTTCCATAATCCGGAAGTCCGGCATGATGCCCCGCAATGCAATATTCTAAAAAACTGTACTTTCCGCCTTTCTCCCTGCAAACTCTCGCTCCTGCTGTAGAGTGATCCACCCGCTGATTGCTTTCCCCTGTAATCCTTTTCAGAAAATCCACAGAATACTTTCCAATATCATGTAATATCCCATTACAGTAGCCCCAGTCTTGTTTCCCAAATTTCCCCGCAAACTCTCCAGAAATCTTTGCCGTCCTTCTAAATGTTCCTTGACTGACTGAATTCTATCCTGATCATGTGTGCTATATATTGCATAATTTTTGAATTCCTTTCATCTTTTTGATTTTTTGTAAATTTATTATCACCTTTTACTTTTCACAAATATGAATTTTAATCTACACTCTATATCCTTCTAATATCGTCTCCAAATATTTTCTGTATGCCTCCCTCACTTCCATGGGCTCCACAATTTTCACATGAGCCCTACTCCCGTAATCCATCCAAAAAACTGAGGCTGACTACCACATTTACATGGACTATAAATTGATTTTCATCGACAGTTCTCATCCAGACATCCTTCCCGAATCTGTCCAATATCACTCCTGCCAAACTATTTTGACATAAGAGTTTTACTCCTATTTCCATTCCTCCATACATACCAAATGTTTTCTTTGTAAGTTCAGATGGATCAAATTTTTCAAATTGTTTTTGACCTTCCCGGTCTTCCTCACAAATATCCAAATGCTTCATCTTATCGACTCTGTAATGCTTTACTTTCCCCGCCACATCATCGAATGCAATTAAGTAATACTTTTCATCATCCAAGTAAGTACCAAGGCTAATCTTGTAAAACATCCCATTCTTTCTAAATCTCAATTCCTTTTTTGGCGTCCACTCTGCATACTGAAATTGAATCTTCTTGTTGTTATATATCGCGGAATGAATTTTATCCACACTGTAATAAATCTCTTCATTTTCAGTCTTCAAGCGGTTTAAAATAGTTACTTGTTTTGCCAACTGTTCTGCCTGAAACGTACTGCAAAGTTTCTCCAACTTAAAAATAAGTTCTCTTGATTTTTTCTCTGTAATAAATTTAGAAGACTGAACAGAGTCTACAAGCAATTTCAGCTCTGGAAATTCAAAGCTTCTTTCCCCAATATAATATCCAGATGCTTTTCCTTTTTGCTGTATAATATCTACTCCAAACATTCTCAACGCTTCTATTTCTCCGTAAATCGTTCTCCGATCGGCGTGAATTTGATACTGTTGCTCCAAAAGCTTACAAATATCTGTAGCATTCAAAATATGATCTTGATCTGTATTTTCTGCTAAAATCCGCATTACATATAGCGTTCTAAGCTTCGTCTCATACACTCCCATAACACATTTCCTCCCAAACAAGTCTCAAAACTCATTGGTATTATTATAACATAATTTTCTTGCCCTAAAGTCCGATCTGTTTATCTTTTTCCTTATGCTCCCTGCTCAATCATTGTAAATAATTCCTCCAAGCGCCTTTGAGATCTTCTGTTACTTCTTGCCCTCGCGCTGGCAAAATATCGCTTCTCCTTTTTTGTTCTATTAGGAAGCAATCTATAATCTATCATCTCTATTTTCCGGGCTGCATCATGTTTGCTTATATAAAAAAGATATTTTTCTATACTTTTTGAAAAAGGAACATCTCTTTGCCTATGATAAGCTCCTTCTTCAACCTCATCAAGCGAGAGCACTCCCTGCATATAATTTTTATGATAAAGTAAAAACCTATGTTCGCTCATACTATAAATCATCTTCCAACATCCAACATCTGTTCGTACATACAGAACATGATTCAACAAATCTACCTCCATATGATTCTTTCTTGCATATTTTAAAATCTGTTCCTTCTTCATGCGAAACAATGCATCCATTCCATCACAGTACGGACAAATATGATACCCCGCTTTTTCCGCCGCCTCACTGCTTAACTGCATTCTATTTTTAGGAAGAATCTTTTTTGCATATCTACATTCCTCGCGGTGATAGACTTTTGCTTTACTTTGCATACTCACAACTCTCATTATCTTTTATTCCTTTCCCTGCCATATGTATATAATTTCTGATATTTTCTATGTTTGTATTAATAAAGTAAGATGTTAACAAAAATCTGTACACCTAATGTTATTTTCTATTTATTAACCTCTTAAAACCATACTATTTTCAAATTTCACTTTCCCCTATCCCGTACCAGCAAACATTATTTTCCACTTTTTCTACTTTTTTCAAAAAAATCTCTTGCAATTTCTCTCATCTTGTCCTATAATACAGAAAAATATTTCAAATTCATTTGATAGGAACAAGTAGTCTTCAGCGGATTTTTCAGAGAGGTAACGGGTGGTGCGAGTTGCCAATGAACCTGACAGATGAAATCATCCTTGAGAAGCAAACTGAAACAAAGTAGGAGCGCCGGAGTAAAGCCACGTTACAGGTGAGACGCATTAGATGATGCGGATATGAGCTGAGATTTTCTCAGGAATTAAGGTGGTACCACGGTCTTCAATCGTCCTTTCTAGGGCGATTTTTTTTATTTTAAGGAGGTTATCTATGAAACTACAAAAGAAACAAATTTTACTCGTCAGCTTTATGTTGTTTTCCCTTTTCTTTGGTGCAGGGAACCTGATTTTCCCTCCATTTTTGGGACAAAACGCAGGAGACAAAACTCCATTTGCAATTGCAACCTTCCTGATTACAGCAGTGGCATTGCCTGTCCTGGGTGTTGTTGTTGTTGCAAAATTTGATGGACTAGAGCAGCTCGCAAAAAAGGTTAATCCTAAATTTGCCATTTTCTTTACTATTTTGATTTACCTGTCTATCGGACCTGGCCTTGGAATTCCTCGTGCGGCTTCTCTCCCGTTTGAGATGGCAGTTGCACCATACCTTCCGGAAAATGCGAATTTGACTGTATTTATGTTTCTCTTTTCCTTAGTCTTTTTCCTGACTGCCAGCTGGCTTGCATTAGCTCCAAATAACTGGTAGAACGAATCGGAAATTTTTGACACCATCACTGCTACTTTTACTGTTTTTTGTATTTGTCAATTTCCTATTCCGAGGCACCGTGAAAGTCAATCCTGCTCAAGTAAGTTATAGCAGTAATCCACTTGTCAAAGGATTTTTAGAAGGATATCTTACAATGGATACCATTGCAGCCTTAAATTTTGGACTTGTAATTGCAACTACAATCAGAAGTTTAGGGGTGAAAGAGAAAAAAGGTGTGATGAAATACACTGTCATGACCGGAATCTTTGCCGGAACAATTCTTGCATGTGTGTACTTATCTCTGGCATATATGGGAATGAGTTCCTCAGGTGTCTTCCCAATCCAGGAAAATGGTGCATGGACACTCCGCTGCATTGTTCACCAACTGTTTGGTGATACCGGCGCAGTTTTACTGGCAGCAATCTTCACATTAGCATGCTTGACAACCTGTGTTGGACTGATTACTTCCATCTCACAATATTTTTCGACATTGACTACAAAATTATCTTATCGTCAATGGGTATTATTGATTGCGGGATTTTCTTTTATCATCTGTAATCAGGGATTAAATATGATTTTAAGCATTTCCGTTCCGGTGTTGGATGCTATTTATCCAGTCTCCATCACTCTGATTTTACTTGGATTATGTCATCGCTGGATAAAAAATATCACTTATATCTATCCATGCACCATCGGTGCAGTAAGTATCCTCAGCGTTGCATATGCACTTGAAAATCTTGGAGTTTCCTTTGGATTTGCCGGCAATTGCTCCATGCACTTCCACTGTACTCTCTGGGTCTTGGATGGGTTCTTGTAGCACTTGTAGTTACAGGTCTTTGCGCACTGTTCTATCAGCTCAAGACAGCTAGACTTTCTCGTTGTCAATATGGAAACATCTGCGGAACCTTTCAACTACACAGAATAGTAAAATGAGGAGCGCTTTGACTTGCGCTCCTCATTCATTTCTTCATAAACATCAATTTAAAAATAAAACAGTTCTTCAAACTTTTTTTCTAAAGCAATACACAGAAGTAATGCTAGTTTCGCAGTAGGATTGAACTGGCCTGTCTCAATGGAACTAATCGTATTTCGCGACACTCCAACTAACTCTGCAAGCTCCATCTGAGATAGTTTTCTCTCAGCCCTAACATTCTTTAAGTTGTTTTTCAATATCAATTCGCCATCCATATTAATGCCTCCAAATAGCCAGATACAAATTGATAATCGTTGTCATTCCCCAACATATAGCCAAAAACAAATCCTTTTTTTTCTTCTCCATTTTTATATTTGTATATATAAAATCCAGCCAGTGTTGTCTCATACATTGCAAGAATATCATACATCGGCTCTCCTCTAAAAGCTTTCAGTATCACGAGAAAAGCAAATACAATCACTGAGGCGACCATCCCATAATTGTACCCTTTCATTTGTATAAATACTTCCCTCTCATCATAATGTTCACTTTCTTTCTGTGCCATTTTCAAAATCTCATCTCGTTCCATATCAGCACCTCCATCTCAAATTGACAAGTTTTGTTGTCACAATTGTATCTCCGCCAAGTTTTCTTGTCAATCCTATTTTCCAAGTTTTCTGTGCATAGAGAATCCTTTTCTGTTTTGAAATAGGCATGTTTTTTCTTCTATCAAATCAATTGCCTCTTCCAAAAGTTCAGAAACTATTTTTATTGTAGTTTCCGGAACCCCAAAAAACAATACTCCTTTCCATTGTCAGCAAAACACATTATTTGTGCAAAATACATTAATATATTTTCTAATTTGATTGACTTTTGTTCAAAAACGCTTGCAATTATTCTGTTAAAGAGTTATCATATGTATTAAGAAGGTATTCATATAATATATCAAAAAAAGGAGTAAATTACATGAAAACCTTAATCAGTGCGGAAAATACTTGGGGGTTATTCGCGATTTTGGTAGCGGTTGCTGCATTAGCAATCTATTTGGAGCAAAAATACCAATGGGCTTCAAAAATCACAGGATGCGTGCTGGCACTTATTGGATGTCTTATTTTATCAAACTTAAGAATTATTCCAACAGAAGCAGCAGCATACGACTTCGTTTGGGACTACGTTGTTCCACTTGCAATTCCAATGCTACTTTTGCAAGCTAACGTTAAGAAAATTTCAAAGGACTCCGGACGTCTGATCATTATATATCTGATCAGCGGAATCGGAACAGTAGCCGGCGGATTTCTTGCATTCTTTGCGTTAAAGAACTTTATTCCTGAACTCAACAAGGCAACTGCCATGATGGTCGGAACATATACTGGCGGAAGCGTAAACCTTGTTGCTATGGCAGATGCATTTGATGCAGGTGGCGAATTAGTATCTACATCCGTTGTCGCTGACAACTTGCTAATGGCACTTTACTTTTTCGCTTTAATCGCAATCCCAACAGTAAGCTTCTTTAGAAAACATTTTAGGCATCCACTTCAGGATGAAATTGACAAACGTACTGCAAATGGCGAAAGTCAGAATCACGCACAAAGCTATTGGACAGCGAAACCGGTCGCTCTCAAAGATATTGCATTTACCTTTGCACTCTCTTTTGTGATTGTTGCTGTTTCTACTGAGATTGCTGCGTTCTTTGGACGAATCATCCCAACATCTAATTTTGTATTAGCTCTGTTAAATGGATTGATCGGTAACAAATATCTTATCATGACAACGCTTACAATGATTTTAGCTACTGCGTTCCCAACACAGGTTGGTGAAATCGCAGGTGCTCAAGAAATCGGTACATTTATGATCCACATTTTCTTTGGTGTCATCGGTGCTCCAGCTTCTATCTACCTGATTCTTACAAAGGCACCATTGCTTCTTGTATTCTGTGCGATCATCGTTGCAACAAACATGTTGATTTCTTTCCTCTTTGGAAAACTTTTCAAGTTCAATCTGGAAGAAATCTGTATTGCATCCAATGCAAACATTGGAGGACCAACAACTGCTGCTGCTCTTGCGATTGCAAAGGGATGGAACGCCTTAATCGTCCCAGCACTCCTTGTTGGTACATTAGGATATGTAATTGGTAACTACTACGGAATCTTTGTAGGAACGTTACTTCGATAATCTACACTAAGGTAGCACATAAATTCCCACGCTGAATTGCCGGTGTGGGAATTTTTAAAAAACATCATAAATGACAGGAGGATTTTTTGAATATGTCAGTTTTAAAAGGATTTGAACCAGCAAACGTATTAAGCTATTTTGAGGAGCTCTGCAAAATTCCTCATGGATCAGGAAATACAAAAGCAATTAGTGATTATTGTGTACAATTTGCCAAAGATCACAATCTTCGCTATGTACAAGATGAATATAATGATGTCATCATCTACAAAGATGGTACAGAAGGATTTGAAAACTCAGCGCCAGTAATCATACAAGGACATTTAGATATGGTCTGTGAAAAAACTTTGGATTCTACTCATGATTTCATGAAAGATCCTTTAGACTTGAAAGTAGAAAATGGTTACTTATATGCACAGGATACAAGTCTTGGCGGCGATGATGGAATTGCAATTGCTTACGCACTTGCAGTTCTTGCCAGTGACACTATTGCTCACCCACCAATCGAAGCGTCTTTACTGTAGATGAAGAAACTTCTATGTTAGGTGCCGAAAAATTAGACATGACTCTCTTGAAAGGACGTCGTCTTCTTAATATCGACTCCGAAGAAGAAGGTGTTTTGACATGTGGATGTGCAGGCGGTCTCCGTCAACACGTTACATTTGATTTCCAGAAAGTAGAAAAAGAAGGTACTGAAATCGAGCTTTGGATCAAAGGATTGTTGGGCGGCCACTCTGGTTCTGATATCCACAAACAAAGAGGAAATGCAGTAAAACTTCTTCCCGTATGTATATCCATTTATCAAAAACATTTGCTATGGATTTGATTTCTATTGATGGTGGATGAAAAAGATAATGTCATCACTTATAGTGCTAAAATGAGAGTATTGGTAGACAGCGCTCAGGTGGAAGAATTTATCACAGCTGTCAGAAAAGAAGAAGCCATTTGGAAAAAAGAATTCAGCAATGACGAAACCGGTCTGAACATCGAGATTACAAATGCAGGTCAAAAGAACATTGCGGTGATTGCTCCAGCAGATTCTTCCAGTATTATGAAATTTATCTATGCAGTACCCCAAGGACTAATCTGCTCCGATCGCAATCTTCCGGGACAATCTGAAACATCCTTGAATCTTGGCGTTACAGTTACCAGAGAAGATTCTGTATTCATGCAATTCCTTCTTAGAAGTTCTATCGAAACAAAGAAACAATCCCTTTGCGAAAGAGTTGGTGCATTGGTAGAACTTGCTGGCGGTCGCTACATCATTGACAGCGAATATCCGGCATGGGGATACGATCCAACTCTAAGTTACGACCTCTTATGCGTGATGTTTATGTAAAAATGTTTAAAGAAGAACCTAGAATGGAGGCTGTTCATACCGGTTTGGAATGTGGCATCTTCGGCGGTCACTGTGAAGGTCTTGACTCTGTCTCCTTTGGTCCAAACATCCTGGATATTCATTCCATCAATGAAAAATTAGACCTTGCCTCTGTAGAACGCATATGGAGATTTTTGCTGGAAGTTTTAAAAGCTTGTAAATAATATTCTTTTCTAAAACTAGAAAGCTTCAGATTTGTAAGATGACGGCAAAAAACAAAACCTGTGATTCAACAGATAAATTTTCAACTGCCTTTGAAGCGGTGGCTTGGATTTTTAATGCTGCCGCTTCTTTTGGTGAAAACCATTTAGCATTCTTAAGTTTTAGAATTATAAATAAATAATATTTTCACACTGATTATATTCATGTGGTTTATGTGAAATTAAAATAATAGTATGTTCATCCTTTAATTTCGTCAACGTTTGAAATAATCCCGATGCTGTTTTTTCATCAAGCGCACTCGTCACTTCATCACAAAGTAATATTTTTGAATTTTTCAATAATGCTCTGGCAATTGCTATTCTTTGCTTTTGTCCGCCTGAAATATTTATCGCAGCTTCTTCTAAAACAGTATCATATTTCATCGGCAATGACATGATATAATCATCTATTTCTGCTTGTTTGCATGCTTCTCTTATCTTATTCATATCTGAATTAATTAGTGCTAAATTATCATAAATTGACATATGAAATAAATATGGCTGTTGCGAAACACAAGTCATAATTTTTGCATATTCATCTTTTGAGTATTCTTCAATTGAGTATTTCCCTACCAAAATTTTACCCAAATATTCTCTTTCAAATCTAAGCAGTAAATTAAATAATGTACTTTTCCCACATCCACTATCTCCAACCAAAGCATTTAGGCTATTTGATTTTATGCTCAGATTTAATTCTTTTAACACCTGATTTTTCCATATGAAAAGCATACATTTTCTAATTCAACACCATAGTCCTCTATACCTGCAAGTTTCTCATCTGAGAAACAAACAGTCATATCTGAATGTACAAAATTATCATATCTTTCAATAGAAACATTTTTAATCCTTAATTCCCCCAAAGTCGATATAAAATCGCTTAAAGAACTAAATAACATTCCAAAATAAGATTGAATAACCAAAACAGTATCGATCTCAAAGTATCCATTTAAACAATTATAACAATGCATAACACAGTAAAATAATCTCGGTTCCCATTGTTATGTTGGACTAATAATATTACTGATAATTTGATTGTTGATCTGCTTATTATGAACCACAATATAGGATTCATTCAACTCTTTATATTTCAGACGTAAATTATCAAGAATGTTAAAAATTTTAATATCTTTTAATCCTGTCAGCAATTCACTATAAAACTGCATTTCTTCATCAGCCTTAAGCTTTCCTTCTTTTGTCAAAACTTCATATTTTTCATTATAAATATTAAGAATATAAATAACAACGCTATTTACTATAATGCCTAAAACCATTAATCCAATGCTAATTCGAGCTAAAATAATAATAGAAATAAGGAAAGATATAAATAACAAAATAGCATTCGACAGCCATGTTCCAAATTCAGCTAAGATTTTAATATCTTGATTGACAATATTAAGAATTTCTCCTTTGCTATGCGTATTGAAATATTTCAGATCAATTATTTCTAATTTGCCAACAATCTCATCATGAAGTTTTCGATAAACATCATTGTAAAGTCGTTTTTCAATATTATAACTTACAATTTTAAAAATTTTAGAAGCTGTTTTCAGCATAAAATAAATTGATATAGTAACTATTACCATATCCGTTTCCTTCTTTGCCAAATAATTAATACTTAAGCTGAACAACAAACTTGTAAACATATACGGTCCATTTGTTAATAACGATGCTATGATAAGTAATAACGTTATTTTTTTGTTAGCTTTAGTCACCTGAAAATATTTTTTATAATTTTAAAATTTTCATCTTAAAAATTTTTCAATAGCATTTCTAAGAAGTGCTTGAATCTCATCTTCAGATAATGCTATATTTCCTCCATAAAGTTGTGTTGCAATACCATGTGTATAAAATCTTATGTCCCTATACAACGCCTCACTTGCCTCCATAGAAATTTGGTATTGGTTAGCTGTGCATTCAATGGTTTCTCTATTCCATGATGAACAAATGACCTCGTTCATAGAACGTGTTTCGATAAATTCATTAACGAATAATGCTCCAAAAAGTTTCCTTTCTTTTAGTGCAAAATTAATATATGCAAAACTAATTGTAAAAAGATAATCTGTTTTATCAATGTAATTCAAAATGAAGCCGTCATAATATTCTTCTATCGCCTTTTTTAATTCTACTTTAAGTTCATTCACATTACTAAACACCTTAAAAATTGGCATTGTAGAACATTCTATTTTCTTTGCCAAATATCTTACATTTAAAGATTCCACCCCCTCCTCTTGGGCAATTTCAAATGATTTATTAAGAATTACTTCTTTTGTTATTCTTGTTTTTGGTGGCATAATATACTCCTTTTTAAATATCATTCGTTATATAACAATAGTTATTTTATCAATAATATTTTTTCTTGTCAATAGTCAATTCAAGGATGATGTAGATAATTATTTTATCCACCAATCTTCCACACAACCTAACATCAAACTTTCTAAAACTTGAATCTCAATGCACCAAAGATGCTCTCGATAAACTTCGTAAGCAAAAACACAAATAAACTTACTTTATAACGCAAAAAACCTTCCCGATCTTCAATTCTAATTCTGAAAATCAGTAAGGCTTTCTATATCTTATTAAAATCAAATTATTCTAGAATATTATTAAAGTATTATCAATTGATTGTCAACGGACATAGAAAGAACCAAGAAAGCCCGTAAAATAGGCATTTCTTGGCTCTAATATATTATTCGAATTCGGCAATTACTAATCAATTTTGTTTAGAGATTATTCTCTGTCGTGTTTACAGTTCTTTTGATTATTTGATTTATCCATATTATCCTGCCTATACAGGCTAATGTTATCATTTTGTTATCGGTATTGATAACACTTGCTCTGTAACTGTGGATAATAGCACTATATTCTATTTCAGATCATAAGCGATTTTGCTTAAAAAATCAATCCCTATTCAATTCATACCATTCCTTAAATCTCAGTCTTTGAGCAAAATACGATTTTTTTTGTATTCAATCATGCCATCTTTCTGCATTTTAGAAAGCTCGTTGCACATAGTACTGCGGTCAACATTCAAGTAAT
>ENA-OQIG01000615-OQIG01000615.1-human-gut-metagenome-genome-assembly--contig:-NODE-615-length-19424-cov-1.971239_pt1 | contig 19424 bp, 28 predicted proteins | sample MGYA00242576_ERZ504741 | MGnify/ENA primary metagenome ERZ504741 (study PRJEB26092, sample SAMD00036436) | human gut metagenome | host: Homo sapiens | study: EMG produced TPA metagenomics assembly of... | reverse complement strand
GGCAAAGAAATGAGTGACAATATCCGGAACGATCACTCCGATGATGCGCGGCGCATTCTTTCGCAGACTCATAGCGAAAGGATTGGACGATAATTCATCTCTTTGGCCAGCTTCTTGGCTTTGGCGCAAAGTTCACGGCTGATTTCCGGGCTGTCTTTCAGCGCTCGGGATACAGTAGGGATGGATACGCCTAATGCTTGGGCGAGGTCTTTGAGTGAAGTATGTTTCCGGTTTTCCATCTGAAGGTCTCCAACTTAGATTTATCTGCAAAGAAAGCATATTCCCTGATAAATCTCCGCATTTAAAGAAATATTTTTTACGTAAACCGTTACGTAGCTTTTTCGCCCCTCTCTTGTCCGTTGAGAAGGGTTCACCCCTTACTTTTGTCGCATACAAAATAATTTAAAACCCTATACGTATGCAATACCATGAAATCGGAAAGACAGGATGAAAGTATCGTCTCTCAGCTTCGGAGCTTCCTCTCTGGGAGGAGTTTCCATGATTTAAAAGAAAAAGAAGGCATTCAGGCTGTGTTTACAGCCATCGAAGCCGGAATGAACTTTATCGATGTTTCCCCTTATTACGGACATTATAAGGCAGAGACTGTTCTAGGCAAAGCGCTGAAGGATATTCCTCGCGACCGTTATTATCTTTCTACGAAAGTCGGACGCTATGGCAAAGACGGAGTCAATACATGGGACTACTCGGCAAAGCGTGCGACGGAGAGTGTATATGAAAGTATGGAACGTCTGAATATTGACTTCATCGATTTGATCAATGTGCATGATATTGAGTTTGCCGACCTGAATCAGGTGGTTAATGAGACATTGCCTGCTTTGGTCGAACTGCGTGAGAAAGGAGTGGTAGGACATGTCGGAATCACTGACTTGCAGCTCGAAAACTTGAAATGGGTGATAGACCGTTCGCCAAGCGGAACTATTGAATCTGTTCTTAGCTTCTGTCACTATTGTCTGTGCGATGATAAATTGGCTGACTTCCTTGACTATTTCGAATCGAAAGAAATCGGTGTCATCAATGCTTCTCCTCTCTCGATGGGCTTGCTGAGCGAACGTGGTGTTCCGGTCTGGCATCCGGCTCCCAAGCCATTGGTAGATGCCTGTCGCAAAGCGATGGAGCATTGTAAAGCAAAGAATTATCCGATAGAAAAGCTCGCTATGCAATTCTCGGTGAGTAATCCAAAGATTGCGACTACCCTGTTCAGCACCACTAATCCGGAGAATGTGAAGAAAAATATCGGCTTTATTGAAGAACCGGTCGATTGGGAACTCGTGCGTGAAGTGCGGGAAATTATCGGAGAACAGCAGCGTGTAAGTTGGGCAAACTCTTAAAAAACGATCGATTCTATGGATTATACGATTATTGATGCGCATGCCCATCTGTGGCTTCGCAAGATACGGTGTCGATGGTTTTCCTATCCGTACTTTAGAGAACGGACGCTCCCTGTTTATGGGGGAGATTCGGCAGATGGTTCCTCCTTTTATGATTGACGGGGTGAATAGTGCGGAAGTTTTTCTGTCCAATATGGATTATGCCCAAGTCTCGGCTGCGGTTATTACACAAGAATTTATAGACGGCATTCAGAACGATTATCTGATGGAGGTTGTTTCACGCTATCCGGACCGTTTCTTTTGTTTGCGGAATGTGTGAGTTTCGCAAGCCGGGCTATCTGGAACAGGCGAAAGAACTGATCGGGAAGGGATTTAAAGCGATTAAGATTCCTGCCCAGCGCTTACTTCTGAAAGAGGGACGGGTAATGTTGAACTGTCCTGAAATGATGCAGATGTTCCGGTGGATGGAAGAGCGGGGAGTGATCTTGTCAGTCGACTTGGCAGAGGGGGCGATACAGGTTCTGGAGATGGAAGAGATTATTCAGGAATGTCCTCGATTGAAGATTGCTGTCGGACATTTCGGGATGGTTACTCTTCCGGATTGGAAAGAGCAGATTAAGTTGGCACGTCATCCGAATGTGATGATTGAGTCCGGTGGTATCACATGGCTGTTCAATGACGAGTTTTATCCGTTTAAAGGTGCCATAAAGCTATTCGTGAAGCCGCAGAACTGGTTGGTATGGAGAAACTGATGTGGGGCTCGGATTATCCGCGCACGATAACAGCCATTACTTATAAGATGTCTTATGACTTTGTGGTGAAATCCCCGGAATTGTCGGAAGCGGAGAAAACGTTATTCCTGGGCGGGAATGCGCGGAAATTCTACGGGTTTGCAGAACTTCCGGAACTCCCGTACATTAAAAATATGTCGGAATAGAAAGGAAACAATTACAATACCACTAAACAATCACTGTACACATGAAAAAGAATACATATACCATTCCTCTCGCACTGGTTTTCAGCCTTTTCTTCTTGTGGGCGATCAGCAGCAATCTGCTTCCCACAATGATCCGGCAGTTGATGAAAACCTGTGAACTGAACACCTTCGAGGCCTCTTTTACGGAGACCGCTTATTGGCTGGCTTACTTTATTTTCCCTATCCCGATAGCTATGTTCATGAAGCGTTATAGCTATAAGGCGGGAATCATCTTCGGGCTGTTGCTGGCAGCTGTCGGCGGATTGCTGTTCTTTCCTGCTGCCATGCTGAAAGAATATTGGGCTTATCTCTGCATCTTCTTCATTATCGCTACCGGAATGTGTTTTCTGGAGACAGCCGCCAATCCCTATGTAACCGTGTTGGGAGCTCCCGAAACGGCTCCGCGCCGATTGAATCTGGCGCAATCCTTCAATGGTCTGGGTGCTTTTATCGCAGCGATGTTTCTGAGCAAGCTGATTCTAAGCGGCACCCATTATACACGCGAGACGCTTCCTGTTGATTATCCGGGAGGCTGGCAGGCTTATATACAACTGGAAACGGATGCGATGAAACTTCCTTATCTGATATTGGCTCTGTTGCTTCTTGCGATAGCGGTCGTATTTGTTTTCTCAAAATTGCCGAAGATTGGAGATGAAGGAGCGGAACCTGCATCCGGAAAGAAAGAAAAACTGATTGATTTCGATGTGCTGAAACGCTCGCATTTACGTTGGGGAGTCATCGCGCAGTTCTTTTATAATGGTGGGCAAACAGCTATCAACAGTCTGTTTCTCGTATACTGCTGCACTTATGCCGGTTTGCCGGAAGATACGGCTACCACTTTCTTTGGACTGTATATGCTGGCCTTCTTGCTGGGGCGCTGGATTGGTACGGGATTGATGGTCAAGTTCCGTCCGCAGGGTATGTTGCTGGTGTATGCTTTGATGAATATCCTTTTGTGTGGTGTCGTGATGCTATGGGGAGGAATGATCGGACTGTATGCGATGCTCGCCATCTCTTTCTTTATGTCTATCATGTATCCTACACAGTTCTCTTTGGCACTGAAAGGACTCGGAAATCAGACAAAGAGCGGTTCGGCCTTTCTGGTAATGGCAATTGTCGGTAATGCCTGTCTTCCTCAGTTGACAGCGTACTTCATGCACGTTAATGAACATATTTATTATGTCGCTTATGGCATACCGATGATTTGTTTTGCGTTTTGTGCCTATTACGGTTGGAAGGGCTATAAAGTAATTGATTAATAAATTTATCTCAAACAAATAAAATGAAAGCAGTTCAAATTGTCAACCCCTCCGAAATGAAGGTGGTTGAACTGGAAAAACCGACCGTCGGTGCCGGTGAAGTATTGGTAAGAATCAAGTATGTCGGATTCTGTGGCTCCGATTTAAACACTTTCCTGGGGCGTAACCCGATGGTGAAACTCCCTGTAATACCGGGGCATGAAGTAGGAGCAGTGATTGAAGAGATCGGTCCGGATGTTCCGGCTGGCTTTGAGAAAGGATGAATGTAACATTGAACCCATATACCAATTGTGGTAAATGTGCTTCGTGCCGTAACGGGCGTGTCAATGCCTGCGAGCATAATGAGACATTAGGCGTACAACGGAATGGAGTGATGTGCGAATACGCCGTGCTTCCTTGGACGAAGATTATCCCGGCAGGTAATATCTCATCCCGTGACTGTGCTCTGATTGAGCCGATGAGTGTAGGATTTCATGCTGTTTCCCGTGCTCAGGTCATCGATAATGAGTATGTGATGGTGATTGGCTGTGGTATGATTGGGATTGGCGCTATTGTACGTGCTGCCTTGAGAGGAGCGACGGTGATTGCGGTCGATCTGGATGATGAAAAACTGGTACTGGCCAAAAGAGTGAGCGTCTTACGCAGTAAACTCTAAAACAGAGAATGTACATGAGCGGATACAGGAAATCACCGCAGGGTTTGGAGCTGATGTCGTGATTGAAGCTGTCGGCAGTCCTGTGACTTATGTAATGGCTGTGGATGAAGTTGGCTTTACCGGTCGTGTGGTTTGTATTGGCTACGCCAAAAAAGAAGTCGCTTTTCAGACCAAGTATTTCGTCCAGAAAGAACTGGATATTCGTGGTTCCAGAAATGCATTGCCTGCTGATTTCCGTGCGGTAATCAACTATATGAAAGAAGGTAAGTGTCCGGTAGAAGAACTGATCTCAAAGATTGCAAAACCGGAAGATGCTTTGGAGGCAATGAAAGAATGGGCAGCTGATCCGGGAAAGGTATTCCGTATCTTGGTAGAAATGTAGATAATTTATTTTACAGAATCAACCGCTTAGCCCATTGTATTGAGAATATGAAGAAAGAATGATCCCGTTGTTTAAACCAACGGGTCGTTCCTTTAAAACCAAGACACCGTTCCTTTAAAACCAACAGATCTTTTTCTTTTAAAGAAATTCTAGATGTTTTTTATCTGTTGAGAATCAGTGTTTTACGGACTGGCCCTAAACACGGGTCAATAAATGGTTATCATTCTTTACATAACTGCGTGGCATTAAAAGATTGAAGTATAATTTGTGCTTTTAGTCTTTAGAATGTTCTTCTATTATTAAGGATGGAATGATAATTGGCTATGATATTGAATCAATCCTTCCATCGGACTTTGGAGAATCTTACCTATCTGAATACCTGTTTGTCGGGCAGCATCCTGTAGAATCTCTTTGTAACAGTAGGCTATCGATCCGATGAAGTGTACCGGATATTGCTTGTAATCATACTGCATCACATTCCTGCGAAAGAAAGCTATAAAGCTGTTCATAACTAATTGGCGGATAGCCGGTTCTTCCAAATGCTGTGCGATAAAAGGAGAGAGACTGGCCAAAAAACGATTGGGAAAGGGCTGGCGATAAACCGGTCGATGATTTCGGGAGGCGTCAGATCGAACTGCTTCAGAAACTCTTCTTTCAAGGTGGCAGGAAGTTGATTTTTCAGAATATCTCCTACCAGCAGTTTTCCAAGTACGGCACCGCTACCTTCATCTCCCAAAATAAATCCGAGAGGAGAGATGTTACTGACGATCTCTTTTCCATTGTAAAAACAAGAATTGGACCCCGTCCCCAAAATACAGGCGATACCAGCCTTCTGGCCACATAGCCCGTGGGCGGCAGCCAGCATATCCGAATTAGCTTTAATATTCCCGATAACGGGCAGACTGTCTGCAATAGCCCGTCGGAGGACGGGAGCTTTCTCGGGTGTACAACCTGCTCCGTAGAAGTAAACTGCATTGAATTTCCCTTCCGGCAGTTGAGGCAGAAGGGAAGCTGTCAGCTTCTGTTGGATTTCTTCTTCCGACTGGAAGAAAGGGTTGATCCTTCTGTTCCAATGTCGCTTGATAACTGCGCCGTTCAGTACGACACACCAGTCTGTTTTGGTAGAACCACTATCTGCAATGAGTATCATATCTTAATGTATATTTTCTTTTTATATAGAATGTAGCCTATTGCCCAGTTGAGAAGGACAAAAAGCAGGGCAAATACAAGCGAGCCTCCTTTATCTCCGAAGACAGGTTGTAGGAGTGCGCTGTAAATATAGCCATGTAAAGAAGTCGCTTCACCTTGGTAGGTCATAGGAATGACTGCCAGCGTAATCGCCAGAATATCTGCCAATACATAAATAAATAGCGGATTTACTCCAAACGATTCGAAGAAACGGCTCCAGTTTTTATAACCTTTAATGTCAATGATCCATACGAGTAATGCCAGAAAACTGGAACCCAGACCGCAGGTTACGAGTACGAAGGAAGGAGACCATACTTTCTTGCAGATAGGGGAACCATAACTCAGTAAGAAACCTGCGAAAGTAAGGATAGTACCTATCAGGAACAAACGTTCCAGCTTCTCATGAATATCTTTTACTTCCATCAATAGCTTTCCGGCACAGAAGCCGATTAAGACGTGGGCGATGGCTGAAATAGTACTAAGCAGTCCTTCCGGATCAAGTATCTGACCGCCATAGATATGAGCTTGTCCTAATACTGCACGGTCGACGATGGAAAGAATATTTGTTTCGTCGTAGACATATCCATTGCCGAGGGCAAGGATTGCAAAATAACTAATGAGAAGTACAGCAATTAAATAAGGTATATATTTATGCTTCATGAGTAAAGCGACTATGGCAGTAACTCCATATCCCAAAGCAAGCCGTTGCATGACTCCGAGAATGCGAATCTGGTCGATAGGGAAGGGATCGTGCTGGAAGCAGAGAATGGAAAGCCAGCTGATGCCAATTCCAATCAGGAAAATGATCACGGTCCGTTTGAGAATTTTTAAACCCGCGGGAACACTGAAGGTGAAATTGTACTTTCTCAAAGAGATGTACGTGGAGATTCCCATAATGAACATAAAGAATGGGAATACCAGATCGGTAGGAGTTAATCCAATCCACTCGGCATGTTTGAGGGGAGCATACGCATGTTGCCAGGAACCGGGCGTATTTACTAAGATCATACCCGCGATGGTGATGCCCCGCATCACATCGAGTGCCAATAGGCGTTTGTTACTTGTTGTTACATTCATGACTGTTACTTTTTAATGTGTTAAGTTATAAGTAATTCAATTTTATCTCTTTTTTCCGAAGGAACTGTCCAGTCGATTGCGGATCATCCATGAAGCAAGGATGCCGGGAATGGTGCATACGCATACCCAGATAAAGAAGTTGGTGTATCCAAGATGTTCCTGTATCCATCCTGCCGGCATTCCCGGAAGCATCATGCCAAGTGCCATAAAACCTGTTCCAATGGCATAATGAGCTGTTTTGTGTTCACCATCTGCAATATAAATCAGATAAAGCATATAGCAGTAAAGCCGAAGCATATCCCAGCTGTTCGATGGCTACACAAATGGAGATTAGCAGGAGGTTGTCCGGAGTAGCTGCTGCCATCCAGACATATAAAAGGTCGGGGAGGTTGATAGCCAGCGCCATGGGAATGATCCATTTCTTAAAACCGTCACGGGAAACGAGGAAACCGCTGATGATGCCGCCTATCAGTAGGGCGGCTACGCCGATGGTGCCATAAATGACTCCGACGGATGCGGTTGATAATCCCAATCCGCCTTGTTCGGCACCATCCAATAAGAATGGAGAGGCTATTTTAGCAAGTTGGGATTCTCCCAACCGATAGGTGAGCAGGAAGAAAAACATAAGTCCCAGGTTTTTCTTCTCAAAGAAAGTGACGAATGTCTTAAAGAAATCTTCCAGTAACTTACCCGGTGTTAACCCCGGTCTTTTGACATCTGAAGCAGGGTGGGGGAGAATAAAGCGATGGTATAGTGTCAGTCCGAGGAATAATCCTGCCATCAGATAGAAAGTGATACTCCAGGCCATTGGAACATTGCCATGCGATGTTTCCAACCAGCCTGCCAACATAACCAGGATTCCCTGCCCGAAGATATTGGCGAAACGATAGCAAGTGTTTCTGATGCTACGAAGAAGGATTGTTCTTTGTTGTTGAGGCCAAGCATATAAAAGCCGTCAGCCGCAATGTCATGCGTGGCAGAACTGAATGCCATCAGCCAAAAGAATGCCAGAGTGAGTTGCACATAGTGTGGAGTCGGGATAAAAAAGGCAATACCGGCGAAACCGGCAGCAATCAAACCCTGCATGGCAATAATCCAGGAACGCTTTGTCTTGACCAGATCTACGAAAGGACTCCATAATGGTTTGATCGTCCAAGGCAGATATAACCAGGAAGTATAAAGCGCTATTTCTGTATTCGACAATCCCAGGCGCTTGTACATGATAACGGCAATTGTCATCACAGCCACATAAGGCAGTCCTTCCGCAAAATAAAGAGTCGGAATCCAGCTCCACGGATTTCGATTGTTTCTTGGTATTATGTTCTTGGCATTTCTTGTTGATATCATGGCATTAGTCTCAGATGTTATTCATATTGTTTTTCAAGTCTGCTTCCGGGATAATAGTGAGCTAAAATATCTTTGTAATAATAACCTCGCTCTCCCATTACTGCCGCACCGATCTGACAAAGTCCTACTCCGTGTCCCCAACCGGCTCCCGTCAGTGTAAAGCGGGTTGGAACATTTCCCTCTTCTCCTTTTTCCTTATCCACAAGGAATGCTGAACTATAAAGATGGGAAGGCGACAATGTACGTCGGATCTCTAATTCTTTTCCGATGGTCAGTGTCCGTAAAGTACCTACTATCTTTAATCGTATCAGGCGTCCGGAAGTTCCTCGCTCTACAGGGATTAAGTCTATGATTTCCCCGAAATCAATTCCCGAACGTTGATGGATTAACTCAGCTAGTTCCTGTTGGCTATAACTGATTTTCCAACGGTAGAAATCAGTCGTTTCCTGATCGTAGTTATTAAGAACCTGACTCAGAATCTTTTTATCCTGCGTATTACAGAAAGCATCCGGAGAAGTTCGTATCCATCGGTCCGCTTCTTCTTCCTGCGTCAGATCGGGAAGCTGTATTGCCGGACCTGTTATTTGTTTCTCCGAATCAGAAGCATGGGATTCCGGTATGTAATCTCGTTTACCGGTCAGATAAGGATGCCTCACATTCTCCCAACAATTCTGAAACTCTTCCATTGCACCGCCACAACATTTGGAGAATCGCGCATCGCAAATCTTTCCTTCATACATCAGCACCTCTCCACGGGTAGCTGAAACAGCTTCGATAGCTTGTGGAGTAGAAGCACGGGTAATTCCCTGATAGCGCTGGCAATGATCATCCGCACAAACATCAAAGTGCGTATGCGCTTCATGATCATACCATTTGATAAGTTGAGAGTGGAGAGTGGAATGTGGAGAGTTGGCTGCGCTGTCCGGCTGTATAGTAGCTTTCCATTTTTCATTCTCCACTCTCAATTTATTGATCAGCCAGCTTCTGGAAATGACTGCATGCGCTTTCAGTAGTTCCAAAGAGGCGGTGGCACTCATTTCTGATGAGATGACACTTGTCAGGTAATCTTCTATAGAGATTACATTGATGGCGGTCAGTGTCTCTCCTTCGACAATGATTTTCAAAGCTCCCTGGAAGCGTTGTACTTCTTTGCGTTCCCAATGAAAATTGATGCCGATGGTGACATCCTTTAGCTCAAAGAAGATCCCGGCATTTGGCTGAGGGTAGAATATCAATTCATCGTATTCTTTCCCTGACCAGTATATCTTTTCTTTTTGATAAACAGCCTTTTGTGCCCCTGAAACCTTTGTGCCGTCAGGAGTAGTGAAGCTTTCGGAAAAGAAAATTCAATTTCTTTTCCCGAAAGGATACCGACTGTAATCTGAGGTTCTTCCATTTCTTCTTTACTAGGATGTTTGATCGGTGAGTGCTTTTAACTGTTCCTGTGACAAACTGACCTCCTTGTAAATCTGAGTGATTTTTTTAGCTGTTATCTTATCCAAATCTTCTTCTCTTACAATGGGGAATACGCCACACATCTCCGCAATAGCCGGGCTTATCAATAAGCCTTTTTCCCTTGGGCATAATAACATTCCGGCCGATGTTTAGAACGTAGGAAAATAATACAGTTCCACTGTTTTATTTCATCGCCTCCAGTGCGGTTTACTGTTTCGAGTCCATACCAGGCAATCACATTGATTAAAGGTTCTTTGTCATGATAAATAGAAACTATCTTATCGTAAAGATACTCAAACATTTCAATGATCCCTCTTCTGTTTGGAGATGAAATGCCAATGCTCGTGGTGAACCCATTTTCTAGATGACTATGTACGCTATCTTCAGAACTAAGCATGTCCGATATGAAAGTCATCCCAAAAGGATTGGCAATCTTTTCCTCTTTTCCTGCTGCCTGAAAGTGCATATGGTCAGGGGCGGAAGCTCCGCATTCCGGTCCGTTATATAAGATGAGGAACTCGTTCATGTTTTCGGCAAGGAAAAGCATATCCTCAAAACGGTTTTTGATGGTTTGCGGGGTATGTTCCTCTTCAATTATGGTCAGATGCCGGCGGAAAATCGGATAAGGATTGAGGCATACCTCATAATGTCCAAGTGACAAAGACGTTTGTTCTGCCGGGCGATTGTCATTGCACAGAAAACAAGGTCTTTCTTGTATGGACTGAGAGTCGGTCTGGGCCATTGTAGAGATTGCCCGTTGTGGATTTGGGAAGAATCTGACTCTCTTGGTGTCCCCTCCTAGTTTGAGTTCCAGCGTCTTTTTCTTTTTTAAGATTCTGTTCTAATTCCTTATAATTCTTTTTTGCCAGCTTCCAGTCTTTTTTCTGTTTTTCTATCATCTCGTTGACGAGACGCTGAAAACTTTCATCAATGCTGTGCATCCGGATTCTTGCCTGTAACTCCCAGGTTCGGATACTGTCTTTGTAGAAATTGTTCCGGTTAATTTTTTCGATATCTAATGCTGCGTCAGAGTTGCCTTCCCAACGGCGGCAAAGATAGATTACATCATAAATACGACCGATCGTATATTCACGAGAAATACTCAGACCTATGGCATAATCTTCTCCATAACTGGTATTGGGGAATTTGATCTTGCGAAGGATGGGAGTGTAGAAGGCCCGTGGGGCACCCAACCCATTGATACGTAAAGCATTGTTGGGACCGTCCTCTACTGTCCACTCTTTATGGTCAATGACACCGGGAGCTATCTCGTTCATCTGAAAATCCGTCATTAGGTAAGTCCCTATCACCATTGCACAGTTCTGCTGATAGAAGGTATCGACGATTTTCTGTAAGGTATGCTCATCCTTATACAGGTCATCGCTATCCAGTTGCACGGCAAATTTACCGCATTTCTCATGGTGTACTCCTACATTCCAGCAACCTCCTATACCGAGATCATTCTCCTGGGGAATGATATGTATTAGTCTATTGTCCGCACTAAATTCCTGGAGGCTTCGGTGGTACCGTCCGTTGAGTGATTGTCGATCACAATCACATTAAAGGGAAAAGTCGTTTGCTGGCTCAAAGCAGAATTTACGGCGTCACGAATGGTCCGGATACGATTACGGACAGGTATGATGACAGATGCTTCAAACTCAAAAGCTTCTCTGTCCAAGTTTACTGTTCGGGAAGAAGGTCTTACATAGGCATTGATTTCTTTCAGATGCTTGATACAAACTTTCTCCATTTCGATCTGTACTTCCCGATTTTTAGGATTTACGTAGTCGAATTGTTTTTCTCCGCTTTTCCGAGTATCTGTTTCTATTTCTGTTGTAAAGGAACTCAATTGATATGGATGATTTGAAATAGATTACCTAGCATCAGACGCATTTCATAAAATGCAGCATATTGGAAAACTGTTTCCTCCAGAATACTTGAAGCAAGGGTGAAAATTTCGGAATTGAATAAAAGCACCGAACCGAAATCAAAATCATCCCGGAGGCTTCCTTGTTGATAATCAATAACGGGAGCTTGTTTGAGAACTCCGTCAACCAGTTGGTAATGATCTGCGTATACCATTGCATTTTCTGAGGAACTCTGTATAATCTGTGTCATGCGTTCCAGTGCGTACAATCCTAGTTTTAGCGGGGTCTGTTTCGTGTAAAGCAAAAGATAGCTGGCATCATCTGCGTTGTCAGCAATTGTTTTAATCGTACTTGTAGAGTAGAGACCGTTAATGAGGAGACATTCACACCCCGGTAAGCACTCTTTGTTGGTATCAGCGCTTAGCAGGTAGATTTTGTTCACTAATTCTGAAGCTTGCAATTCTTTTACAGTTTGTATCGTATCTTTCGGATTGCCAAAAGGTATGAAGCAATTGATTTTCTTTTTCATTTTAATGTTTTTTTATTAAAGAGTTGTTGATAGGGGCTACTGACGATTTCCTTTTGATGAGCAGGCAAAGCCCCAGAAAAGTAAACGCAGCATTCAATATCAGTAACTCGTAGCTAATTTGATATCCATCGAACCAGGCTTCCGAATTTCTTTGCAATACGTAGCAAAGTGCAGGAGAAAGAATGGCTACTAACGGAATATATGGATCATAAACTTGTTTTTTAGTAAAAATGCCGAAAGCGAATAGTCCGAGAATTGGACCATACGTATAACTGGCCAGCGTATAAATCGCATCAATCACACTCGTATTATTCAGTAAATTGAATACGAAGATGACGATTCCCATCACGAATGCCATCCGATGTGCACGTGTTTCCGTATTTTGCTGAGTGCCGCTTCGTCTTTCTTGTGCGCATTCAGAATATCTACGGTGAAAGAAGTCGTCAGGCTGTCAAGGCCGATCCGGCAGCGGAGTACGCCGAAGCTATCAATCCGATAATGAACAGGATACCGACTATTCCCGGAAAGTAATTGCCTGTGGCGATCATTGGGAACAATTCATCGCTCTTACCGGGATTCTCGATTCCCTGTCGGGCGGTGAAAGTATAGAGCAAGACACCCAGCATCAGGAAGAGCAGGATCACAAAGAACTGTGAAATCCCGCTTGTAATCATATTCTTCTGTGAGTCACGGAAGTTCTTGCAACTGAGATTCCGTTGCATCATATCCTGATCCAGCCCGTTCATGGCGATAACGGTAAAGACTCCTGCCAGGAATTGCTTGAAGAAATATCGCTTGTCGTTGACATCGTCAAAAAAGAACATTTTGGAGAGATCGTTGTCTGAAATCGTTGAGACCAATCCGCTGAAATTCAGATGCAGGCTGGAAGCTATATAGTAGATACAAAGTACGACGGAGACTACCAGACAGAATGTTTTCAGTACATCAGTCCATATCAATGATTTCACTCCTCCCCGGAAAGTATAGAGCCAGACAATGAGTACTGTCAGTATGACATTGATTATAAAGGGAATATGGAAAGGCTCGAAGATGAGTAATTGCAAGGTCAGACATACTAAAAAGAGCCGCACGGCAGCTCCGAGCATTTTGGAAATAAAGAAAAACCAGGCTCCTGTCTTATAGGAAGAAGCTCCGAAGCGATTTTCAAGATATTCATAGATAGAAACCAGATTCATCCGGTAGAAAAGCGGAACGAGTATGAATGCGATAATGAACTGTCCGACGATAAATCCCAGTACCATTTGCAGGTAGGAGAAGCCGCTGGCTTGTACCATACCCGGTACGGATACAAACGTAACTCCGGAGATAGTGGAACCAATCATGGCAAAGGCGACAATATACCATGCCGATTTGCGGTTGCCGACGAAGAAGCCTTCGTTATCCGCTTTATGTCCTGCTATATAGGAGATAGCGAAAAGGATCATAAAGTATGCTATGATAGTAATAGATAAGATAATTGGACTCATATCTGTTGCTTAAAATTCGTTCGCGGGTGAATATATTCAAATATGCTTTTCCTACAAATTGTACAAATGTAGGGAATTTATCAAATAAATGCATCCTTCTTATGAGTTTTTTATTCCGGGTGTGCCACCTGTATCATTTCTCGATGAGTGCCAGTTTTTGTTGAGAGAAGGAAGTTCAGGAGATATCTTCTCTAATGAAATGCCTGTAGTGACTGAAGTGTCGTGCATCCAGTCTATGAAACGGCAGGTATCAATCGTGCGGGGATGTTCTTCATCAGTTGCCAAGCAAGGTAACCTCCGTCGTTGCTCAGTTGCGGAAATTTGGATATTTCGGTTATACTTTTGCCGTCAACCTTATGCTTTCTGATCAGTGTAGTTGCGGAGTGAGTAAAACAAATATATCCTTTGCCGGGAATAACAAGGTTTGTATTTTCATCTTCCTGTTTGAGTATTGTGGTACTGAATATTTCTCCCGTTGCTCTCATTTTAAACAGACGCAGAGACTTTACAGTGATATCCTGATCAGCAGGATTATAGAATTCGATGTATTCGGCACCGTCTTTGGCATTGTCATACATCACTTCGTTGAATAGTAACATATTTCTCACATTGTCAGGATATTCCGGCGATTCCGGTGTGTCAGGCTTGTCCGGTTCATCCGGAACGTCCGGTATGTCGTCCGGTTCAGTACTTGTTATCACATCATCAGACAACTGTATATGATGGAAAGTGAAACCGTCACAGCGGCTTTTTGTATAAACGCAGTATATGCCGCAGCAGATTGACTTTGTGATACTTGCGTCTTTTATTTGTTTCTCCTTCGTATATTCGGTTTCCGTTTCCATGCGTGTCCAGAAAGTCCAGTAGCCGTTGGCGTCGCATTCTACTTTGATAAATAATTTCGGAGAATTATTTCCTTTCATGAGTTCTCTTCCCGAAGCCAGTAATTTGGATTGATTCCCATTTTGCCGGTAAAGTGCTACATTGTCTTTTGTTCCTCCTATCTGAATGTAATAGCCGTTCAGATCTCCGGAAAGTATTTCCGATGAAGAGGCTAAATAGAAACGGGCGTAATTATTGGCGGAAGGATTAAAGGTGAGCCGTACCCCGAATTCCCATCGGGTGCTTCTTACAGAAGAAGAGGGGATCGTGATATATGCTGTTCCTGCATCTTCCTGCGGATCATTCAAGTGTACGCCTTCTTTGGTATTAATCGTGAATTTCTCGGTTTCTCCTGTCCAGGGAAGTTCTGATGTTGAACTGTCCGGTTCAAGGCTCTCTTTTTCATCCTCAGGCGGAAGCGCACAACTGTATAATAATATAATGAGGAAACTCAGAAATGTACATGCCTTGCAAATTTTCATACGGCTTTAAATTAGTGTTGTTATCTACCGTATTTGTTTGTGTTCAACGCAGAGGCAATTGCGGATCGGATAATGTTCATGCTTGCAAAGGTACAGTTTCTTGTTGAATAAATGCGAAAGGTTCTTTATTGTTTTCTGTGAATGTTAGAAATAAAAGATACGGATTATACGAATTAACACGATAGCTTTATGCTTTCACAACGCTAAAACCGTGTTAATCTGTGTAATCCGTGCCTAAAAGTTATTATTCCTGTTATTACTCAAAGCGCGGCATCACATACTTGTCCGTATAAGAAGTGAAACTGATGCCGGGCATATAATGAGTATTCGAATTATTTTTCAGCTTCTTTATCAGTGAATAATCATCCGCGTTCAAAGCATAGTAATTATCGGAAGACGGACTCGTCACCCGTACCGTCCAGTCGAACATATTTCCAATGATGGTCAGCGCGTCCGTTTCGGGATTGAATGCAGGAACTCCTGTTTTCACCACATCATACGTGCGGCTTTTCAGCACATATAAAGCATTGTTGATATCTGTCAGGAAAGCAAGCGTCTTTTTATTTCTGAATTCCGTCAGATAAAGGTGCTCTAATGTTAATCCTTCCGGCAAAGTGATAGCACGAACGTAGGGAGCCCTTTCACCTGTTTCAGATGGAACAGACGACGGTCGGCATCCAACAGAAGGTATCCTTCGTCATACTCCTTCTTCACCGTCGGGTTTCCTGCGATCTCAATGGCCGGAAAGCGGAAATTCTTCTTGGTCATAGCTTCTGTAAACAAGAGGCTTTTTTCTGCATTCACGCTATTGGAAGCCATATCGATAAACTCAATGCCTTGCGAAGTAATGCGGAAAACATCATCCGGCATCTTCAGTCTACACGCCCGGACATCGACTCCAACAGAGGATAAAGACCGATGGAAGGAGCGTTGATATCCGTAGGTACGCTGCGGAAATTGAAATTCTCCGTCTGCACGATCTTCGGAGTGACAGCTATCCCGTTAATCGTATCCGGAAAACGTTCGTCGGACATCAACTGGCGGAAATAAAACATAGGCAGAATACTGTCGAAAGCTGCTTCGGAATAAATGTTTCCGGCAGCGTCGCGACGTACGGTTCCTTTTCCCTCTTCCTGTCCCATCAAGGCGAAATCGCCGATCACGAAACTATATAGAGTGAAAGGAGTCTTCTCCGGCTTTACGACAAAGAAGTTGTACACCAAGGCAACTGCCAGAGAAGCAGGAAGGCGATGGTGACATATAATAGTAGGGTACTGAAACGTTTCATCTTTATTTAATTCTTCATTTTTAGTTCTTCATTCTTCATTATCCTAGTCCTGCTTTCCCGCTTTGAACCGTACGATGGAGAGCCAGGAGAAAGACGCGGTCAGCAACGTATAGACCAGCAGATACGGGAGGAATTTGTTATAAGCTTCCGGCGTGGGCGACAGGAAGAAGATTCGCAGTAACAATACGGCGATAATGAGATTGATGATTCTGCGTTTCCATGCCGGTTCGAGGCAGATCCATGCGATGAGCAGGTACCGGAAATACCGGCAAGATACCACGTGAGGGCGGTCAGCAGTATATGATTCTTCAGTTCGTGAGCCAGTACTCCGCTCAGATAGACCTCCATCAGAAGGAAGTTGGAAGCGAAGCAGACAAGCAACAGTACCAAACCGGAGAACAACATATTGCCGGTCATTTTCAGTTCGGGATAGGGCAGGTGCAAAGTCAGTTTCAGACATTTGCGCTGCATCTCGGGAACAAACTGCACGATGGCCATCAACACTCCGGCAATCAGGGGGATGTATTGTAACATATCGATGAATATGGCATCCCGCTGCATCATGACTTCCCATACATGCGCGGCGCCTTTCATTTCTATCACCCGGTTGATGCGAAGCATACAGTAGCCTGTAAAACCGAGTGTGGTGACTACGGCAAGCAGAAAATACCACCGTGTCTTGATCCATTCTTTATAAAATATAGCGTACATGAGACTTCTAATTTACTTTTTAATCTTTAATTATTTTATTGAATCAGTATTTGCCGGTCAGACCGATGAAGGCATCTTCCAGATTCACATGTTCGCTATGCAGGTCCGTATAGGGTACTGACATGGATTTCAGTTTTGCTTCCGCCTCTGTGGGGGGGAGGAAGGAGAATGTTTCCAGTGTATTCCGCATCACGGAAGGATGATAGAAATCATCGGATGCGGGCAGTTCGTAACCTTCGGGAACAGTACAGGTATAGCGGCGTCCTTCTTTCAGTAATTCGTCAATTGGCTTCTGAATCAGTATCTTTCCGTAGTCCATCATGATACAGTCGTCTACCAGTCGTTCCATATCCTGAATGATATGCGAAGTCAGAAAGACAGTCTTGCCTTCGGAACGTGCATAATCGCGGAGATAGTCTACAAACAGGCGGCGATAACCGGGGTCGAGACCGAGGGAGAAGTCGTCTAATACAAGAAGCTCGGGATTCTGTGCCAGAATCAGTCCGAGTGCTACTTGTGAACGTTGTCCGCAAGACATACGGGAGATGCGCTGTCCGGTAGCTACTTTCAGTTTGTTCATCAGTTCATAATAAGCCTCTTTTTTCCATTGATTGGGGTAAAAGGCTGCGTAGAACTTCTCAATCTGGGTGATGCTCATGAATTGATATTGTACGTGCCCTTCTATCAGCAGCCCGATGTTGCGGCGCAATGCCGGAGCCATCGTCTGTATCTCTTGTCCGAAGATACGGCATTCTCCGGAACGTGGTTTCAGATATCCGCTCAGGATGTTGATGGTCGTGGTCTTGCCCGTACCATTCTTGCCCAGTAGTCCGAGGATGCGGCCTTTGGGGACTGTGAAACTAAGATTTTCGTAAATCAACCGTTTGCCGTAGTAGTGCGTCAGGTTGTTACATTCTATGATTTGTTCCATTTTATTTTATCAGTTATTCTGTTCAAAAGAAGAGAAGAAAAAGGATGGGAATCACGATTCCGACAATCATTTCTATTCCTCCTCTGCCGATAATACCTTTGTTGCCTTTCAGCATGATGACTCCGGAAAGGGTGATGATGATGAGGCCGACTGCGAAAATATCCGCAAAGTAAGTCCACCATTGTCCGGGGTTGTAGTGCAGGCGTGCCATTGCTCCGATGAGCGGGCGGCGGGTGACAGATTCGTAGACTGCCTCTCCCGTACGGACGTTTACCTGCAAGTTGGACCCGCCTTTCAAGAACACTTTCATGATGTCCGCTTTCGGGAAATAGTGCTTGGTATAGTTACCTTCCTCTCCCAATGGTTGCAGCAGAGTCAGTACATTTTCCCTTTTCATTCCCTCTTTGCCCGGCAGTTTTTCGGCAATCTTATATTCTTTCCGTTCGATGGAGAAGTTCGGGTTGATGGTGTCACGGTGATTCATCACAATGCCGGAAATGGCATAAATCAAGACCATTCCGGCAAAGAAAAAGGATAAATCACGGTGTATCAGCCTACTCCATTTACGGATGCTGCTACTCCACTTCATACGAATTAGCTTCCATGAAATAGAAAGACAGATACTCTTTGCCGCTGCTTGCTTTTCGGTCGGCTATCTTCGCGCGGAAGTCGGCGATACGGGCTTCGGGCGTGTTGGCTGTCTCGCCGCGTGCTTTCTTCTCTGTGTCACAGCCGGCTTCACCGGTTCCGTGTTTTTCGGCAGCTTGCGCTTTGAGTTGTGCTTCCCAGTTTTGGAGGTAGGCTTCGTCAATGCGTTGTTCTTTCAGTGTTCCGGTGACGCGGACGATGGAGTTCACACATTTCGGGTCGAATGCTCCAGTGTGCCGGCTTCTACGCGGATCACTTGTGTGTCGTCACTGCCCATCAGGAAGATTTTCTTGGCGCCATGCTTGCAGGTATGTGTGCAAACGCCTTCGATGGTTACTTCTTTCCTGCAAGGTTTTCTGCATTTGCAAGAAGAGAGTCAATTTCTAAAGCAGACGAAGTGGTCTGTTCTGTTGTTGTGTCCGAGGAACTTTTCTGCTGTTTGTTTCCACAAGAGGTTCCGATAACGGCAACCGCCAGTAGAGCGATTGCGATGCTTAGCTTTTTTGTTTTCATTGTTACTTTTTGTTTTTATGTAGTTTATATTCTTTTTTATGAACTTGCAAATGGCTTTTAGTTCTGGTTCTTTACACAACGAACTGTTTGACCACTAAGTACACTGATATAACTCAGAGACAATCTGCCTTCCGGATACTTCGCCATTGAGAATGTGCTCATTAGTCCGAAGAACTGAATATTGGTCAGGTCGCCGGTGCTTGTACTATAAATAGGCTTATATGCAGTTGAAGTCATGTAATAACTCATACTGGGTTTTCCAAACCATTCGGTTACCGTACTGTTGCTGCTGGTTATTGCCGTTGCCTGATATTTGGGGACGGCTGAATAACCGGTTGACATACGTACTCCCGAGAATTGATAATTAAATTTAGCCTCGTTGAGTGTCGGGATTTTA
>ENA-OQIG01000614-OQIG01000614.1-human-gut-metagenome-genome-assembly--contig:-NODE-614-length-19442-cov-13.819726_pt1 | contig 19442 bp, 19 predicted proteins | sample MGYA00242576_ERZ504741 | MGnify/ENA primary metagenome ERZ504741 (study PRJEB26092, sample SAMD00036436) | human gut metagenome | host: Homo sapiens | study: EMG produced TPA metagenomics assembly of... | reverse complement strand
CAGGTAATGATGCCATGAATTTTATCAGCGTATTTATCAGTGAGTAACATATAAAAACCCCCTTTTTCTTTAGAATAACACAAGGGGTAGAAAATAAAAATAACTTTTCCGGTTTATCCGGGTTAGGCTCTACCACTGAAGATTGTCATTTTTGACAGATGAACAGCATCTGTCTTATCAGCATGCCCTTTTTTCTGAATCTGTATTTCCAAGCACCAAAATATCCTCTTGCACATGTTTCAATGCAAATTCGAACAAAACCTCGAACACCTAGTGTATTGGCTTGTTGATATTTAACTAAAATTTTCTGGTAATCACAGCTGTCCTGAATATGTATGAACTCCCCTATGATGAGAATCATCCGGTTGTGTGTATGGATGAGAAACCGTACCAGCTTTTGGGAGAGATCAGGGAGCCTTTGCCAATGATTCCCGGAAGCGACCAGAAAACCAATTCGGAATATGTCCGCAACGGCACCGTCAGCATTTTTGCTTTTGTGGAACCGCTCGGAGGCGTTCACCATGTAAGTGTACGTGAACACCGTACAGCCACAGACTGGGCAGAGGAAATCAGGTATCTTGTGGACAATATGTACCCCGATGCCGAAAAGATCCTCCTTGTGATGGATAACCTTAATACCCATAAACCGTCATCCCTGTACAAACGGTATCCGGCAGAAGAAGAAAGGCGTATCATAAAAAAACTGGAGATACATTACACGCCCAAGCATTGCAGCTGGCTGGATATTGCTGAAATAGAGCTTAATGTAATGACCAGGCAATGCCTTAGCCGCCGCATCGCTGAAATAGAACAGTTACGCAGCGAACTGTCCGCATGGGAAACGGAACGGAATACACTGGCAGCAAAGGTCAACTGGCATTTTAGAACCCACGATGCCAGAATAAAGCTCAGTTCACTATATCCCACATTTACTACTGCTTCCTGATAGGGCAGTAGTATTGCTAAATATCATCGTGTCAATACACTAGCTTAATGGCATTGCAGGATGGCGGTCTTGACTTCGCTTCATAATAATTCCGTTTTTAACGTAGTTGAGCATCATCACTTCGCCCTGAATCGAATTTTCCTGTGTCTCAAAATTCTTCAGTTCTTTCTCCTGCTTTGCTCTTACACATTCCAAAATCCGGCTTTTTTGTATTGGCATTGACTCCCGGACGGTTATTGAGAGCCAGAGATACCGTTGCCTCCGAAAGCCCCAGTTCCTGCGCAATTTCTTTTGCTTTGATTCGCATAAATGCCTCTTTCTCTAATGAAAAATTTCAAGCACTCCTCTTAGTTTCTCCACTTCAATCTGCCCCGGCGCAGATGTTTGTCCTGCCGCCCCGAAAGTCAGCGCAGAGCCAAATACTTCTCCACAGAGTCTGCTGATCACTCCATCTTTTGCCATAGACATCGTGATGATGGGGCGATCGGCATAGGTTCCTGCCATCTCTTCCGTTGCCGCAAGCAATGTCAGCACATCTTTCCTGCACTGCGGCATCACTGCGATCTTGGGAAGGTCTGCCCCAAGTTCCTGCATCTTCTGAAGTCTTGCCACGATTTCTTCTTTGGAAGGAGTTTTCTCAAAATCGTGATTGGAAACCACCACTTTCACTCCGAAGGTATGCGCTGTTTTTATGAGAGATTTCACCGTTTTCTCTCCTGCTGATAATTCTGCATCGATCAGATCTGCCATCTTAGTCCGGGCTGCTTTTTCATTCAATTCTCTATACGCCGCTGCATCGATTGCCTGTTCTCCGCCCTCCTGCAGTGTACGGAATGTGAATAAAAGCGGAATCTCTCCTGTAATTTCACATAGCTTACGCAAGACATGTTCGACACACTCAAACGAAAATACATCTTCGTACCAGTCCACTCTCCATTCCACTACATCTGCTTTTGCCTGTACTGCACTTTTTGCGTTTTCTAAAATCTCCGGTACTGTTTTTCCCACTATCGGAACACAGATTTTCGGCATTCCTGTGCCAATCTCTAAATTTCTCACTTTTATAGTATTCATCGTTTGTTTTCCTCCCTGGATCACTGTTTTATATCTACTGTATCTTATCTTGAAAAATCCTGCAAGAGCAGCCTTGTTTTTATTTTCTCAGCTCTTTTAACTGTCTCATCAGAAGAGGGATTTCAAAAAGAAGCATCACGATCCACCCGATCAGATTCGCCCACGCAAGGCTTACAAATCCCAAGTTGAATACCAGAAACATCACAATAACTGCCAGCACACGCCCTGCCATATTCATAAAAGTACTGTACAGTGTCACCTTCAGATCTCCCATGCCACGGAAAAATCCCTGAATCCCATTCGTTATCGCCGGAAGAATATACATCCAGGAAACCAGATGCAGATAAGACTTTCCCAGAGTCACCACCTGTGCATCTTCCTGAGAGGTAAACAATCCCATAATCTTCTCTGCACCAAAATACATCAGAACCAGCAAGATCAGACCATATACCAGTTCGATCCCGATTCCACTCTGAAATCCCCTGCGGATTCTTTCTTTTTTGCCTGCCCCCTTATTCTGGGCAATAAAAGTCGTCATGGCATGCCCGATGTTCTGCTGAGGAATATACGCAAAATCATCCACGCGGTTTACTGCCGTAAATGCTGCCATTACACTGACTCCCTGGGTGTTGACCACTGCCTGAATGATTGTCTTTCCAATCTGAAGGCAGACTTGCTGCATGGCACTGGTGCTTCCATAACTAATAGTCTTTTTCATCAAACTTTTATCAAACACAAACCACCGCTTTCCCAGGCACAAAAGCGGAACCCGCTTCCTGATATACAACGCACAAAAAAGACAGCTGCTGGCCTCACTTAATACCGTTGAAATGGCACTTCCCGCCACGCCCCATCCAAATACTGCCACAAAAAGCAGATCTCCGAGCACATTTAAAATTGCACTGGCAACCAGAAAATACAGCGGCGTTTTACTATCGCCCAGTGCCCGAAGTGTATTGGCAAGAAAATTGTAAATAAACGTAAACAAAATTCCGATAAAAATGATCCTGAGATACGCAAGCGCATCCGGCATCACTTCCTTCGGTACCTGTATCAGCCGAAGCAATGGTTCTGACACCAAGATTGTCAGCACGGAAAAACCGATTGAAAATCCGCAGCCGGACAACAATGTGGTACTGATCTGACGGGATAACTGTTCATAATTTCCCGCTCCAAACTGGGAACTCATCAAAATACTTGCCCCCATACAAAGACCGCTGATCAAAAGGATGACAAGATTCATCACCGGTGTGGATGTTCCGACTGCTGCCAATGCACGCTCCCCCACGTATCGACCTACAATGATGGAATCCGCTGCATTATAAAAAAGTTGAAAAAAATTACCGAGTACCAGTGGTATCGTAAAGCCAATCAGAGGAACGGCCACTGCTCCTTGTGTCATATCATGTTCTGTTCCGTTTTTCATGCTGTTCCCTCCTTTTTCTACATTTTACCACACAAAGTCAAGAACCGGATTTCTGCATAATATGGCGGATAACAACATCTTTTACAACAGAAAACTGCAGCTATGAAAAAAGCTCGCACAAAACAGACAGTTTGTACGAGCTAAACACGATATCATTGCGTCCGTTTCCATACACAAGAGTAGGTTCTACATAAGAAATTTTGTGTTTGCTGGAACAAAGCATCTGAACAACATAAGATTTACTGTCCGTAAATTCTTTCGGTCCCATTACTCCGCCAATATATCCTAACCCTTTCACAGACTTTTGGTCTGCTATCTCTAACATGACTTTAGCCGGTAAAAGATTATATTTTTCGAGTTGTTCTTTATCTTTTGTATAAACACCAACGCAATCAAAGTTAGCAAGGGGCTATCGGTTAATTCCCGACAGCCCCAAATATGTATTTTCTATTGTTCTTCTTTGCCCGTTGCCCTCTCTTCTCCCATTTCTCGGATCATCTCTGCAATAACCTCTTCCTCTTCTTCAAGTTCCTCTGAAATCTCAGAAATAGATTTTCCTTTTACCAGTTTCTTTTGAATCTGCATTCTAAGAAGCTCAATTTTCCCTTCCAATTTGCCCTCTTCCCAGGACGCTTCCCGCTCCTGCCGCATATGCTTTTCCTCATCATATTCATAAATACTCACTTGTTTCGCCTCCGCTCTGTTTTGTTTCAAAAACTCTGCCATAATCCCTTCCTGAATACACTCACTGATTGCCTGTTCCACTGCTTCTTCCACCGGCTTTACCTGGGCGTACTCCCGCACTCTTGCAGTATATTCCGAGTAATCCTTCAGAGATTTGCACATTTCCTTCAACTTCTCATTATGCCCGCGGTTGATGTTCAGCATCACCGCAGTCAGCTCCAATGCCGGATGTTCTTCTTTGACGCAATACGCATCAGACAATCTTAAAATTTTTCGATCCGGCTGTTCCTGACTTCCATTGTAAAAGATCACAAACTGCGGAGTCGGGATCTGAATGCATTTCGTACCATACAGGTTTTCATCTTTTGTCATCCCGGAATACAGATCCGAGATATAAAACAAATACCGCAGGGGCAGGTTGGGACTGTAGGTGGACTGATGCTCATACAGGGAAAGTCTGGAATCAATGAGAAAGGACAGATCATTATGCATCGACATGTAGATTGCATTTTCCAGTGTATTGATTTCCAACAATTCCGGATCTTCATAATGTTTTCCACTGACCGCATTGTACAGATCGAGCAGATCTTTCCTGTCACTGTAGAGCATGGCAAAAATCCTCGATTTATACAGTCTGTTTACAGGCTGTGTTGGTGTTGTCTGGTTCATATAAATACCTCCTTGAATGAAAATAGCTGCAGGAGGCTTTCCAATACGGCATCTTTCCCTCAAACCTCTCTGCTGTTTTAGATTGAAATCAAAGCATAGAGATTTTCCGATATGACTTAGAATAAAAGATGCGGTATGGTTCCGCTTAGAAAACCAGAATTTTTATGCTTTTCTGCATTATAGCACGATTATTTAAAAAGAGAAAGTTGAAATTTGTTTTTCACCTTGAAAACTCCATCGTTTCTTATTACGTAAAAAGAGAGGAAGATTCCTCCCCCTCTCTCAAATATGGATTCTCTATTTATCTTCTGATCATCATTGCTTCATAAGGTCTGAGCACTCCAGTCTCTCCTTTTTCCTTATAATTCCAGATCAGTACCTCTCCGTCTTTCCATTCACTCAAAAGATCGCACGCTGCCGGTGTTTCACTGAAATTTGCACATACCAGGACTTCTGTATCGCCTTCTTTTCTTATATAGGCAAACACCTGCGGATCCTCTTCCATCAAAAGTGTAACTCTCCGTTTACAAACACGGAATGTTCTTTTCTCAGCCGGATCAGCTTCTGATAATAGTAGAATACAGAATCGGGATCGGATAGTTCCGACTCGGCATTGATCTTCGTATAATTCGGATTCACTTCCAACCATGGGGTTCCCTTTGTAAATCCTGCATTCACCTCACCACTCCACTGCATCGGCGTTCTTGCATTGTCCCTGCCCTTTGCATAAATGGAGTTCATGATTTCTTCCTTGCTATATCCTTCATCCAGACGCTCTTTGTACATATTCAGTGTCTCAATATCCTGATACTGGCTGATATCTGCAAAGCGCACATTTGTCATACCCAGTTCTTCTCCCTGATAGATATAAGGAGTTCCCTGCATTCCATGCAGCAAGGTAGCAAGCATCTTTGCAGATTCCACGCGGTATTTCTGATCATTTCCCCAACGGGACACGATTCTTGCAGATCGTGATTGTTCCAGAACAGACTGTTCCATCCACATCCGTGCAGTTCTCTCTGCCATTTTGCAAGCACCTGTTTTAATTTCACTACTGGAAGCGGCGCCACATCCCATTTCGACTTTCCTTCCTGCTGATCCAGACCAATATGCTCGAACTGGAACACCATAGAAAACTCGCTTCCATCCGGATTGCTGTACAATTTGGCGCGTTCAATATCTGCGCCCCATGCCTCTCCTACTGTGATCAGATCTCCCTTTTGGAATGTTTCCCTGCTCAGTTCCTGAATAAACTCATGGAGTCTCGGTCCGTTGTTTGTGATCTTTTGATCCGGCTCCTTGGCAATCTGATCGATCACATCCAGACGGAATCCACCCGCTCCTTTTTCCATCCACCAGAGGATCATATCATAGATCTCACGGCGCACTTTTGGATTCTCCCAGTTCAGATCCGGCTGTTTTACCGAAAACTGGTGAAAATAGTACTGTTCCAGTTCCGGCACCCATTCCCAGGCAGGTCCCCCAAATACGGATCTCATATCATTCGGATACACGCCCTCTTTCCCATCTCTCCAGACATAATAGTCATGGTACGGGTTATCCTTGCTTTTCTTTGCCTCCTGAAACCAGCGATGCTCATCAGAAGAATGGTTTAACACAAGATCCATGATAATCCGGATATTTCTCTTTTTGGCTTCTTTTATCAGCTCTTCCATGTCATCCAGACTTCCGAACATAGGATCGATATCCTGATAATCAGAGATGTCATATCCATTGTCATCCTGCGGGGATTTGCAGACCGGAGACAGCCAGATCGCATCGATTCCCAGCTCTTTTAAATAATCCAGTCTCTGAATGATCCCTCGCAGATCTCCGATCCCATCTCCATTGCTGTCCTGAAAGCTGCGTGGATAAATCTGATAGATCACCGCATCCCTCCACCAGTGTTCTTTTCTTGTCCCTTCCATTGACGTTCTCCTTTATTTCTTTCTTCTGATCAAAGTTCCGTTTTTCTTCAATACACCCTGCTCAAATCTGCGGGAAAACAAAACTTCTCCCTCTTCTTTTACTGATACCGATTCCTCAGAACAGTTTAAGAGTACTTCCAGCTGATTGCCGTCCTGATCCAGTTTGATATACTCCACAAGACGTCTCTTCTCATACTCATTCGGAAAATGGAAATACAGACTTTTGCAGGCTGCTTCCTGTTTCCGCATTGCGATCAGCTTTTGCATGATCTGGATTTTTTCCTGGTTTTCGGATGAATCCAGTTCCTGCCACGGCATACATCTGCGGCAGTCCGGATCAAAACCGCCTTCCATTGCAATCTCTGTTCCATAATAAATGCAGGCACTTCCCGGCATTGTAAACAACACGGCAAGCTGCTGGTAAAACAGATCCAGATCATCAAACCGACTCATCAGACGCTGCGTGTCATGAGAATCCAGAAGATTGAACATCACATTGTTGCTCTGCTGCATATACATCGTATAACAGCGGTTCACCATATACTCAAATTCTTCTTTTTCCATTCCCCGATCTAAGAAGAAATCATGGATTCCGCTCATCAGAGGATAGTTCATTACAGAATCGTACTCATCTCCCAGAAGCCACTGACTTGCATCATGCCAGATTTCACCCAGTAAGTACAGATCCGGTTTCATCTGTTTTAAATGCTCCCGGATTTTTTTCAGAAAACGGTGGGAAACTTCATTTCCCACGTCAAACCGGATTCCGTCAATATCGAATTTGCGGATCCAGTCTTCGCATATTTTACAGAAGTATTGAATTACTTCTTCGTTATTTGTATTCAGCTTTGGCATTCCATCAGTAAATGCAAATGAATAAAACCGTCCGTCTCTCGTATCTGCCCGTTTTTCGACTGTTTCCCAGTCATGGATCATAAACCAGTCTGCATACGCAGATTTTTCTTTTTTCTCCAGAACATCCAGCCATGGTGCAAACTTTCTTCCACAATGATTGAACACAGCATCCACCATGATCCGAATCCCATGCTGATGTGCCTCTTCTACCAGATCTTTAAATTCTTCCTCCGTTCCAAAATGAGGATCGATCACCGTATAATCTGTGGTGTCATATTTGTGGTTGGATTCTGCTTTCATAATGGGATTCAGGTAGATTCCCGTGATTCCGAGCCCTTCCAGATAAGGAATTTTTTCCCGGATTCCATTTAAATTTCCGCCAAACCTCTCTTCATTGGTCACAGTACCAGTGCGCCACTTCGTCACACCGGCCTCTTCCTTCGTATCTGCTCCCCTGCAGAACCGGTCCGGAAAAATCTGATACCATACTGTCTCGTTGACCCAGTCTGGTGTCACATTAATATCCGCAGGATTCATCCACGGTACGGTAAAGCACTGCAGCATCCTTCCGTCCATCTGCATCTGTTCTTCTGTCAGAAATCCATCCTCAAAATAATACCAGACTTCTTCCTCTGTATGTAATTCAAAATAATATTTGCAGCGTTTATACTTTGGAACCAATGTCGTTGTCCACCAGAGCTGGTGACGCAAACGTTTCTTAAAACAGATTTCCTCTCTCTTTCCGGTCCATTTCTCGTTTCCGCCAAGGATTCCCGATTCAAACGGATCTCCATAATGAATGAATACCCGTCTGACATCATATCCTGTTCTTAAGTTTACGATCAGCTCATTTTCATTTAACGCATAACTCATCTGTTCTGATGTTTTATGAAAAATTCCAGCAAATTGCATGTTGTCTCTCCTTTAGTTCCGGAATGTGATCAGATTTTTATATCGTTTCAGTTCTTTCCCGGCAAGTGTAAAGTCCGGCATTCTCCACTCCCAGTTCGGAGAACCGACTGTCCCCGGTGTATTCAGATGCCCTTCTTTTCCCTGCCCTAAAATATCCGCCATCGGAATGATCGCATATTCTGCCTTGCTCTTTAATGTATAAGCAAGCAGACGGTCTTTGACACTTCCCTGCCTGATTCCCTCACGTGTGAGAAATCTGCGCACTTTACGCTTCGCCGCGCAGGTCAGATTATGATACCACTCCATCAAAGTATCATTGTCATGCGTTCCCGTATACACGATCATATTTTCTACATCGCGGAAGCTGTCATATGCATATTTTCCTTTTGTCTCAATCGAAAATACAAGGATCTTCATGCCTTTCAGATGATAGTGATCCTTCAATTCCAGTACTTCCGGTCTGAGATCTCCCAGATCTTCCGCCACCAGATTTACACCCGGGATCTTCTCTTTGAGCGTGTCAATCACTTCATATCCCGGCGCCTCAATCCACTCGCCTTCCACAGCTGTCGGACAACTTGCCGGAATTTTCCAGAAGGTGTCAAACGCCCGGAAGTGATCGATCCGGATAATGTCAAACAGCTTGCTGCTGTATCCGATCCGGTCCACCCAGACTGATAGTTGTTTTCTTTTAAATATTCCCAGTTGTAGATTGGATTGCCCCATCTCTGACCGGTCGCACTGAAATAATCCGGCGGAACTCCTGCAATAAAGATCGGCCTTCCGTCTGTATCCAGAAGGAAATTGTCTTTTGCTGCCCACACGTCCACAGAATCTACCCCCACATAAAACGGCACATCTCCCATGATCTGAATATCATACGCATTGGCCTTTTCTTTCAGTTTCATCCACTGACTGAAAAATACATACTGTAAAAACATATGATACTGCACTTCTGTTTCTAACTCAGGCGCCAAATCCGTTCTCGCATCCGGCCACATTTTATCTTCCTGTTTCCATTCATTCCAGCAGCATCCCCCGTTTGCCTTTTTCAGCGCACGGAAAGCACCATATTCATATACCCAGCTCTGATCTGCAAACTCCTGATAGTCTTTTGTCTCACAGCCGCCACTTGTAAGAAATGTCTGAAAAGCTTCTCTTAAATAAGGCTCTTTGTGCAGACGCACAGCATCATAATCGACTTTCGTCGCATATTCGTGAAACCCTTCTGGTCTTTCTTTTAACAGCCCTTCCTCATACAGCGTATCCAAACTGATATATAACTCATCCCCTGCACAGGAAGAATATGCTGATACGGGGAGTTTCCGTATCCTACCGGATTCATCGGCAAAATCTGCCAGATCCTTATACCGCTTTCTTTTAACAATGTCAGAAAATGATATGCTTCTGCCCCCATCTCTCCCACTCCCGTTCGAGACGGGAGGGAAGATACAGGCATCAAAATTCCTGTTTTTCTCATTTTACTCTCTCCTTTGGCTTTTGCCATATCCTACAGATGCCAGATGTCTCTGTTATACTCTGCAATCGTTCTGTCGGAAGAGAAAAATCCGGCTTTGGCAATGTTCACCAGCATTTTTTTCTCCCACGCTTTTTCATCTTCATAATCAGAAAGCATCTGCTCTTTTGTTCTGATATAATCTTTCACATCCAAAAGTGCCATGAACCAGTCTTTGCCTACGATTTCTTTGTACAGACGTCCCAGGTTCACCGGATCTCCGATGCGGATCAAATCTTTACTGATAATAAAGTCTACCAGCTCTTCTACCATCGGATCGTTTTCGTAAATATCTTTCGAACAGTATTCTCCTGTTTCATACAGCTTGATGATCTTTTCAGATTTTTCTCCGAAAATGTAAATATTGTCATCGCCGACAAGCTGATGGATCTCCACATTTGCTCCGTCTTCTGTTCCGAGCGTCACAGCGCCGTTGAGCATAAATTTCATATTTCCGGTTCCGGAAGCCTCTTTGGAAGCCAGAGAAATCTGCTCGGAAATATCACATGCAGGGATCAGTTTCTCTGCCTTTGTCACATTGTAGTTTTCTACCATCACGATCTTCATGTACGGGCTTACCTGCGGATCATTGTCAATGAGCTGCTGCAGGCAGAGGATCAGATGAATGATATCTTTGGCAATCGTATATGCCGGTGCTGCCTTTGCTCCGAAGATCATTGTGAGCGGACGTTTCGGCAGATTTCCTTTTTTGATCTCTTTGTATTTGTAGATCGCATACAGTGCGTTCATCTGCTGTCTCTTATACTCATGGAGACGTTTGATCTGGATATCAAATACAGAATTTTCATCAATCTCCACATTCTGTGTCATCTTGAGATATTTCTTTAATTCTGCTTTTGCTTCTTTTTTAATCTCTTTCAGTTTTGCGAGAACATTCTCATCATCCTGATATGCCAGAAGTTTTTCCAGTTCTTCTGCATTCTCCATATATCCAGGTCCGATCAGTTCTTTTAAGTACTCTGCCAGATTGTGATTGCAGTGTACCAGCCATCTGCGGAATGTGATTCCGTTGGTCTTGTTGTTGAACTTCTGCGGATAAATATCGTAGAACGGTTTCAGCTCAGATTCTTTTAAAATCTCTGTGTGAAGCGCTGCCACACCGTTTACTGCATATCCGAAATGAATATCAATGTGTGCCATGTGCACGCGGTCCATCTCATCAATGATATACACTCTCGGATCGTGGAAATCTCTTCTCACTCTTCGATCCAGTTCGCGGATGATCGGCATCAGATGCGGTACCACTTTCTCCAGATAAGAGATCGGCCATTTTTCCAGCGCCTCTGCCAGGATCGTATGGTTTGTATACGCACAAGTCTTGCTCACCACGTCCACTGCAGTATCGATATTAAATCCTTTTTGTTCTGTCAGGATACGGATCAGTTCCGGAATGACCATAGTCGGATGTGTATCATTGATCTGGATGCACACATGCTCATGCAGGTGATACAGATTCACCCCACGATCCTCGGCTTCTTTGAGGATCAGCTGTGCTGCATTGCTGACCATGAAATACTGCTGATAAATACGCAGAAGCTGTCCTGCTTCATCACTGTCATCCGGATAGAGGAACAATGTCAGGTTTTTATGGATCTCCTGTTTGTCGAACTGGATTCCATTTCCAATGATGCTCTCATCTACACTGTCCAGATCAAACAGGTGCAGTTTGTTGCAGCCGCTCTGATATCCCGGTACGTCAATGTCATACATGGTAGATTTCAGGGTAAAATCTTTAAACGGAACCTCAAAACTCACATCTGTTTTTGTCAGCCAGCTCTTTTCTGTGATCCATGGATTTTTCTCTTCCCACTGTTTGTTATCAGAAAATTTCTGAAGGAATAATCCGTCGTGATAGTTCAGTCCCACACCGTCTCCATTGAGTCCGAGTGTTGCGATGGATCCAGGAAACATGCTGCCAGACGTCCCAATCCTCCGTTTCCAAGAGATGGTTCCAATTCTACTTCTTCAATCTCTGTCAGATCGTGTCCGTGTTTTTTCAGCACTTCTCTGACTTCTTCAAATACACCCAGATTGATCAGGTTGTTGGACAAGAGTTTCCCTACCAGAAATTCTGCGGAAATGTAGTACAGTTTTCTGTCTCCCTCGTTGTGTTTCATACCATTCATTTTTTCTTTGGACCACTGAAGAAGCGCTGCGTAGATCTCTTCACTGGATGCCTCTTTTATTCCTTTGCTGCAAACTGTCTGTAACATCTGCTCTAATTCTTTTTCCATTGTCATTCTCCTTTCAGATTCCATGTTCTATTTCTTCTTTTTTTCAATCTGTTCATATACACGGAGCAATTCTCCGACACTCCATGCCTGTGCAAAACAGCCTTTGGAAGACACTGGGTTTTTCCCGTCGTAGATTTCCGGCAGCTGTCCAATGCACCCTTCCTTAAGTGCGCACTCCAGAACTTCCAGCTGCTCTTTTACGTCCTGTTTTGCGCGTTCACTGTATGCGTGAACCTTGAGATACGCCAGATAGTAAGCCCCCAGTGGGAACGTCCATACAGTGCCCTGATGGTATGCCATATCCCGCTTTTCCATCGCTCCTTCATAGTATGGATGAAATTCCGGATCTGCTTCTTCCAGTGTACGCATCCCATAAAAAGTATACAGCTTTTCAAAAACAGTTTCCACTATCTTCCGCTCTTTTTCCGGCTCCAGCATCGTAAACGGCATGGAGAGTGCCCAGATCTGATTGCAGCGGATCTGGGTATCTGCCTCTGTTCCGGAAACCAGTCTTTCAGACAATTTTTCTGCGACATCCAGAATTTTTCTGTAAACGAATCCCTTACCTTTTCTGCCAGTTGCGCGTAGTATCTGCTTGTTTCTGTTTCTTCTGTAAATGTTTCCATAATTTTTAAGGCATTGTACCAGTAGGCATTGATCTCCACCGGCTTTCCGTGTCTTGGAGTCGGCAGAATCTCTCCCACACGTACGTCCATCCAGGTCACCTGAGCAAGACCTTCCCCTGCACAGATCAGCCCGTCTGTATCCATGTGGATCCCAAACTTTGTCCCGCTCTGATATCCATCCATGATCCGCTCCATCACCGGATACACTTCCCGGACAAACTCCATATCTTTTGTTGCTTCATAATACAAATACACGCAATTGATAAACAACAGTGCCGCATCGACTGTATTGTACAGCGGTTCGTTTCCTCCCTCTGGAAACAGATTCGGCATCAGACCGTCTCTCTCATTCTGTGCAAAGGTGCGCAGAATCCTTTTTGCAGTCTCAAACTGTCCGGTAGAAATGCAGATTCCCGGAAGTGCAATCATCGTATCTCTGCCCCAGTCTTCAAAAAACGGATATCCTGCCAAAATCGTATCTCCCCCCGTGGATTCCCGTTTTGAAACAAACTGTCTGGCACTTTTTGAAAGCATTTTCCCAGCCTCCGAAGTAAATCCGGCTGTTTCCTCCAGCTGTTTTCTGTCTGCTTTCGTCTGCTCAATGATCGTCTGTGCACTGTTTTTTGATGGTTCCATCTCATAGACTACTTCCAGGACCACCTGTTTTCCAGCCTCTGCCTGCAGACGGATCTGATGGTTGGCTCTTGCGTGTCCATACGCCCTGCGTCCGTCACAGACATCATAGCGGTAAAAATAAACTTCCTCTGTCTCTGCGATCTCTTTTATCATTCCGTTTGTACGAAGATGCAGTGTCATTCCTTCACTTTCCACTGCTCCTTTTGTAAATACGATTTCCTGATCCGGCAAGAGATCGGCTCCCTTTGGTACGAACTGGAAAAATGGAGTCAGCACAAATTCCACATTCCGGCTGCTGCGGTTTTTGATTTCATAACGAAGCGCCACTGTATTTTCTTCCTGTGGCATTCCAATCTCTTTTTTGATCTCCACACCATTTACAAGGAATCTCCAGATCGGAGTATCTTCATAGGAAAATGCCGCCAGATGAAGATATCCATCCTCCGGTGTCTGCTCCTCAAACTCCTGTGTGGACAGTGTAAGCACGTCTCCTGTTTCTGTCAGAAGTTCTTCCTTTAAGCGGTGTATCATATTGTATCTGCAGTTTGGCGCTGTTGTACAGGCCATCAACAGTGCATGGTCATTTCTTGACACTGCCCCCGTCATCGTCATGGAGGAAAATCCCCCCAGTCCGTTGGTCATCAAATAACAGTTTTCCAGTCCCCGCTCTCTTGTTTTCCAGTCTTGTTTTCCATACATCCATTTCATCACACTTTACCTGCTCTCTTCCTTTTTTCCAAGTATCAAAATACTGACCGGAGAAACTTTCATATGTTCCGCTGCAATCTGTGGATGTTTCCATAAAAAGCTGTCCTCTCCGTCTGCAAGAACTTCCCATGTCCCTTTCAAAAGTTTCACTTCCTGCTGTTTTTCACTGCCGTTATATACAATACAGAGTGTTTTCCACAGTTCTGCTTTTTCTTTTGTCTGGTTATCCACATACAAGCCCACACAACCATCTGTTTTCCACGTTTTTAAGATGCGTTTTGCCGCCTGTGCGCTTTTATCCCACAATCCCGGCAGCATTTTTCGCAGTGTGATCAGTCCCCGGTAATATTCCACCAGCTCCTGTTCCTTGTATGCCTGTTCCCAATCCAGACGATTGATGGTGATCGGTGCATTATACGTGTTATCCCTGCCGCCTTTTGTCCGTGCGAACTCCTCTCCAGATAACAAAAACGGAATTCCCTGACAGGTCAGATACATTCCCGCTGCCAGACGGTACTGTTTTCTTCTCAATTCTTCTGACGCTGTTGTTTCACACAGTTTATCCAGAGTGTATGATTATCATGGCAGACACATACGTGATCACCTGAGATGGTGCTTTCACTTTCGGCTCCTTTTGTCCGCACCAGGCTTTCACAGAGGCCAGAATCTGCTCTTCCAGATCTTTCCCTCCATTTGCAAATCCCGGTTCTTCTGCCTCAAAGACCGAACCTTTGATGGCATCTCTCGTATCGTCCGAAAACATCCCTACCTGTTCATCCAGAAGATGGATATGTGCTTTATCCGCCAGGAGAGCATTTCCTTCCACAGCCGTTTCATCCGCTCTCCACGGCTCTCCAAAAACCAGCTTTTCCCCGGTTCCATAGCGGGCATCCAGTCCCTTTCGAATCCTGTTCATCAGCTCCACATCCAGAAGTCCCATCAGGTCAAAGCGGAATCCATCCATATGGTACTCTTCGGCCCAGTACAGCACAGACTCCAAAATGTATTTGGCACACATTGCCTGCTCACTTGCCACATCATTTCCACAGGCAGATCCATTGGAAACACTGCCGTCTTCCCACACCCGGTAGAAATACCACGCATCGTCTTCTGAAGCCAGGAATCCAGCGAATAGGTGTGGTTATAAACCACATCCATAATGACCCGAAATCCCTGTCTGTGCAGAGCCTGGATCGCTTCTTTCAGCTCCCGGATCCGAACTTCCCCATGAAATGGATCTGTGGAATAAGAACCTTCCGGCACATTATAATTCAGTGGATCATATCCCCAGTTGAATCCATCCGCTCTGCCCGCCTCATCTACAGATCCATAGTCATACACCGGCATCAGCTGTACATAATTGACCCCGAGATTTTTCAGATAAGAAAGTCCTGTCGGATGTTTTCCATCTCCATACAAAGAAGTATCTTTGCAACAAAATGCCGGATATTTCCCTCTTACCTCTACTGGAAATCCGCCGGATGCATCCCAGGAAAACTCTTTGACATGCAGCTCATAGATTATTTGCTCTGCTTCTTTTTCCGGCGCTTTATCTGATTCCCACATCACAGGATCCGTTTTTCTCAAATCCACCGCCATACTGCGAAGGCCGTTCACACCACAAGCTTTTGCATAAGGGTCTGCACTTTGAACCTGCTCTCCCTCTATCTTCAGTAGAAAATCATAATAGATTCCATGAAGAGACTGCTTTGTCTCATAGTTCCATATTCCATGCTCCTGCAGCTGCATCGGATGGATCTCAAATGCACTTCCGGCCTCTCCGTTCTTGTAAAAACAGATCTGTACTTCCTCTGCCACTGGCGACCAGAGCCGAAATGAAGTCCGCCCACTTGTGCACTCCATTCCAAGCTTTTCTGCCGGATCACAATACTGTTTCTGAAATTCTTCTTTTCGGTAAAAGTCTTTCCATTGCTTTGCTGTCTTTCCCATCCTTTTACTCCATCTATCCTTTGACTGCACCGGAAACACCGTCCACATAAAATCTCTGCATACACAGGAACAGAATTGCGATCGGTATTGAGATCAATACTGCCCCTGCGGCAAAGCTGGTGTACCAGCTGTCAATATATTCTTTTTCCAACATTTTCCACAGTCCGATTGCAATCGTATACTGGTCTGAATTTGCCCGGCAGATCACCTTTGCAAAAATGAAATCGAGCCACGGTCCCATAAACGATGTCAGAACGGTGTAGATAATAATCGGTTTACTAAGAGGCAGTGTGATCTTTGTAAAAATCTGCCATCTGGTACATCCGTCCAGAAGCGCCGCCTCATCAATGGCGATCGGAATCGTATCAAAGAATCCTTTCGCAATCTGAAATCCAAGTCCCGCTCCTCCGGAATACACCAGGATCAACGCCAGACGAATCAGATTTCCCTCTGTCAGCCCCATCGCCTTTAAAATAAAATACACGGCGATCATAGACATAAATCCAGGGAACAATCCCAGGATCATTGCCATGTTCATGTAGGGTTTTCGCAGCTTGAACCGCAGTCTGGACAGACAGTAAGAGACTGCCAGCACATAAAAAGTGGCCAGAATACAGGAGCATACCGCAATGATCAGCGTGTTGCCAAACATTTTCGGGAAATTCAAAATCGAAGTATCTGTAAATAATCTTGTATAGTTATCCAGTGTAAAGGACTGTGGGAAGAAGGTGGATACATAAGAACCTTTTTCCGCACGGAAGCTTGTGAGCACAACCCAGATGATCGGGAATATCCAAATTGCCGCAAGCACAGCCAGAACAATATGAACGATCGTATTGTTAATCATCCGTTTTCTTTTTGCTGAATGAAATTTCTTCTCGCCCATGCCTAGAATCCTCCTTCTTCTTTGTAAGATTTACTTCTTCTGTATGTAAACAGTGCACCAACTGCAAGAATGATAAAGGTCAGAATACCAATGACTGCACCAATGTTATAGTACTGTTTGTCAACCGTCAGCTTATACAGCCATGTAACAAGCAGGTCTGTACTTCCCGCCGTGGAAGACAGATCCGTGATCGGGTCTCCTCCGGACAACAGATAAATAATATTGAAGTTGTTCACATTTCCTGTAAATGTCGCGATCAGATACGGTGTCGTCACATACAACATATAAGGCAGTGTGATCTTGAAGAAAATCTGAATGGAATTTGCCCCGTCTACCCTGGCTGCCTCATAAAGATCTGCCGGGATATTCTGAAGAACACCTGTCAGCTGAAGCAGTGTATACGGAACACCTACCCAGATATTGACCACGATCACAGTCACTCTCGCCCAGGTCGGATCTGTGAAAAACGGGAGACTTGCATCCTGCGCGATCCACCCTAAGTTTCTTAACAGTACATTGACCGCACCTTCCGGCTGCAGCATGGTACGCATGATCAAAAGAGAGACAAACATCGGCACTGCACAGGAAAGTACAAAACAAAATCTCCAGAATCCCTTTGCCTTTGTATCTTTCCGGTTGATCATGATTGCAAGGATCATTCCGAAAATATAGTTTGTAAAGGTTGCAAAGAATGCCCATACCAGTGTCCATACGAGTACAGACCAGAATGTACTTCCAAGGATACTGCTCGAATCAAACAGTGCCTTGAAATTATCCAGTCCCACCCAGTCAAACAGCATCAGATGATTGTCGATCTTGCTGTAATTCGTAAATGCCATACAGATCATGAAGATCAGCGGCAGAATTGTAAATCCGAAAATAAAAATCATCGGTGGTGTCATCAGAAGTCTGTGCAGATTTTCATGAAGCAGAGATTTTAAATCTTCCCCGAATGTATTGACATGTTTTCCTTCTTTTGCAAGACATTCTGCCTTATATGCACTCTGAAGCGCACCTCTCCAGGCAAATACCATCAGCACGCTCACAAGGATGGTTGCCACTCCATATAACAGGATCAGGATCGACTGATCCCCTTTTGTGTACAGATAAACCTGACTCGCTTCGTCCCACACTTCTTTCTGCGGCACGCTTCCAAGTCCTCCCAGCATACTTAAAAATGTAATTCCATTCACTGCCATAAATACGATATATGCTACTTCAACCGCCAGATATAACAGGCCTTTTATTTTCTGTCCGTGTACAAAGTTTCCAAGTCCCATTAAGATCATGGATAACTTTGTCTCCGGTCCGCCCTTTTGTATCGCATTCCTACATGTATACGGCGTTGGAAATTCATTGACTCGTTTTGTAACTATTCCCATCTTCTTCACCTCTTCTAGATTCCATCACTGTTCATTGCCTCGTTCATCGATTCCGTCTGCTCTTTTGCATTCTCATGCGTGATATTTCCATTTCGGATTCCTTTTCCCATGTTTTCTACCGGTACCCAGCAGTTATTCATCTTTGATACAAACGGCTGCAGGATCGATGTCTGGTTAAAGGTGTCATTCTGTGCCATAACAAGCGGATCTGCCGCAATGTTCTCCTGTGCAAGCAATTCCGTATTACATGGGATCACATTTCTCATCTCATAGTGTGCTTCCTGTGCTTTGGCAGATCCAAGATATAGTGCAAGCTCTACGGCAGGAACCATGTTTTTACTGTAAGGATTGACTCCGATCGCTTTTGATCCGGCATAGGACGTCATCTGTTTTTCTTCTCCGTTTAAGGTATATGTCGGTAATGCGGCTACTCCCATATTATCACCGAACGCCTCTTTCACTGCATTGGCATCCCAGGAACCAGAAAACATGGCATTGATGCTTCCGTCACGCAGTCCTGCAATCCCGGAACCGTCTGCATCGATCTTAAAATTCGGATTATTTCGAAGATCAATCAGATAATTCGTTACTTCCACTGCATTTTCTCCGCCGAAATCTACCCCTTTGGATTCATCCGTTCCATCTCCGAACAACGTACAGCCATTTCCTACATAAAACGCCGGCAGATACCATGAGTTTGTAAACGGGAAAGACACGACACCTTTCTCAAGCATTGTATCCAGATTTTTTACATCCTCCTCTGAAAAAACGCTTTTATCATAATACATAAACCAGGTATTTGTCGTAAAAGGAATTCCGTACAGATCTCCGTCCTTTGTCAGAGACTTCAAAACTTCTTCTGAACTATAAATGAGCAAATTTGAAAAATTGCACAAAACTACACTGCGAATTTCATAAATGAATCAAAATCATTGCTTTCCTTTGCGCATTGAAAAAGATAACGATACTTTTCCAGCTGAATGGTATCA
>ENA-OQIG01000613-OQIG01000613.1-human-gut-metagenome-genome-assembly--contig:-NODE-613-length-19474-cov-3.485915_pt1 | contig 19474 bp, 19 predicted proteins | sample MGYA00242576_ERZ504741 | MGnify/ENA primary metagenome ERZ504741 (study PRJEB26092, sample SAMD00036436) | human gut metagenome | host: Homo sapiens | study: EMG produced TPA metagenomics assembly of... | reverse complement strand
GGACAGAGTAAGGGGAAATTATTCTCCAATAACCCTTTATTAATCCTTTATTTTTATTGTAGAAAAGTGTTTTGGTCTGTATTTGTTCTTTATTGAATAAATATTATTCGTTTTTTTTCAGCTATTTCTGCAATCTTTGTAACAGGAAAAATACTATAAACTTATAAACTATCATGAAAAGCAAAATTCTTTTGGCTCTGACACTACTATTGGGAGTATCAACTACCACATGGGCAGTCGGTAATTTAGGAAAAGCAAACCAGAAGAAGCATGCGTATACGAACGAAGATGTATGGGCAGCTTATGAAGGATTTAATAATACACTACTAGACTCCAATAAATATATTTACAAGACAAATTCGTCCTATCCAAGTGCTGTTGACCGTGGCAATGGAGCAGCGGCTATCTGGTGTCAGCCTATTTATTGGGATATGGCAATGAATGCCTATAAACTGGCAAAGGCACAGAAAGACAGAAAGAAAACAAGTTATTATAAAACACTCTGCGAGAAAATATTCGCAGGGAACAAAGCGCAATATTGTCAGTTTGATTTTGATGATAACAATGAAAATACCGGTTGGTTCATCTACGATGACATCATGTGGTGGACTATCAGTCTGGCACGCGGCTATGAACTTTTTGGAGTGGATGAATATCTGAAACTCTCGGAAGCCAGTTTCAAACGGGTATGGTATGGCTCGGAAAAAGTGGGTGATACCGGTTCGTATGACAAAGAAAACGGAGGTATGTTCTGGCAATGGCAACCCATTCAAAATCCGAAACCGAATAAATTCGGTGATGGAAAGATGGCATGTATCAACTTTCCGACAGTTGTTGCAGCATTAACCCTCTATAATAACGTGCCTGAAAATAGAAAAGAATCGACCGACAAACGGCCGGATTATCAGACGAAAGCTCAATATCTTGTCAAAGGTAAAGAAATCTATGAATGGGGAGTGGAAAATCTCTTGGATAAAGCAACAGGAAAGATTGCCGATAGCCGTCATGGAAATGGTAATCCTGCCTGGAAAGCACATGTCTATAATCAGGCAACCTTTATCGGAGCGTCCATACTGCTTTATAAGGCGACCGGAGAGAAACGTTATCTGGACAATGCTATTCTGGCAGCAGACTATACAGTGAAAGATATGTCTGCAGAACATAAAGTGCTACCTTTCGAAGGTGGTATTGAACAGGGTATCTATACTGCCATCTTTGCGGAATATATGGCATGGTTGGTGTATGATTGCGGACAAACCCAATATCTCCCGTTCCTGAAACGTACCATCAAAACAGGTTGGGCAAACAGAGATAAGACACGGAACGTATGTGGAGGCGAATACTATAAAAAGTTGCCGGAAGGTGCGGAAATCGATAGTTATTCTGCTTCCGGTATACCGGCATTGATGCTTTTGTTTCCGGCTAAGAAATAAATAGAAAACGACGGAATTTGCGTAAAATAGATTAAATAAACAGGTGATTTAAATTATGAAACAACAACTGATGATGCTGTTACTGGGAACAGCTTCTGTATTTTGTAGCTGTGAGACCCAGGTAGAACAGCACGAGAAGAATGAATTACGTGCTCCGGCATATCCGCTGGTGACAATTGATCCTTATACTAGTGCATGGTCTACTACGGACAATCTATACGACAGTCCTGTAAAACATTGGACAGGCAAGGATTTTTCTTTACTTGGTGTTGCAAAAGTAGACGGACAAACCTACCGTTTCATGGGAACGGAAGAACTGGAACTACGTCCTTTGGTAAAGACATCCGAACAAGGTAGCTGGACAGGAAAGTATACCACTCAACAGCCTGCTGACGGATGGCAGAATGCCGGATTCAATGATAAAGCATGGAAAGAAGGCGAAGCTGCCTTCGGAACGATGGAAAATGAGCATACAGCCAAAACCCAATGGGAGAAGAATTTATCTGGGTACGCCGGGTAGCTGATATTCAGGAAGATTTGACAGGAAAGAATGTATATCTTGAATTCTCTCACGACGATGATGCTATTATTTATATCAACGGCATCAAAGTGGTAGATACTGGTAATGCTTGTAAAAAGAACGAACGGGTGAAACTGTCGGAAGAAGTAGTAGCCTCTTTGAAACCAGGTGAAAATCTGATTGCAGGTTATTGTCATAACCGGGTAGGAAACGGACTGTTGGATTTCGGATTGCTGGTAGAATTGGACGGCTACCGTTCTTTCCATCAAACAGCACAACAAACTTCTGTAGACGTACAACCTATGCAGACTTATTATACATTTACTTGCGGTCCGGTAGATTTGAAACTGACATTTACCGCTCCTATGTTCATGGATAATCTGGACTTGTTGTCACGTCCTGTCAACTATATCTCTTATGAAGTAGCCTCCAATGACGGAAAGAAACATCAGGTTGAACTGTATTTCGAAGCATCTCCGCAATGGGCAATCGACCAACCTCACCAGGAATCTGTTGCCGACAGCTTTACTGACGGCGATTTGTTATTCCTTCGTACCGGAAGCCGCAATCAGGAGATTCTGAAGAAAAAGGGTGATGATGTTCGTATCGACTGGGGACATTTCTATCTGGCAGCTGAAAAGGAAAACAGCACATCTGCAATCGGTGACGGCAGAGAGCTGCGCAAGAACTTCGTAGCCAATAAACTGGAAGCTCCTACCACAAACGGTTATGATAAACTGGCTTTGGTACGTTCATTGGGCGAAACACAAAAGGCTGATGGCCATCTGCTGATCGGATATGATGATATTTATTCTATCCAATACTTTGGTGATAACCTGCGTCCTTACTGGAACCGTGAGGGCAATGAAACGATTGTTTCCCAATTCCAGAAAGCGGAGAAAGAATACAAGACACAAATGAAGAACAGTGCTGCTTTCGACAAGAAACTGATGGAAGAAGCTACTGCTGCCGGTGGACGTAAATATGCCGAACTTTGTGCATTGGCTTATCGTCAGGCATTGGCTGCACATAAACTGGTACAGGCTCCGAACGGTGACTTGGTGTTCCTTTCTAAGGAGAACTTCAGTAATGGTTCCATCGGAACAGTCGACCTGACTTATCCGGAGCTCCGTTGCTTTTATACTACAATCCGGAATTGGTGAAAGCTACCATGAACCATATCTTCTATTATAGTGAAAGCGGAAAATGGACGAAACCATTTGCTGCGCATGATGTCGGTACTTATCCATTGGCTAACGGCCAGACTTATGGCGGTGATATGCCGGTAGAAGAATCGGGTAATATGGTAGTGTTGGCTGCTGCCATTGCAAAGGTAGAAGGTAATGCAGATTACGCACAGAAACATTGGGAAACCCTGACTACGTGGACAGACTATCTGGTAGAGAACGGACTTGATCCGGCCAACCAACTTTGTACCGATGACTTTGCAGGTCACTTTGCACACAATGCCAACCTTTCTATCAAAGCAATCATGGGTGTTGCTTCATACGGTTATCTGGCAGATATGCTGGGTAAAAAAGACGTGGCTGAAAAGTACACACAGAAAGCGAAAGAAATGGCTGCCGAATGGGTGAAAATGGCTGATGATGGTGACCACTATCGTCTTACATTTGACAAACCGGGAACATGGAGCCAGAAGTATAACCTGGTGTGGGATAAACTGTTGAATCTGCAAATCTTCCCTAAAAATGTTGCAGAAACGGAAATAGCTTACTATCTTTCGAAACAAAATAAATATGGTCTTCCGTTGGATAACCGTGAAACATACACAAAGACCGACTGGATCATGTGGACAGCTACATTGGCAAATGACAAAGCTACCTTTGAGAAATTTATCGAACCCGTATATCTGTTTATGAACGTTACACCTAACCGTGTTCCGATGTCCGACTGGGTATTTACAGACGAACCGAATCAAAGAGGCTTCCAGGCACGTTCCGTTGTAGGTGGATATTATATCAAAATGCTTGAAGGAAAACTGATTAAATAAAACAAAAATACCATGAAGAAACTAGCTCTATTCGCTTTTACGTTACTTAGTGCATGGGCTATGACTGCAAAAACAATTACCGGACCGGTGGACTATGTTAGTCCGCTGGTTGGTACGCAGTCAAAGCACGCATTATCTACCGGAAATACTTACCCTGCCATTGCGCTGCCCTGGGGAATGAACTTTTGGGTTCCGCAGACTGGTAAAATGGGCGATGGATGGCCTATACGTATGACGCTGACAAGATCAGAGGATTCAAACAAACCCATCAGCCAAGTCCCTGGATCAATGATTATGGTCAATTTGCCATCATGCCGGTAACCGGTAAGGCAGTATTTAATCAGGATGAGCGTGCCAGTTGGTTCTCTCATAAAGCTGAAACGGCTACTCCTTATTATTACAAAGTATATCTCGCCGATCATGATGTAGTGACCGAAATTGCTCCGACAGAGAGAGCGGCTGCTTTCCGTTTCACTTTCCCCGAAAACGACCACTCTTATGTAGTGGTAGACGCTTTTGATAAAGGCTCGTTTGTGAAAGTAATCCCTTCGGAGACAAGATTATCGGTTATACCACTAAAAACAGCGGTGGTGTTCCTGCCAACTTTAAAAACTACTTTGTACTGGTATTCGACAAACCGTTTACTTATACGGCTGCCGTAGCCAGTGGTGTGATTGACACCAACAAACTGGAAGCGACAGACAATCATGCCGGTGCACTGATCGGTTTCAAAACCCGCAAGGGCGAACAGGTAAATGTGCGTGTGGCTTCCTCTTTTATCAGCCTGAACAGGCGGAACTGAACTTGAAAGAGCTGGGTACGGACAACATTGAACAGATTGCAGCGAAAGGCCGCAAGATATGGAACGATGTTTTAGGACGTATTGAAGTGAAAGACGATGATATCGATCATTTGCGTACCTTCTACTCTTGTCTGTATCGTTCAGTATTATTTCCCAGAAGTTTCTACGAGATAGATGCTAAAGGAGACGTGATGCACTACAGCCCTTATAACGGTGAAGTACTTCCGGGATATATGTTTACCGATACCGGTTTCTGGGATACGTTCCGTTGTCTTTTCCCATTCCTTAACCTGATGTATCCATCCATGAACACAAAGATGCAGGAAGGATTGGTGAACACTTATAAAGAAAGCGGATTCCTGCCGGAATGGGCGAGTCCGGGACACAGAGGTTGCATGGTTGGAAACAACTCCGCTTCCGTAGTTGCCGATGCTTACCTGAAAGGATTGAAAGGATACGATATCGAGACATTGTGGGAAGCCGTGAAACATGGAGCGAATGCAGTGCATCCGAATGTTCGTTCTACCGGACGATTAGGACATGAGTATTATAATAAATTGGGATATGTACCTTATAATGTGGGTATTAACGAGAATGCAGCCCGTACACTGGAATATGCATACGATGACTGGTGTATCTATCAATTGGGTAAAGCCTTGAAGAAACCGAAAAAAGAGATTGAAATTTTCGCAAAGCGTGCAATGAATTATAAGAATCTCTACGATCCGAGCACAAACTGATGCGTGGCAAGAATGAAGACGGTACGTTCCAGTCTCCGTTCAATCCGTTGAAGTGGGGGGATGCCTTTACGGAAGGTAATAGCTGGCATTATACCTGGTCGGTATTCCACGATCCTCAAGGTCTGATCGATTTGATGGGTGGTAAAGACGGATTCAACCAAATGATGGATTCTGTATTTATCCTGCCTCCGATTTTCGATGAAAGTTATTATAGAGCCGTTATTCATGAAATCCGTGAAATGCAGATTATGAACATGGGCAATTATGCACATGGCAACCAGCCGATTCAGCACATGCTCTATATGTACAACTATTCCGGCCAACCCTGGAAAGCGCAACATTGGATTCGTGAAGTGATGGACAAACTTTATACCCCTGCTCCCGACGGTTATTGCGGTGATGAGGACAACGGTCAGACTTCTGCCTGGTATGTATTCTCGGCAATGGGATTCTATCCGGTATGTCCGGGTACGGATGAATATGTTTTGGGTACTCCCTACTTCAAGGAGATGAAGCTACATCTGGAAAACGGAAAGACGGTGACTATCTCTGCTCCGAATAACGGAGACGACAAGCGTTACATTTCATCAATGACATTGAACGGTAAAGAATATACCAAAAACTATCTGACCCATCAGGACCTGTTGAATGGCGCTAGCATTTCTTACAAAATGGATGCGAAACCCAATCAGCAACGTGGTACCAAAGAGTCCGATTTCCCTTATTCTTTCTCTAACGAATTTAAAAAGAAGAAGTAATCATGAAGGAACAGATCAAATATATTAGCGCAGGTATGCTGGCAGGTATGCTTCTCTGTGGCGGGGAGCTGCAAGCTCCAACCGTATGACGGAAATGCATGTATGTCTGGCGGATGCTATTCAGAAAGATAACCGCCCGGAAATATCCAATCGTTTGTTCCGTTCTAATGCGGTAGAGAAGGAGATTCTCCGTGTACAGAAACTGTTGAAGAATGCGAAGTTGGCATGGATGTTTACCAACTGTTTCCCGAATACACTGGATACAACCGTACATTTCCGTAAAGGAAGCGATGGCAAACCGGATACGTTCGTATATACGGGTGATATTCATGCTATGTGGCTACGCGACTCCGGTGCACAGGTATGGCCTTATGTGCAATTAGCTAATGCGGACCCTGAACTGAAAGAAATGCTGGCAGGTGTTATTCTCCGCCAGTTCAAATGTATCAATATCGATCCGTACGCGAATGCTTTTAATGACGGCGCTATTCCTGACGGTCATTGGATGAGTGACCTTACAGACATGAAACCGGAGTTGCACGAACGTAAATGGGAAATAGACTCCTTGTGTTATCCGTTGCGTTTGGCTTATCATTACTGGAAGACTACCGGAGATGCGAGCATATTCGACGAAGAATGGATTCAGGCAATCACTAATGTACTGAAAACATTCAAAGAGCAACAACGCAAAGACGGAGTAGGTCCTTATAAATTCCAACGTAAGACGGAACGTGCACTGGATACTGTGAGCAATGACGGTCTGGGAGCACCGGTGAAACCAGTCGGTTTGATTGTTTCCAGTTTCCGTCCTTCGGACGATGCTACTACGCTCCAATTCCTGGTTCCTTCCAATTTCTTTGCCGTATCTTCTTTGCGTAAGGCAGCCGAGATTTTGGAGAAGGTAAACAAGAAGACAGCTTTGTCTAAAGAATGTAAGGACTTGGCGCAGGAGGTGGAAACAGCTTTAAAGAAATATGCGGTGTATAACCATCCTAAATATGGTAAAATCTATGCATTCGAGGTAGATGGTTTTGGAAATCATCATCTGATGGATGATGCCAATGTGCCGAGTTTGCTTGCGATGCCTTATCTGGGTGATGTGAATGTAAACGATCCGATTTATCAGAATACCCGCCGTTTTGTGTGGAGTGAGGACAATCCTTATTTCTTTAAAGGCAAGGCAGGCGAAGGTATCGGCGGACCGCATATCGGTTACGATATGGTGTGGCCGATGAGTATTATGATGAAAGCCTTCACAAGTCAGAATGATGCTGAAATCAAGACCTGCATCAAGATGTTGATGGACACGGATGCCGGTACCGGCTTTATGCACGAATCTTTCCATAAGGACAATCCGAAGAAATTTACCCGTGCATGGTTTGCCTGGCAGAATACTCTTTTCGGTGAGTTGATTTTGAAGCTGGTTAATGAAGGAAAGGTAGATTTATTGAATAGTATACAGTAATATGCTGACATAGTAATTTGAACGCGGATAACGCGGGTGATGCGGCTCTTTTTCTGATGCAAAATTAGAAACGCGTTATCCGCGTCGTCTGCATCTAAATATGAATAGCTGAAAACTAATATTTAAAAACCAATTGTATCATGAAAAAGTTATGTGTATGGGCAGTTGCCGCCCTTTTAATGGCAGCTTGTACTCCGAAAGCTGAAAAGGCTACAGATTCCGGTTTATTGCAGAGTAAATTCCAGACAGAAGTAGATGGAAAGAAGACTGATTTGTTCACTCTGCGTAACAAGAACAACATGGAAGTTTGTATCACGAACTTCGGTGGACGTATTGTTTCAGTGATGGTTCCCGACAAAGACGGACAGATGCGTGATGTTGTTCTCGGTTTCGATTCTATTCAGGACTATATCAGCAAGCCTTCGGATTTCGGTGCGACTATCGGACGTTATGCCAATCGTATCAATCAGGGACAGTTCACTTTGGATGGTGTAGAATATCAGCTTCCCCGCAATAACTACGGTCATTGTCTGCACGGCGGACCGCAAGGATTCCAATACCGGGTGTTTGATGCAGAATTGTTGAATCCGCAGGAATTGCAGTTGACTTACCGTGCAGAAGACGGTGAAGAAGGTTTTCCGGGAAACATCACTTGTAAAGTGTTGATGAAACTGACGGACGATAATGCCATCGATATTCAATACGAAGCGGAAACAGACAAACCGACGATTGTAAATATGACCAACCACTCTTATTTTAATCTTGAAGGCGATGCCGGCAACAACTCCGGTCATTTGTTGATGGTGGATGCGGACTATTACACTCCGGTGGATAGTACTTTCATGACAACTGGCGAGATCGTTCCGGTAGAAGGAACTCCGATGGATTTCCGCACCCCGACTCCGGTAGGCGAACGTATCAACGATTATGATTTCGTACAGCTGAAAAACGGTAACGGTTACGACCACAACTGGGTATTGAACACGAAAGGCGACGTAACCCGTAAATGCGCTTCTTTGAAATCACCGAAGACTGGCATCGTACTCGACGTTTATACTAACGAACCGGGTATTCAGGTATATGCAGGTAACTTCCTCGATGGTTCACTGACAGGAAAGAAAGGCATTACTTACAACCAACGTGCTTCCGTATGTCTCGAAACACAGAAATATCCGGATACTCCGAACAAACCGGAATGGCCGTCGGCTGTACTTCGTCCGGGCGAAAGTATACAAGCCAATGTATCTTCAAATTCTCTGTTGATAAATAGGTTATAAAGGCAGTTCATGTCATTGAAGAACGGGTTGTCTGATTAGAGATTATCCGTTCTTTGCTTCGAATGTAATTTGTTGGTGCTCAATTGGGCTCATAGGGAAATTAGGATGATTTCCGGAAGCAGTAGAATAGACGAAATGAAGAAAAATAAAACGAAAGGACTTTTTGCATCGATAGTGCTTGGAGTGGCGGTTACAGCTTGTGCGTCTGCTTCTTCTAGTGGTACGGTGACGGTAGTAGACCGACCGGACATACAGTCCGTCAATACCAATTATATCGGGTATCGCGCTCCGCTTCGACCGTTGAATTTTATAAAGTTGCCGGTAGGTAGTATTCAGCCCGAAGGATGGGTGAAGAAGTATCTGGAGTTGCAACGTGACGGTCTGACCGGACATTTGGGGGAGATCAGCGCCTGGCTGGAAAAGGATAATAATGCCTGGTTGACAACCGGTGGCGATCACGGTTGGGAGGAAGTTCCTTACTGGCTCAAAGGGTATGGCAATTTGGCATATATCCTGAATGACCCGAAGATGATTGAAGAAACCAAATATTGGATTGAAGGTGTATTTGCCAGTCGCCAGCCGGATGGCTATTTCGGTCCGGTCAATGAACGTAACGGCAAACGCGAACTTTGGGCACAGATGATTATGCTCTGGTGTCTGCAATCTTATTATGAGTATTCTCAAGATCAGCGTGTCATTGACCTGATGACGAATTACTTCAAGTGGCAGATGACTGTTCCCGATGACCAGCTTCTGGAAGATTATTGGGAGAAAAGCCGTGGCGGTGATAACCTCATCAGTATCTACTGGCTTTACAACCATACCGGAGATGCTTCCTACTCGAATTAGCCGAGAAAATTCACCGTAATACAGCGACTGGACGAAATCCACCTCCTTACCTAACTGGCACAATGTCAATATCGCCAATGTTCCGTGAACCTGCCACTTATTATATGCTGACCGGAGATTCAGCGATGCTGAAAGCCTCTTATAATGTCCATCATCTGATTCGGCGTACTTTTGGTCAGGTTCCCGGAGGTATGTTCGGTGCGGACGAAAATGCCCGTCTGGGATATATCGATCCTCGACAGGGAGTGGAAACCTGCGGCTTGGTAGAACAAATGGCTTCCGATGAAATCATGCTTTGCATGACAGGAGATCCCATGTGGGCGGAACACTGTGAGGAAGTAGCGTTCAACTCTTATCCGGCTGCCGTGATGCCCGATTTCAAGGCATTGCGTTATATCACTTGTCCGAACCATGCCATCAGTGATTCGAAGAATCATCATCCGGGCATTGACAATCGTGGCCCGTTCCTTTCGATGAATCCTTTCAGCAGTCGTTGCTGCCAACACAACCATGCACAAGGCTGGCCTTACTTCACCGAACATCTGGTATTGGCAACTCCCGACAACGGAGTGGCAACAGCTATTTATGCAGCTTGCAAAGCTACAGTGAAAGTGGGTGACGGCAAGGAAATCACTCTTCACGAAGAGACAAATTATCCTTTTGAAGAAGCTATTGCCTTCACTGTTTCTACCGGTGAAAAGGTCGCTTTTCCGTTCTATCTCCGTATTCCTTCATGGACAAAAGGAGCAGAAGTGCGCGTGAATGGTAAGAAGGTTAGTGTAACTCCTGTAGCGGGAAAATATCTTTGCATCAATCGTGAGTGGGCGAATGGTGATCGTGTGGAATTGACTCTTCCGATGTCTTTGTCTATGCGTACCTGGCAGGTTAATAAAAACAGCGTAAGCGTAGATTACGGACCTTTGACTTTGTCTCTTAAGATTGCAGAGAAATATGTAGAGAAAGACAGTCGGGAGACAGCTATCGGTGATTCAAAATGGCAGAAAGGTGCTGATTCGAAAAAATGGCCTACTACTGAAATCTATCCGGATAGCCCCTGGAATTATTCATTGGTATTGGATAAGAAAGAACCTTTGAAGAATTTCAAGGTAATCCGTAAATCCTGGCCGACTGACAACTATCCTTTCACAGTAGCCAGTGTACCTTTAGAAGTAAAAGCTATCGGTCGTCCGGTTCCTGAATGGAAGATAGACGAAACAGGACTGTGTGGCGTATTGCCGGAAGAAGATGCGGTGAAAGGTGATAAAGAAGAAATAACATTGATCCCCATGGGTGCGGCACGGTTGAGAATCTCTGCGTTCCCGAACACAAAAGAATAAATTAATAACTAGAAAACTTAGAATAAATGAAACGTATTGTTTTTTAGATTACATCCGTGTGTTTGCATGCTTTCTCGTCATCCTTGTTCATGCCAGTGAGAATTTCTATGGTGCTCCCGGATCCACCGATATGGCAGGCCCGCAGTCTTTTCTAGGAATGAAGCAGACCGGCTATGGGTATCAGTATACGATGGCTTTTCACGTATGGCAGTACCCCTGTTCATGATAGTCTCCGCCTTCCTGCTTGCACCGATGAAGGAAGAGCAGTCTATGTGGCAATTCTATCGCCAGCGCTGTCTTCGCATCCTTCCACCGTTTTTCATATTCATGCTACTGTACAGCACTCTACCTATGTTGTGGGGACAGATAGACGGAGAAACATCTATGAAGGACTTGTCGCGGATATTCCTGAATTTCCCGACGCTAGCCGGACATTTGTGGTTTATGTATCCTCTGATAAGCCTTTACTTGTTTATCCCAATTATATCCCCCTGGTTGAGAAAAGCCACGGCTAAAGAAGAACGTTTCTTTATCGGGCTGTTCGTGTTGTCAACCTGTATGCCTTATCTCAACCGTTGGTGCGGTGAAGTGTGGGGACAATGTTTCTGGAATGAATACCACATGTTGTGGTACTTCTCCGGTTATCTGGGCTATCTTGTTCTGGCACATTACATTCGTGTACACCTTACCTGGAACCGTTCCAAACGTTTCACTATAGGAACTATTTTAATGGTGATCGGTGCTGTATGGACTATTTATTCATTCTATGTGCAGGCTATACCCGGCGAACTCCATTCCACACCTGTAATAGAAATAGGATGGGCTTTCTGTACGATTAACTGTGTGCTTCTCACAACGGGTACATTCCTTATGTTTACATGTATCAAACGTCCGCAAGCTCCCAAGTTGGTGACGGAAACATCGAAACTTAGCTATGGTATGTATCTTATGCACATATTCTGGCTCGGACTGTGGGTGACTGTGTTCAAAGATACATTGGCGCTTCCCACTGTTGCCGCTATACCATGTATCGCAGTGGTTACGTTTATCTGTTGTTTTGTAACAACTAAGATAATCTCGTTTATACCGGGCAGTAAATGGATAGTAGGATAAATATCCGGAAACAATAAGATTTTGATAGATAATCAAGTTTTTCCTGATTTTCTATTCAATCTTATTGTTTATAGCTTATTTCCCTCTTTATATCCTCTTTCTCTTTTCACCTCTTTCACCCCTTTGTAAACAGTTTTTCCCCAGCTTCTTACGGGTGAACCCTCCCTCTGTTTGGAGCTTTATGCCGCTTTCATCGGTTTCACCAAATACACGTTCCCATATTTGGTATGTTTGCGGGTGACCCCTGCCGCAAGCAAAACTTGCGCGAACGTAGCCGGATTACTTCCACGCATGGCAGCGGGGTTATACATCTTCAGTCTCCTGAATATGTCCGAAGCCGAGAGCCGTTCGCTTCCCTCTTCATCATCTTTAGCTATCCGGAAGCAGGCATGAAAGACTTCCTCTGCCGGACACGGATGATAAAAAGCAGCATTGTGGCGTTGCAGTTCCCGTTCCTCTTCTTTTGTGAACCAATAGTGGATGCCGGAGAGCAGTTCAGCTTTCAGTTGGGCATAGATCTGATCGTGCATGATACCTTCGCAGTCGATCAGATGTTCTGCTTCAATGCAGATGAATCGCCGGCTACCGGTGGGATCGGTGAGCAAGTCAAAACGGTTGCTTGTACCGATGAAAGAAGCGATGCGCGGCAAGTTGCGGAAATTCTTTTGATAAGCTTTGCAGATATTCAGGTTTGCCATTTGCATCAGATTTTTCAATAATGGCATTTGCTGCGTTCCGTACTTGTCAAATTCATCCATGTTCAGAAGTCCCATTTCGGCAAGTAACCTTTCGGGTTTTCCTTGTGCAGACAGTTTCAGGTTGTCCATGTAATAACGTGACAATGCCGGCGGCATCAGTGCCTTGCAAAATGTGGATTTTTGTCGTCCCTGCTCGCTGCTGACAAGTATGGGGGCTACACTGTTGGCATGTATTCCCGTCATGCCCATCCATTGGGCGGTGAGTCCCAGCATCCAGGTATGGAAACTTTTATCCAGAGCTGATGGTCAGAGACACGCCGTGCCAAAGCTCCAGTCTGTCTGTCCCATCCCAGCCGGGCAGTTCTTCCATGTAAAGCCGGAAGGATGGTATTCGGGAATACAAGTGGAATAAATGTAACGGCTCAAGTCTTTATCCCAGCAGGATATGCCCTGGTCGTGTGCTTCCATGCAGAAAGTGTTCAGTTCCCGCTTACTTACAGGTTCGAAAGGAACGGCACGCTTGTTGGCAGGACGATATTCCGTTTCTTCCGTCAATAGGTTGTAACGAAAATCATACTGTTTTTGCAGGAATGTACGTACCTCTTGGGTTAATCGGACCGGTTGTTTTCGTTCTGTCTCTTTCTCCCTTCCAGTAGGCGGTGCAGTGTCCGGCAGGGGAATGTATATTTAGCTTCATGACATTTTAGCGTTTTCTGTGGCTCTTTTGTCTGTTTTCTCAACTGCATCTTCTTTGTTCTCCTTCATTTGAAACAATTTTAGTTCCTTCAATACCTGTTTCCATATCAATGTTATTGCATTCATCATTTTTTCTATTTTTAAGTGATTAAAATCGGTTTATTGTTCAGCGCTGATACTGCGAAGGTACTATAGGATGATACCGGTTTGCAAGTATTTCTCCGGAAAAAATATTAATTTCTACGTATCTGAAGAAGTCGGCTTCTTATCGTCCTTTTCTCTATTTTTTATCGTATCTTTGACGAAGAGTTATTGATGATTCACTTTCGTGGTCCAATCAAATGACAAAGGTGGTTTAATTGGATAACAACTGTGATTTGAATGAACCACGGTAGTGGTTTAATAATAAGCTTAAAGTTTTTACATGAAATATAATCACTATCAAAACGTTAACTACTAATGGCTATACTTTACGATTGGTATGAGAATCCCGGTGAGTCCGACGATTCGGAAGAGAAAGGTTTGCATCCCCGCATTTTTTTGAATGGTAAGGTGGGAACGGATAAACTGTGCCGGATGATTCACGGGCGCAGTTCGCTTTCCGTAGGTGATGTAAAAAATGCGTTCGAGATGCTTGCCCAAATTTGTGGTGAAGAACTGCGCGAGGGACGTGAGGTGCATATTGAGGGACTTGGCTATTTTGCTCCAATCTTGCGGAGTACACAAAAAGTGACTCGCAGCACTAAGAACAAATGGTTGAAAATGGAGTTGAAAACAATCGGTTTTCGTCCCGACGCTCGTTTGCGAGGGGAACTGGTAGGTGTTAAGGGCAGCCGGAGCAAGTATGCACGCCATTCGGAATCCTTGTCGGTAGTGGAGATAGATATGCGGCTGAAGGAATATTTCGCCGATCATGACGTAATGCTTCGTTACGATTTTCAGGAGGTATGCTGCATGACACGGACTACGGCGAACCGTCACCTCCGGCGATTACTGGAAGAAGGCAAATTGAAAAATATCGGCAAACGTATGCAGCGATTTATGTGGCTTCAGCAGGTTATTACGGGGTGTCTCGTGATGTGCTCCGGCGGTAAGCGGAACTTTTGAAGTGTGTAGGTGAAACCTTTGAAAGTAGGATGGAAGGGTTTTTCATGGTCGCTTTCACCCGCTTTCCTGCTTTGGGTGGAGGTTTCAGGAAGAAGGTGAAAGCGGTGAAGGATGTAGTCTTATAGATGATTTACTTTCATTGTTTGATTGAATAGTAAGGCTTTTTTAGTTATCTGTTAAATTGATAATATATCTGCTTAGAGGGGATTATTTAATAGCATCGAACTTCAGTGTCCCGTTTACGTCGATAATTTTCAAAGTACGGTTACCCTTTATTCCCATATCAATGAAATTGACCTTGTATAAACCATTTCCCAATGTAGTTACTGATGTTACTTTAGATATGTCGCTTGGTCCGTCTTGCATACCTGTTCGGAAGTTCCATATCGCATATCCTTCGCCGTTATACTCGTAGTTATCTTTCAGCTGCTTTTGCAATTTGGCTGTACAATGCTTTTTTACTGCCGGAACATAATTTTTTGCTCCAAAAACGTAGTTTGCGTAGAAATCTTTGATGAACTGAATGGTTTTGGTATTGTCCACTTTAGGTGATTGTAGAATAATGGCAGTTCCATTGGCGAGAACAACCTCATTGTCGAGACAACAAGCTTGAATTTGTATGGGTTGTAGGGCAAATCCTAGATGAATGATATATAAAAATAAAATCTTTTTCATATTCGTATATTATGTATTTTGAAAGCCTTATTTAGATTTAGCGACCTATTGCAAAGATAGCGTTAATTACGAAAAATGAACGAAGTATGTGAGAAAAAGATAATAATATCATATCAAAAGATGAAATGAATTGTTCAAAGCCATTTTGATAAGAGAGGGGGATGAATGTTATAATTAGGATGAATAGGGGGTATTTCGCTTATCTATACATTGCAGGGCAGCCGGATAGTAGCCTCATTGATTGTACTATTCTATTAAATGATATAGATTTAATGTGTATCTTTGTAGGAAATGCAAAATAAAATATGGAATCAAAATAAATAAAATCAGATAATTATGAAAAACATTTTCCTTCCCAAAGTAATGATGTGCATAATTGCACTGTTTACTTTAATTTTACCAGCTTCTGCACAAAATACAAATGCGACAGATGAGTACAAAGAAACGTTGAAAAAGATTATGGTACTTTCCGGTGCTTCGGCTACTACGGATGACTTCTTCCAAAAATCACATCTGTGATGAAATTAAATGCGCCGGAAAAGGATGAGGCTTATTGGAATGAGTTTTCTAAAAACTGGAAAGAGAAAATAGAAAGTAAGGTGTTTGAAATGTATATGCCTGTTTATGAGAAGCATTTAACTTTGGAAGAATTAAAAGCTGTTGCTGCATTTTATGAATCTCCCGTAGGTAAGAAATATAAAGAGGCTTCATTGATTGTTATGCGTGAGACAATGCCGTTGTTAGTGAAGCAACTCCAGACAGAGACATTCAAAGTGGTTAGATCAGAGAAAAGTGAACGAGTAAAAAGAGGTGAACAGCGGTTGAAAGAATATGAGCAAAAGAAGAAACGTGATAAAGAATTATATGCACAAGCCTATATGCTTCCAAGCGATAGTATAGTTATAGTTCCTGAAGAAGTGTATGAGAAAGCGTATGAAAATGGGATGTCTACAAGTCCTTCTTTATATTCGATTGAAAGGAGAAAGAATGATACTAAAGTGACATTTATACAACCTATTTATTGGGACTGGCAATGGTTGTATTATAGTCCGGGATTTAAGATTATCGATAAGAAAAGTGGCGATGAGTATAATGTACGAGGATATGATGGTGGAGCTCCGATAGGTAGGCTGTTGGCTGTCAAAGGATTTAATCATAAATATATTTATATCAGTCTTTTATTCCCGAAACTGAAGAAGAGTGTGAAAGAAATAGATATTCTTGAGTTGCCACACAAAAAAGATAAAGAACAGTTGCCTTCTAATGATGATGGAAAGTCTAAATCATATTTTAATATAAAGGTGAAAGATTATCAGACCATTTCCGATAAGAAAAATAAGAAGATCTATTATTAGTTTAAATGATTATCAGAATTTGAAATGATAATAGCAGGTATTGAACATGAGTGTTTACTGTTTTTGATATAAATTTAGGCAACTATACCTTGATTACACAAAATAGGAAAATTTTCCCGAATATTATTTGGATATTATGTAAATAACTACTATATTTGTGATATAAAAAGTGTTCTTATGTTTAATAGTAGATTCACCTCCCTGTCAGATTTGCGGAAGGCTTTTCCAACAGAGCAATCCTGCATAGATTATTTGGAAGAAAGACGGTGGCATGGAAACGTAATTTCCCCATTCGATAAAACTTCCAAAGTCTACAAGTGCAAAGATAATAAATATCGTTGTAAAAACACAGGAAAATACTTCGATGTTAAAACAAAAACTATTTTTCAAGGAACAAGGATTCCTTTGATTAGTTGGTTTGAAGCAATATGGACGATTTTATCCTACAAAAAAGGTATTTCTTCCGTTCAGCTAGGAGAAAACATCAAAGTGTCACAAAAGACAGCATGGTTTATGATGCACGAATTCGGAAAGCATTAGGAATAGACAATGACGTTGGAAGTGAAGATGAGGGTGGAGGTGGTAAATTAAGCGGAACTGTAGAGATCGATGAGACTTTTAATTGGAGGAAAGAACAAGAACAGGCATTGGAACAAGAAAGTTCCAAGAAGTCAAGGTAGGTCTTTCAAAGATAAAACGCCAGTGTTTGGATTAATACAACAAGGTGGAAGGGTGATAGCGAAGGTCGTTCCTAATACACAGGTTAAAAATCTTTCGCCATTAATCCTAAGATATGTCAAGTTAGGAAGTGATCTTTATACTGATGAATGGAATTATGGAAAGAAAGCTGATACGTTATATAATCATCAAAACGTAAACCATAAGAAAGGATTCTACGGAAAAGGGGCATTCACTACTAATCATATAGAAAACTTTTGGTCGGTAGTTAAACGAGGTGTTATCGGTGTATATCATTATTGGTCTAGGAGACACATGCAGAAATACATAGATGAATTTGTATATAGGGCAAACAATCGAGAACTTACTAATCGAGAAAAATTTGACCGACTTTTAGAGAACTTAGAGTATAGATTAACGTATAAAGAATTGATATATGGAAAATAAAGTTTTAAAAGCAAAGTTTGGCTCTGATAAAACACCATTATATTTAGGTGAATTATCTATCCCTTGTTATGTGTTAGAAGATGGAACTCGCGTATTTTCAGGGCGGGGAATCCAAAATGCAATTGGTGCAAACCCAAATTATTCGGGTACATGGCTATCTAAGTTTATTAATAGTAAACCTATATCTACTAATTTGCCTCCCGGGATTTATGATAAGTTATCTCATCCTATTAAATTTAAAAGACCCACCGCAAGTGGTTCTCAATCAGATACATACGGATATGAAGTAACATTATTGATAGACTTGTGCTATGCAATAATTGACGCTTATGATTCCCGAGTATATCAAGTAAGTGAGGAATATTACAAAGCAGCACGTATAATAACTAGAGCTGTTTCAAAAGTCGGAATCATAGCTCTTGTAGATGCAGTAACAGGCTATGATAAAGAGAAAAAAAGAGCAAAGGATGAATTGCAAAAGTTCTTAAATCAATTTTTGTCTGATGAAGCATCTAAATGGATAAAAACATTTGAGGATAGTTTTTTTGAAATGATATATAAAATGCGGGGATGGAATTGGACTATGACTAATAAAAGACCGGGAGTTGTTGGACAATGGATAAACAATATTGTTTATGAAAGAATAGCCCCATTAACTCTTTCAACTTTAAATGAGAAAAATCCTAAAAATGATAAAGGATATAGAAAAGATAAACATCATCAATTTTTTACTCAAGATATTGGTAAACCTAAACTAAAAGAATATTTAGCAAGTGTCGAAGCATTGGGAAGAGCAGCTAATTACAACTGGAATATTTTTATGGAACTTTTAGATAGGGCTTTCCCTAAACAACCACAAAAGATAATAGATGTAGAAGCAGAAGAAATAAAAGAAGATTCACCTAACGATGAATTCGACAAAGGAATAGATGATATATTAGGATATGAGCCAAAAGAGGATTGAAATAGAATGACCGGAGTTTATCGCTCCGGTCGTTTAATCAGTTGCTAAATAACATTGTTACTTTTTAGTTAGATTGAAGTAACCATCTTTTTCATTCCCTAATTTCATGTTGTTACCTGAAATGCTTATTTCATAATCTAATGTTACCTTATCATTCTTCAAAGTAATAGTACTACCTTTATATTCATAAGTAAAATTAGTACTTGTGTCCCTAGAAGTAACATTGTTGAATTTCAGAATAACTCTTTGAGTAGCCGTATTATCGGAATTGAAAGTCCACATCACTTCCATATAACTAGATATGTACTCTCCGGGAGTTTCACTTATTTCACTCCAAGAGCCTGTGATGTCTGGGTAATTTGTTTCGTCGTCATCACTTGAACACGCAGAGAACGTTAAAAACATAGCTGTAAGTAACAGCGTCATACTTAAAAACTTTTTCATAAACTTGAAATTTTATGGTTAATACTAAAAATAAAGGGTCGCCAATTTCAGCGATAACCACGCATTACAAGTATACAAGAAAGCGCAGACTATCACCCATACGCC
>ENA-OQIG01000612-OQIG01000612.1-human-gut-metagenome-genome-assembly--contig:-NODE-612-length-19500-cov-3.260208_pt1 | contig 19500 bp, 26 predicted proteins | sample MGYA00242576_ERZ504741 | MGnify/ENA primary metagenome ERZ504741 (study PRJEB26092, sample SAMD00036436) | human gut metagenome | host: Homo sapiens | study: EMG produced TPA metagenomics assembly of... | reverse complement strand
CTTGGAATCCGATAATCGTTACTGTTCACTCCGTTCACAGTAACGTAGCCAAAATTCATCCAGATTGCTCGCGGCAATGGAATTTTGGCTTGTATGTCTCGGGATTTGGCATATTCATGCCAAAACACCTCGCGGGATAGTGGTGTGTGAACAGTAACCGATAATCTCCATATTATAAAAAATATAATTAATTCTACATTTTATGTTGAAAAAGAACATATACTGGAGTATAATAAGAATCAGTTAAAAACAGTGAATATCCTGAAATGTACGAGGCCCCTTCTTTTTTTGAACCTACATCGACTTTAACGGGAACCCAACATCGCAGGCCGGATGTCAGGCCGTCATTATGCAGCGGAAGACAGAAGGTCTGTTGAGGATACCCACCTAGCTGCGGCTAGGCGTCAATGGGAAGGGAACGGCATTTCGGGAACTGTAAAAATGAGCCGTAGAGAGGCTCTTTTTATTATCTTTTGGATTTAATATTATTTTATGATACGGGAGGTTGGAAACAATGAGTGTTTCTGAAAGAAGTTCGGTGTATTACAGACTGGGGAAACAGTAAAAATTTTCATCTGGAAAACAAATCCGGGGCATATGCGGAAGTGACAGATTTTGGAGCAATCTTGGTTAAGGTCTGCGTACCTGATAAAGATGGTACTTTAACAGACGTAGTACTTGGATATGATGATCTGGCATCTTATGAAGTAAATGGATGCTTTTTCGGTTCAACCATCGGCAGAAACGGAAACCGCATCGGCGGTGCGAAATTCTCTGTCAATGGCAAAGAAGTAGTCTTGCTCAGAATGAGAATGACAATAATCTTCACAGCGGTCCTGACGGATTTGAAAAAAAGCTCTGGAAAGTGGCTGAGATTTCCGATGATAAAAACAGTGTTATATTTAACCATATAAGTCCGGATGGCGAGAATGGTTTCCCGGGAGAATTTGATGTGTCTGTAAAATATGAGTTTACGGAAGACAACGAACTGAGGATCCATTATCAGGGAATCTGCGATGAGCCGACAGTTGCAATATGACAAATCATTCTTATTTCAATCTGAATGGTGAAGGAAGCGGAACCGCCATGGATCAGTATCTTACAATCCATGCAAAATATTATACACCTGTAGCCGACAGTCATTCCATTCCTACAGGAGTGTATGAGGAAGTTGCAGGGACTCCCATGGATTTCAGAACTGCCAAACAGATCGGGCAGGATATTGAAGCAGAATTTGACCAGCTGAAATTCACAGGCGGATATGACCACAATTATGTGACAGACAATTATGCAAAAGGAAACAGAAGACTGATTGCAACCGCATACAGTGATAAAACCGGAATTGCCATGGATGTCACTTCTGACTGTCCATGTGTACAGTTTTACGCAGCAAATTTTGTCGAAAATGAATATGGTAAAAATGGTCATACTTACAATAAGCGGGATGCTTTCTGTCTGGAAACGCAGGTTGAACCGAATGCGGTCAATGTTGAAGATTTCCACTCCCCGATTCTTAATGCAGGTGAACAGTATGATTCTGTGACTGCTTATCATTTCTACATCAGAAAGTAAAAATCTGACCATAAAACTAATTACATATTGATCCGGTTTTTTTCATATCTACAGCATTCCAGCATGAAAAGAACCGGATTTTATTATCCATAATTCATGTTTGTCATAACGGCAGTTTCATGGTATGATAGTAAACAGAGATATTCGAAACAGTTATCTTTATAATTACAGCAATCACCATAAATGCCTTATCAGAAATGACTGCTGTAAAATAACAGAATGGAGACATATATGAAAAAGAAAAATAAAACCCGGTCTGTTACAGGGCTTTTATTCGGGTTTATGGAACGTGTATCCGGAGATCACGTAGGAGCTTATGCGACACAGGCAGCGTATTTTCTGATCATGTCTTTTATTCCCTGTATTCTGTTTCTGACTACACTGGTACGGTATACACCTCTGACCTATAATGTAGTCAGGGATGCGATCGTTGCTTTTATTCCGGAGAATCTGCAGAGTTTTGTTCTGGGGATCGTGGTAGATGTATACAAAAGAAGTACTGCAATTGTCCCTTTGTCAGCAATTGTGGCACTGTGGTCTGCCGGAAAAGGAATGCAGTCTATCATCAATGGATTAAATACCATTTATCACGTAAAAGAAACTCGTAACTGGCTGTTAACCAGAATTTATGCAGTATTCTATACTTTATCACTGGTGATTGCGGTAATCGTGTCTCTGCTTATGCTTGTACTCGGAAACGAAATACAGAAAGTTGTATCAAAATATATTCCTTTTCTTGGAAAAGTTCTGGGAAAAATACTGGGGGCAAGAGCACTGTTGGTATTTGGTGTGTTGTTTCTGGTTTTTCTTATGTTGTATAAGGTTCTTCCGAACAGAAAAGCCACATTCAAAAGCCAGATTCCCGGAGCCTTGATCATAGCAGTTGCATGGTCGATATTTTCATACGGATTCTCTTTTTATTTTGAGATTTTTCCGGGGTTCAGTAATATGTACGGAAACCTTGCGACGATCATCATGGTCATGGTATGGTTGTATATCTGTATGAATCTTCTGTTATACGGTGCAGAGATCAATGCTTATTTTGAAAAAGAATTCCGGATTGCACATAAATCGGTACAGGAACTGCTGGCACATGAAAAAGAAAAAAAGCAGCAGGAAAATGAATGAATTTTGGCTACGTTGTGAACATGACAGTCAGGGGGCTTTTTATTGTAAAGCCTTTCTGAGTGTGCTATAATAAACCATAATTTTGGAGAAACAAAAAGGAATCAGTTCTATGATCGTTGTATATTTGATATTTTTGGCTGTCATTCAGGCTGTGACGGAATTTCTTCCTGTCAGCAGCCTGGGACATTTATGCATATTGGAACAATATATGGGAATCGGCCACGAAACCGGATTGCTGTCAGAAACGATGCTCCATCTTGGAAGTGCGGCAGCAATTATATTTTTGTTCCGCAAAGATTTAAAGAAAATCGGGCTGGGACTTCTGGGGATGTTTATGGATATGATCGGTAATCTGAATCTATATATCCATAACAAGAAGACAGGGGAAAGTTTGGGCTATGCCAGAATAGTCACCGGAACATATCGGAAAACAGGTGCACTTCTTGTGATTTCCATGATTCCAACAGCACTTCTGGGACTTACAGGAAAACGGCTGGCTCTTCTGGCCGCGGACTCTCAGATTGTTCCGGGAATCGGATTTTTACTTACAGGCGTATTTCTTCTGGTAACAGATCTGAATAAATCCGGTGGAAAAAAGGGACCGAGAGAGGCTTCTTATGACAGCGCCATGTGGATTGGAATTTGTCAGGGGCTTGCTGTCTTTCCGGGGATTTCCAGAATGGGATTTACGTTATGTGCTGCACTGTTATGCGGATATAATCGCAAATTTGCGGTTCGTTTTTCTGTTTTTATGAGTCTGCCTGCTATCATAGGTGCTTTTTTTACGGAAATCGGAAATTTTGGTACTTCTGAAATGACGGCAGGACTTGGGTTTACCTATGTATTTGCAATGATCATCGCCGGTTTTGTGGGATGTCTTGTTATCCGAAATACAATAGCCATGACTCAGAATGTAAAATTACGCTATTTTGCATATTATTCATTTATAGTCGGTATTATTACACTGGCATTAAATTTTGCCTGTAAAGGGAAGATATTTACGAGAAGATCAAGGAGGGGAGCCTTAGAATGGCAGCATCAAAGAGTAAGAATACCGGGCATTCGGGAAGAAATACAAAAAAGAAGACAGCAATGGAACAGGAAGTCGGCAGATTTCAGACAGAAATCATATTATTTGTGATTTTGGCCGCATGTGTGATCCTGATGGCAAGCAATTTTGGAGCAGGTGGTTTTGTGGGAGATGCGATCAGTAATTTCTGTTTCGGACTGATGGGACTGATGGCATATCTGTTTCCAATCGTATTTTTCCTTGAATCAGCATTTATTCTGATCAATAAAACAAACCGGCTGGCATATAAGAAACTTGCAGCGGCGTTTGTGATGTTTCTGTTTCTGTGTGGGGCAGCGCAGCTTCTCACAGACGGATATATGCAGAGTACAACTTTGCTGGATTATTATGCTTTAAGCGCAGATTATAAAACAGGCGGTGGTCTGATCGGAGGAGCGATCTGTATTTCTGTCACATCTGCTTTTGGAACTATCGGCGGATATGTGATTATTATACTGGCATTTGTTGTATGTATGATCATTATCACACAGCGCTCTCTGCTTGATTTTGTAACGCGGCTGGTTATAAAAGTGTGTGATTTTGTAAAAGACAGACATATGCGCTATATGCAGGGGCAGCCTGAACGTGAGCGATATAGAGAAGAACGTGCCAGAGAACGTCAGCTTATAAGAGAACAGCGGCGTGAAGAAAGAGTCCGCAGACTGGAGGAAGAAATTGTCGATGATGAATTTTCAGATGATGACTTTCTCATGGATCCTTCGAAAGCAAAAAAAATGAAAAAAGGCGGCTTTCTGGAAGGAACCAAGCTGACAGGCTATTCTGAACAGAAGCCAAAGAAAAAGGGGAAACTTCTGAAAAAAGCAGCAGAAACAGCCGAAGCTGCGGAGGATACCGAGAATACAGGGATTAAATCCTCTGATGATGCGGATAATAAACCATACATCGATGCTCCGATGAATTTTGAGATTCACAGAGCGGATACATCCCCGGATACATACGAGGCAGATAATGAATCACAACAGCAGGAAGACCTTCCATTTGAAGATGCTGTCACTGACCGGAAGAAATCTGTGGTTTCAGAATCGGAGGAAGATCTGCCCCCTTTTCAGGATGAGAAGGCAGTGCGGCCGCCTTCGAAAAACCCCAAATCTTCTGAAAAGGAGATACAGAGCGGAATTGTAAACATTCAGCATGAGATCACCCGACAGGAAGCAGCCGTAAAAAAAGAATATAAATTTCCAGCCTTAAATCTGCTGAAGAAAGGAAGCAGCAAAGCTCAGGGGGATTCTGATGCCTATCTGCGTAAGACTGCAAAAAAAACTCCAGGAAGTACTTCACAATTTCGGCGTGAACGTGACTGTCACTAATGTGAGCTGCGGACCAACTGTTACCCGTTATGAACTTCAGCCCGAGATGGGAGTGAAGGTCAGCAAAATTGTAGGTCTTGCAGATGACATCAAACTGAATCTTGCCACTCCTGATATCCGTATTGAAGCACCGATCCCCGGCAAAGCAGCAGTGGGCATTGAGGTTCCCAATAAAGAGAACAGTACGGTTATGCTCAGAGATCTGCTCCAGTCAGAAGAATTTCAGAAGGCAAAATCCAAACTTTCTTTTGCAGTAGGAAAGGATATTGCAGGTAAGACTGTAGTTGCGGATATTGCCAAAATGCCACATCTTCTCATCGCAGGTGCAACCGGTTCAGGTAAATCAGTATGTATCAATACACTTATCATCAGTATCCTGTACAAGGCAAATCCGGATGAAGTAAAGCTTATCATGATCGATCCTAAAGTAGTAGAGCTCAGTGTGTATAACGGAATTCCACATTTGTTTATTCCGGTTGTGACAGATCCGAAGAAAGCAGCAGGCGCATTAAACTGGGCAGTACAGGAGATGACAAACCGTTACAATACATTTGCGGAGTACGGTGTCCGTAATCTGGATGAATATAATAGAAAAGCAGAACAGATCAAGGCGGCAGGAGCTGAAGAAGAACCTGTGAAAATGCCGCAGATCGTGATCATCGTGGATGAGCTTGCAGACCTTATGATGGTTGCGCCCGGAGAGGTGGAGGATGCTATCTGTCGCTTGGCCCAGCTTGCACGTGCGGCAGGTATCCATCTGATCATTGCCACACAGAGACCGTCTGTAAATGTTATCACCGGTCTGATCAAGCGAATATGCCTTCCAGAATTGCTTTCTCTGTATCTTCCGGTGTGGATTCCAGGACAATTCTGGATATGAACGGAGCCGAGAAGCTTCTTGGAAAAGGTGATATGCTCTTTTATCCTCAGGGATATCAGAAGCCTGCAAGACTTCAGGGTGCATTTGTATCTGATGATGAGGTAAGTGCTGTGGTTGAATTTCTTGCAGATAAAAATCCGGGTGTCCAGTATAACCAACAGATCGAGCAGCAGGTAAATTCTCCTGTAACAACAGGTATGTCCGGAGATGAAAGGGACATCCATTTTGAAGAAGCAGGTAAGTTTATCATAGAGAAAGAGAAAGCTTCTATTGGTATGCTGCAGAGAATGTTTAAGATTGGTTTCAACAGAGCGGCAAGAATCATGGATCAGCTCTGCGACGCAGGTGTAGTGGGACCGGAAGAGGGAACAAAACCGAGAAAAGTTCTTATGTCTATGGAGGAGTTTCAGAATTATCTGGAAAATCAGTAAGTGAGGACTGTCTATGAAATGTCCTAAATGTCATAAAGAGGTGGAAAAAGGCTCTCTGTACTGCCCCTACTGCCTTGCGGAGATACCCTGGGTAAGAGAATTCAGCACAGTGGAAACTCTGATGAAAAAGGAGCAGCAGAACCGCCCATCCGAAAGGAAACATAAAACAAAAATTGTAAAATATTTCAAACATCGCAAAAGAAGAAAGCTGAAATTCAGCAAAAAACAGATTCTATGTCTGCTTCTGTGTGCGGCTACACTGCTGGGGTTCTTTTGTTATCGGCAGTTAAATACTTTTTCTGCCTTATATTCCAGGGCAAAAAAACAATATGCACAGCAAAACTATGAAGAAGCACAGCGGATTGCAGAAAATGCTCTGGATAAAAATCCCAAAAATGAAGCCGCCAATCTTCTTCTGGCCAAAAGTATGGAGAAATCAGGCGATAAACGATCTGCACTTCTTGTTTTGCGCCCGTTTATCCAGAACAAAACTGCGGGAACAGGAATATATAAAGAGTATGTGAAGCTTCTTACACAGGAGGGAAAGACCAACGAAGTCAGACTGATCCTGAAATCTGCTGACAGAGAGGTGCAGAATGCCTGCGCAGAATATATCTGCGAAACACCTGTATCAAATCCTGCACCCGGAACCTATACTACAACGCAGACTCTGAAACTGGAAGGTAACTGCCAAAAGATTTATTACACATTAGATGGAAGCACACCTACCAGAAAGAGTAAAGTATATACAGAACCTATTATTCTGAGGGAAGGCACAACTGAATTAAAAGCCTTTGGTGTAAATGATAAAAACATCGAAAGTGATGTGATCAGTAGAAAGTATGTGATTGTTTTAAATGCACCGAAAGCCCCTAAGGTAACACCTAAATCAGGGGATTACAATAAAAAAACAGAGATTAAGATCACTGTTCCGGATGGATGTAAGGCATATTATGCATTTGATTCTGAACCGGATCTTAACAGTACTGTTTATGAACAGCCAATCTCCATGCCTGTGGGTTACCATAGGCTGAATGTTATTCTTGTTGCAGCAAATGGCAAGACCAGTAAAATGACTGCTATGGAATATTATCTGCAGTACTAAAAATACTGTGATTTTATTAAAATAGAAGGAAGAAGATCATGGAAATCCGTATTGTTACAGTTGGAAAGATCAAAGAAAAATATCTGTGTGACGGAATCGCAGAATATGCCAAACGGCTGAGCAGATACTGCAGGCTGACTTTCTGTCAGGTAGCAGATGAAAAAACACCGGATAAAGCGTCAGAAGCACTGAACACACAGATTAAAAATACAGAAGGCGAACGTCTGATGAAACATATACGCGAACAGGATTATGTCATCGCACTGGCAATTGACGGAAAAACGCCGGATTCTGTAGAACTCTCTACAAAAATTGAGAAACTGGGAGTTTCCGGTATCAGTTCCATTGCATTTGTGATCGGAGGTTCCTTAGGACTGAGTGAGAGTGTTCTGAAACGTGCAGATTATAAGCTCAGCTTTTCCAGAATGACTTTTCCGCATCAGCTGATGCAGATGATCCTTTTGGAACAGATATACAGAAGCTACCGCATTATGAATCACGAACCCTACCATAAATGAACGAATGTACCAACAAGTCCAAAAGAAAGAAGAAAACTATGAACACAGAAAAATTTGAAGAATTTATTTCACAGTACCCGATTTTTGAATACCGCATACTGGACACAAAAGATATTACAATTCAGGAACGCGTGCGCACAATCTGCAGAGAAGAATGCGAACGTTATGATTCTACCTGGGCCTGTCCCCCCGCAGTAGGAACCCTGCAGGAATGTGAAAAAAAAATAAAAAGTTATCCTCAGGCTGTTTTCTTTTCCAGTGTAGCGGAAGTTTCGGATATCATGAACATGGAAGAAATGCTTTCTACAAGACGGGCACACGAGGACCTGACTACAGAGGTGGGAAAATATCTGAATAGAGAAGGGTATGAAACTTATATCCTGTCTACAGAATCCTGTGATATCTGTGAAAAATGTGCCTATAAAGAGGGAAAGCCATGCAGATATCCTGACCGGATGCATCCATGTCTGGAAAGTCATGGCGTAGTAGTAAATGAGATTGTAGAGCGTGAATCTATGGAATATAATCTGGGTGGAAATACAATTCTGTGGTTTTCTATGGTTTTGTTTCGATGATTGCTGCTGAAACATGTTTTAAAGAAAGTTCTTCCGGCATAGACTGATAGTAAAAGCCGGGGAGCTTTTTTATGAAAAAAGCAGGACAATGGAAAAGCCGGATGGTGCTGGCATTAGAACTTCCGCCTGATCTGGCATATAATGAAACAATCGTCACACTGACCGGTCAGACGGAAGCTGTTATCGAAAATTATAAATCTGTTTTTAAATATACACCTTCTGAAATTGTGATACAGTCTTTTTGCGGAAAAGTGACCATATCCGGAAAAAATCTTGAAATCCGCTGGTATAATTCCAGTGCAATGAAAGTGACAGGAAGGATTTATGATATAAAAGCGGGTGACAGCGAATGTTGAAATTTTTGAAATTAATATATGGTTATGTGATCATCCTTGTAAGAGGAGAAAATCTGGAACGCTTTCTGAATCTCTGCAAAAGCAGAAGAATTTATATGGAAAAGATCCGGTACAGAGAGGACGGTCAGCTTATGGCACAAATGCAGGCCGCAGATTTCTTTCGCCTGAGACCTCTCCGGAATAAAACAGGTGTACATATTCAGATCATACAGAGACGGGGAATGCCCTTCTTTTTTTAAGGAATAAAAAAAGAAAGGCTTTTTTTGCAGGCATGATTCTGGGAGGTATCCTGATATTTTTTCTGACAGGGAGAATCTGGAATATCCATATTGAAGGAAATGTCAGAAACAGTACCGGAGAAATCCTCGATTTTCTGGATAAGCAAGATATACACCATGGGATGTCCCAAAAAAAGATAAACTGTTCAGAAGTTGCAGCAGCTGTACGGAAAAAATTTCCGGAGATTACCTGGGTATCTGCCAGAATAGAAGGAACCCGTCTGATTCTTAATATCCAGGAAGGAATTATCCAAAAAGAGATCAACAGTAATACCTCACCCTGTAATCTGATTGCAGACAAGGACGGAGTGATCACAGATATGATCGTCCGAAGGGGCATACCGGTAAAAAAGCCCGGGGATTCCTGTAAAAAAGGGGAACTTCTGGTGTCCGGGGAACTTCATATCATGAATGACAGTCAGGAAGTCCTGCGAAAGGAATACGTTCATGCAGATGCGGATATTTTTATTTCCAGACAAATTTCCTATTATAAGGAATTTCCATTAAAATACCGTACAGAAATCCCTGCCGGCAAAAAGAAAAGAAGAATGTATTTCCGGTTTGGGCACTGGTATCTGGGATTGCATCCGGCATTACATACAGGTCAGAAACGTATCACAGAGGAAATTCCTCTGCGTATCACAGAAAATTTTATACTTCCTGTATGGATCGGATGGACCGAAACCACTGATTATACAGTAAAAGAAGAAACCTATACCCCAAAAGAAGCTGAGAAGGAAGCTGTGCGAAGATTTCATCAATATGAAAAGAAACTGCTCCAAAATGGCATTAAAATCAGTGAAAATCATATTACTACTAAGCTGACAGAATCTCTGTGCATTACCGTAGGAACCCTGCTCATCGTCGAACAGACAGGTGAAAAAAGCCGGATAACATAAAATTCCATAAAAATTTGTATTTAAAAAGTTGCAGGGAGGTGTTACAATGGATGCATCTGGTTTTAACCGGACTTTGATTATTGTCCATAAACGAGGCAATAATCCATTATTAACTTATCAACAGGAAAGGACATCACAGGATGGCTGGCAATATTATTGAATTACACACAGAAGTCCCCGCAGAACTGGAAGCAAATGTATTTGGCCAGTTTGATGAGCATCTTAAGCTGATTGAGAGAACACTGAATGTGACAGTGATCTCCAGAGACGGAATCCTTAAGATACTTGGCAATGAGCAGAGTGCGGCTTCTGCGAAGAAACTGATAGAAGAACTGACAGTACTTGCAAAAAGAGGCAACACGATCACGAAACAGAATGTCAATTATGCTCTTTCTCTGGCAATGGAGCAGAGAAACGAAGTTCTCACAGAAATAGACAAAGATTTTATCTGTAACACCATACAGGGCAGACCTATCAAGCCCAAAACACTGGGGCAGAAGGAATATGTAGAACAGATACGCAAAAAAATGATCGTGTTCGGTGTAGGTCCTGCCGGTACCGGCAAAACCTATCTGGCGATGGCAATGGCTGTCACAGCCTTCCGAAATGAGGAGGTCAGCAGGATCATCCTGACACGTCCTGCTATTGAGGCCGGTGAGAAGCTGGGATTTCTTCCGGGAGATCTGCAGAGCAAGGTAGATCCTTATCTGAGGCCACTCTATGATGCACTGTACCAGATCATGGGAGCAGACAGCTTTGCGAAAAATATGGAGCGCGGCCTGATCGAGGTTGCACCGCTTGCATATATGCGCGGACGTACACTGGATAATGCATTTATCATTCTCGATGAAGCACAGAATACTACTCCGGCACAGATGAAGATGTTCCTGACACGTATCGGATTTGGTTCCAAGGTTATCATCACCGGAGATGCCTCACAGAAAGACCTTCCAAGAGATGCCACATCCGGACTTGATGTGGCAATGAAAGTACTGAAAAAAATAGATGACATTGGCTTCTGCCAGCTTACCAGCAAGGATGTTGTCCGGCATCCTCTGGTACAGCAGATCGTACAGGCTTATGATGCCTATGAAAAGAAACAAAAACCTGAAAGACCAGCAAGACGCAGAAACGGGGTAAATGAACGATGAACATGCAGATTGACTATGAGACAGAGCGTGAACTGGGGATCGACTATGAGACACTGGCAGTAAAGGTAGCTGACAAGGTTCTTGAAATGGAAGGATGTCCCTATGATGCACAGGTGAATCTTGTACTTACAGATAACGAAGAGATTGAGAGAGTTAATACTGAGTTTCGCAATATCGCAAGACCTACAGATGTTTTATCCTTCCCTATGATTCCCTTTGAGACACCGGCAGGATATGATATTGTGGAGGAAGATGAATCTTACTTTGATCTGGATACAGACGAACTTCTTCTTGGAGATATAATGATCTCAGTTGACAAGGTGTTTGCACAGGCAGAGGAATACGGACACAGTGTGACAAGAGAATTCTGTTTTCTGGTTGCACACAGTATGCTGCATCTGCTGGGATATGACCATATGACTCCCGGGGAAGCGGCAGTCATGGAGGCAAAACAGGCGAAAGCTCTGGAGGAGCTTGGGATTACACGCTGATCTTCAAATTCTGTTATTGCAGGCAATTTCTGATGGATTTTGTCTCGTAACTGTAAAGCTGCTGAACAGTTACAAAAAATATATTTATATGGAGTAACAAAAAGATGAATTACCGGGAACGACTTAAAGATAAAAACGTATTGTAATTAAGATCGGTTCTTCTTCCCTGACTCATTCGGAGACAGGAAGACTGAACCTTCGCAAACTGGAAGTGCTGGCAAGAGAGCTCAGTGACCTTCGCAATCAGGGAAAAGATGTCATACTGGTTTCTTCAGGAGCTATAGCAACAGGTGTGGCAGCTCTTGGAATGCATGAGAAACCCACAGAACTGAAAGGAAAACAGGCATGTGCAGCAGTAGGACAGGCCAGACTGATGATGATTTATCAGAAACTTTTTTCTGAATATAATCAGCTTTCCGCTCAGATCCTTATGACCAAAAATACTATGGTTAATAATGTTAACCGAAAGAATGCTCAGAATACTTTCGATGAACTGCTCAGTCTGGGAGTGATTCCCATTGTAAACGAGAATGACTCCATTTCCACCTATGAGCTTCAGAATCTGGAGAAATTCGGAGATAATGATACATTGTCTGCAATGGTTGCCGCACTTGTACGGGCAGATCTGCTGATCCTGTTGTCAGATATTGATGGTCTTTTTACAGATGATCCCAATACTAATCCTGACGCAAAATTCATTGATGTGGTAGAAAATCTGGATGATAATCTGCTTAACATGGGAAAAGGTACTTCCGGAAGTAAGGTAGGAACCGGCGGAATGGCTACTAAGCTGACAGCAGCACAGATCGCTTCTGCAGCAGGCGTAGATATGGTGATCGCAAACGGAGCCGATTTCCATATTATCCATAAGATTACAGAGGGACGCAAGTACGGTACGCTGTTTGTAAGCCAGTCCAAAGAAGAAGTTTATCTGATCGATATTATTGACAGACTGTTATAATACCGGAAATTTACCGGTGCCAAATGACATTCACAAAGTAAATGGCAGTGTTTACAGACAGACTGCCGCAGACAAAAAACAGGAGGAAGAACTATGGAAGTTGAAAAAATAGACCGCATTAATGCACTTGCACATAAAGCCAAAAGTGTAGGGCTTACTGAAGAAGAGAAAAAAGAAAGAGAACTGCTGCGTAAGGAATATATTGCATCTGTCCGTATGAACCTTCGCGCTCAGCTGGACAATATGGATGTTCAGCAGGAAGACGGAACAATCATTAATCTGGGTGAAAGATATGGAATCAAAAAAAGACATTAGAAAGAAGATTTTCGCAGAAAGAAAGCTGCGCACAGATGAACAGATAGAGGCAATGAGCCTCACGATCACTGACAAAGTGACCGCACTTCCTGCATTTAAGAATGCGGACCGCATTCTGGTATATGCAGATTACAACCATGAAGTTGTCACAGAGTATCTTATAAAAGAAGCATGGAAGGCCGGCAAGGAGGTTGCCGTTCCCAAGGTTGTGGGAAAGGATATGGTATTTTATAAGCTGACAGACTTGGCCCGGCTGGAACCCGGATATTTTGGGATTCCTGAGCCTGTATCGGGGGAGATCGTCAACTGGTCAAAGGCTCTTATGATCATGCCGGGAGTGGCTTTTGACAGAGCAAACCACAGAGTCGGATACGGCGGTGGCTTCTATGACCGTTATCTTGAGAAACATCCGCAGCTTGAAAGAGTTGCCATTGCATTTTCTTTTCAGATGTTGCCGGAGGTTCCCACAGAACCTACTGATATCTGTCCGCAGATCATAGTAACAGAAGAGGAGATATGCTATCTTACTGACTGAAAGGGGACCTGAACATGAATGAAATGCTGAACCGCCTTGGCATGAATGCGAAGGCAGCTGAAACAGAAATGAGAAATCTTTCTACAAACAAAAAAAATGAAGTGCTTCTTGCAGTAGCAGACAAACTGGTAGAGGACGCACAGACTCTGCTCAGTGCCAACAGGCTGGATGTAAGAAACCGGAAAAAGGAATCATATGCCTGAGGGGCTGATCGACAGGCTTCTTCTCACAGAGAGCAGGATTGAAGGAATGGCAGAGGGCCTGCGTCAGGTTGCAGCCCTGGATGATCCTGTCGGGGAAGTAACCGGGATGAAAAACGCCCAAACGGACTGCTGATCGGGCAGAAGAGAGTACCTCTTGGCGTGATCGGAATTATCTATGAAGCAAGACCGAATGTAACTGCGGATGCATTTGCACTCTGCTTTAAGACCGGTAATGTGGTAATCCTAAAGGGTGGAAGTGATGCGATCCATTCCAACGAGGCAATTGTAAACTGTATCAGGGAAACTCTGAATGAACAGGGCGTGACAGAGGATGCGATCCAGCTGATTTCTGATACATCCAGAGAGACAGCAGCAGAATTCATGAAGATGAACCAGTATGTGGATGTACTCATCCCGCGAGGCGGCAGAGGCCTGATCAAAGCCGTAGTGGAGCAGAGCACCATCCCTGTGATTGAGACCGGTACTGGAAACTGCCATATTTATGTGGATGAAACCGCAGACCTTGAGATGGCAGCAGACATTATCATGAATGCCAAGACTCAGAGAGTAGGCGTCTGCAATGCCTGCGAATCTGTTCTTGTACATAAAGATGTAAAGGATGCCCTGCTTCCAGTCCTTGCAAAGCGTCTGCAGGAGAAACATGTGGAGATCCGCGCAGATGAAGCGGCTTATGCGTTGATCCCGGGAGCTGTACACGCAACAGAAGAAGACTGGGGCAAAGAATATCTGGATTATATTCTTTCTATTAAAGTGGTTTCTTCTGTGGAAGAGGCGATCGCTCACATCAATAAATATAATACGAAACATTCAGAGGCAATTATTACCAATAATTATGAACATGCACAGAAGTTTCTGGATGAAGTGGATGCTGCGGCAGTTTATGTCAATGCCTCCACACGTTTTACAGATGGATTTGAATTCGGTTTCGGGGCAGAGATCGGTATCAGCACACAGAAGCTTCATGCGAGGACCTATGGGACTTCTGGCTCTGACCACAACGAAATATATCATCTATGGAAACGGACAGGTACGCCCATAGACGGCACATTGATTTTTTCTGAGGGATGTGCTATACTTCAATTCAGATTTGGGATTACTGACTGCTTCGTGGGGAATAAGAAATCGGATGGTGTCAGTAGTGATTTTAACTAAAACTCATCTATGGGAGGACATACAATGAGAAAAAAACAACTTTTTGCATTATTAATGGCAGGTGCCCTGTCTGTAGGAATGGCACCGACAGCCACATTTGCAGCAGATACTGCTGCTGAGACATCAGCCGAAGGCGAACTGGAAGGTGAACTTGACTCTGCAGATACAGAAGAACCTTCTGAAGATCCGGCTGAAACTCCTGAGGAACCAGCCGAAGATCCAGCCGAGACACCGGAAGATCCGGCCGAAACTCCTGCCGAAACAACAGCTGATCCTACAGAGGCACCGGCTGCTGAAGAAACTGATGAGCAGGCTGCTGAGGCAGGATCTGCTATTGTAGTTGATGGAAATTCTTATTCAACACTTGCTGAAGCATTTGAGGCAGTACCTGAAAGTGCAGATATGACCGATGAGGCAAAGTACGTCAAAGTAAAAGGTGATATTGAAATCAGTGCTACGGTTGATGTTCCTTCTAATAAAAATATTATGCTGGTTGCAGCAGAAGATGCGACTATTAAACGTGCGGCAGGATTTATCGGAAGCATGTTTACTGTAAATGGTGGTAATCTTCAGATGGCAGGTTCGGCAGAAGATGCGGCAACAGGCGCTGTTGACAGTACTTTAATTGTTGATGGAACTGGTGAAGGGGTTACTGGTTCTATTGTTGAAGTGATAAGTGGTAACTATGCTTTATCTGATGGAGCAACTCTGACAGGTAATACTACAACAGGAGATGGCAGTGCAATCAACAACAGTGCGAATGCATATCTTTTAGGAGGTACGATCACAGCAAACAGCACGACAGGAAATGGTGGCGCGATTAATAATGCAGCCGGTGCAAATGTATATCTTCAGAATGGCACAATTACAGCAAACTCCGCTGCAGCAGGCGGTGCAATTTACAGTGAAGGAACTGTAAATATTCAGGGAACCTTAAGTGTTACAGGAAATACCGTTACAAATTCTTTTGAAGCTATAAGTAACCTTGTGCTTGCCAAAGACGGTGTGATCAATGTAAGCGGTGCTGTTACAGGCTCTGCCATTGGTGTTGCTGTTCAGGAGGCTAGCGCCGGAAGAACAGTAGTAAAGCTGGATGACGCTGTTACTGATGTGAAACTGACAGATGTTCTTTCTCAGATTACATATGAGGGAGATTCCAGCCTTAAAATCGGAGAAGACGGAACTTTAGTCAGTACAACAGAACCGTCCCCTACCCCAACTCCTGCAGAAGAAAAACTGAAAGTAACAGGAAAAGAATGCAAATGGTCTGGAAGTGGTACTGTTAAAATTAAGTTCCAGTCAAATGTAAAAGGTACCTATTATATTGACTGGGTAAAACGTGGTGAGAAAGCACCGACAATCGATACTTCCAGAGTAGGTGCTCCTATTGAGGCTGATACAAATGTAACAGCAAAAGTTACTGATCTTCCTGACTATGATGTTGATATTTATGTATGTGTGATCAGTGATAAGGATAAGAGTAATTATGGCTCTGTAATGTTCCAGCCTGATTCAAAGGAACGTCCTGTTACACCTACACCATCTCATACTCCGGTAGTACCCGATGTAAAAGAGAGTGTTGTACAGGGATTTGAGAAAGCACTTGTGTTCTATCCGAATACTTTCTATGACTTCAAGGTAATCGGTGCAGGTACACAGAACAATAATCCGGGAGAAGGTGATGTCAGATGGGTACCTGTAGGATGGAGTATGTCTTCTAACCCGTCAACCTGGAACACATCCTGGAAAATTGGTGCCAAGAGCGGTATTTATACAGATGCCGAGAAAGCATATACTATTTACATTAAATATGCAAAACAGGTATACAGTGGAAATGACTGGCAGGAAACAGATGCTTCCGAAGTTCTGCCTATCAGTCAAGGCAGCTCCTCTGACACAGGCCACTACCACACCAGGTGCAAACGGAACAAACGGAGACGGAACCGGATCCGGCGACGGAACTACAGATGGAGGAACTACAGATGTAACTCCGACAACCTATGCAGACGGAACAAACGGAACAGCGAAATCAGCAGTATCCACAGGTGATGAATCACCGATCGGAACTATGCTGGCTCTTGCTGCAGCTTCTGTTCTTGCAGGTGGTTATGTACTAATAAGAAGACGTAAAAAAGAAATGTAAATATAATTCAATTATTTTTAAGAGACAGGTCTTATGGCCTGTCTCTTTTCATATATATAATAATAAGGCAGCCATTCAGCCGTCCATACAGGTCAGAATCCGGAATCTGATCCAGGCTGCTGAACATTTGCCAAAAAGGAGGAAAGAATGTATGTCAACAGAACAGATGGAACTTATGAAAAAATATACTTCGCATTGTGGGAACTCGGACAGAGATATGGAAATTTTGTCCAGTTCAGAGTGATCGGAAGAAGTCATGATGACAGAATGATCCCCATGCTTGAGATTGGAAAGGGTGATACCTGCATTATCTGTCTGAGCGGAGTGGAAAGCGGAGACAGAAATCTCCCGGAATATCTTTTGTCCATTGCAAAAGATTACTGCAGATCCTATGAAAGCAACTGGACCATCGGAGAAAGTTATGAAGTTCGTAAACTTCTGGATAAGGTTCGTATCTGTATGATCCCCATGCTGAATCCTGACAGCTATGAGATATGTGAATACGGATATGGTGCCATACATAATCCCATCCACAGACAGATGCTGAAAATGCAGGACAGGCCTGTGGAAGAGTATGAATGTAATGCCAGGGGAATTGATCTGCGCAGAAATTCCGACTAATTATTATCAGCGGAAAAGAGTGAATCAGGAGCCTGCCAGTGAGAATGAGACTCGTGCCCTGATCAGCATTTTTCAGGAATATTCAACCTTGGCCTGCTTACATTCAGTTATTCCAGAGGGAAGATCGTTTACTGCAGACAGGAGAAAGGCTTTGCCTACAATCAGAAAAATTACAGACTGGCAAGGCATTTACAGAAATGTTCCGGCTATCGTCTGGAAAAAGGGATTGCAGGTGGTGCGAGAGTCAAAAAAGCCGGAGCAAAACCTGAGATGGGATCTCCGGAACAGTTTTATGCGGAAGTAATCCGTCAGCCCTCTCTGGCAATTGAGATTCCGGAATACCGCAAGGACGATATGGAAGAACTGCGTCTGATTCCACTTGAATATCTTTATTCTTTAAACAGCGGCATATTGGCAAACGCATAAATCCGTCACACAGTCAAAGAAAAACAGTCTCTGAAAATAAAAAGTAATAAAAACATGTAAAAACAGAGATTAGCGTTTGACATAAAGCCATAGATTCTGTATGATAAAAGAGTGCCCCGAAATGTTGTAAACAGAAAGATGAGGAATCAATAGTGAATAATAATACACAGGAAAGTAAAATACAGTTAGAATATATCAATAAATGTACAGAGCTTGTGAAGGAAAAATATGAAAAGGCGCCAGCTTTCTTTATCCAGAATGCAGGCTGCCAGATGAATTCCCTGCAGACGGATACAGTGGCCGGTATCGTGAAACGTATGGGCTATACAGAAGTATCCAGAGAAGAAGATGCAGATGTTGTCATCTATAACACCTGCACAGTCCGGGAGAATGCAAACCTGAAGATTTACGGTCATCTTGGCCATCTGAAAAGTATTAAGAAAAAGAATCCTGAACTGAAGATTATATTGTTTGGCTGCATGATGCAGGAGCCGGAAGTAATTGAGAAGATCCACAAAGAATATTCTTTTGTTGATCTGGTTTTCGGTACCCATAACTTCCATAAGTTTCCGGAGCTTTTCTACAGAAGCTTAAATACGGAGGGACAGATCATTGATGTCTGGAAGGAATCTGATGAAATCGTGGAGGGTATGCCTTCTGACCGTAAATATTCCTTTAAAACGGGTGTCAATATTATGTTTGGCTGCAATAATTTCTGCAGTTACTGTATTGTACCATATGTAAGAGGAAGAGAGAAGAGTCGCGAACCGGAGGCGATCATAGAAGAGATCAAGGGTCTGGTGGCTGACGGTGTAACGGAAGTTATGCTTCTGGGACAGAACGTTAATTCCTATGGAAAGACACTGGAACATCCGATTACTTTTGCACAGCTTCTGAAACAGGTGGAAGCAATTGAAGGATTAAAGAGAATCCGTTTCATGACTTCCCATCCGAAGGATCTGTCTGATGAACTGATCCGGACAATGGCAGAGAGCAAAAAAGTGTGCCATCACCTCCACCTTCCCATGCAGTCCGGAAGCAGCCGAATCTTAAAGATCATGAACCGCCGTTATGACAAAGAAAAGTATCTGGAGCTTGTAGACAAGATCCGTAATGCCGTACCGGATATTTCCCTTACTACAGATATCATTGTAGGTTTTCCGGGAGAAACGGAAGAGGATTTCCAGGATACTCTGGACGTTGTGGAAAATGCGATTTTGATTCTGCGTTTACCTTTATTTATTCCAAAAGAAGCGGCACACCTGCTGCCAAAATGGAGAATCAGGTACCTGAAGGATTGTAAGTGAAAATGATACCCGTTTTGTACCGTCTTCCTTTGCTC
>ENA-OQIG01000611-OQIG01000611.1-human-gut-metagenome-genome-assembly--contig:-NODE-611-length-19506-cov-1.552144_pt1 | contig 19506 bp, 25 predicted proteins | sample MGYA00242576_ERZ504741 | MGnify/ENA primary metagenome ERZ504741 (study PRJEB26092, sample SAMD00036436) | human gut metagenome | host: Homo sapiens | study: EMG produced TPA metagenomics assembly of... | reverse complement strand
CCTGGAACAGCACGCCTCCCGCCGGGGCATTTCCATCAAGGTGGAAACCAACGGTCAGAGCGGGGTGAAGAACGCCCTGACGGCGGAAGACATTGCCGGTGCCACCGGGATCATCGTGGCGGCGGATAAGTACGTGCCCATGAACCGGTTCAAAGGCAAACCGGTGGTGATCGTGAAAGTGGCCGACGGCATCAACAAGGCGGACCAGCTGCTGGATGAAGCCTCAGCGGCCAGGCACCCATCTACCAGGGCGAAGCGGTGGGGAAGCTGCCGGAGAAGCGGTGGCGGAAGAAAGCGGCGCCCGGAAAGCTACAAGCACCTGATGAACGGGGTTTCCCACATGCTGCCCTTCGTCATCGGCGGGGGCATCCTGATTGCCTGGCCTTCCTGTTCGATATGGAGCTGCCGGTACCGCCCAGTTCGGTTCCAGCACTCCCCTGGCCGCCTTCTTCAAGAACGTGGCGGGCTGGCCTTCAGCTTCATGATGCCCATGCTGGCCGGGTTCATTGCCGCCAGTATCGCCGACCGTCCCGGGCTCCTGGCCGGGTTCGTGGCCGGGGCCATGGCTTCTGCCGGGGGCAGCGGATTCTTCGGGGCCCTGGTGGGAGGCTTTGCCGCCGGGTATCTGATCCTGGCCCTGAAAAAAGCCCTGTCCTTCCTGCCCGAATCCCTGGAAAACCTGAAACCCATCCTGCTGTATCCCGTGCTGGGACTGATGATCATGGGGGCCCTGATGGTGGTTCTCATCAACCCGGTGATGGGGGCTGTGAACCACTGGGTCAATGACGGGCTCACCGCCATGAGCGGCGGCAGCAAGGTGCTCCTGGGCCTGGTGCTGGGGGGCATGATGAGCATCGACTTCGGCGGGCCCCTCAACAAGGCGGCCTATGTGTTCGGGACCGCGTCCCTGGCCGGGGCGGATGGCCAGGCCGTATCCTCTCCCTTTATGGCATCCGTGATGATCGGGGGCATGGTGCCGCCCCTGGCCATTGCCGTGGCCTGCCGGCTGTTCCCCAAAAAGTTCACGGAACAGGAACGGAACTCTTCCGTGACCAACTTCGTCATGGGGCTCAGCTTCATTACCGAAGGGGCCATCCCCTTTGCGGCGGAAGATCCTTCCCGGGTGATCCCCGCCTGTGCCATCGGTTCTGCGGTGGCCGGGGCCCTGTCCATGGTGTTCGGCTGCACCATCCCGGCTCCTCACGGCGGCATCTTCGTGTTCGGTGTGGTCCACAACTGGCCCATGTACCTGGTCGCCCTGGCCGTTGGGACGGCCGTAGGCGCCGTGCTGCTGGGTGTGTTGAAGAAGAACAGGGAATGAAAAAGAGGGGTGTGAAATTTTTCACACCCCCTTTTTGTCAGCTGACTGAATTTCCTGTATAATAGAACCAAAAGGAGCGTACCTCTGCCATGACATTTTTTCCTGTGATCCTGCTGCTCCTGGCTGCGTTGGGGGTGGCCTGGGGCGGGTCTTCTGGATCGACCGGCTCTATGACCGGAACCGGCCCATCCTTACTTTCCCCGACGCCGCAGCCTCCCGCAGCCGGTGGCGGAACCCCTGCTGGCGCTGCTTTTTCGGCTGTGGATTCCGGCTGCTCCAGATGACCTCCGGCCTGCCCTGGTGCTGATGCTGGTGTTCACCGCCTTCCTCCTGTGGATGACCGCCACGGATTTTGAGCAGTACTGCCTGTTCGATGCCATGATGCTTCCCTTTGCCCTGGGCGCCCTGGTGATGCTGGCCCGGTATCCGGATATGCTGGTGAGCCACCTTTTGGCCGGCCTGGCCGGGGGCGTGGTGTTCCTGGCGGTGGGGCTCCTGTCCCGGGGGCACTGGGCGGGGGAGACATCAAACTGCTGGCCGCCCTGGGCCTGTGGATGGGGCCGGCTGGTGTTTGTGGCTGCCGCCGGTACTGTTTTAGGGGGAGCGGCGGCCTGGTGCTGCTCCTCACCGGGCAGAAAAGCCGGAAAAGCGCTTTTGCTACGGACCGTATTTTACCCTTACCGCCCTGGCCTGATGCTGGTCCGGGGATTGTAAGAAACCTGTTATCTGCTGTTTGAAGGAGGCGGCTTCGTCATGATGAGTCTGCATAAAGAACGGAAACAGAAAGGGGCCTTCCTGGTGCTTTTTGCCGTCCTGCTGCCGGTGTTCCTGCTGCTGGTGGCCCTGGTCAGCGAAATCGGCCGGATCTGGGCCTATCACACCAAGCTCCAGAACGCTGCTGACGCCGCTGCCCTGGCCGGAGCCGCCAACTTCGTCAACGGGGATACCATTGATGCCCATCCCAATGCCGATACCTTCGCCGCCCGGTACGTGGCCGCCAACCTGGGCCACAACCTGACCAGCAGCCCCAACCTCCAGCAGTTCCAGGCCGAAACCAAAGCCGCCTCCGGCAGCGAAGGAGAAAAATCCTACTACCGGGTCCATCTGGAAGAAGAAATCCCCCTGATCCAGGCCACCGCCGCCTGGCTCCACCGGCCCACATTCCTGGTAAAGGCCACTGCCGTGGCGCTGATCGGGAAGGAAGGGACCAGTGGAGGTGGGGGAGGAAAGAAACTGGGGAAGATGATAAGCATTGGGTCAGAATTTGAAGGGTCAGTTAATGAGGCAAATGTTTCATCCATATTTGGAAGTGTTTTTGATGGTGATGTTGTGATTTGGAATCAAGAGACCTATCAGAAATGATGCATAGTGAGAAAGATTCCAAATACTTTATGAAAGAGGCAAAAGACCGCTTTTTAACTAGAGAACAAGCAATCAAAGCAGGCTTATATAAAGAACCATTATGGACCGGTAACGATTATCCAGGAATGGACAATCAAAGTCTAATGAATCAACGAAATGCTATCATTGCAGAAGATGCCGAAGCTGTGAAAAAAGCATTTGATAATGCCAGTAATGTTGTTGTAAAAAATGATAAACAATCATATGATTTGCCTCAAGATACAGGATCGTCCAGTAGTTATTATAAATTGACCTCTAGTGACAGCAATAATTTTACGATTAACTTGTATAATTTTGGCGGAAATCAGGATGAACCGGTTTACATTTATATTCCGAATGATTACCCATCAATAAATATACAACTGCACGAAGATATTGTTCGACCGATCATATTTTGTTATTTTGGGAAATACCCAAATAACCCGTGGTATATGCCTTCTGATACCAGAACAACAATTCGATTTATGAATGCGTATGATGTTGAGTATGTAGATGAAAAAGGCAATATAAAAAAAAGGTCAGCTTATGCTAGTTTTAGAGGAAGTATTTACACACCAACGGCAAAAATAGAACCTTTCAATTATGAATATGGTAATTTCACAGGATCTCTTTATGCTGATAAAATTCAGTTCAATTCGAATCACGCCAATTTCAAGTTTGAGGAGTTCTCTCTTCCCGGTGGTGGCGGCGGAAGCGGCACTCCGGCTGTCAAACCCCGGCTGGTGGACAACAGCTGTGGTGAGAAAAACAGTGAAGAGTGCAGAGTGCTATAATAGATACCATCCTATACTACAACGGAGAGATTGCCATGCCAGGAGAATTGCCGACCATTGCACAGCTGGAATGTTTCATTATATATGGACGGGTGGGGAACTTTGCCCGGGCAGCCCGGGAGGCCAACATTACCCAATCGGCCTTCAGCGCCCAGATCAAACACCTGGAGACCACCCTGGGCGTCACATTGATCCACCGTTCCAGGCGGGGCAGCCAGCTGACGGAGGAGGGGAAACTGTTCCTGGCCCGGATCACCGGCTGGATCGACGGGCTGCGGAAAATCGTCTACGACACCCGGGCCACCGCCGAAACAAAGCCCACGGAATTGAACGTGGGGATCCTCCGTTCTCTGGGAGACATCCATATGAACCGGCATATCGCCCATTTCCGGCGGGATCTCCCTTCTCTGCGATTCAATGTACTGGATCTGCCACCTACCAGATCCACCGGGACCTGACAGAGGGACGGCTGGATGTGGTGTCCACCTATTTTGTGAAGGAGAGCCTGCCCCAGAAGGCCCGGCCCGGGGATTTCACCATTGTCCATTTCTGTACGGACAACCTGGTCTACTACGCACCGCTGCTGAAACTGGAGGAAAGCCGCCTGACCCGGGAACGGATCCTCAGCTTTCCCCTGGTGCTGTATCCCACCAGTTATTACATGAACGAGATCTACCACCGGTACTTTGCCGGTTCTCCCATGGAACCGCTGATCTATGCCCGGTTTCCACGCCCTATGCCATGATCCACTACTGTCAGGAAAACGAAGTGGGTGCACTGCTGCCGGAACGGCTGCTGAAGACCCTGGGGCTCCGGGATGGGTGGCACCAGCTGGAGAAACCCCTCAAAGCCGGAGGATTCCTGATCTATCGGAAAAACAATCCCAAACGGCCCCTGATCGAAGCCTATGTGAACCAGGTGCTCTCCAGTTTCCATGGGAAAGAGCCGCCGGCCATCCAATAAAGGCATCCTTTGCATGTTATCGTTTTTTGCGATAACATGCATCTTTTATCCGCTACAAAAAGGAGCGGCATCCTCGTATAATCAGGTAGATACAAAGAACCGTAACCCTGTACAAAGAAGGATGCTGATTTCTGTTATGGCTGCCAAACCTCGTCTGTGGACCAGAGGGTTCGTGCTGGACACCCTGGTCAATTTCCTGATCTACATCATCTATTATATGCTGATGGTCATCATTGCTTCCGAGGCCATCCATTCCCTGAATGCTTCCGTCAGCGAAGCGGGCCTGGCTTCCGGGCTGTTCGTGCTGGGGACCCTGGTGGCCCGGCTGTTTGCCGGCCGCTCGGTGGAACTGTACGGCCGGAAGAAGATGCTGTACGCCGGGATCCTGTTCTACCTGGTGACCACCTGCATGTACTTCCTGGTGGACTCCCTGCCATGATGTACGGGGTCCGGCTGCTGAACGGGGTGGGCTACGGCATTGCCTCCACCGCCACCAGCACCATCGTGTCCGCCATGATCCCTGCCGAACGCCGGGGCGAGGGCATCAACTACTATGCCCTGAGCATGAGCCTGGCTGCGGCCATCGGACCGTTCATCGGCATGCTCCTGCAGCAGATGTTCCCCTTCAGCGTGATCATCCTGTTCTCCATCGCCATGGTGCTGGTGTGCCTGGCCGCTGCTTTCGTGATGAAAGTGGACGAGATCCAGCTGACCGAAGAACACCGGGCCGCCCTGAAACAGCTGTCCCTGTCCAATTTCCTGGAACCCCGAGTCATGGGGATTTCCATCGTGGGTTTCTTCGTGGCCGTGTGCTATTCCAGCGTGCTGAGCTTCCTGGCCACCTATGCGGCTGAACTGAAACTGATGACCGCCGGGACCTGTTCTTTGTGGTGTACGCCCTGTCCATCACCCTGGCCCGCCCTGTGGCCGGCGTGATGTTCGACCGGAAAGGGGAGGACTTTGTGATGTATCCCACCTACGCCTGCCTGGCCATCGGGCTTCTGGTGCTGTCCATCACCACCCAGAGCTGGGAAATGCTGGTGGCCGGTGTGTTCGTGGGCCTGGGCTACGGAACCTTCATGTCCAACGGCCAGGCCATTTGCGTGAAGCTGGTGGAAGAAGTCCGGATCGGCGTGGCCGTTTCCACCTACTTTGTCATGCTGGACCTGGGACTGGGGGTAGGGCCCTACATCCTGGGTGCCTTTAAGGAATCCCTGGGCTTCCAGGGCATCTACTCGGCTGTGGGCCTGGGAGCCATCGGCTGTGCGGCGCTGTACTGGCTGCTGTATGCCCGGAGACGGAGCGCTCTGGAAGCAGAAACGGAAAATATGGAAGAAGCCTGATGACAAGGGACTGCTGCTTGAGCGGCAGCCCTTTTTCTTTTTTCTGCCGGCTATGGTATAATCAAGGCATAAGAACTGACGAAGGAGAATTGCCATGCTGGCTGACTTACATATCCATACCACTTTTTCTGACGGCATCTACACACCGGAAAAAATCGTGGCCCAGGCCCGGGCTTCCGGAATCACGGCCATTGCCATTACGGACCACGACAACATCCAGGCCTACAACCGGGCAGCCCGGACCATCCATTTCCGCCATCTGGATCTGGAACTGATCCGGGGGGTGGAAATCGATACGGATTACAAGGGAAAGGATGTCCATGTGCTGGGCTACCATTTCGACCCGGATAACCAGCCCCTGCTCCAGGCCATGGCCTGGACCCGGGTGGGACGGATCGCCCGGATCCGGAAGATCGTGGAAAGAGTCAATGCCCTGGGATATCCCCTGACCTTTGCCGAGGTCCGGAGGAAGCCAATGGTTCCAAAAGCCTGGGCCGGCCCCACATTGCCCGGGTGCTGGTGAAAAAGGGGTTGTTCTCCCATACCCAGGCGGTGTTCGATGCTCTGATCGCCAGCGGCCGTCCTGCCTACTGCCGGCAGGTAAAGCTGTCTCCCAAAGAGGCGGTGGACCTGCTCCATGGGGCCGGGGGCATTGCGGTACTGGCCCATCCGGCGGAAATCGAAGACCCGGCCTGGTGGAAAAACTGCTGGATACGGTGCCTTTCGACGGGATGGAAGTGTGGCATCCTTCTGTGCTGAAGGAAAATCCCCGGCACGACTGGCTGAAGGTGGCCCAGGACCATGGCCTCCTGACCAGCGGCGGCAGCGATCTCCACGGCAATGCCGGCCGTTTTCCCCTCCATCTGGGGGAATTTCCCATTCCCTATGCCAGGTGGAAGGATCATCCGGGGAAAGAAAATCTGACGGAAAAAGCAGGTGCATACCATGAAAGTCGTAGCTTTTGTTGGCCCCAGCGGTACCGGAAAAAGCTTCCGGGCCATCGGGGTCGCCCATGACCATCACTGCGACGGCATCATCGATGACGGTCTCCTGATCGAAGGGACCAAGATCCTGGCCGGGACCAGTGCCAAAACGGAACAGAACAAGGTCCAGGCGGTGAAACGGGCCATCTTTATGGAAAAGGACCATTGCCGGGAAGTCCGTACCGCCCTGGCCGTCAGCGATATCCAGACCCTGCTGGTGATCGGCACTTCGGACAAGATGGTGGGGACCATCTGCAAACGGCTCCAGATCCCGGCGCTTCGGAAACGGTGTACATCCAGGATGTTTCCACCACCCGGGAGATGAAAAAGGCCCGGGAGACCCGGATCAAGGAAGGCAAGCATGTGGTGCCGGTGCCCACCATCGAACTGAAGCCCCATCTTTCCGGGGTGCTGGTGGACCTGCCTCACCGGCTTTTTTCCCGGAACCGGAAGCATCAGGCCCTGCCGGAAAAATCCATTGTCCGGCCGGCTTTCAGCTATTACGGGAAGATCACCGTATCCGATTATGTGGTCAGCGACATTGTGCGGATCGTGGTGAAAAAGAACAAGGAAGTGGACCGGATCACCTCCATCAAGGTGCGCCGCCCTTCGGACACCAGCAAGGGCATGACCATCTATCTGGAGATCATCCTGTTCTTCGGGGCACCCATTTATGAAGTGGTGAAGAGTCTCCAGACCAGGATCAAACTGAAAGTGGAAGGCATGACCAGCATGCCGGTGAAAAATATCGATGTCTCCATCCGCAGCCTGACGGTGCGGTCCCTGGATCTGCCCAAACATCTCCAGGAAGCGGCAGCCGGTGGGGAAGGAGATGCAAAGGAGGAAACCGGGGCATGACCTTGTGATTTTGCGCAGTATGTACGCCAGGTGCGGGAAAAACTCCAGCAGCTGACGGAAGAACCGGTGGAAGAAAAGGAAATCAATTACGGCCGGCAGCTGAAGGTCCGGAAAGGACCGGATACGGTGAACCTGGCCCTGTACAATGGGAAAAAGGGCCTGAAGCAGGTGTGGAGCGGCAAAGTATCCCCTCTCCAGGACCAGTGCCGGAACGCCCTGGGGGAGGGGGATACCGCCTCTTCCGGGGCCATTTCTCCTGCCTGGAACCGGGGGGAGTGACCCTGCTGGCGGGAAAACCGGGGTTTGACGGTCTCTGGTGCGGCAGCGACGAAAGCGGCAAGGGGGACTATTTCGGTCCTCTGGCCGTGGCGGCGGTGTGCCTGGACCTTGCTGCGGCCCGGCAGTATGCGGCCTGGGGCATTTGTGACAGCAAGGCCCTGACGGACGGAAAGATCCGCCTTCTGGCGGAAAAGATCCGGCAGACGGCCCGGGCCCATACGGTGCTGGTGCTGAAACCCCGGTTCTACAACCAGCGGTATGCCCAGCTGAAGGCCCGGAAACAAAACCTGAACCATCTTCTGGCCAGCGGCCACATCCATGCCCTGGGCCGGGTGATCCAGCAGGTTCCGGAGTGCCGTTTTGCCCTGGTGGACCAGTTTACCCGGCACAATGCCATGCTTCCACTGAGACGGGATTCCCGGGGCTGAAGGTGTACCAGCAGCCAAAGGGGAAGCGGATATGGCGGTGGCGGCGGCGTCCATCCTGGCCCGGGATGCTTTTGTGGAGGTCATGGATCAGCTCTCGGCACAGGCCGGCTTCCCGCTGCCCAAGGGGGGCGGGGACCAGGCCACGGCGGCGGCCCGGAAACTGGTCCGGGAGCAGGGGAAGGACGCCCTGGAACAATATGTGAAGCTCCATTTTGCCAACACAGGAAAGCTGTAAGACCGATTCACGATTTGTTTTATGTTTTTGTCCCGGTCCTATGGTATAATGTACAAAGATAAGTTTCAGCATTTACAGACTGAAGTTTTTTTCAAATACAACGATACTGGCAGGTCATATTCTATGAACAAAACCCTTCTGCGCATGCTGTGCGTGCTGTTTTTTGTGGTCATCCTCGTATCAGCAGGCGTTCTTTATTTTACTTTTGATGTACGGGCCTGGTATATCTCACCACCTTCAAGTGGTACTATGCGCTGCTGGCGCTGGGTGTCCTTTCCGTGGGGCTCTTTTTTGATGCCACCCGGCTGATCACCCTCACCCGGCTTCCGGGGAAAAAATGGACTATGCCATATTTTCTACGCAGTGTTCAGCAACTATTTCCTGGCTCTCCTGACTCCCGGACAGGGAGGCGGGGGCATTGCCATGCTCATGTTCATGAAGCGGGCGGGCGTGCCGGTGGCCAAATCCACCCTGATCGTCATTGTCCGGACGGTGTTTTCCATCCTGTTCCTGTTTTTGATGATGCCCCTGGTGTTCTGGTTCGACCCGGAACTGGTGAGCTGGATGCCCACCAGCGTCATTGCCTTGGTCTGTGCCTTTTTCATCGGGGCTCCCTGGCTGCTCTGGCATCTGGTGATGGGGGGACGGCTGGAAAAATGGCTGGCCCGGTTCAGCCGCCGGTTCTCTCCCCGGGTCCAGGAGGCCATTTTCCTGGGCTACCGGGATTTCCAGCAGGCCATGTTCATGCTGAAGGACAACCCCCGGCAGGTGCTCCGGGCTTTTCTGGAATCGGGGATCAGCCTTTTGTTCATCTATTCGGTGGTGCCGGTGTTCATCAAAGCCTTCGGCATCGACCTGCCCCTGCACATTGTCATGGGGCGCATGTGCTGATCAACCTGGTGCTGTATTTTACCCCCACACCCGGCGGCAGCGGCGTGGCGGAAGGGGGCTTCCTGGTGCTGTTCAATTCCCTGCTGCCCCCTGGGACGGCCGGGGTGCTGGCCATTTTGTGGCGTTTCTTCTGTGAATACATTCCTTTCACGATCGGCGCCGTGGTAACCATCAAATGCTTTGGTCTGGATATCCTGACCAAAATTCGGGATCGGAGGGATATGGATTCATGAGAAAGATTCTGGTAACGGGAGGGGCCGGGTTCATCGGCTCCCATGTGGTACCGGCGCTGTTGGGCCGGGGTGATTGTGAAGTGACGGTGCTGGACAACCTGTCCACGGGGAAACGGGCCTATGTGCCGGAAGGCGCCCGGTTCCGGCTGATGGACATCCGGTCCAGGGAACTGACGGATTTCCTGATGGAGGAAAAATTCCAGACGGTAATCCATCTGGCGGCCCAGACCCTGGTGCCCTATTCCATGGAGCATCCGGAAGCGGATGAGGACCTGAACGTGACGGGCCTGGTCCATGTGCTGGAAGGCTGCCGGAAAAGCGGCGTGGAACAGATCATCTTTTCTTCCAGTGCGGCCATCTACGGGGACAACCAGAACCTGCCCCTTCTGGAAACGGAAGTGCCGGCGCCCACTTCTTTCTATGGCCTGTCCAAAGCGGTGGGAGAGGATTACATCCGTCTGTACAGCCGGTGCTTCGGCTTAAAGCACATCATCTTCCGGTTCGCCAATGTGTACGGAGAACGGCAGGGGGAAACCGGCGAGGGCGGCGTGATCTCCGTCTTTGCCCGGAAGATTGCCCGGAAGGAACCGGTCACCGTGTTCGGAGACGGGAACCAGACCCGGGATTTCGTCTATGCCGGGGATATTGCCCGGGCCATGAGCCTGGGGGGTGGGCTACGCAGCTGTGCCACCCTGAATGTATCCACCAATGAGGAAGTTTCCCTGAACCAGCTGATCGGTACCATGGAAAAGATCCTGGGACATAAAATGGACGTCCATTACGGACCGGTGCGGCCGGGGGACATCTATGCCTCGGTGCTGAGCCACCAGGCGCTGGTGGAGACCCTGGGGATGAAGGAATACACGGATCTGGAAAAGGGCCTTGCAGGAACGCTGGCCTATTTCCAGAAATAACAGGAGCAGGGAGAACAAGGAGGGCTTATGAAGAAAATCATCTTTCCGTTCTGGCCCTGCTCCTTTCTGCCTGGCAGGATGCAAAGACCAGACGGGTACGGTTCCAGGCGGAAAGCGCCGCCCAGGGAATGGTGCTGGCGGCCGGCAGACGGTGGGCGGTTACGGCAACCTGGGAGGGATCTGGTGAATCTGGTGAACAGGATGGGAAACAGCCTCCTTTGAAGGCGGCGGATAGTACCGGCTCCCTGGCCAACCTGGAACTGCTGCGCCAGGAAAAAGCGGACCTGGCCCTGGTCCAGAGTGATGCGGCTTGGTATGCCCGGACCGGCACGGGGCCCTATGAAGGGCGTCCCATTGAAGACCTGGAACAGGTGGGGACCCTGATGCCGGAAACGGTCCAGATCATCACCTACGACCTGACCGGGATCCGGAAGCTCCAGGACCTGAAGGGAAAGACGGTTTCCGTGGGAGCCCCCGGCTCCGGTTCCGCCCTCAATGCCCGGCAGCTGCTGGAAGCGGCGGGGATTGCGGAAGACGATGTGCGGATCCAGTATCTTACGGTGGAAGATACGGTACGGGCCTGAAGGAGGGGACGGTGGATGCGGCCATTCTGACCAGCTCCCTGCCTCATCCGGCCCTGAAGGATCTGGCCCGGCAGCGCCGTCTGGTGCTGGTCCCTGTGGAAGGGCAGGACCTGGACGACCTGGTGGCTGCCTATCCCCTGTACCAGCCGGTGACCATTCCCATGGGGACCTATCCCAACCAGACCCGCCCCTGTGCCAGTGTGGCTCTCCAGTGCCTTCTGGTGACCCGGCAGCGGGTGGACCAGGAACAAGTACGGAACTTCCTGGCCCGTATATGGCCCCATTGGCAGGAACTGAAAGCCGGCCATCCCGTCCTGCCAGTGGATCTGAAAAAACGGTTTTTCCAGGATCCACTGCTGCCGTTGGCCCCCGGTGCCGAACAATTCCAGAAAGACAGCCAATCCGGTTCCTGAGCCTCACCCCAAAAGTTTATTTGCAAAACAGGCATCAAACCTGTATAATGTTGAACAAGAGACTAGTCCTATAGGGTCCGTCCGGTTCCAATCGTTCGGATTCGTAGGGGATACGGGAATTGAAAACATAGTTTCGAAAAGGGAGTATGGAACGCGAAGATACTCCAGTCTTTTGATATGCAAATTTTATCCTGACCAAAAATATTGAGGAGGTGTCCCTTTGAATAACAACAGCAAAGGACAACAGAAAAAATTATCCATCATTCCGCTGGGCGGTCTGGGGGAAATCGGCAAGAACATGACGGCATTTGTCTACGGCAATGACATGATCCTGGTGGATGCCGGGCTGGCATTCCCGGATGATGACATGCTGGGGATCGATCTGGTGATCCCGGATACCACGTTCCTGATGGAAAACAAGGACAAATTCAAGGCCATTTTCCTGACCCACGGCCATGAAGACCATATCGGTGCCCTGCCCTATGTGATGAAGGATTTCGACGTGCCGGTATATGGAACGCCCCTGACCCTGGGCATCCTGTCCGGCCGTCTGAAGGAAAACGGCGTTTCTGACAGCAAATGCAAAATGGTGAAACCGGGGGCTACGGTCCGGGCCGGCGCCTTCCGGGTGGAATTCATCCGGGTCAACCACAGCATTCCCGATGCGGTTGCTCTGGCCATCCATACCCCGGTCGGTGATCGTCCACACCGGTGACTACAAGTTCGACCAGACTCCGGTGGACGGACAGGTGACGGACTACGCCAAGCTGGCGGAAGTGGGCCGCAAAGGGTCCTGCTGCTGATGAGCGATTCCACCAACATTGAACGGACCGGCTACACCCCCAGCGAAAAGAGCGTGGGCAAGACCCTGGATGAACAGTTCCGGCTGGCCCGGAACCGGGTGATCGTGGCCACCTTCTCCTCCAATGTACACCGGATCCAGCAGGTGATCGACGCTGCGGTGATGACCCGCCGGAAAGTGGCGGTCATTGGCCGGAGCATGGTGAACGTGGTGAACATTTCCATTGAAATGGGCTACCTGAAAGTGCCCCAGGGGGTACTGATCGACATCGATGAATGCCGGAACTACGCACCCCGGCAGATCGCCATCATCACCACCGGCAGCAGGGCGAACCCATGAGTGCCCTGACCCGGATGAGCAACAGCGATCATCGGAAGGTCTCCATTATGCCCGGGGATACGGTGATCATTTCCGCCACCCCCATCCCCGGTAACGAAAAGGGTGTGGCCCGGACCATCGACAACCTGTACAAACAGGGCGCGGAAGTGATCTACGGACGGGAACAGGGCATCCATGTTTCCGGCCACGCCAGCAGGAAGAAATCAAACTGATGCACCGTCTGGTCCATCCCAAGTTCTTCATGCCGGTCCACGGGGAATACCGTCATCTGGTGAAACACAAGAAACTGGCCATGCAGCTGGGGATGTCCAAGGACAATATCGTGATTGCGGAAAACGGTCCGTGGTCGACCTGACCAGGGATTCCATCGGGATCTCCGGCAAAGTCACCGCCGGCCGGGTGCTGATCGACGGCCTGGGCGTGGGCGACGTGGGCAATGTGGTGCTCCGTGACCGCCGGCAGCTGTCCCAGGACGGGATCCTGATCGTGGTGGTGACCATCGACCACAGCACCTACCGGATTGCAGCCGGTCCGGATATCGTATCCCGGGGCTTTGTGTATGTCCGGGAATCCGAAGAACTGATGGAAGGGGCCCGGGACCGTGTGCTGAGCACCCTGGACAAATGCCATGAAAGCAACATCACCGAATGGTCCGCACTGAAGAGTGCCGTCCGGGACAGCCTGGGCCGGTATCTGTTCGAAAAGACCAGACGGCGTCCCATGATCCTGCCTCTGATCATGGAAATCTGACACTCCAACAAAAAATCTTCAGGAAGGGAACAAGCGTGGAAAAAAAAGAACGGACTCGCAGAAACAACAGGAAAATCGAATTCACCTTCAACCGGGAAGTCCTGGGCATCCTGCTGGCGGCTTTCGCCGGCATCATGCTCTGCGCCCTGGGGGGATTCCCCATGGGCAGCGCCGGGGCATTCCTCCGGAAGGTCCTGACCTACGCCCTGGGGGTGGGAGCCTTTCTCTTCCCCCTGTACGTAATGGTGCTGGGGTTCGGTTACATCCTGAACCATGAACATCTGCGGTTTTCCAAAAAGTTCTTTACGCTCCTGCTGTTCCTTGTTTCTGTCCTGAGCCTGTGGCATATGTACAAGGTGCCGGAAGGCCATGAACTGATCCCTGAGTATCTGATGAACGGTGGTGGCCTCCTGGGAGGCACCATCGTGTTTGTTTTAACGAAAGTGGTGGGCCGCATCGGGGCGGTGATCGTCCTGGTGGCTTCTGCCTGGTTTCCATGGTGCTGTCGGGGAAATTCTCCCTGCGCAGCCCGCTCCTTTCTGCCCAGGACGGGGTGAAGGAAGGGGCCGAGACCATGGCCCAGAAATGGGAAGACTATCAGGAACGGCGGAAGAAGAACCATGATTCCTTCTATGACCAGGAAAAGGATGACGGTTCTTATGCCCGGAAGCCGGCGGCGGAAAAGAAACCCACCCTGGCAGAACGGCTGAAGGATAAAGTGACGGCCGCCGGGAACGCACCGCTTCTGAAATTCCAGAAGGATCAGGTGGGATCCGGGGAACCGCCCCGGAAGTTTACCATCACCACGGCGGAGGATGCCCGGAGCCAGGAGGAACCCCAGTGGGAAGCTCCTGGAGCGGAAGCCCAGACCACCCGTCTGGAAAATGCGGAAACGGGAGAAGTGATCCCCTACGAATTCCCGCCCCTGGATCTGCTGAACCGGGACAAGCCGGTGAACAAGAAGAACTTCCAGGCGGAGATCGAAACCCAGGGAGGGACCATCGAACAGACCTCCACGATTTCGGGGTGAACGCCACCCTGGTGAATGTGACCAAAGGGCCGTCGGTGACCCGGTACGAACTGGAACCGGCTCCCGGGGTGAAGGTGAACAAGATCCAGAACCTGTCGGAAGACATTGCCCTGAAACTGGCGGTGTCCAGTGTCCGCATCGAGCCCATTCCGGGGAAGGCGGCCATCGGCATCGAAGTGCCGGCCAGGACTTCGGAGCGGTATCCTTCCGCTCCATCGTGGATTGTCCGGAAGATGAAAAGCGCCAGGGGGGAAACTGGCCATCGGCTGGGGAAGGATATTTCCGGCCATGTGGTGGTGGCGGATCTGACCAAGATGCCCCATCTGCTGATTGCCGGATCCACCGGTCCGGGAAAAGTGTGTGCATCAACACCATCATCTGCAGCCTGCTGTACAAGGCGGCGCCGGATGAGGTGAAACTGATCCTGGTGGATCCCAAGGTGGTGGTGGAACTGACCAACTACAACGGGATCCCCCATCTGCTGACGCCGGTGGTCACCGGGCCCAAACAGGCGGCTTCGGCCCTCCACTGGGCTGTGGTGGAAATGGAACGGCGGTACAGCCTGTTCGCCAAGACCCAGGTCCGGAAGATCGATGATTACAATGCCCAGGTGCAGCCGGGAGAAAAGCTGCCCTTCATTGTGGTGATCATCGACGAGTTGTCCGACCTGATGATGGTGGCGGCGGTGGACGTGGAAGATGCCATCCTGCGGCTGGCCCAGAAGGCCCGTGCCGCCGGGATCCATCTGATCCTGGCCACCCAGCGGCCGTCGGTGGACGTATTGACCGGGACCATTAAGGCCAATATCCCCTCCGGATCGCCTTTGCCGTATCCAGCCAGATCGACAGCCGGACCATCCTGGATGCCAGCGGGGCGGAAAAGCTCCTGGGCCGGGGGGATATGCTGTTCTTCTACCGGGCCAACAAGCCCATCCGGGTCCAGGGCGCCTACATTGCGGATGATGAGCTGAACCGGGTGGTGGATTTCATCAAGCGGAAGCATCCCCACCTCCTATGCCAGCGAGGTGACCACCCAGAAGCTCAATGGGGCGGACAGCGAGAAAAAGAGGAAGGCAGCGAGGAAGACGAACTGTTCCAGGATGCGGTGGAACTGGTCATGGCCACCCAGCAGGCATCGTCTCCATGCTCCAGCGGAAGTTCCGGATCGGGTACACCCGGGCGGCACGGCTGGTGGATGCCATGGAGGAAAAGGGCATCATAGGCCGGCGGACGGCAGCAAGCCCAGGCCGCTGATCATGAGCCCCACCACCATCAAGGAAAAGTTCTTCACCAAAGGCTGAAGCAGGAAGGGGAATGAGCCCGGCCTGTGCCTGAAACCCCGTTTAGAAGTGAGGTCGTACGATGAAAAATAAAATTGGAACCTATTTACGGCAGCATCGGGAAGAAAAGCATCTGACCCTGGAACAGGTTGCCGAACATACGGGCATCCGGGAACCCTACCTGGCGGCTCTGGAAGACGGCGATTTCCACAAGATTCCCGGGGATGTATTCATCCGGGGATTCCTCCGCAACTACGGAAACTATCTGGGACTGGACGGCAACGGACTGGTTGAGGCCTACCGGACCGGCAGTGAACCGGAAAAGATCCTGAAGACGGCGGAACACCTGGTGCCCGAACCGGAGCTGCCCAAAAGTTCCGATACCATGATCCTGGGACCGAAACCTTTTTCCGGAACCCGTGGGGACCAGTCCGCTGACCGGGCGGAGAAACCGGCCGCCGAAGCCGGGGACCATCAGCCGGAACCCTTTGACAAGGTCCAGGCCCTGAAGCAGATGGAGCCGGTGGGATTCGGCGGAAGCCGCCGGGCGGACCGGAAGGAGACGGCACCCCAGGACCCTGTAAAAGAATCCATGGATGCCACCCGGGTGATGAAACCGGTGAAACCGGCCCCGAAAACGGAACCGGTACCGGAAAAACCGGACCCGGTGAAGGAAGCTTCCCAGCCGGCAGAAAAGAAAACTGGAACCGGCAGCAGGAGAAAAACCGGCAGCCGTACCGGTGGAGAAGGCCGTCCCTGAGAAGAAATCCGGGGAGAATACGCCGGAGCAGCCGGCCAAAGAGGAAGGGAAAGCTTCTGCCGGTGAGAAGGGAGCCGTACCGAAAGGGGCGGCTGCAGGAGCCGCAGCGGTGGCTGCCGCAGATGCCGGGGAAAAGAAGAAGCATGAGACACCCAGGGAAGCCCTGAAAAAGATGGAAACGACCCTGAACCGGGAAAACATGGAAGAAGCCCTGGACGCCAGCAAGGCCAAGATGGGCAGCTGGCTGGACCGGATCCGGGATTTCATCGATGAAAATCTCTATGAAACCGTGCCGGAAGATGAAGCCGGGGAAGAATACGGCGCCACCTCTGCCGGCAGCAGCAAGACGCCGGCTTTCAGCTTCAAGGTGTTCACGGGCGTGTTCGTGGCCTGTCTGGCGGTATTCACCGTGGTGATGGCTTACTTTGTGTTCGGGGGCAAGACCACGCCGGATCTGAAGGAGACCACCAGCATTTCTGACGGCGTGAAGTCGGACCATTCTTCGGAAAAAAGCGACAAGGACAAGAAAGAAGCCGAAGAAGTAAAGGAAAAACAGGAAGAGGCCACGGGAGATGAAAAGACCCTGGGCCGGGGCAACGGGGTTACCGTGGTGGTCACCTACAAGAAGCCCGTGTGGACCCAGACCACCATTGACGGCAAGCAGGTGGAAGCGGCCACCATCGCCAAAGGATCCACCCGCACCTACAAAGGCAGCAAAAGTGTCTCTGTGAACCTGGGCAGCATCCGGGATGTGGAAATCACTGTCAACGGGAAGAAAGTGCCTATGGCTCCAAGGAATGGGGCGTAGTGACCCGTACGTTCAAAGCAAAATGATCTCTCCGGCTCAAAGCCCCTGGAACGGGGCCTGACCGGAGACTGTGGATAGGGGACAGCCGGCAGAACGGCAGTCCCGAAGGAAGGAGAACAAGTTGGAAATCGGAGTAGTCAGCCTTGGGTGTCCCAAGAACCTGGTGGATTCGGAAGTGATGATGGGCCTTATCAGAGAGCGCCAGTGGACCATTACCAATGACCCCACCCATGCGGATGTGATCATCGTCAACACCTGCGGCTTCATCGAAAGTGCCAAAACAGAGTCCATCAACACCATCCTCCAGATGGCGGAATACAAAAAAGGATGACCCGCACCGGAAGCTGATCGTCACCGGCTGTCTGGGCCAGCGGTACGCAGATGAACTGTTTGCGGACCTGCCGGAAGTGGATGCCATCATCGGCACCGAATGCTATGACCAGATCGGAACGGTCATCGACCGGGTGGAAAAGGGGGAACGGTTCACCCTGCTGAAACCCCCGCAAAAATATACCCAGAAGGCCAAACGGGTGCTGACCACCCCCCAGTACACGGCTTATCTGAAGATTGCCGAAGGATGCAACAACCGGTGTTCCTACTGTGCCATCCCCAAGATCCGGGGGCCCTACCGGAGCCGTCCCTATGAGGAAGTCCTCCAGGAAGCCCGTGATCTGGTGAGCCAGGGCGTGCGGGAACTGATCCTGGTGGCCCAGGACACCACCCAGTACGGCATCGATCTGTACCACAAGCTGCGGCTGGCGGATCTGCTCCGGGATCTGAACACCATTCCCGACCTGAAATGGATCCGGATCCTGTACTGCTATCCGGATTCCTTCACTGACGAACTGATCGAGACCATGGCCCAGTGCGACAAGGTGTGCCATTATGTGGATCTGCCCCTCCAGCACGCCAGCAACAGCCTGCTCCACACCATGCACCGGCGGGATACCCGGGAACAGGTGGAGGAACTGCTGGCCAAACTGCGGAAACGGATGCCGGATATCTGCCTGCGGACCACCTTCATTGTGGGCTTCCCGGGAGAAACCGACGGACAGTTCCAGGAGCTGCTGGATTTTGTCCGGAAGGAACGGTTCCAGTGCGCCGGGGTGTTCCCCTACAGCCAGGAAGACGGCACCGAAGCCGGGGCCATGCCCAACCAGATCCCGGACGAAGTGAAACAGGACCGGTACCATGCCCTGATGAGCCTCCAGGCGGAGATTTCCGAAGAAATCCAGCAGGAACGGGAAGGAAAGGTGCTGGAAGTGCTCATCGAAGGCAAGGATGAGGAAGATCCCAACCTGGCCCTGGGCCGCAGCTATGCGGAAGCCCCGGACATCGACGGGAAGATTTATGTGGAAGAAGCGGCGGATCTGAAGGCCGGAGACTTTGTGAAGGTCCGGATCAGCCAGGGCTTTACCTATGAAGCGGTGGGGCAGATCGTAAAGGAGTGATCCCAGTGAATGTTGAAGTCATCAATACAGGTACGGAACTGCTGCTGGGGGATATTGTGAACACCAGCTTCCAGTACCTGTCCCGGACCCTGAACGATGCGGGTTTCAATGTGCTGTACCAGACCACCATCGGGGACAACGGGGACCGGCTGCTGGAAGCCCTGTCCATTGCCCTGGAGCGGGCGGACATCATCATCACCACCGGGGGCCTGGGGCCCACCCGGGGAGACATCACCAAGGAAATGGTGGCCAGGAAACTCCATCTGCCCTGGTGCCCAGCGCCTTCTGGCTGGATAAGCTGACCCGGTATTTTGCCGCCCGGCATGTGGTCATGACGGAAAACAACAAGAAACAGGCCATGATCCCGGAAGGCGGTGGTCTTCAACAATGATGTGGGAACGGCACCGGGAGTGGGTGTCTGGACCCCGGATCACAAACTGATCGTTATGCTGCCGGGACCTCCGGCGGAAACCACCCATGTGTTCAGCCGGCAGGTGATGCCCTATCTGCGGAAGAGCTATGCGGCCCAGGGAATCATCCATTCCCGGGTGCTGCACCTGCGGGGACTGACGGAATCCATGGTGGCGGAAAAACTGGATGCCATCATCATGGCCCAGACCAACCCCACCATTGCCCTCTACGCCCGGAAAGGGAAATCATCATCCGGA
>ENA-OQIG01000610-OQIG01000610.1-human-gut-metagenome-genome-assembly--contig:-NODE-610-length-19539-cov-2.967546_pt1 | contig 19539 bp, 28 predicted proteins | sample MGYA00242576_ERZ504741 | MGnify/ENA primary metagenome ERZ504741 (study PRJEB26092, sample SAMD00036436) | human gut metagenome | host: Homo sapiens | study: EMG produced TPA metagenomics assembly of... | reverse complement strand
AAATCCGCCCCGACGATGGGCTTAATCCCTGCGCCATGTCCCGCTCCGTAGAACTTCACCAGACCGCAAAGGTTGGTGAAATCGGTGATCGCCAGTGCTGGCATACCCAACGCCGCCGCCTTTTTTACCAGCGGTGCGGTTTTGGCCAGGCCATCGATCATCGAGTAGTCGCTGTGCACCCGCAGGTGTACGAAACGTGGTTCAGACATCTTCAGATTCCGGTTTACTTAATCTCGACACAAGAATCAGGACGCAAGTCCCAGTGCGCGTTTGACAGGCCCAAAGCTGCGCCGATGGTGTTCGGTCGCGCCGTGTTCAGCCAGTTTTTCCAGATGAAAAGCGGTTGGGTACCCTTTGTGTTGGGCAAAACCATATTGCGGGAAAACAATATCCAGCGCCGCCATTTCGGCGTCACGCGTCACTTTCGCCAGGATAGACGCGGCACTGATTTCCGGTACGCGGCTATCGCCTTTCACCACAGCATCGCAGGCATCGGTAATTTCGGGCAGCGGTTACCATCAATCAACACATATTCCGGCGCAATATGCAGCCCAGCGACGGCACGCTGCATCGCCAGCATGGTCGCATGAAGAATGTTCAGCTCGTCGATTTCGTGGGGTTCCGCGCGGCCCAGACTCCAGCTCAACGCTTTCTCTTTGATCTCTTCATAGAGCGCCAGACGGCGTTTTTCGCTCAGCTTTTTGGAATCATTCAGCCCGGCAATCGGGCGCGCCGGGTCAAGGATCACCGCAGCGGTGACGACCGCGCCAACTAACGGCCCGCGTCCGACTTCATCCACACCCGCAACCAGCTGCGTGTGCGGATAAACAAATTCGATCATTGTGCTAACTCCAGAACGGCTTGTGCCGCCTGCTCATCGGCATTGCAGCGGATCTGCTGATGCAGTTCACGGAAGGTATCGTGCATCGCGTGGCTGGTTTTCCCGTTCGCCAACAGCGGTAACAGCGCCGCAGCCAGTTTTTGCGGCTCACACTCTTCCTGCAATAATTCTTTGACTAACTCTCTGCCCGCCAGCAGATTTGGCAGCGAGACATAATCAGTTTTCACCAGCCGCTTCGCCAACCAGAAGGTAAAAGGCTTCATGCGATATCCCACCACCATCGGGCATTTCGCCAGCATACACTCCAGGCTGCCGTACCCGACGCCAGTAGCGCCGCATCGCTGGCGACCATCGCCTCACGGCCCATCCCATCCAGCAAATGAACTGAAAGGTCTGGCGCGACTTCAGCTTTGATGCGTTCAAACTGCTCGCGGCGTTTGGCATTCACCAGTGGCACCACGATTTCGAGATCCGGATATGTCTGGCGCAAAAGCTGGGCCGTTTTCAGGAAATCGGCACTAAGCATTTCAACTTCTGCACCACGGCTCCCCGGTAGCAACGCCAGGCAGTGGGCATCGTGAGGGATCCCCAGCACATCACGGGCGGCATTTTTATCTGGATCTAATGGCATGGCATCAGCCATGGTATGACCGATAAAGCGGCACGGTACGTTGTATTTGTCATAAAACGCTTTTTCGAAAGGCAGAAATGCGAGCACCAGATCGGTGGCTCTACCTATTTTGAAAACACGTTTCTGTCGCCACGCCCAGACTGACGGACTGACGTAATGAATGGTTTTGATACCCTGCTTTTTGAGGTTACCTTCAAGAGTAATATTGAAGTCAGGCGCATCAATACCAACAAAAACATCTGGCTTCAGTTCGCCAAAACGCTTTGTCAGATCGGCACGAATATGCAGTAAGCGACGCAGACGACCGAGCACTTCAACAATGCCCATCACCGCCAGTTCTTCCATTTCGTACCAGGCTTCGCAGCCTTCAGCCTGCATTCGTGGCCCGGCAACACCAACAAAGCGGGCGTTGGGCACATGTTCTTTCAGAGCGCGGATTAAACCGGCCCCCAGGATATCGCCGGAGGTTTCTCCGGCGACCAGGGCAATCGTTAATGGACGCTGTTCAGTCATTAACGAATCAGACCGCGCGTTGAGCGTGCAAAGAAATCGGTAAAGGCTTTCACTTCCGGATATGTTTCCGCCAGTTCAGCAATTTCCGGTTTCACTTCATCGAGCGTTTTACCGCTACGATAAATCAGCTTATACGCATTGCGGATAGCGGTAATCGCCTCACGGCTGAATCCGCGGCGCTTCAGCCTTCGATATTGACACCGAACGGCGTTGCGTGGTTACCCTGCGCAATGACATAAGGAGGGACGTCCTGCGCCACACCGGAGCAGCCGCCAACCATCACGTGCGCACCAATGATGCAGACTGATGGACTGCGGTCATGCCGCCGATGATCGCGAAGTCGTCAACCGATACGTGACCCGCCAGCGTTGCGTTGTTGGCGAGAATACAGCGGTTACCTACCGTACAATCGTGCGCAATGTGCGCGTTGATCATCAGTAAGTTGTCGCTGCCCACCTTCGTCAATCCACCGCCCTGGACTGTGCCACGATGAATGGTGACGCTTTCGCGAATGCGGTTACGATCGCCGATTTCCACACGGTCGGTTCGCCAGCATATTTCAGATCCTGGTTAACTTCGCCGATGGAGGCGACTGATAAATCTCATTATCGCGGCCAATTTTAGTATGACCATTCACGACAACGTGAGATTTCAGTACGGTACCCTCACCAATTTCGACATGGGGTCCAACGATACAAAAAAGGACCAATGTGTGCGTTCGCGCCAATTGACGCGCCCTCTTCCACAATGGCGGTTGGATGCACAAAGGCGGATTTATCAATCACGTATCAGGCCTCCCGGCTACGAGCACACATCATCGTTGCTTCGCAAACTACTTTACCATCGACCAGAGCAACCCCTTTAAAACGGGTCAGGCCGCGGCGCGTTTTTTCGAAAGTGACTTCCATGATCATTTGATCGCCAGGCACGACCGGGCGCTTGAAGCGCGCTTCGTCAATACCAGCGAAGTAGTACAGCTCACCCGGTTCCAGTTTTCCTACGCTTTTAAACGCCAGAATACCTGTTGCCTGTGCCATTGCTTCCAGAATCAGCACACCCGGGAAAATCGGTTTTCCAGGGAAATGGCCCTGGAAGAATGGCTCATTGACAGAGACATTTTTTACTGCGCGCAGAAAACGACCTTCTTCAAAATCCAGCACGCGATCCACCAGTAAGAACGGGAAACGGTGCGGCAGAAGTTCTAAAATCTCTTCAATCTGCAGAGTATGAGTGTTAGTAGTCAAGATACTCTTCCTGTCAAAATATAAGAAACGACAATAATAACACGGCCTGCCGCAATCGTAAGAATGAGACAGGCCGTAAAGTTTGGCGAACAAAAGATGGAACGTTAGTCTTGTTGATTAACCTTGCGCTCAAGCGATTTCAGACGCTTGCTCATGTCATCAATGTTCATCACCAGTGCAGCGGTTTTGCGCCAGACTTTGTTGGGTTGCAGCGGAATGCCTGAGGAATAGACGCCTGGTTCAGTGATGGGACGCATCACCATACCCATGCCCGTAACCGTCACTTTGTCGCATATTTCCATATGCCCGTTGATTACGCTGGCTCCGCCGATCATGCAGTAACGACCAATTTTCAGGCTGCCCGCCATAATGACGCCACCGGCAACCGCCGTATTGTCGCCAATCACGACGTTATGTGCAATCTGGCACTGGTTATCAATGATCACGCCATTGCCAATAATAGTGTCATCCAGCGCGCCGCGATCGATGGTTGTGCAGGCACCGATCTCCACGCGATCGCCAATAATTACGCGACCAATCTGTGGGATCTTCACCCAGTTACCACGATCGTTGGCATAACCAAAGCCGTCTGCGCCTACCACTGTTCCGGACTGGATCAGGCAATTCTGACCGATCTGGATCTCATGGTAAATGGTTACGTTCGCCCAGAGACGCGAACCTGCACCGATTTTGCTGTTTTTACCTACGAAGCAACCGGCACCGATAATCACGTTATCGCCCAGTTCAACGCCGGACTCAATCACCGCGTTAGCGCCAATCGATACGTTGTTACCCAGCTTCGCCGTCGCGTCGATCACCGCACTGGGTGCAATGTTCTGCGCGGGCTGCGGCGTGGTATCTAAAATTTGCGCCATGCGCGCGTAAGTCAGGTAGGGATTCTTCACTACCAGTGCGGCACTTTTCGCGAAGGAAGATCGTCCTGGGTCATGACAACCGCGGACGCCTGGCACAAGCCTAAATGCTCACGGTATTTTGGGTTAACCATGAACGTAATGTGACCTGTTTGTGCAGATTGCATGGACGCAACGCCGGTGATGACGATATCGCCATCACCGTGTAGTTCTGCATCCAACTGCTGCGCTAAATCAGCCAGTCGAATTGAAGGCATTACTTATTTAACCTGTTTCAGTACGTCGGCAGTGATGTCTTTTACATCGCTGCTGTTGTAAGCAACGGCGTTTGCATCAACAACCAGATCGATATCCTGGCTGTTGGCAACGGATTTCACAGCAGTCTGGATACGAGTAACCAGTTTGCCGCGTTCTTCGTTGGAACGACGTGCGCGATCCTGCTCAAAAGCCTGCGCTTTCTGAGCAAAAGTCTGGCGCTGAGCCATCACGTCTTTTTCCAGCTTAGTGCGATCGCTGCCCGCTTTCATGGACTGCAGCTTTTTCATTTTAGCCTGCAGATCGGTTTCCATACGCTGCAGTTCGCTGGCACGGCCTTTGAACTCATTTTCCAGCGTGTTAGAAACACCGGTTTTCTGCGCTACCTGCTGGAACAGGCTGCCCATGTTGACGATTGCAATTTTGTCAGCCGCCTGAGCAGAAGTTGCCAGTGCTAAACCGAGACCTGCAGCTAATAACCACTTTTTCACAATAAACTCCTTACCATCCCATTTGCACCGGAGGGTGCAGTTCTTTGCGTGGCCCGGCGATCTTATATTGATCGCCTAAAGTCATCGCTACACTACCACTACATTCCTTTGTGGAGAACACTTACCAGGTTTTACCGATGTTAAACTGGAACTGTTCTGCCTTGTCTCCATCGTACTTTTTGAACGGCTGGGCGTAGGAGAACACCAACGGCCCCAATGGGACATCCATTGTAATGCGATACCCGCAGACATACGGATATTGCTTGGATCACTATAGTCCGGATATCCAGAATATTGGCTGGAATCCCAGTTTGTATCCCAAACGGTACCCATATCCCAGAAGAAGGAAGTACGAACCGAGTTAGCATACTTGTCGCTAATGAACGGCGTCGGGGTGATGAACTCGAGGCTGGCAACCGCCATAGCGTTACCGCCTACAGCATCATCCGATTTACACAGGTCTTTCGCGCCGTCCTGAGTCGCACATTCGTAATCATAGTCCGGATCATAATTACTGGCCTGATGCGGGAAGTAAACTGCTTTCGGACCAATGGTATTGGACTGGAAGCCACGCACGGTGCTGGAACCACCGGCATAGAAGTTCTCGTAGAACGGCATCTCTTTGCCGCCTAAACCATCACCATAACCCCAGCGGGTACGCCCCAGAACAACCCATTTGTGATCGTCATCGATCGGCACATAAGTCGCCGTGTCTAACGTCACTTTGTAGTATTCGTTATCCGATCCAGGAATGGTCACTTTACCGGTCAGGTTGACACGTGAACCATCTGTCGGGAAGTAACCACGGTCAAGCTTGTTATAGGTCCAACCATAGTTGAACGTGAAGTCGTCCGTTTTGAAGCTGTTATCCTGATCAGAGGTGCTCGGATGTTCACCCATAGAGTACAGATAACGCCACATCGCAACCTGAGGCTGCATGTTGGACAGGGAGTTATGTACATAACCCAGACCTGCACGCAGCGAGTTATATTCGTTGATCGGGAAGCCCAACGTCACGTCTGTACCATAACTCTTGTTGGTATAGTCGGACAGGTCGGCGTCATCTGCCTGGAAGTCATTATAGAAGAGACGACCACCGAGGCTTACGCCATCTACGGTGAAGTACGGGTTGGTTACCGACAGTTCAGCATAGGTCTGGTAATCGTTTTTGGTCCCGTTGATACCAACAGCATAACCTGTACCTAACCAGTTATCCTGTTGCACACCAGCCTGGAAGCTCACGCCACTTTCAGTACCGTAACCAATACCAAAGTTGAAGCTACCGGTGTTGCGCTCTTTTACCTTGTAGACTACATCAACCTGGTCCGGGCTACCCGGAACACGTTGGGTATCGGTATCGACAGTTTCAAAGAAGCCCAGACGATTCAGACGCTCCTTACCCTGATCGACCAGATCGCTCCCCAGCCATGCACCTTCCATCTGACGCATTTCGCGACGCAGGACGGCATCTTTCGAGGTATCGTTACCTTCAAAACGGATCTTACGCACGTAGAAACGGTTACCCGCATCAACGTTCACGCGTAATTTAACGGTTTTGTCGGCATCGTTAATTTCAGGCATCGACTGTACGCGCGGATAGGCATAACCATAGCGACCGAGAAGCTTTTTAATGTCATCTTCCATCTTGGTCACTTTGGTGCCGTTATACAGCTCGCCCGGCTCGATCTTAGTCAGCTGCTCAATTTCAGCGGAGTGCCCGGCAAGATTGCCGCTCACTTCAACGCCAGAAAGCTTGTACTGATCGCCTTCGGTGATGTTCACCGTGACGTAAATACCTTTTTTATCTGGCGTCAGACTGACCTGGGTAGAGTCGATGTTGAAACGGGCATAACCGCGATCCAGATAGTAGCTGCGCAGGGTTTCAAGGTCGCCCGCCAGTTTCTGTTTCTGGTATTTACGATCGCCTACCACGTTCCACCACGGCACTTCGTCACGCAGTTGGAAATGAGAGATCAGTTCGTCGGTGGTGAAAGCATGGTTACCAACAATGTTAATTTGCTGGATTTCAGCTGACACACCTTCCTGGAACACCAGTTTTAGGTCAACACGGTTGCGCGGCAGCGGGGTCACGACAGCTTTAACGCTGGCGCTATATTTACCGACGCTGTAGTAGAAGTCTTCCAGACCTTTCTCGATATCGGCAATGGTGGTGCGATCAAGGGATTCGCCCACACGCACACCAGAAGCTCGAGGTTTTGCTTCAGCATGTCATCTTTCACCGATTTGTTACCGGAGAAAGTAATGCTGGCAATGGTCGGACGTTCTTTTACCTGAACCAGAAGGGTATCACCATCACGAAGGACGCGAACATCCTCAAAGTTGCCGGTAGCAAACAGAGCGCGAATGGTATTACTGATATCTTCATCATTAACCGTGTCGCCTGTGCGCACCGGCATACTGAGGAGGGCCGCACCAACGGCGACACGCTGAAGGCCTTCGAAATGAATATCTTTCACTACGAACCCTTCAGCACCGTATACGGTGGCGCTGCTAAACAGCAGCGACGCTATGAGCAACTTTTTCATCGCCATCGTTATTATGCGTTCTTCCTAACTAACTCTCATAACCGAGAGAAATCATTGAAAAGTGCAAGCCCCATTAACAGCACCAGCAAAATCGAGCCAATGCGATAACAAAAGTCTTGAACCCGCTCGGATACCGGTCCGCCCTTGATCTTTTCGATCGCAAGGAACAGCAGATGCCCCCCGTCAAGTACGGGCAACGGAAACAGGTTAATTATCCCTAAGTTCACGCTAATAAGCGCAAGAAACGGCAGGTAATAAACAACCCCGAGTTCCGCTGTCATCCCAGCCCCCTTGGCGATAGAGATCGGCCCACTGAGGTTGTTCAGTTTCACATCACCGGTGATCAATTTTCCCAGCATACTGACCGTCAGCTTCATCAGCTGCCACGTTTTGTCCGTGGCTTCGACAATGGCGTTGAACGGCCCATACTGGCGTACAACTTTATACTCATCTGGCAAAGGAATGACTTTCGGCTCAATACCGACAAAACCAATCGCTTTACCATTACCCGGTTTACTCTCCGGGATTAATGTCAAAGACAAGGGACTTCCCTGCCTTTCGATTTCTAACGCTAAGGATTTACCCGGGTTATCCCGGACAAGCATCACAAAGGTCACCCACTGCGTTAAGGGCTGACCATCGACTTTAACGATCCTGTCGCCTGCTTGCAAACCTGCCTTGCTTGCCGCCGAGTTTGGTTGCACATTTTCCAGTACAGGTTCAATTTGCGGCCCACGAGACGAATCCCCAGCGAAGATACCGGATCTTCTTTATCAGGCTCAAACGCCCAGTGACGTAAATCGAGCTTTACATCCCGCCGTTGGTCGCTGCCAAATGGCGCTACTGTAATGGTGGTGCTTTCATCGCCAATTTTATCGACCAACTGCAAACGCACGGCATCCCAATCAGGCGTTTCGATACCATCTACGGCTTTTAGTTCCGTACCTGGTGCAATTTGTGCTTCCGCAGCTATCGAATTGGCTGCTATTTCGCCAACCACCGGACGTACGCCAGGCACACCAATAATAAAAACCAGCCAGTAGGCAAAGATAGCAAAAATGAAGTTTGCAACCGGACCTGCGGCAATAATCGCCGCTCGTTGGCCGACAGATTTATTATTGAAGGCATGGTGGCGGAGTTCCGGAACGACCGGTTCTGCGCGCTCATCCAGCATTTTGACATAACCGCCCAGCGGGATCAGGGCGATAACATATTCGGTGCCGAGCTTATCAGTTCGCCGCCAGAGCGCCTTACCAAACCCTATTGAGAAACGCTCAACGCGAACACCACAACGCCGGGCAACCCAGAAATGACCAAATTCATGCACGGTGATAAGTACACCCAGTGCAACGATGAACGAAGCCAAATCCCAGAGAAAACTCAGCATATTACCTTCCGTTAAAGCGTCCTGAATACCAGTAACAACAAGCAAGCAAAGACCGGTACCGCAGCCGTCAGGCTATCAATACGATCTAAAATACCACCGTGTCCTGGAATTAAATGACCGCTGTCCTTAATTCCTGCTTCACGCTTAAACATACTCTCGGTCAGATCGCCGAGCACTGAGGCTAACGCTGCGACAATAGAGCAAATGAGTAAGGTGACGGGAGCGACGTGAGATTCGCCCACATGCCATAACCCCATGAGATTACTGCTGCGGTCGCGAGTCCACCTATAAAGCCTTGCCAGGTTTTACCCGGAGAAACCTTCGGTGCCAGCTTATGTTTACCAAACAATTTGTCCAAACATATATGCGCCAGAGTCAGCGCCCCATACCAGGATCATGACATAGAGCAGCCATATTGCGCCACTGTAATGATTCTCGTCATAGTGCCAGGCCCGTAACGCCAGCATGCCCCAGAAGAAGGGAACAATGGTTAGCACGCCAAAAATAAGGCGCAATGTTTTAGAGTTACGCCAGATTGCTGCGGAACCTGGGTAAAACAGCACCAGCAATAGCGCGACAATCCACCAACCCAGCGAAGCCCAAAGTGAGATTTCAACCAGCGGTTGATGAATATTTCGGTGATATTCCGGCAACAGAAAAAGCATCAGCGCCAACAATAACCCGCATAACACCGCCAACCATACTCGCTGCGAACGAGTGGTAAAACCGCTAAGCTGTCCCCATTCCCACGCTGCCAGCATGCAGACCACCAGCGTTACGATGGCGAACCCCACCGGCGGCAACAGAAACAACGCCGCGATGACGACGGGTATTAACACAAAAGCAGATATCAGGCGATACTTCAGCAAAAGCGACCCCCATCAGGCTGTTTCATCACCGGGCTCGGTGCCGCCGAAACGACGCTCTCGATTAGCAAAGGCATTTAACGCCCCTTCAAAGTCTTGTTCATCGAAATCGGGCCAGAGAACATCTGTAAAGTAAAGTTCGGCATAGGCAATTTGCCAAGCAAAAAGTTACTAATGCGATGCTCCCCCCCAGTCCTAATTACTAAATCTACAGGGGCCAGTTCATGCATACAGACATGCTGGTTTAGCATCTCTTCATCTATCTGATCTGGTTGCAGGTTTCCTTGCTGCACCTTTTCAGCCAGTTGCCTGACTCCCTGGACTATATCCCAACGTCCACCGTAGTTCGCCGCAATATTCAGCGTCAGACCGGTATTCCCGGCTGTTAGCGCTTCAGATTTACGAATACGTTCTTGCAAACGCGAGTTAAAGCGACTGGTATCGCCAATAATACGCAGACGCACGTTATGTCGGTGCAGACTTTTTACTTCGCTATCGAGCGCCCACACAAACAGTTCCATTAACGCACTGACTTCCTGCGCTGGTCGGTTCCAGTTTTCACTACTAAAGGCATACAGCGTTAACGCCTCAATACCGTTGTTGGCCGCAAAAGAGACAGCCCGGCGGACGGATTTTGCCCCGGCTTTATGCCCAAAGGCTCGAATCTTCCTTGCTTTTTTGCCCAGCGACCATTGCCGTCCATAATGATCGCAACATGACGGCAGCCATGCGCTGGCAATTTTTCGCTAAGTGGTTGAATAGCAGACAACATCACGCGTTTTTTATTCCCTGACAGGGTTTACGGTACTCAGGAATACTGAAGCCTATACAAAAAAAGCCGTGTAAAACCACGGCATACCTGACCTTATAAAGCCAACTACTTACGATCAGATGGCGCAGACTATATCACTGAAGCCCTACGCTAACAAATAGCGCGACTCTCTGTAGCCGGATTATCCTCAGCTTGCGAGACGCATCACCTCTTTTCTGGCGACTTCACGCGCGTTCGCATCAACAGATAACACATCGTCCACACATTGTGGTTCGCGCATATCCATTTTTTCCAGTACCGATAAATTCAACGCAGCGATATCCGTAAAGCGGATTTGTTGCGCAAGAAAAGCAGCAACGGTGATTTCGTTTGCGGCATTCAATGCTGTCGTCGCTGCCTGACCTTGTTCGAACGCCTCCATCGCCAGTTTCAGGCATGGATAACGATCATAATCCGGTGCGGCAAATGTCAACGCACTTAGTTTGCAAAAATCGAGCGGCTTCACGCCAGAGTTCACGCGATTCGGCCATGCATGGTGTGGGCAATTGGCGTACGCATATCCGGTTCCCCCAGCTGCGCCAGAACACTGCCGTCCTGATAGCGCACCATTGAGTGAATCACTGACTGCGGGTGAATCAGCACTTCCATCTGGCTGGCGCTGGCGTTAAACAGCCAACGCGCTTCAATGTATTCCAGACCTTTGTTCATCATGGTAGCCGAATCGACAGAAATTTTACGCCCCATCGACCAGTTCGGATGACGGCAGGCTTGATCCGGCGTCATTGTTGCCAAATCGCGCAATGGCGTCTCACGGAAAGGGCCACCAGACCCGGTAAGTAAAATGGACACCACGCCATTTTGCTCAAGGTCAGCGTATCCCAGATTATGCTGGATAGGTTGCGGTAAACTCTGAAAAATGGCGTTATGTTCGCTATCGACCGGTAACAATTGCGCTTTGCTCTGCTTTACGGCGTCCATAAACAGACGTCCGCAGGTAACCAGTGATTCTTTATTGGCCAGCAAAATGGTTTTACCCGCGCGGATCGCAGCAAGCGTAGGTAACAGCCAGCAGCGCCAACAATGGCTGCCATCACCTGATCAACATCCTCAAGCGCTGCCATATCGCAAGCGGCTTGTTGCCCACTTAAGACTTCGGTGCGGCTACCCTGTTGCTGTAGCATCGTTTTAAGAAGTTTCGCACTCGCTTCATCGTCCATTACGGCATAGCGGGGAGAGAATTCCAGGCACTGTTCTACCATGCGAGTGACATTTTTGCCTGCCACCAGCGCAACTACGCGGAAGTGTTCGGGATTATGGCGCACCACGTCCAGCGTGCTGCAACCAATCGAGCCGGTCGAGCCCAGAATGGTGAGTTGCTTCATGAAACATCCAGAGTTGAGACAGAATAAAAAGCAAAACGCCGCCAGCCGATCCGCAAGGATCTACTGAGCGGCGTTTTTGTCGTTCAAGAAATCAGAACTGCATCAGTTCTGCTTCTTTGTCTGCCAGCGCCGCTTCAATTTTCTTGATTGCAGCATCAGTCAGTTTCTGTACATCGTCCTGAGAACGGCGATCGTCGTCTTCGCTGATCTCTTTATCTTTCAACAGTGCTTTCACTTTGTCGTTCGCGTCACGACGCACGTTACGTACTGCAACACGCGCTTGTTCTGCTTCACCACGAACGATTTTGGTCAGATCTTTACGACGTTCTTCCGTCAGCGGCGGCAGCGGAACACGGATGTCGCTACCCGCAGAGTTCGGGTTCAGGCCAAGATCGGACGCCATAATCGCTTTTTCAACGGCCGGAGACATTGAACGATCAAACACGTTGATTTTCAGTGTACGGGAATCTTCTACCGTTACGCTTGCCAGCTGACGCAGCGGCGTCGGCGTGCCGTAATATTCCACGACAATGCCATCCAGCAGGCTGGGAGAAGCACGACCCGTGCGTATTTTGCTGATTTGGGTTTTGAACGCTTCTACGCATTTGTCCATGCGTACTTCAGCATCTTTTCTGATATCGCTAATCACGTTACGAATCCTTGAAAACTTGTCTCAGTCAGACCAGACAGTCACACACAGTGGAAGTGTGCTAAGTATAGCCCTGATTAAACATATTACGGGTAATCGTCTGGATTATTAGGCTATTTTATTTGCCATTTTGGCCCCGGGCAGTGCTCGCCATCCTCACGTACTTTTGTACGCTCCGGTTGCTGCGCGCTGGCCGTGACCAAACTGCCTGCAACAATAACGCCTTATAACCAGACTTACGCCCCCGCGATACTTACGCGGAATCTTACCCTTATTTATCCATCACGGGAATTATTCCGTGATTAAAGTCCCTTCTTTTTCACCCATTACCACACGGCGCAGCGCACCCGGTTTGTTCATATTGAAAACACGAATCGGTAATTTATGGTCACGAGCCAGCGTGAAGGCCGCCAGGTCCATGACTTTCAGCTCTTTTTCCAGCACTTCGCTGTAAGTCAGTTGCTCGTACATGGTTGCGGTTGGATCTTTCGCCGGATCAGCGGTAAACACGCCGTCAACTTTGGTTGCTTTCAGCACCACATCGGCTTCAATTTCGATACCACGCAGGCAAGCTGCTGAGTCGGTGGTAAAGAACGGGTTACCTGTACCGGCGGAGAGGATCACCACACGGTTGTTGCGCAACAGGCTGATAGCTTCTGCCCAGCTGTAGCTGTCGCACACGCCATTCAATGGAATAGCGGACATCAGACGAGCGTTCACATAGGCGCGGTGCAGTGCATCACGCATTGCCAGGCCGTTCATTACGGTCGCCAGCATCCCCATGTGGTCGCCCACAACGCGGTTCATACCCGCTTTCGCCAGACCAGCGCCACGGAACAGGTTACCCCCACCAATCACCACACCAACCTGAATACCCAGTTCAACCAGTTCTTTGATTTCCTGAGCCATACGATCCAGTATGCTTGCATCAATACCGAAGCCTTCAGTGCCCTGCAGAGCTTCGCCACTCAACTTAAGCAGAATGCGTTTATAGACGGGTTTTGCATTGGTAGCCATGTTTCTTTCCTGAGACTGTCAACGATTGAAATGAATTAATACTAGCGACATTGTACGTCGCTTTTCAGCGCAGCCCCACAAGGGTTAGCTGAATTTACAAGATGGGCACAAAAAGAAGCCGCCCTCAGGCGGCTCCTTTTCGATAATTAAGACTGCTTGGACATCGCAGCAACTTCTGCTGCAAAGTCAGTCTCAACTTTCTCGATGCCTTCACCCACTTCGAAGCGGATGAACCAGTCACTTCAGCGTTATGCTCTTTCAGCAGCTGACCAACAGTTTTGCTTGGTTCCATAACGAACGGCTGACCGGTCAGAGAAACTTCGCCGGTGAATTTCTTCATGCGGCCTTCAACCATTTTCTCTGCGATTTCTTTCGGCTTACCAGACTGCATCGCGATATCCAGCTGTACCTGGTATTCTTTTTCTACCACTTCAGCGGATACGTCTTCTGGTTTGATGAATTCTGGCTTGCTTGCAGCAACGTGCATAGCGATGTGTTTAACCAGCTCTTCGTCAGCGCCTTTAGCAGCAACCAGAACGCCGATACGCGCACCGTGCTGATAAGAACCCAGAACGTCGCCTTCCAGCGCAGCAACGCGGCGAATGTTGATGTTCTCACCAATTTTCGCTACCAGCGCAACACGTTCTTCTTCGAACTGTGCTTTCAGAACTTCAACGTCAGTGATTTTGCCAGCAACAGCTGCGTCCAGAACTTTGTCTGCGAACGCCTGGAAACCAGCGTCTTTTGCAACGAAGTCAGTCTGGCAGTTAACTTCCAGAATGATGCCGTAGTTGCCGTCGATTTTGGTTTTGATCACGCCGTCAGCAGCAACGTTGCCTGCTTTTTTCGCTGCTTTAATAGCACCGGACTTACGCATGTTTTCGATTGCCAGCTCGATGTCGCCGTTAGCTTCAGTCAGTGCTTTTTTGCAATCCATCATGCCTGCGCCAGTACGCTCACGCAGCTCTTTTACCAGGGATGCGGTAATTTCAGCCATTCTAAAATCCTCGGAGATGTGATCTGCCCGGCATTAAACCGCACAGATATAAAAGTGAAAAAGGGGGCCATATGCAGGCCCCTAACCAAACGTGTACTACCTGGTCTATAAGGGCTCTCCCCCTTCATATTTCGCGCCGCAGATGCGTTGTCTTCGCTCGCTCATCCCGGTCACTTACTGATGTAAGCTCCCGGGAATTCTCGAGCTTGCCGCCTTTCTGCAACTCGAACTATTTTGGGGGAGTTATCAAGCCTTATTACTCAGCTTCTACGAAGCTTTCTTCCGCCTGGGAAGCCAGATCCTGAGAACGGCCTTCACGTACGGTTGCAGCAACAGCGCCCAGGTACAGGGTCACAGCACGGATTGCGTCGTCGTTACCCGGGATAACGAAGTCAACACCGTCCGGATCAGAGTTGGTATCAACGATAGCAAATACCGGAATACCCAGGTTGTTTGCTTCTTTGATAGCAATGTGTTCGTGGTCAGCATCGATTACAAACAGAGCGTCCGGCAGACCGCCCATGTCTTTGATACCGCCCAGGCTGTTTTCCAGTTTCTCCAGCTCACGAGTGCGCATCAGCGCTTCTTTCTTGGTCAGCTTGTCGAAAGTACCGTCCTGAGACTGAGTTTCCAGGTCTTTCAGACGTTTGATGGACTGACGAACGGTTTTCCAGTTAGTCAGCATACCGCCCAGCCAGCGATGGTTCACGAAGAACTGGTCGCAGCTCAGAGCAGCGTCTTTCACCGCTTCGCTTGCAGCGCGTTTAGTACCAACGAAAAGGATTTTACCTTTGCGAGAAGCAATCTTGTTCAGTTCAGCCAGAGCTTCGTTGAACATCGGTACAGTTTTCTCAAGGTTGATGATGTGAACTTTGTTACGCGCACCGAAGATGAACGGCTTCATTTTCGGGTTCCAGTAACGGGTCTGGTGACCGAAGTGAACACCAGCCTTGAGCATGTCGCGCATGGAAACAGTTGCCATGATTAAAACCTCTATATAAAAGTTGGGGTTATGCCTCCACGTATCCCATATTACCGACCCCAAAGGGCACCCCGGAATATGTGCCGATACGTGTGTGTTGTTACACAAAGTGAGATTGTCGCTTCCGTCCAGTCTGTGTATACGAAATGGATCGGAAGTCCGGCGCGCTTTATACCACAAATACGTCGTGGACACCAATAATTGTTGGCGCTGTGTACAGCATCAGACGTCGAATTTTCTATTATAGAAACCTTCAGTGGCACGTTTGGCGAAATTCAGAATGATTCTCAATTTGCCGGGTGTGATACCATTGACGGCACTTACATATATATTGTCGGTATCACCGACGCTGATGGACAGAATTAATGGCTATCTCAATCAAGACCCCAGAAGATATCGAAAAAATGCGCGTCGCTGGCCGACTGGCTGCCGAAGTGCTGGAGATGATCGAACCGTATGTTAAACCGGGCGTCAGCACCGGCGAGCTGGATCGCATCTGTAATGATTACATTGTTAATGAACAACACGCGGTTTCTGCCTGCCTCGGCTATCACGGCTATCCGAAATCCGTTTGCATCTCTATTAATGAAGTGGTGTGCCACGGTATCCCGGACGATGCTAAGCTGCTGAAAGATGGCGATATCGTTAACATTGATGTCACCGTAATCAAAGATGGTTTCCACGGCGATACCTCGAAAATGTTTATCGTCGGTAAGCGACCATCATGGGCGAACGTCTGTGCCGCATCACGCAAGAAAGCCTGTACCTGGCGCTACGCATGGTAAAACCAGGCATTAATCTGCGCGAAATCGGTGCGGCGATTCAGAAATTTGTCGAAGCAGAAGCTTCTCCGTCGTTCGTGAATATTGCGGACACGGTATTGGTCGCGGCTTCCATGAAGAACCGCAGGTGCTGCACTATGACTCCCGTGAAACCAACGTCGTACTGAAACCTGGGATGACGTTCACCATCGAGCCAATGGTCAACGCGGGTAAAAAAGAGATCCGCACCATGAAAGATGGCTGGACGGTAAAAACCAAAGATCGCAGCTTGTCTGCACAATATGAGCATACTATTGTGGTGACTGATAACGGCTGCGAAATTCTGACGCTACGCAAGGATGACACCATCCCGGCGATAATCTCGCACGACGAATAAGATGAAGCCGGCGAATGCCGGCTTTTTTAATGCGATAATTTAATCTTATGGGTGGCGCACAATGAATACCCTTCCAGAACAGTACGCAAACACCGCTCTCCCACCCTGCCCGGTCAACCGCAAATCCAATGCGTCTGGCCCCGTGATGAATTAACCGTCGGTGGGATAAAAGCCCATATCGATACTTTCCAGCGTTGGCTGGGTGATGCCTTTGACAATGGGATCTCTGCAGAACAGTTGATTGAGGCGCGCACCGAGTTTATCGACCAGCTCCTGCAACGATTATGGATTGAAGCGGGATTCAGCCAGATTGCCGACCTGGCATTGGTCGCCGTCGGTGGCTACGGTCGTGGCGAGCTGCATCCACTTTCTGACATCGATTTACTGATTTTAAGCCGTAAAAAGCTCCCGGACGATCAGGCGCAAAAAGTGGGCGAGCTGTTAACGCTGCTCTGGGATGTAAAGCTGGAAGTCGGTCATAGCGTGCGCACGCTTGAAGAGTGCATGCTGGAAGGGTTATCGGATTTAACCGTCGCCACCAATTTAATCGAATCCCGCTTATTAATTGGCGATGTTGCGCTGTTCCTCGAACTGCAAAAACATATTTTCAGCGAAGGATTCTGCCTTCCGACAAGTTCTACGCGGCGAAAGTTGAAGAACAGAACCAGCGCCATCAGCGTTACCATGGCACCAGCTACAACCTTGAACCAGACATCAAAAGCAGCCCTGGCGGCTTGCGCGATATCCACACTCTGCAATGGGTGGCCCGCCGTCATTTTGGCGCAACATCGCTGGATGAAATGGTCGGGTTTGGCTTCTTAACCTCAGCGGAGCGGGCGGAATTAAACGAATGTCTGCATATATTGTGGCGTATTCGCTTTGCCCTGCATCTGGTCGTCAGCCGTTACGATAATCGCCTGTTATTCGATCGCCAGCTTAGCGTCGCCCAGCGTCTGAATTACAGTGGTGAAGGTAACGAACCGGTCGAGCGGATGATGAAGGATTACTTCCGCGTTACACGCCGCGTCAGTGAACTCAACCAGATGCTGCTGCAACTGTTCGATGAAGCCATCCTCGCCCTTCCCGCCGACGAAAAACCACGTCCAATCGACGATGAGTTTCAGCTACGCGGTACGCTAATCGACCTGCGTGATGAAACACTATTTATGCGCCAGCCGGAAGCCATCTTGCGTATGTTCTACACCATGGTGCACAACAGTGCGATCACCGGCATTTACTCCACCACGCTGCGCCAGTTACGCCATGCCCGTCGCCATCTGCAACAACCGCTGTGTAATATTCCGGAAGCACGAAAACTGTTTTTGAGCATTCTGCGTCACCCCGGAGCGGTGCGGCGCGGGCTATTGCCAATGCATCGCCATAGCGTGCTCGGCGCGTATATGCCGCAATGGTCGCATATCGTCGGGCAGATGCAGTTTGATCTGTTCCACGCCTACACGGTGGATGAACATACTATCCGCGTGATGCTGAAACTGGAGAGTTTTGCCAGTGAAGAAACGCGCCAGCGCCATCCGTTGTGTGTGGACGTCTGGCCGCGCCTGCCGTCAACTGAGCTGATTTTCATCGCCGCGCTGTTTCACGATATCGCCAAAGGACGCGGCGGCGACCACTCCATTCTCGGTGCTCAGGATGTAGTGCATTTTGCCGAACTCCACGGCTGAACTCACGCGAAACACAGCTGGTCGCCTGGCTGGTTCGCCAGCACTTGCTGATGTCGGTGACAGCTCAGCGTCGCGATATTCAGGACCCGGAAGTCATCAAGCAGTTTGCCGAAGAAGTGCAAACAGAAAACCGACTTCGTTATCTGGTATGCCTGACGGTGGCTGACATTTGCGCCACCAACGAAACGCTGTGGAATAGCTGGAAGCAAAGTCTGTTGCGCGAACTCTATTTTGCCACCGAAAAACAGCTACGACGCGGAATGCAAAACACGCCAGATATGCGCGAACGGGTTCGCCATCACCAACTCCAGGCACTGGCACTACTGCGCATGGATAACATCGACGAAGAGGCGCTGCACCAATTTGGTCACGCTGTCGTGCTAACTATTTTGTCCGCCATAGCCCAAATCAACTGGCTGGCATGCCCGCCATTTATTACAGCATGATTTAAGCAAACCGCTGGTATTGCTTAGCCCGCAGGCTACGCGTGGAGGCACCGAGATTTTTATCTGGAGCCCGGACCGCCCCTATCTGTTTGCCGCCGTCTGTGCCGAATTAGACCGCCGCAATTTAAGTGTTCACGACGCACAAATTTTCACCACTCGCGACGGTATGGCGATGGATACCTTTATCGTGCTGGAACCCGATGGCAGCCCACTTTCCGCAGATCGCCATGAAGTTATTCGATTTGGTCTGGAGCAGGTACTGACACAAAGTAGCTGGCAGCCACCGCAGCCACGTCGCCAACCTGCCAAATTGCGCCATTTTACTGTTGAAACCGAAGTGACGTTTTTGCCAACCCATACCGACCGCAAATCATTCCTTGAGCTTATCGCGCTCGACCAGCCAGGACTGCTGGCGAGAGTCGGGAAAATTTTTGCCGATCTGGGAATTTCGCTTCATGGCGCCCGAATTACAACCATTGGCGAACGAGTAGAAGATTTATTCATAATTGCCACCGCTGACCGGCGTGCGCTTAATAACGAGTTGCAGCAGGAAGTACATCAGCGGTTGACAGAGGCCCTCAATCCAAACGATAAAGGGTAATGTGTTTATTTATATGGAAAGAGTTTAACAATGCAGCAGTTACAGAACATTATTGAGACCGCTTTTGAACGCCGTGCCGAGATCACGCCAGCCAATGCAGACACCGTTACCCGCGAAGCGGTAAATCAGGTGATCGCCCTGCTGGATTCCGGCGACTGCGTGTGGCGGAAAAATTGACGGTCAGTGGGTAGACGCATCGAGTGGTTC
>ENA-OQIG01000609-OQIG01000609.1-human-gut-metagenome-genome-assembly--contig:-NODE-609-length-19559-cov-1.776863_pt1 | contig 19559 bp, 26 predicted proteins | sample MGYA00242576_ERZ504741 | MGnify/ENA primary metagenome ERZ504741 (study PRJEB26092, sample SAMD00036436) | human gut metagenome | host: Homo sapiens | study: EMG produced TPA metagenomics assembly of... | reverse complement strand
TCCCTCTTCGGATGGTTTCATCTGCAAGAATTGGTGATTTTGTGGGATCCTGTTACATTCTTTTCTTCCCATAATAGAAACGGTGCATACGTCTTCTCCGGCTCTGCGCAGCATCCACCGGGGTCAGTGCCTCAATCTCTTCACATCCGTCTGCCAGAAATACATAAATCTTTGCCATGGTTTTGTCCTCCTGTGTTGTATGATCAGTCTCGTGTGTTTTGTCACGTGATATTCTCTGCTTTTCTTTGTAACAAACCGCCGCTATTATACCACATTTTTCCGCAGAATGCTTGCATTTCATAAAAATTTCAGGACTTTTTTTCGCAAAAAGCCGGATTTCGCTTAACATCACGGGAAAAGCATGGTAAACTCTTGAAAAAAGCAGTGATGCAATCACGAGAAGGAGTCTCTTTTATGGAAATCGAACGCAAATACCTTCTGGATCAGCTTCCGGAAATCTTAACAAGCTATCCATGTAAAAAAAATCGAGCAGGGCTATCTTTCCACCGAACCGGTTGTCCGCATCCGCCGCTCTGACGACGAATATTATCTGACCTACAAGTCAAAAGGGCTGATGGTGCGTGAAGAGTATAATCTTCCGCTCACAAAGGAATCCTACCTGCATCTGCGGGAAAAGGCAGACGGCGTTCTCATCTCAAAAACACGCTATCTGCTGCCGCTTACCGGAACGGATCTGACGATCGAGCTCGATGTCTTTGATGCGCCGTATGAAGGCCTTTACCTCGCAGAGGTGGAGTTTCCGGACGAAGCATCCGCAAACGCCTTTGTTCCTCCGGTATGGTTTGGAAAGGATGTAACCTATTCTTCCGATTATCACAACAGTACGCTCAGTAAAGGAAAAAAACTATAAATTACCAGAAAAAATCCCGGTGCCTTTTCCACGGCTGCCGGGATTTTTCCGCTCGTTTTGTTTTTTTACTCTTTTTGTGCTTGCTTTTTGCTTGTTTTGGTTTGTTTTTTTTTGTGCATACATTCTTTTATTTTTGCTGCTTTCACATTAGCGTCATTCTGTCAAAGCGGCGGTGCTGCTCCTTCTAATCCACTCCTTTGATTTCCGGATGCAGGCTCGTGTTGCATCAATAACAGCACTTCTCAGGTTCTCCCGCTCCAGTACGGCAACCGCTTCGATGGTGGTTCCGCCTGGCGAGCAGACCATGTCTTTTAATTCTCCCGGGTGCATTCCTGTCTCGAGAAGCATTTTGGCGCTTCCAAGGACAGACTGTGCAGCAAATTCATATGCCTGTTTTCTCGGCATTCCTTCGGCTACGGCCGCATCTGCAAGAGCCTCCAGGAAAAGAAATACGTACGCCGGCGAGCTTCCGCTGACACCTGTGACGGTATCCATCAGATACTCCGGAACAACTTCTGCGCGGCCAAAGCTTTTCAGGAGGGTTAAAACGAGCTGCAGCTCTTCCTCCGTCACGAGATCATTGGCACAGACGCCGGTCATTCCTTCTCCGACGAGTGCTGGTGTGTTTGGCATAGTGCGAATTAACTTTGTTGGTTTTCCGATTTCTGTACCCAGCCATTGTAAAGACTTACCGGGAAGAATCGATACGATAATCTTCTCGGGTGAGATGAAGTTTTTGACGAGGTTTATTATATTTTTTATTTGGTTTGCTTTACTGCCAGGAATACAAGATCGGATCCGGCTACGACCGCTTCGTTCTCCATAGTCGCCTGGACTCCAAACTGGTTGGTCAAGCGTTCCACACTTTTCTCCGTGCGGACCGATACCAGAATGTCATCTGCAGATACAACTCCTTTTTGGATCATTCCGCCAATCATGCACTCGCCATGTTGCCGCCGCCGATAAAACCTACTTCATGTCTGTTCGCCTCCGTATGCCTGTGTTGTAAAAAATATATGCGACACCCATAGTATGCAACAAAATTTACTTTTTTGCAATACTTTTTCTCTATTTTTCTTCTTTTCTTTTACAATTTTCTTTATTTTTTTCGAATGAAATGTCGCTGTTTGTCGACGAATGTCGAAAAGTGTCTTTTTCTGTCTTTTTTTGCTTTTCTATTCCGCCGGAATCAGCCTTTGGCGGCGGCCTCTTCGGCGTATTTTGTTGTCACGAGTGTCTTGTACGGTGCCTTTTTCTCCAGCTCTCCCGCCTGCTCCAGAATTTCCTGCAGAAGATCAAAACTTTCTTCCTCAAAGATCAGATTTTCTTTCCACGTATCCTGCTCATAGTAGCGGCGCACGATCGCGGTGATGGTTTCCAGCTCGGTTTCTGCAAACTGCGGCGCAATCACTTCTGCAATCTCCTCCGGTGTGTGCGTCTGCACGAAGTCCATTCCCTTCTGCAGTGCCTTCGTGAATTTTTCTACGGTTGCGCCGTGCATTTTCAGATAACTCTGTTTGACGCTGTACGACGTATACGGCACATACCCGGATTCCGTTCCGACCGATGCCACGACATAGCCGTCGCCCTTCTGCTCGAGCAGTGTCGCGGACGGTTCAAATTCAATCGTATAATCCCCCTGTCCGCCGGAGAACGCGGCAGCTGTGAACCAAAATCGATGCTCTGGTTGATGTTTACGTCTTTTTTATCAATCCCTTTCTGCGCCAGAACATACTCAAAGACCATTTCCGGCATACCGCCTTTTCTTCCCCCTAATACCTCTTTGTTTTTCAATTTTTCCCAGGTAAACGAATTGTCTTTCTCTCTTCCCACAACAAAGTTTCCCGCCCGCTGCGTCAGCTGCGCGAAGTTCACAACCGGGTCTGCGGTTCCCTCGAGGTACGCGTAGACGGTTGCCTCCGCCCCCATAAACCCGATATCCGCCTCGCCGGAAATCATCGCCGTCAGCACTTTATCTGCACCAAATCCTGTTATCAGCGTCAGATCAATGCCCTCGTCCGCGAAATACCCCTCCTCAATTGCCACGTACTGCGGGGCGTAAAAAATGGAGTGGGCAACCTCATTTAATGTCACCTGCTCCACTTTTTCTTTTGTCTCATCTTTTGCCCCGCATCCCGCCAGCGTCACTACCGCCATTGCCAGTACAAGCGCACCTGTCAGCCATTTTCTTTTCATCAACAGATTCTCCTGTTTTTTCATTCTAACCTTAGAATATGATTTCCCGGTAAAAATGCGTGCAAAAAACGAAGGAGAAAACGTTCGAATTTCGTTTCTTATTTCTTCTCTTGTTTTTCTTTTGCCTTCTGTTCTTCTTTCGTCCGGATTTTGTCTTCGTACATTTTCTTTTCATTCTACAATCTACCTTATCGCTCCGTCAACACATTTAGGCTTCCTTTTCCGAAATTTTCTATTTTGAAAAACAAATTGAGGATCTCCGCAAAATTTGTTATAGTTAAGGATAATTCAAACAGTTACAAAAGGAGGCTATTATGAAAATAAAATCAGTTGCTGTTCTGGGCGCGGAGCGGTTGGGTCTTATGTGATCTGGGGGCTTTCGGAGAAAAAGGACATCCGGCTTGGCGTTATCGCGTCCGGGGAACGGGCGAAGCGTCTGAAAACAAAGGATGCAAAATTAACGATACGGTTTATCACCCGGAGGTATGGACACCGGAAGAGGCACACGGCGTGGATTTTCTGATCGTCTCGCTCAAATACGGCGCACTGCCGGGGGCTCTTGACGATATTACTGCCGTTACCGGCGAGAATACTGTGATCATGAGTCTGATGAACGGCGTGGACAGCGAGGAGATCATCGCGGAAAAAGCCGGTGCGGAGCATCTGCTTCATGCTGTTATCAAAGTAGCTTCTCATAAAGAGAATGACGGCTACGTTTTCAACCCTGAGGCGACGCTCGGCATCATTTTCGGCGAAGTTTCGGCGCCGTACGACAGTGAGCGTGTGCAGGCTGTTCTGGATCTGTTCTCCGGCACAGGGCTGCATTACCGGGCAACCGATTGTATTTTAGAGGAAATATGGAGCAAATTCCGGCTGAATGTCTGCAATAACCTGCCGCAGGCTATTCTCGGTGCCGGGGTCGGCTGCTACCGCGACAGTGTGCATATGAAGGCGATCAGCGACGGACTCCGCGCAGAACTGATGGCGATTGCGGAGGCAAAGGGAATTGATATCAACAAGGCGGATGTCTCCTCGGGACGCGGAAGTGCGGTTCCGCCGACGGCGCGCTACTCGACGCTCCAGGATCTCGATGCGGGACGCCATACGGAAATTGATATGTTCTCGGGTGCGCTGATCCGCATGGGAAAAGAGCTGGGAATTCCAACGCCTTACAATGAATTTACGTACCATATGATCAAAGCACTGGAAGAGAAAAACGACGGACGGTTTGACTACAGCGGAAGCGAAGAACCGCTCTGGGCGAAATAGATACGATAGGAGAATCTCACGATGAAAGAAATCAAATGGGCTGTACTCGGATGCGGTGTGATTGCAAATGAAATGGCGGTCGCACTGCAGAAAAACGGAAAGAATATTTACGCGGTCGGCAACCGGACCCATGAGAAGGCGGCTGCTTTTGCGGAGAAATATGGAATTGGAAAAGTTTACGATGATTTCCATGAGATGTTTACCGATCCGGAGGTCGATGTCATTTATATCACGACGCCGCACAACACGCATCTTGGCTTTATGAAAGAGGCGATTGCCAATGGAAAACACATTCTCGTTGAGAAATCGATTACACTGAACAGTGACGAGCTCGACGAGGCCATAGCGCTTGCGAAAGAAAAAGGTGTCATCATCGGAGAGGCAATGACGATTTACCATATGCCGATCTACAAAGAGCTGAAAAAATTTCTCGACTCCGGCCGTCTCGGCAGAGTCAATCTGATCACGATGAACTTCGGCAGTTTCAAAGAGTACAACATGAAGAACCGCTTCTTCAACCGGAATCTCGCAGGCGGCGCGATGCTTGATATCGGCGTATACGCACTCTCCTTCATCCGCTGGTTCTTCGACTCCAAGCCGGATCAGCTCCTTTCCCAGGTAAAGCCCGCTCCGACCGGTGTGGACGAGCAGGCCGGCCTCCTTCTCACCAATCAGGAAGGCAGATGGCAAGTGTGATGCTCTCTCTCCACTCCAAACAGCCGAAACGCGGCATGGTTTCCTGTGAGAACGGATTTATCGAGATCATGGAGTACCCGCGTGCCTGGGAAGCAAAAATCACAGACGCTTCCACTGGCGAATCCAAAATCATCAAAGCCGGTGACAACGCCGATGCACTCGCCTATGAGCTCGCCGACATGGAACGCGCCATCAATGGAGATGTATCTGCCATGCACCTCGACTACACGAAGGACGTCATGGATCTGATGACCTCCTTCCGCAGAACCTGGGGCTATACGTACCCGGAGGAAGAAAAATAAGATTCGTACATCAAAAGCCCCTGCCCGGCACACATCAGATGCCGGGCAGGGGCACTTCTTTTCACCTGCAATACTCTGCAATTTTCTTTTTCAGTAATTCCGCATTAATCGGCTTTGCGATATGCACGTTCATGAGGATCAGGTCGAAGGTGTATTCCGGGCTGCCTGGTAGAGTTCAAGCTTCTTTGTTCTTCCATCGTTTCACCCGTCTTCCACGCATATTTTATACTTCATTTTACGCTGATATTATTTTCTCTGTCAACCCAAATAACATTACATTTCCAATATTTTGCATGTCTTTTTTATTTTTCTGAAATTTTTTTAAATCTTCCGTTTTTCTCTTGCACAATTGTTTTTATACGTATATAATTGTCTGCAGAAAGCAAAGGGGAGCTCGCGTGCGAAGCGGGCTGAGAGTAGGATGCATCTCCTAGACCCTGAACCTGATTTGGGTAATGCCAACGTAGGGAGATACGATATGCACATTTTCTGCAGATATACCTCCACGTATATCTGCTTTTTTAATCTCTATGAACACATCATCAACAGGTTCTTCCAGTATCACAAGGGAATTGCTTCTGCAAAAATACTCACACAGGAGGAACAAAAAATTATGTTAGGCACTTGTCTTGACAATGTCAGAAAAACAACCCCTCTCGTACACAACATCACAAATTACGTTACGGTAAACGATGTCGCCAATATTCTGCTGGCATGCGGCGCAAGCCCGATCATGTCCGATGAACCGGAGGATGTCGAGGATATCACCTCCATCTGCGGCGGTCTGAACATCAACATCGGAACGCTGCACAGAACGAGCATCGACGGCATGTACCGTGCCGGTGCAAAAGCAGCTTCGCTCGGCCACAAAATCCTGCTCGATCCAGTCGGCGCAGGCGCAAGCCACTTACGTACTTCGACCGCAGTCGGACTGATGGAAAAAATCCCGTTCACCGTCATCCGCGAATATTTCCGAAATCAAAACACTGGCACTCGGAAGCGGAACGACAAAGGGTGTTGACGCAGACGTTGCCGATAAAGTAACAGACGAAAACCTCGACAGCGCCGTTGCTTTTGCAAAAAACTTTGCGAAAGACCACAACTGTGTTGTCGCCATCACAGGAGCGATCGACCTCGTTGCCGATGCTGACACCTGCTACGTGATCCGCAACGGACGCGCCGAGATGGGAAGCATCACCGGAACAGGCTGCCAGCTCTCCGGCATGATGACCGCTTACCTCGTTGCCAACCCGGACGAGCCGTTAAAAGCCGCTGCTGCCGCTGTCTGCGCGATGGGACTTGCCGGCGAGATCGGCTGGAGCCATATGAAACCGGAAGACGGCAACTCCACCTACCGGAACCGCATCATCGACGCATCTACCACATGGACGGCGAGACGCTGGAGAAAGGTGCAAAGTATGAAGTGCGATAAAAAAGGCCTGCTTTTATATGCTGTGACAGACCGCAGCTGGCTGAACGGCGAGACACTGTACAGCCAGGTGGAAAAGGCTCTGCAGGGCGGCGCAACGTTTATCCAGCTCCGCGAAAAAAATCTTGACCAGGATCACTTTATGGAAGAGGCACTGGAACTGAAAAAACTCTGTGCCGCATACCATGTTCCTTTCGTCATCAACGATAACGTGGAAATCGCAGCTAAGATGGATGCGGACGGCGTTCATGTCGGCCAGAGCGATATGGAGGCCGGCGATGTCCGTGCAAAGCTTGGCCCGGACAAGATCATCGGCGTTTCGGCGCAGACCGTGGAACAGGCCATTCTCGCCGAGCAGCGCGGGGCAGATTACCTCGGCGTCGGCGCGGTCTTCCACACCGGTTCCAAGGCGGATGCGGAGGATGTCAGCCACGAAACGCTGACTGCTACTCTGCAATGCCGTTAAAATCCCTGTCATCGCCATCGGCGGCATCACACGCGATAACGTGACGGAGCTTTCCGGGCAGCGGCATCTGCGGCATCGCCGTCATCAGTGCCATTTTTGCACAGAAAGACATTGTTTCCGCAACGAAGGATCTGAAAGAACAGACTCTGCGCATGCTGGAAAACAAATAATTTTACGTAACCATTCATCCTCACACCAGGCGGCAGACTGGGGGCACCACTTTCTTTGTCGCCTGTCCAAAAAGAAAAGTAATGCAAAAGGAGTAATTCTCATGGACGCGAAAAACATGAAAACAGCATTAACAATCGCGGGAAGTGATTCCAGCGGAGGCGCCGGCATTCAGGCAGACATCAAAACCATGATCACAAACGGAGTTTACGCCATGTCGGCAATTACCGCACTCACCGCCCAGAACACCACCGGAGTTTCCGGTATTTTCGATGTAACACCGGAGTTTCTGGCCGCACAGCTTGACGCCGTCTTTACGGACATCTTCCCGGACGCCGTCAAAATCGGTATGGTATCCTCCCCGGCACTGATCGAAGTCATCTCCGAACGGCTTCGCTTCTACCAGGCCAAACACATCGTTGTGGACCCGGTCCTCGTCGCTACAAGCGGCTCCGCGCTCGCTTCGGGCGGCGTGCCTGACCTGATGAAAAAACTGCTCTTTCCTCTGGCTGAAGTCATCACACCGAATATCCCAGAGGGAGAAGTTCTCTCCGGCATCAAAATCCAGTCGGAAAGCGATATGGAACGCGCCGCAAAAGAGATCGGGGATTCCTGCGGCTGTGCCGTTCTGTTAAAGGGCGGCCACAGTATCAATGATGCCAACGATCTTTTATATCACAACAGCACATTTACCTGGTTCACCGGAAAACGCATCGACAATCCGAACACACACGGCACCGGCTGTACACTCTCCAGCGCCATCGCATCGGGGCTCGCAAAGGGGCTTTCCCTTCCGGATGCCATTTCCGCCGCAAAAGAGTATATTTCGGGCGCACTCGCGAGCATGATGGATCTCGGCCACGGCTCGGGACCGCTGAACCACGCTTACCGGATCTGATTTTGAAAATAAAGGAGAACAACAAATGGAACGCAATTACGCAACACAGATGGACGCCGCACGCCGCGGCATTGTAACACCGGAGTTGAAAAAAGTCGCAGAAAAAGAGTATATGGCCGTGGAAGACCTGATGCCGCTCGTTGCCAGCGGAAAGGTTGCCATTCCGGCCAATAAGCTGCACACCTGCATCGACCGGAGGGCATCGGCTCGATGCTGCGCACGAAAATCAATGTAAATCTCGGTGTTTCGAAAGACTGTAAAGATTACGATGTGGAGATGCAGAAGGTACTCTCCGCGGTCAATATGGCGCAGAAGCCATCATGGACTGTCGAGCCACGGCAATACGCAGCCGTTCCGGCGGAAACTGACCTCCGAATGTCCAGCCATGATCGGCACCGTGCCGGTATATGACAGTGTGATCCATTACCAGAGAGACCTGGATACGCTGACCGCCAAAGATTTTATTGACGTCATCCGCCTCCATGCCGAGGACGGTGTCGATTTCGTCACCCTGCACTGCGGCATCACCAGAAAAACCATCGATCAGATCCGCAAACACAAACGGAAAATGAATATTGTTTCCCGCGGCGGCTCCCTCGTGTTCGCCTGGATGTGCATGACCGGCGAGGAGAATCCGTTCTACGAGTATTACGATGAGATTCTCGATATCTGCCGTGAATACGATGTGACCATTTCTCTCGCGACGCCTGCCGTCCTGGCTGCCTTGCCGACGCAACGGATGTCTGCCAGATTGAGGAGCTGGTGCGCCTCGGCGAACTCACCAAACGTGCCTGGGAGAAAGACGTTCAGGTTATGGTTGAGGGACCGGGCCACGTTCCGATGGATCAGATTGCGGCCAACATGAAAGTACAGCAGACCATCTGCATGGGCGCTCCGTTCTATGTCCTCGGACCTCTTGTGACCGATATTGCACCGGGCTATGACCACATCACCGCTGCATCGGAGGCGCAATTGCCGCTATGAACGGCGCTGCTTTCCTGTGCTACGTAACGCCGGCAGAGCATCTGGCTCTTCCGAACCTCGATGACGTAAAGCAGGGCATCATCGCAAGCAAAATCGCCGCACACGCTGCCGACATTGCCAAAGGCGTGCCGCATGCGCGTGATATTGACGACAAGATGGGAGACGCCCGCCGCGTGCTCGATTGGGAAGCACAGTGGGACTGTGCACTGGACCCGGAGACTGCAAAAGCCATCCGTGCTGACCGCTCGCCGGAACAGGAAGATACCTGCTCGATGTGCGGTAAATTCTGTGCCGTGCGAAGCATGAACAAAGCTTTAAACGGCGAACATATCGACATTCTTTAACATCAGTAGACAAGAAGTCACAGTACGCGAAAAGGAACGGTTTTCATTACGAAACCGTTCCTTTTCTGCATTTCCAAAATCTTTTTCTATTTCGCCCATCCTTCGGCGTAACGGACTGCTTTGTGCCATCCGTTCATCTTCTCATCGCGCTCCTCTTTCGAGAGCTCCGGCTCAAATATACGGTCAATGGCTCCGTTCTGTTTTACCGTCTCCTGATCCGGCCAGTAGCCGACGGCGAGTCCCGCAAGATAAGCTGCTCCCATCGCGGTCGTCTCGATGCAGCGCACGGCCGCTCCACCGGCGCCTGGCTGATGTCCGCCTGGCACTGCATCAGAAAATTGTTGGCGCTTGCTCCGCCGTCCACACGCAGTGCGGAGAGCTTCATGCCGGAATCTGCCTCCATCGCTTTTAAGACATCATCCACCTGATATGTGATCGACTCTAGCGTTGCGCGGATCACATGGTATTTGTTGACGCCGCGGGTCAGGCCGAGAATGGTTCCTCTCGCATACTGATCCCAGTACGGTGCGCCAAGCCGGTAAACGCCGGTACGACGTAGCAGCCGTTCGTGTCGTTCACCTTCTGCGCCATGTACTCGGAATCCGCCGAGGACTCGATCAGCTTCATCTCATCGCGCAGCCACTGGATTGCGGCTCCGCCGACAAAAATGGATCCCTCGAGCGCATACGTAATCTTGTCCCCGATACCCCATGCAATCGTGGTAACAAGACCGTGTGTCGAAGAAACCGGCTTTTCTCCCGTGTTCATCAGCAGGAAGCAGCCTGTTCCGTATGTATTTTTCGCTTCGCCCGGCGCATAGCAGGTCTGGCCGAACAGCGCCGCCTGCTGGTCTCCCGCTGCTCCCGCAATCGGAATCGGGCCGCCGAAATATGTGGATGCCGTCTCCCCGTAGACACAGCTCGACGGGCGGACTTCCGGCAGCATACAGAGCGGAATGTTCAGCTCTTTTAAGATATCCTCATCCCATTTCAGTGTATGGATATTGAACAGCATTGTACGGGACGCGTTGGTGTAATCGGTGACATGTACCTTTCCCTTTGTCATCTTCCAGATCAGCCACGTCTCCACTGTTCCGAAATAGAGATCGCCTCGCTCCGCCCGCTCGCGCACGCCCGGAACTTCATCTAGAATCCATTTCAGCTTCGTGGCTGAAAAATACGCATCGATCACAAGACCTGTTTTCTCCCGGAAACGGTCAACCAGTCCGCGCTCCATCAGGGAATCGCAGTATTCCGATGTTCTGCGGCACTGCCATACAATTGCATTGTAGACCGGCTCTCCCGTCTTTTTGTCCCAGACGATCGTCGTCTCTCTCTGGTTTGTGATGCCGATTGCCGCGATATCCTCGTAGGACGCGCCCGCTTTCTGCATTGCCTCCACGGCTACACCGAGCATCGTGGACCAGATTTCATTGGCATCGTGCTCCACCCAGCCGGTTTCGGGAAACGCTGGGTAAACTCCTTCTGCGCAAGGCTTACGATCTGTCCTTTCTGATCAAACAGAATACAGCGGTTGCTCGTTGTGCCGGCATCAAGTGCCATGATGTATTTTCCCACGTTTAAAAATCCTCCTGTCTCACATTTCAAGAAGAGAGCCTGACAGAATCCACTGCCACGCTCTCTTCCTTTTCTTTGTATGTATCGTATCACAGAATTCTTTTTCTGTAAATCAAATCGTGTTTTTCTGCAGCAATTTATGCCGTAATGATCTCCAGCAGCGCACCGCGCAGATCGTTTGAAAGTTCCATGCTCTGCAACTCTGCAGCCAGAATTGCTACCTTTCCGTCCGCTTTGTGAAGAAGATTTGCGATCTGCTCTTTGGTGATGTAGCTGATTTCGGCGTGCAGCAGCAGATCCATCGCACGTGTCATGACATCGTTCTTTGCAATCTCCGTATCTTCCGGCAGACAGATTGTCACGGTATCCTGTGGTTTTACATCTGCCACTGCGATAGCAAGAAGTCCGTCTTTCTCTTTGACTTCTGCATCCGCTTCCACGCCGTTTACAAAGACCTTTGCCTCTTTTGCACTACTTCCACCGAATTCTACGCAATATGTTCTGCTTTCCGGAACAAGGCTCTGATTGCCTCAACCGGTGCAATTGTAAATTTTCGTGCACCCATTCGAGCGTCATCGGCGTTTTTGCACAGTCATTCTTCTCATACGCCATGGAAGTATTGTCATCCTCGTACAGGGCAAATGTATTGTCCGCGCCCGCGTAAACGCGTACCGTCAGCTCATCCGGGTTGGATTCTACATCCAGCGCACTGATCTTCTCTGTCATCGGATGATCGCACCTGCTTTCGCAAGAACCGGGATTTCCTCCAGCGTACGGTACAGATCCATACTTCTGCCGCCTCATAAATCATTCCGTTGAAGAAATCAAACCAGGTTCCCTCCGGCAGCCATACCTTCGTCTTGGCACGCTTCAGCTCCGGAATGCATTTCGTTGTCACCGGTGTTACCATCAGCTCACTTCCGAAGAAGTACTGATTCGGTGCCTGATTTTTGCCCCAGAAAACCGTCTCCGGGTAATCATAATACATCGGAACAACGATCGGTGTATCTTCTTTCCATGCACGGTAGTTCATCGTGTACAGATACGGTACGAGTTTATGACGCAGACGAAGGAAATCATCCATTGTGCTGCGCACTTCCATACTGAAGTTCCAAGGCTCTTTTCCACTGAAGGCACTGTTAGAGCTGTGCAGACGGTTGATCGGAGAAAAGACTCCGTACTGATACCATCTTGCTTCAAGCTCATCGTCACGGTAGCCAAGCATATGGCCGCCGATATCATGACTCCACCATCCGTAGCCGATGTTGGAGGCTGTGCTGGTAAAGTATGGCTGGAAATCCAGGGATTCCCAGGTGATGTGGGTGTCTCCGGAAAATCCGACCGGATAGCGGTGGGAGCCCGGTCCTGCATAGCGGGAGAAGGTCATCGGACGTTTTCCGTCTCTTCCACTGTCAAGAAAATGATAGTGATTCAGCATCCACAGCGGATCAAGACCCTCGATCTTGGTACTCTGTCCCTGCTGCCAGTCAATCCACCAGAAATCGACGCCCTCTTTTTCCATCGGATGATGGACTTTTTCGAAATATACATCGACAAATTTCGGATCGGCAATGTCAAAATTGACCGGCTCTTCTTTTTTTGCATCCACTCCCATAGCTTCTGCTACTTCCGGATAGCAGTCCTCATACGCACGAATTCCGTCTGCCGGATGGACATTCAGTGTTGTCTTCATGCCGCGTGCATGGAGTTTTCCAAGAAAACGCTCCGGATCCGGGAAGAGTTTTTTATTCCAGCTATAGCCGGTCCAGCCGCTGCCGTATTTCGGATCCACATCGTCTACACGGTGCCAGTCCATATCGATAACAGCAACCGAGAATGGAACGTTCTCTTTGTCGAAGTCTTCCATCAGTTTCATATAAGATGCTTCACTGTAACGCCAGTAACGGCTCCACCAGTTTCCGAGTGCAAATCTCGGAAGCATCGGAGTTTTGCCGCAAAGGTGATAAAAATCCTTTAATGCCAGGCGGAAATTCCAGCCATAGCCGAAGAAGTACAGATCCTGCACTCCTTTCTTTCTCGGGGTCACCCAACCGTCCTCTGTCATCAGAAGCGACTTCGAATCATCCAGAACAGCGGAACCAAACCAGGACATGATACCAGGTTCCAGTTCGCATGCTCCGTTGACCTGATCAAGCGTACGGGCCGTTCCTCCAAGATCCTGTGTCGGATCTCCGTAATGCCATGCCGGTACAGAACTGATGCCGACTGCCGTTGTTTTGCAGGAAAGTCCGTTTGCAGAGAATGCCTTTTTGTTGTAATTCAGCTGCAGATACTTTGTGCGCAGCTCCAGCTCATCGCCTGTGTCTTTGACGGAAAATTCCACTGCTGGAAAATCACGGTTTACAACCGTCTGGGATGCTGCATCGATAAATTCACCGTCCTCACTGTATTCCAGCCGAAGAAGATGCTCTGTCAGTACTGTGATACGGTATTTATCGCCTTTTATCACATTCTCGGGATTTGCAAGTGGATGTGTCTCCAATTTCAGATATGGTTTCATATTTTGTTTTTCCCTTTCTTATCTTACCAGTTCTTGCCCTATTTTGAGAACGGGAATCTGTGACAAAAGTCCGTTCTGCCTCAGATTCCTCTGCATTTTTTATTTTGTCTCCAGAACAACCGCCTCATACGCGCGCAGTTTTCGTACCCCGCTGCCGCGCCGTCCTGCGGATAGTTGCTGATCAGTACCTCTGCTCCCGCAAAGGTTTCCGGAACCGTGTATTCCTGCTCCTTCTTTTGTAAAATTGCACATCACGAGGAGTTTCTGGTCGCCTAAGGTTCTGGTATATACATACAGTGCCTCGTCCTCCGGATCGAGCAGCTCGTACGTTCCGTAAACCATGATATCCTTCTCTTTCCGGAGATGAATCAGTTTCTTGTAATAATTGTATACAGAATCCGGATCCGCCATCTCATTCTTGGCATTGACGGTCTCGTAATCCGGTCCGACCTTGATCCACGGTGTTCCTGTGGTAAATCCTGCCGAAGCGGTATCATCCCACTGCATCGGAGTTCTTGCATTGTCTCTTCCGCGCAGGTTCAGGTAGCGCATCATGTCGTCCGGCGCTACTTTTCCGGCACCGGTCAGCTCGTGGAACGCGTTGATGCTCTCAATATCGCGGAACTCGGACAGATCGTGGAACGGAACATTCTTCATGCCAAGCTCATCGCCCTGGTATACATACGGGGTACCCTGCATCATATGAAGGCAGGTTGCCAGCATTTTGGCACTTACCACACGGTATTCCGGTGAATCATCGCCGAAACGGGACAGGCAGCGCGGCTGGTCGTGGTTTCCAAGGAAGAGGCTGTTCCATGCCTTGCCCTCAAGCTCCGTCTGCCATGCTGTCATGACGCGTTTGAAATCTTTGAGCGGTACGCGTTTGTCCGTCCATTTGCCGTATGTTCCGCTTGCCAGATCTACCAGCTCGAACTGGAATACCATACTGAGCTCTTTGCCGTCTGCGGATGCATATTTTCTGCCTCCTCGATCGTGACACCGGCACACTCACCAACCGTCATCAGATCGTATTTGGAGAGGACTTCCCTGTTCATCTCCTGCAGATACTCATGAACGTGCGGTCCGTTTACGCAGCCGGAATCACCGTAGAGTCCGCCCTCCGGAATTTTTCCGTCCGGCAGCCCTTCCGGTTTGGAGATCATGCTGATAACGTCCATCCGGAAACCGTCAATGCCTTTTTCACACCACCAGTTCATCATATCGAAAACTTCTTTTCGAACCGCCGGGTTCTCCCAGTTCAGATCAGGCTGTTTTGTTGAGAACAGATGCAGGTAATACATCTCTGTCTGCGGATCGTATTTCCATGCGGAACCGGAGAAGCAGCTTCCCCAGTTGTTTGGCTCTTTTCCCTCTTTTGCATCACGCCAGATATAATAATCGCGGTATGGATTGTCTTTCGATTTGCGGCTCTCCACGAACCATTTGTGTTCATCTGAAGTATGATTGACAACAAGGTCCATGACCAGCCTGATGCCTCTTTTATGCATCTCCGAAAGCATGCGGTCAAAATCCTCCATTGTTCCGAACTCCTGCATGATTGCCCGGTAATCGCTGATATCATATCCATTGTCATCGTTTGGTGACTGGTACACCGGAGACAGCCAGATAACATCCACGCCAAGATCCTTCAGATAATCCAGACGGGATGTGATACCATTTAAATCTCCGATACCGTCTCCGTTGCTGTCCATGAAGCTGCGCGGATAAATCTGATACACTACGGCTTCTTTCCACCATTTTTTGTCCTATTTTTTACCTCCTTTATTTCATCCCCAGAACGTGTCTGGTTCTTTAATTCTGTCGTTTGCAAGCACATTTTACCATACCTCACGGTGATTTTTTCAATTAGTTTTGCGCAAACCAGCAGTTTCTACAAGAGTTTTTCTGTAAATTTGGTAACTATTTACTTCGTCAGATCTCTTACCGACTCCCTCTCCACCAGCGTTGTCGGCAATGGCGGAATATCTTTTTGTACCGGCTCATCCTGGATCAAGTGCATCAGGACTTCTACGGCACGGCGTGCTTTTCCATCCACCATCTGATGCACGGTAGTCAGCTTCGGCCGCGCAAGTGTCGCATAGGTAACATCATCAAAGCCCGCAATTGAAATTCCTCCGGAACCTTTATTCCCCTGTTCTGCAGAAAGTTGGATGCTTCAAGTGCATAGTAATCCGATGAAAAAAAGAGCGCTGTCTGTTTTTTGAAGAACGGAAGCATCTCCTCATATGCCTTCTCCCTCTGCTCTGGATTCCACGGGATCACAATATGGCGACTTTCAAAGTCTCAATTCCCGCCTCCTCCATTGCCTGACGCACACCGAGCCACCGATAGTGGTCAACCCCGAGATCGCAGTCGGATAAAAAGAGAAATTTTTTATGTCCCTTTCCAATCAGGTACTGACTCATCTGGTACGCACCGCCGCGGTCATCCATCGTAATGGAGCGGACTCCAAGTTCCGGCGGGAGATACTGATCAATGGTTACCAGCGGTTTTCCGAGACGTTCCGAGAGCTCTGCAATCTCCTTTTCCTTCAGAGCCATCGCAATCATGCCGTCAAAATTCCAGCCGAGCGCCTGCTGCATAATATCGTCCTGCTCATGGCGCGCAACCAGCATCATATAGTAGCCGTGTTCCCGAATCTGATACTCCAGATTTCCGAGCATTGCCGACACAAAGGGATCCTCAAAGGAAGATGCATTTCCTTTCTTCATGAAACCAAGCGCCACACCAATGAGACCGGAGCTGTTGTTCGCCAGCATGCGCGCGCTGATACTCGGCACGTACTCCATCTCCTTTAAAATCCGGTTGATTTTCTCGACCGTCGCCTTTGAGACGCGCCCTGTCTTTCCGTGTATTACATTCGAAACCGTCGTCGGGCTGACCCCTGCGCGGTCTGCTATATCTTTGATTCTAATCATCGGTTCTCTGCCTTTCCTTTTTCTTCACAATTTTCTGAATTCTGTTATGTTTATTTTACCAAGACGGCAAAAATGTTTACAACTACTTTGCATCGGCAAACACTACAAAATTATTACATTTTCTTAAACGATATGTAAGAAAATCTCCATCCCTCCTTCATTTACTTTCCGCCGGTTCCGTGGTAAGATAGGATGACAGAAAAAGTTCACCTTTTTTCTGTAAGAAAGGACCTACACATCATATGCGGCTTGCATTTACAAATTTTTCGATAAAATCTCCCACTGGCAAGAAATCCGGCCGTTTTTTTCTTGCCCTTTTTCTGGGTATTTTTCTCTTCCTCGCTCATCCATACTCTGTCAGGCTGGTTTTGCCTCCAGTACGCCGTTTACCGGTGCCTCCTGGGAACTGGTCGGGGAATATCCGATTCTCGCAGCAACGGCGCGGTGCAGTCCGTCTGTGCGACGGAAGATTATATCATCTGCATCGAAAATTTTAATGATCTGACGACAGAAGCCGGACGTAGTCTCTGCCTACTATAAAAATGAATACAGACGCAGACGGAAATCCCGTTACGCAGTATTCCCTCGCGCATCAGGTAAGGGACGCAGACTTTGCTCACGCAAACGGTATGGCATACAATCCCGTCACACATGAAATCCTCGTGAGCGGCTACAGCAGCCCGGATGCTTCCAATTACGGATGTATCTTCCGCCTCGACCCGGATACTCTCGAGCAGAAAGAGCGGATCCAGCTCTCGACAAGCTACAATATTCTCGGTATTGATTATCTTCCCTCCACCGGCGGCTATCTGATCCAGACCGATGCGGACGGCGGCTACGGCTTTAAACTCCTCGATGCCTCACTTCAGGTGATGGATGACTGGGGCACGTATCCCTTCGATTTTTACATGGAAAACTTTCAGGATCTCTGTGTTTCCGGCGATCTCTTTTTTCTTTTTCCGCTGACGATGCATCTCGGAATCGGAAACTTTATCCAGACATACTCGCTCTCGCAGAAAACACTGCTTGCGGACGACACGGTTGATTTTGGCTTTTCCGACGATATCACCATCAATGAACCAGAGGGCCTCTGTGAGACAAATCCTGGGGAATTTATTGCGATTGTAAACGTAACAAAGGCAGATGGTGGACGGTACGTGCAGTTCTACCGCACCCGGGTGCCGTATCTGTTCACGGTTTCCACTTCCGCGGCGGAGCATGGCTCGGTGTCCGAGGGCGGGGAAGTTTCCAGCGGAGAGGAAAAAACCGTTTCCTACACGGCAGACGAAGGCTTCCGGCTCGCGAAGCTCTCGGTGGACGGCTTGTATCTGCCGGTGACGGAATATCCGGACAGCTACACATTTTCCGATATCCAGAAGGATCATACCCTTGCCGTAACGTTTGAACCGGTTCCGACGGCGACACCGACGCGACTGCCACTGCGACGCCGACCGAAACACCGGCCATAACCCAGACACCGGAACCGGCCATTTCCAAAGCACCGGCATCATCCACGGTTTCCTTCTCATCTGTGGCTTCCCATTTCGCAGCGTTCTGGAAAGGCACTGTGCATGCCGCTTCCTGGTTCCGCCATCTTGCCTCGGCCGGTGCATCCCTTTTTGCCCGTATCCGGAAGGCAGATCCTGTTTTTCTGGCGATGCCGTTTGTCCTTCTCGTTCTGATTCTGCTCTTTGTCCTCCGCCTGCGGTATGTCCGCCGCATCCGGCGGGAGCGGTCGCGGAAAGCGCTGGAACACAGAAGAAGAACGTACGAAGAACTGGTCAGAGAATTTACGGAAAATCCGAAGGACGAAAAGGTTTCCATCGATGAGCTGCTGCTTACAATTGACGAACTGCAGAAGGAAGAACAGAAAAACACTTAAATGAAACGTATTCACCAGATCAGGAATTGATCTTCTCGGCACAAAAAAAGTATCCCGTTCCTTTTGGGGAAGCGGGATACTTTTTTATTTAAACGGGCAACGAGCTAAAGTCCGTGCTTGTTTTTACTCTTCGTAATCGAGTGCTGCACGCTCCGTTGTGTACGGACGTACATAGGTGTCTGCTACTTTTACGTGCTCCGGATGTTTTGCATATACAGCTACATCCTCTGCTTTTTCCAGTGTTGTGACAAGTGCCATATCATGGGTGGAAGATGCAAGCGGTGCTTCTACAAAGTCAACCGTCAACAGTCCCGGCACTTTGCCGACCAGGCTTTTCAGGTTCTCTGCCATCGCTTTTTTCAGCTCCGGTTTCTTTGCATCCTCTACTTCCGGTTTGAATTTCCACATAACAATATGATGTACCATTGTATTTTTCTCCTTTGCTTTTGTTTTATTGCCAATTCACACAGTTTCTGTGCAAATACCAGCCTTTTGTTACGGCTCTTCGCCTGCAATCCGCAGAATATCCTCAATCTCTTCCACGGACATGTCAAGATACGCGGAAAGCTCTGCCACACTGAAATCCATGTCATCGCCGTCGGAGAGTTCCTCGATGGCGTCTTTTAAGCGGTTTACTTTATTGACTACAGTATTGTCCTTGTGTTTCTGAACTCTGTGTTCTTCCATGAAATCGCTGATCGTCTCACGCACAGCCGCATCAATCGCCTGCTCCGCCTGTCTCAGCTTTACAACGGACTCCAGCGCTACTAAAAGTCCGACATTCCCTCCTGCACCAGATCCATCAGGAAGAAATCGCGGGTGTGCATTTCTTTTGCGGTCTCAATAACTTTCGGAAGCCAGAGCTGCACGAGCATGCTCTTTGCAAGGGAATCGCCCTCTGCCGCTTTCCGGTAAAGCTCTGCCGTTTCTTCCTCCGACGGTGTTTCTGTCTCCGGCAGTTCGTCAAGATACTGCTGTAAGGCACGCAGCTCCTCCTCGGAAAACTCCGGTTTTTTC
>ENA-OQIG01000607-OQIG01000607.1-human-gut-metagenome-genome-assembly--contig:-NODE-607-length-19588-cov-3.856534_pt1 | contig 19588 bp, 18 predicted proteins | sample MGYA00242576_ERZ504741 | MGnify/ENA primary metagenome ERZ504741 (study PRJEB26092, sample SAMD00036436) | human gut metagenome | host: Homo sapiens | study: EMG produced TPA metagenomics assembly of... | reverse complement strand
AAAAAGTTCATCAAGGATTCCTTTACAAATATTCTCAAAATATTTAGCGTCAATAGGACAATAAAGTTCGATTTATTTTGATAATTCGATTAACTTTCCGACCTTTGCGCTCACAAATTGAAAGTAAAATCAGTTTTTAAATTAAATATAGTAATTAAAGTTATGGCAGACGAAATGATGGTTAAAGAATTGGAGGAAGTAGTAGTACGTTTCTCCGGCGACTCCGGTGACGGTATGCAGCTGGCCGGCAACATCTTCTCGAACGTGTCGGCTACGGTAGGAAATGACATCTGTACATTCCCTGACTACCCGGCAGACATCCGCGCCCCGCAAGGTTCACTGACCGGTGTTTCCGGTTTTCAGGTTCACATCGGTGCCGGACAGGTTTACACTCCCGGAGACCGTTGCCACGTATTAGTGGCTATGAATCCTTCCGCACTGAAAACACAAATCAAATTCTGTAAACCGCAAGGACTTATCATTACCGACTCCGACTCATTCGAAGCCAGAGATTTGGAAAAGGCACAATTCAAGACCGACAATCCTTTTGAAGAATTAGGCATAAAACAGGAAGTACTTGAAGTTCCCATCTCTTCCATGTGCAAAGAGAGCCTGAAAGACTCCGGACTAGACAATAAATCAGCACTCCGTTGTAAGAACATGTTCGCACTCGGACTGGTTTGCTGGCTGTTCAACCGTAACCTTGCCGCTGCTGAAAAAATGCTGCGTGAGAAATTCGCCAAGAAGCCCGAAATTGCAGAAGCTAATATTAAGGTATTAAACGATGGTTTCAACTATGGTGCCAACACACATGCTTCTGTCTCTACTTATAAGATTGAAAGTAAAGCTCCGAAATCAAAAGGACTTTATACAGATATCAACGGAAATAAAGCAACTGCTTATGGCTTGATTGCTGCTGCCGAGAAAGCAGGTCTGGAACTCTACTTGGGTTCTTATCCTATCACTCCGGCCACTGATATTCTGCACGAATTAGCTAAACATAAATCACTGGGAGTAAAAACCGTACAGTGCGAAGATGAAATCGCGGGTTGTGCTTCTGCCGTTGGTGCCGCTTTTGCCGGTGCTTTGGCTGTAACGACTACTTCCGGGCCGGTGTTTGTTTGAAGAGTGAGGCCATGAACCTTGCTGTAATTGGCGAACTTCCATTAGTGATTGTAAATGTGCAACGTGGCGGTCCGTCAACAGGTTTGCCTACTAAATCAGAACAGACAGACTTATTGCAAGCTCTTTACGGACGTAATGGTGAAAGCCCGATGCCGGTGATTGCCGCAACTTCACCAACGAACTGTTTTGATGCCGCATACATGGCATGTAAGATTGCTCTGGAACACATGACTCCGGTTGTATTACTGACGGATGCTTTCGTAGCCAACGGCTCGGCAGCTTGGAAACTTCCTAACTTAAATGAATATCCTGCCATCAATCCTCCATACGTGACTCCGGACATGGCTGGTAACTGGACTCCATACCAACGCAATGAAGAAACCGGTGCACGTTACTGGGCAATTCCGGGAACTGAAGGATTCATGCACCGCATCGGTGGTCTTGAAAAGAGCAATGAAACAGGTGCGATCTCTACCGAACCAGAAAACCATAATAAGATGGTTCATCTCCGCCAAACTAAAGTAGATAAAATTGCAGACTATATCCCGAACTCGAAGTACTGGGTGATGAAGATGCAGATTTACTGATTGTTGGCTGGGGCGGCACGTATGGGCATCTCCGTCTGGCTATGGACTTTATGCGCGATCATGGAAAGAAAATGGCTTTCGCACACTTCCAATACATCAACCCGTTGCCGAAGAATACAGCCGATGTATTGCGTAAATACAAGAAGATCGTAGTAGCTGAACAGAATTTGGGACAATTCGCAGGTTATTTACGGATGAAGATACCCGGATTGAACATCAGCCAGTTCAACCAAGTGAAAGGACAGCCTTTCGTTACGAGAGAATTGATAGATGCATTCACTAAATTATTGGAGGAATAAAAGATGAGCGATAAAGTATATACCGTACAAGATTATAAATCAGGCCAACCTCGCTGGTGTCCGGGATGCGGTGACCACGCTTTCCTGAACTCACTGCACAAAGCTATGGCCGAACTGGGAGTAGCTCCGCACAATATTGCCGTCATTTCCGGTATCGGTTGTTCTTCCCGCCTGCCTTACTACGTAAATACGTATGGGTTCCACACTATTCACGGACGTGCCGCTGCTGTTGCAACAGGAGCAAAAGTAGCCAATCCAAATTTGACTATCTGGCAGATTTCCGGTGACGGTGACGGTTTGGCAATCGGTGGTAATCACTTCATCCATGCCGTTCGCCGCAACATTGACTTGAACATGATTCTGTTGAACAACCGTATCTATGGTTTGACAAAGGGACAATATTCACCGACTTCAGAACGCGGATTCGTCAGCAAATCATCTCCTTACGGAACAGTGGAAGACCCGTTCCATCCGGCAGAGCTGGCTTTCGGTGCCCGCGGACGTTTCTTCGCACGTTGTATTGCAGTAGATGGTGCCGCTTCCGTAGAAGTGTTGAAAGCAGCAGCTAATCACAAAGGTGCTTCTGTTGTAGAAGTTCTGCAAAACTGCGTGATCTTCAACGACGGAACTCACGCCAGTGTTGCTACCAAAGAAGGACGCGCTAAGAACGCTATCTACCTGGAACATGGCAAACCGATGTTATTTGGTGAAAATAAGGAATTCGGATTGATGCAGGAAGGCTTCGGGCTGAAAGTAGTGAAACTTGGTGAGAACGGTGTCACAGAAAAAGATATCCTTATCCACGACGCACACTGCCAGGACAATACGCTTCAATTGAAACTGGCTTTGATGGAAGGTCCTGACTTCCCGATTGCACTCGGTGTAATCCGTGATGTAGATGCTCCAACTTACAATGATGCTGTCGCTGAACAAATCGAAGAAATCAAAGGCAAGAAGAAATATCATAATTTTCAGGAGCTGCTAATGACTAATGATACTTGGGAAGTGAAGTAATTCACTGCTCATCAATAATATAAGAGCTGGAGGAAGGATAAAACATCCCTTTCTCCAGCTTTCATTATAAATACACCTCAAGTTTGTTTAAAGGTCATCTTCAGTCATCCCACAGCATACTGGGCGTCACCCCACAAGCCGTGGTTTGTTTCATGCCATGAAACCATTTGTTTCACTACATGAAACGAAATGTTTCAAACAGGGAAACTATTAGTTTCAAAGGTTGAAACAAAGTGTTTCCCTATAAGAAAGCATACTTTTGTTAAAATCTAGTGTATAACCACCTTCTATACAAAGGTTACGACATTAAGGTTGGCTATTACGGAGATAAGGAAATTGATTTTATCGGAGAGAAGAATGGAGAAAAACTATATATACAGGTCGCTTTAAAAATAGATGGCGACACAGCAGAAAGAGAATTTGGAAACTTACTAAAGATACAGGACAACTATCCCAAAATAGTGTTAACAGAAGATACATTCAGCGGAAACAGCTACGAGGGTATACGCCATTGTCCTATACGCCAGTTCTTAATGGAGTAAACCATACAATATACGAAAAATAAATGCAGTACACCATCGGGTTGCCACGAGCAATCAAATCGCCTTTGGTGTGCTGCATTTACATTTGAATCAAGTCATCTATAATACCATGGATTCTGCTGCAAGACGGGCGGCAATGTCCATTGTTAGTTAGTAATAGACAGATCGGTTACCTTATACGGATGCTTTACTGCTGCATGGGCAGCTTTCTGAGCAACAGCTTTTCGTGCCTCATCCAGCCCTTCCGGGTATAAGGATTCCCGATTACATTGTGTTTGAAGATGCGTTCGAACCAGGTACAAGCAGCGGTATAACGTCCAATCTTCACATCCAGATGATAGCCGTCCCGATTCAGATGGTCGCCGATGAAAGAGGTACGCGCATTTTGTATGGCAGTGCCCGAAGATGACAATCTTTATCTTATTCACCTTAGCCGCTTTCTTCACAGCATCGGCAATTGCCTGATACATGATCAGTTGATTGCAGTTGTAGTTTTTAAATCCACTATGCTTGGAAGTAGATGCATACGCCAGGTTTGGTGCAGCATCAGCTTTGTTTTCTTTGGAAGGCGTGCTTTTACATATTCTATGAGCTCGGGAAGAGAAGCTTCATACGTCTCATACATTCCCGAAAAAGGACTTGCCTGTTGCAGGCTGACGTAATCCCAGTCTTCATCTGCAAGCACCGTTTCCAAAGACATCTTACCCTTTTCCCGTTTTTTTCCATCTGTACCGATTTTCCGGTAGGCATAGGCAGGAGCATTGTCACGGGCATTTTTCACATGACGTTCCAGGGAACAGCCGCCAATAAACATATTGCCGATTATGGTTGAAATGCCTTCGGCTTCGGCAAGTTCATGCAGATATTGCTCCACGGCATCTTGGGAGAAGCTGTTGCCGATGGCAAGTATCCTGACCGTTTTTTGCTGCGCATACACTCCTCCGGCAAGAAGGAGCAGTATGCACATACAAATCACTACAATCTTATATTGCTTCATCACATTCAAATATAACTAAACTTATCGGTTATTTCTCTTTTTCATGTAATAATCTCTCATCAGATACCACGCTTTCTTACGCATACCCTGGTCGGATATGAGCCTTTGCGGTTCCAGCCATCCTGATTGGTGGGGTGGAAACGGAATGGGGAACGGAAGTCGAACAGAATCCAGGGAGATACGCCACGCAGGTTCGGGATATTGTCGAACATACGGATATTATCCCTATACAGACGTGCCTGGTATTCCTCACTCCAAGAGCTGACTACATTCTCATCACCGGACTGACCGTACAATGCTTCGCCGCCAAATTCCGAGATAATCAACGGTTTGTCCGTCACTACTTCCCATATAGCGTCTTTCGGTTCCACAGGCCACGGATGATACCAGCCCATATATTTATTGATAGCTACGACGTCCAGTTGGGAAGTAAAAGAATCTTCCATTACAAAACGCTGTTTTTCGCTATTGAAGTGCACAAGGTCGAAAGCGGCAACATACAGGCGGGTAGTGTCCAGTTGCTTTCCCGTTTCGAGCAGGGAAGTAAGGAATTCATTCCGTTCTTTGGAAGGCTGTGTTTCATTGGCGACACCCCAATAACCTACCGCGCAGCGGTTCTGATCACGCTTAATCATTTCAGAAAGCATCCTCTGCGCTTTCTTACGCGTATCATTGTCTGTAAAGTCAATGCCTTGCCAAATGGGAATCTCCTGCCAGAGAAGGAAGCCCATCTTTTCCGCCAGGCGTACCGTGTACTCATTCTGCGGATAATGAGCCAGGCGAATCATGTTCACGCCAAGCGCTTTCGCTTCATTCAGCAACATGGCCGCATCGGCTTCCGAGAAAGCACGTCCCATACGTTGCGGGATTTCTTCGTGAAAAGAGATACAGCACATAAATGTCGGCTTCCCGTTCAGGTAAATATCAGTTCCTTTCACGGTGATATTGCGGAAGCGATTTGCTCTTCCACACGGTCGGCACTTGAAGATACAGTCACGCCATAGAGTTTCGGTTCTTCCGGCGACCAGCGTTGCAGCCTCTTCGCATTCAATACGGTTTCCGCCTTTCCTTCTGCGTCGGTGGTGAGCTCCGCGTTGATTTTGAGTTCGGGGATGGCAACTGTTACTTTCTCACCAGCCTTTTTATCAGAAAGACGCACGCGGGCGATGATGCGGTCTGGAGTGTTTTTATCCAATTGGATGAAATAATCTTTTATAAATGTCCGGGGAGTTTTCACTAGCAATACATCTCTTGTGATGCCGCCATAGTTCCACCAGTCGAATGCCATAGCGGGAATGGCGTCTTTGGTACGGCGGTTGTTCACTTCTACCGCCAGGAAGTTGTCACCGTCTTTCAACAGGTCTGTCACTTCCACTTGGAAAGGAGTAAAACCGCTTCGTGCTCTGCTATCTCTTTTCCGTTCAGGTAGACTTTGCAACGATAGCTGACAGCACCGAAATAAAGGAACTGGCGTTTGTCTGCCAAGCGTTTGGCATCAAAGTGACGGGCATACCATACAGTGCCTTCGTAATACTTCAATTCGGGTGATTGAGAGTTCCAGTCTCCCGGAACATTAAGACGCAACCCGCCTTCAAACGCATATTCGTAGAAATCAATATTTCCTTCCGGTTGCCGGTTCTCATAGATTTTCATCCGTTGTCCCTGGTCGTACAGGTCGATGATGGCATTCCATTTACCATTCAGCGAATGGATGTTGCGACCATATACATTCGTTATCAGCTCCTGTGCCGCAACGCTTCCGGCAAAAGCGATTAGCAACAATAGACATAGACTTAATTTCTCACCTGTTTTCATTTAAGTATGTTGTTATAATTAGTATATATAATAAGTTCAGGCATGGATTACACGGGTTTCACGGCTTTTAGAATAGAATAAATATGTAAAACAACAGTGTTAATCCGTGTAATCCGTGCCTATTTCGATTTATTTTTTAGGAAATTCATTACCCAGTTCCAGGCTGCGCTCCACTGTTCGGCATAGGCATAGTGAGCGGTCGTTTCAGCTACAAACAGTTCTTTTGGAGCATTAATCACGTTATAAGTGGAGTAAGTGGTGGTAGGCGGACAAACTCTGTCATTATATCCGAAGGTATAAAATCCCGGCACTTTAATCTGACGGGCAAAGTTGACTACATCAAAATACTGAATGGTTTTAATCTTTTCCGGTGTCCGGTTCTTCTCATCCTTAAACAGATGCGGCCAACCGCCTGCACGGCCGTGGGCATAACCCGCTATATCACACAAAGCAGGATAGAAAGAAACCAATCCCTTGACACGAGCATCCAGTCCGGCAATTACAATGGAAAGCGCACCGCCCTGCTTCCTCCAAAGGTCGCCAGATTACCATTGAATTCGGGAAGTGTGTAAATGAATTCAATGGCTCTCACACAGCCGGTATAGACCCGCTTATAATAGTACTTGTCCCGATTATCCATATTGAACGAGTGATAATTCTTCAAAGCTCCATTATAAAGACGGTGATAGACATCCCCCTCCATATTGACCGGAATGCCGTGAATACCGATTTCCAATATGATGAAACCCTTTCCGGCACGTTCAGCTTCTCCGTTATAGGCACGGATGCCTGCGCCCGGCACTTTCAGAATCGCCGGATATTCCCCGGAAGCCTTCGGAACACAAAGGATGCCGTACATACGGGACGCATAGTCATTGTTCGCAAAGGAGACATGATATACGTTCACCTTATCCGTGCACCTTTCTGGCAGTAAAGTCATTATCGGTTCCAGTGCCCACTTTTCAGCGGCTACTTTGGTACTTTTCCAAAATTCCAGAAAGTCGACGGGCAACGGAGTGGTCGGTTGCAATTTTTCAGGAGAAAAGCCGACGGTAGCCACGCCTTCATACTCACGCCCTTGGCAAGTGACAAAAGCACGGCAACGCAGGAACCCTTCTTTTTTCATAGTCCCTGCGTTAATTTCAAGCTTTTCATTCTTCAAAGGCTGTTTGCCTGTCTGATGAGGTTTCATCATGTCTTCCGAAATCTCATAACGTACTTCCAGATTATCCTGTGGGATATTGCATTTCAATACCACTACTTTGAATTTCACTTTTTCTCCCGGTTTATACAGCCAATTGGTGTGGTCTGGAGTGACCTGCACTTGAACCAGTCTTTCCTGCGGCTGTCCCCATGCAACTATCTGCATGGAGACAAATGCTATCAGGAGAAGAAGAAAACGTACACTTTTTACCATAGTTCCCTATTTTATTTCATTTGTCGTTGTTATATTAATATCCCATTTATCAGCTATTAATACTCATTGTCTCAAACTATTAATACCCATTGTCTCAACTATTAATACCTATCCGCTCAGCTATTAATACCTGACAACTCAACTATTAACATCCAACAGCAGAGGTATTAATGCTTCTCTCCACCTACCATACTACTCTGTAAATCAGAAGTTAACACATCACTCGTCATTAGCGTAGAATGCAGATAGCCGCCTTTTTATGGTTTTACTTCGTATTGATAGAGTGCGAAAGAGTTCTTATCATTTAGCTCGAAACTTACTCTACCTGTGCGCCGACTTTTGCGGCAAACTTCTTGCCACTTCCCATCACAGGGATAAAATCCACTTTCTTGCCTTCAGGAAGCCAGGTGTCAATAGTCCCCCTGGCTTGCTCGTTGTCTTCACGGTAAACAACAAGATAACCTTGCGTGCCGGAGACGGTCGACTGGAATCCGGTCCACGAGCGTCCCGAGGGTTCTTCACCAATAGGCAGTATGACGCCTTGATGAAACCGGAGTTGCAAGGGTTGGTATTTCTTGAGCAGAGATGCCGTAATATAAGCCTCTTCGGGCAAGTTCGAAGCCTCCATCCAAGCCAACGGCTGTGCCGCCAAGGTGATAGCAAAGAGGTAATCGAAACTGTAACGGGCGGGGGCAAAAGGATCGGCAGCGTCATACTTGTCGCATTACGCCATTTATTAAGAAACTCTATCTGCATCTTCTCCGCCGGTACATAGCGAGACAGCATCCAGAGGTTGCGCAAGGTGCGATAAGGGTAATAGTTGCCCCAATCGGTATAGCGGTTTTCCAGGAAGATGTTGCCGTACTCGTTCATATAGTGATACCCGCCGCGACGACCGGCAGTGGCATCGAGGTTGAAAATCACTTCATAGTTGGTTTGCTCCAACACGGTATCAAACAGTCGGCGCAGATTCTGTTCGGCTGTCTTGGTAGGTATCTGCAGGCCGTCTATCTTGAAACAACAGATGCCGTACTTCTTATAAAGTCCGATAATGGCTTGCGCATCTTTTGCCAATCGGCAAAATCATTCTGTATGCTGGGGTTGAACCATAATCCGATGCGAATACCAATTTCTTGCCTTTCTCTACAATAGGTTTCAGACCATGAGGGAATTTCGTGGGGTTGGGCGTCCAGTAACCGGTATTCTTCCAAATATCCTTAAAACTACCTCCGGCAGTCTTCGAGTTAGGGCTTTTTCCGCTCTGCCAGCCATCGTCCAGTTGAAAGAGGGTAATGCCCATGCGTGCGGCACGGTCTAGTTCTGCCAGACAGAAAGCCTCATCTATTTTGGCATCCTGGCTACGGTCGCCCCAGGTATTGAGCATAATCATCTCATCCTGTGCGGCGGTATGATGGCGCAGTTGTTTCTGATAGAGGCGCAGGGCAGTAAGCGCTTCTTGCTCGCCACCGGTATAGATGCCGGTAACGCATCCATAAACGCGGGTCCAGCTATCCGGCTTTACATCATGAGACGCAATGCCCAGCCCCACTACCATAAAATCACTAAAGTCCGCCACGAAGTCAGAACCCGAATAATGTAATTGGGTACTGCTACTGGGAGCCTCTTTCAAAAAAAAGAAGCCTTGACGCGTAGCTACATCATGAGCAAAAAGCAAATTACCACGATACGTATTGCGACGGTAAGGAAGCCAGGTACGCCCGGTCACCAGATTGTCGTTCCAATCGGTGTAGTCGAAAAACTCGATTGTGCGGGCACTCCAATGATTGCCGGATAGTTGCAACCTGTCGAGCGTGGGAGTTTTCACCCCCGTAGCATATCGGCCGTGTGCTCTATATTTTTGCGGTCGGCGTTAGAGCGGTTATCCTCCTTATTCTGATAAAGTTCCACTTGCCCTTTCAGATAGGTGTCGCAAGCAATGGCGGGACAGTCTGCATAAATGCGATAGCGACGCTCTATATTCAGCGAACCGATAGTGCAAGCCACGGTAGCCTGCAGATAACTGGCGTGGATGCCGTTCGTCGGTATCTCGTTCACGGTGAATGTGGCGTCCGTAGGGATACCTTTCACAATCGAGAAATCGGGTTGTTTGCCCTGTACCGGAATGTTTTTTCCGTGTTGCTTGTCAGTAAGGCTGATGGTAACAGGCGCACCGTTATTCCACAGCATGGCGCGTTCCATATAGTTATTGCCTATACGTAGCGTGTCACCTTTCAGAAAAGCGTAATACTGTTGTCCTCCCCAAAGCGGCAAGGTACATATTGCCGATAGAAATATCGTGATAATATTTTTTTTGCTCATAGTTTGTCTACGGTTTGATGTAAGCTCCCGGAACTTCCAACAATTTGTTGGGTTCGTTGAAGCGTTGGTTATCGGGCACATCGCGTTTGCCCAGACCCGCTTGCATAAGTTGCTTCAGTTCCGGCAGGTGATGATGATAGATGTCGCGCGGCTCTACACTATGCTTGTGGCAGAGTCCGGCTGCCATACCTACTACTTCACCCATCATGCCGGTAGTACGCATCACACGTACCGTACCCAAAGCTACATGGGTGCAGCTCATATTGCGACCTGCCATAAAAAGGTTGTCCACATTGCGAGAATAGAGGCAGCGATAGGGAACGGCATAAGGATAAATCCAACGATGCACCGTAGCCGACTTGAATTCATTGCCGGGAAAGCGGACACTGTTCACGCTGTCGGGGAAGTGAAGATCGATGCTCCAGGTCGTGGTAAACGAAGCATCCTCATGCGCCACATTCTTGTCTATATCGTCCTGTGACAGTACGTAGTCGCCCAAGAGACGGCGTGATTCACGTTTGCCTGAAACATACGCCACCCAGTCGAGGGAACGGTTGGCATACTTCTTATGGTCTTTATAGTGATTCTTCAGATAGCTCCAGTTGGAATATATCACCAAAAGTCCATAGTCGCGTACACGTTCAGCTTCGCTGACTTGATTGCGGTTCATACCCGTTTCCCATTTCCACTCGCCCATAGTTACAGGCTCACAGTTTTCAGCGTCAAAGCGCACGCCATATTCAAAATGAGGGAATGAGGTTTTCTTCTTCATGTCCTTGCTATACCATTGTATAGAGGCGCCCATGACCAATGAGTCGGGCTGTTCGGGAGCAAGGCTCTCGCCATATTCATCGCGACCTTCACGTCCCATAGCCCAATCGGCACCGGCTAAATAGCCTATGGTAGCATCGCCTGTGCAGTCGCTAAAGAGAGGAGCGGTAAGTTCGGTTTGTTTGCCTGTCTCGATGTGCTGGATAGTGACTGACGCAATGCGGTCTCCTTGCATCTTCACGGCTACCGCACGTTGAGAAACATAAAGGGTAATGTTCTTTTCGGCCTCTATAAAGTCTTCCTTCTTCTGGTCTTCATAGTAGTCGCCCGGTTGGGCATTGCCGGAGCGTTCATGACCGAACTCACGTATCATACGCCCCAATCCCTGGTTAGGTTCCATTTCGATGATACCGCCGAGATGTACACGAATCTCTGACGAGTTATTGCCGCCCAATACAGGACGGTCGTTCACTAGTGCTACCTTACAGCCTAATCGGGCAGCAGATGCGGCAGCACACATTCCGGCTATTCCCCCTCCTACTACCACAAAGTCGTATTGATGAGCGGGTACCGTCTGTTTTTGTCGCAAGCGGGTACGAAGTGCGGCTGTCTCTGCCGCATCCCAGGTAGCGGGTTGCGTGTTCGCATCGGTCGTAAGGTAAATGGCATCGCAACGACCATCGAAACCGGTGAGGTCTTTCAGGGCAAGGGTGGTAGTCCCTGCTTTCAATACTGTCTTTCCGGCAAATTGCCATTGCCAGGAATTACCTGTATGTCCTAACGTCATTTTCAGTAACTTGCCGCCTAAAGCCAGGCGGAACTTTCCGGGCCCCTCGGCATCGGTCCAAGGTGAAGTCCAGTTGTAAGTACGGGCATATACGTAGTAAGTGCCGCCTGGGGAATGTTGATTTCTGCCGTAGCATCCGCCACAGGGATGCCCATGCCATGTGCCATGAGATAGGGCGAACCCATTTGATCCATGAACTGCTGGTCGAGCACCCAGCCGCCTCGCTGGCTGAAGCTTTCTGCTTCGATGAGCAGTTCTTCGGCTACAGCCACAAGGCTACAGGCTACGGCTATGCATGTCAATAAGAATTTTTTCATCACAGTACAGCGTTTTTATGATTATTGTCTACTATCTTCACAGAGGGAACAGATTATCTCGCCATTTTGTAAATTTCATTGCCTGCCATCAAAAAAGCACCAACTCCATAAACTTCCGTCATGTCACGAGTCACTTTCTTCGGGTCGGCACCGATTTGCTGCACATAACCCAGTTTCCCATTCGGTTCCACAGCCGAGACTAATGCATTCCAGCCTTTTATCATTACAGGAAGATAAATTTCCTTATCCAATAAACCTTCGTTTATTCCATAAGCAATGGAATAGACAATGAAAGTAGTGCAACTCGTTTCCGGTGATGGATAAGAGGCAGGATCCAAAAGACTGGCATGCCAGAAACCGTCCGGATGCTGCAATCCGGCAACACGTGTAGCCAGTTTTACAAATAATTCCTCATAGAATTTGCGGTTCTTATCTTTCTTGGGCAGTTCCTTTAATATTTCAACCAGACCACCAAGCACCCAACCGTTGCCACGTCCCCAAAAGACTTTCTTGCCATTGGCTTCGCACTTATCAAAATAACGCCAGTCACGGTAGAACAAGTTTTCTTCTTTATCGAACAGGTAATCATAAGTCGCTTTATACTCACGATTCATAAATTTGATATACTTTTTCTCTCCGGTCAGCATATACAGTTTGGCATATACAGGGGGAGCCATAAAGAGAGCATCACACCAAGTCCAACGTTCCAAGGTCTTTAAGTCTCCCTCCACCAGCTTGAAACTACCTTCGGATGGATGATTGACAATCCATTCCGTACGGGCGAGCGTAGGGATAATCATGCTTCGTCTTTGTACTTGCGGTATAAATCCAAAAGGACTGTGATACAGCGATGTCATCAGCATGGTAAAACCGTTTGTCCGGCTGCCAGCAATTCCGTCGGCCTATACGGGTAAGCCACTTATAATATGTATCATCATTGTCTTCTTTTTCAGCCAATTCCGCCCAATCCACCATGCCGACATAAAGAGCACCTTGCGGCCAGTTCAAGTCGTCATGTTCAGGAGCGGGGTGTGGATTGGCAATCTGCCAATCCGCCACCTTTCGCATGATAGACTTTATTTCTGCTTTTTGAAAAGGAATCTCTGTTGCCATTATAAAAACGGAACATAACAGAGACACTCCCAATAAAAGTGTTTTTTTCATTATATATTTATTTGTTTATCATTCGGTCATTACAGTTCAACTGTAGCCTTTAAAGGCAATTGACTGGAAACAGGCCCGACTAAGATCTCAAAGTCTCCTTTTTCCACTACAAAGCGGTGTTGATTTATATCGTAAAAAGAGAATGCATCCTCATCCAGTACAACAGAAACCCGCTTCTTCTCCCCTTTCTTCAAGAATACCTTTTCATATCCTTTCAGTTCTTTCAACGGACGGGGAACAGAAGACTGTACATCATGCACATACACCTGTGCCACCTCCGAAGCATCCATCTTACCTGTATTCTCTATATCAAAGCTAACGGTAACCTGATGCTCACCCGTTTTCTCTGCAGCCATATTACTATAAGCGAAAGTAGTATAGGACAAACCGTAGCCAAACGGATAGAAAGGTTCTTTTCCCGAACGGTCGTATCCACGATAACCGACAAAGACACCTTCGGAATAGTCTACACGCTTAATCTCCGCCTTTAAGTTCTCGTAATAACTACCGTGCACCGGATTATCGTCCCATTTCCGCTCGATAGAAATCGGTAGCTTTCCACTTGGAGAAATCTTACCGGTCAGGATTTCAGCAATTGCCTGGCCGCCTTCCTGTCCCGGATACCAGGCCATAAGAATCGCTTTTGCGGCATCATACCAGTTGGTGAAATCCACACCGCCACCGGCGTTCAGTACAACCACAACATTGGGATGCATGGACGCAATCTTCTTGATAAACAGTTCCTGATAGCGAAGCAAGGCAAACGGACGGTCAAAGCCTTCGCCTTCGGTATTACTATTGAAACCTGTGCAGAACACAACATTATCCACCTTTGCCAATCCTTGACGAAGTTTCGCCTCATTAAGGCTATAAGCATTAAAACGAATGATGGCCGAAGAAATATTATCAAAGAATTCAATCCGGAAACGGTATTCCTTACCACCCTCAACCGGCAGTTCAACTTCACGGCTAGAGTAGGAATGATTTCCCCAATCTCCCGTAATATGCTTGTCATTCACAAACAGACGATAACCGTCATCACCACCGATATGAAGTTTCAACTGACCGTCAGTTTGTGGCATGTAGCAGGCTGTCCAACGGACAGAGAATCCATCTGTCGGAGAGCCGTCCAAAGGTGCCCCATATCCCCAGTCATAATCAACAGAGGATTCCGTGCGTATTACTTCAGGCTGTCCCGAAAGGGTCTTGTTTTTAAAGTATTCAGCCTTGAAGCCTTTCATCTGACGATTAGCATCAGTATAAAACTCATGGACAATATCTTCATAAATCACATCATCCGTCAATAGTAACAGATTATTTTTCTTCAATTCTTTCAAGCCTTGAGCTACTGAGACGGTAGAAAAAGGAGTGACAAACCCACTGCCACCACCGGTAGGAATCAAATTTGCATTAGGCCCCATCACGGCTGTCTTCCCTTTCAGCGGGAGCAAGTTTCCTTCATTCTTCAACAGGACTACACCCTCGCGCGCCAGCTCTAAAGCTGTCTGGCGGGAGAAAGGATTATCCTCTGCGATGTTGCTGTCTTTCTGTTCCTTATCCAGCATACCATAAGCAATCAGAGTTTGCAGGATGTGTTGTACTTTCAGGTTGATGGTTTCTTCTGTCACTGTGCCGGCTTTGATAGCAGGCAACAGATTCTCCAAATTCATAAAACGTCCTTTCGGCATTTCGAGGTCAAGTCCGGCGTTAGCAGCGCCTACGGCGGAATATACGGAAGTCCAGTCAGACATCAGAATACCTTTGAAGCCCCAAAGATTGCGCAAGACATCAATATTCAGCCATTTATGTTCGGTGGCATGGACACCGTTCAACAGATTGTAGCTGTTCATTACGGCGCCGACATTGGCTTCCTGTACTGCTTTCCGGAAAGCCGGGAAATAGATTTCCTGCAAAGTACGTTCGTCTATGTCAGAGCTGGCATGGTGGCGGCTCCATTCCTGGTTGTTGGCAGCAAAGTGTTTGATTGTAGCAATGACTCCTTCCGATTGTACTCCCAGGATATATTGTTTCGCCGTTTCACCTGTCAAGTAAGGGTCTTCACCGAAGTATTCAAAGTTACGGCCGCACAACGGAGCACGATAGATATTCACGCCCGGACCCAACAGGATATTAACTCCTCTTGCCTTGGCATCCTGTCCCAAGCCTTGCCCTAACTTATAAAGTAATTCCCGGTTCCAAGTAGAAGCGGAAAGTATTCCGGAAGGATATAAAGTGCTCTTGGGAGCATGATTACGAATTCCCTGCGGCCCGTCAGCCAACTTGATTTCAGGTATTCCCAAACGGGGAATGGCACGCAGAGAAAAACTGGTATATCCGGAGATATACTCTATTTTCTCTTGCAAAGTCATTTTTGATACAATGTCCTTCGCACGTTGTTCGGCTTGGGGAGTGATTGTTTGTGCACAGGTTAATATGCTCCATAGCATACATAAACCTATGCCTCCTATTTTCTTTTTCATGGTGATTCTGTGTTAATATAATATGTGTAAAAAACCAACTTAGCTATCAGCTCTTCACACACTTTTGTTCTTTACATTTTTAGTCTATCAGTCTATTTTAACGGTCTGTCCTTGTACCAGAATATGATATTCGCCGGCTTCAAGGAAGCGTTTACCATCCTCATTGACAAAACCGAAATCACGTTCCAGGTCGATGTCGAAACGGAAAGTATTCGTTTCTCCGGCTTTGATAAGTTGTTTCTCAAAGTGTTTCAACTCTTTCACCGGACGGGTGATAGAGCAATAAGGATCGGAGATAAACCAATGAACAGTCTCTGCTCCGTCGCGGGAACCGGTGTTGGTGACGGTCACTTCTGCCGACAGTTTATCACCGCGCTTCACCTTAGTAGCAGAAGGGGTAACAGTGCCATACTTAAATTCGGTATAACTTAATCCATGCCCGAACGGATATAACGGATCGCTTGTTATATCTTTATAAAATCCCTGATGTCCGCGTCCGCTCTTGCGGCGATTATAATAAATAGGAATTTGTCCTGTGGAATAAGGGAACGTCATGGCTAGTTTACCGGAAGGGTTGATACGTCCGGATAAAATTCCTGCCATCGGCAGCGCACCATTCACACCCGGTTGCCAGATTTCCAGTATAGCATCGGAAACCGGTTCCAGACGATTCAATTCCAGCGGACGTCCATTCACCAATACCAGTACGACAGGCTTTCCGGCTTTCTTTAGTTCTTTCACCAATTCTTCCTGAATCTGTGGCAAAGCAATCGTAGAACGGGAAGCATTCTCACCACTCCAGGTAAGCATCTCGCCCAAACAAACAATGACTACATCAGACCAACGAGCAACGTCCAATGCGCCAGCAAAACCTGAACGGTCATTGCCCTGCGGTTTGCATCCCATTGCATAACGTAATTCGGCATCTCCTCCAAACTCGGCAGTCAACCCATCATAGAGCATTTCCACATCCGTATCTTTTCCATGTCCGCACCAGGAACCCAATAAGTCCCAACCATTTTTTGCCATTGGACCTACTACGGCAATCTTTTTTTTATTTGTAAGTGGTAATATCTGATTGTCATTTTTCAACAGCACCATTGATTCTGCTGCCAGTTGAGCGGCCACAGCCATACTTTGCGGACGGAAAAAACGATCCTTCTCATTAGTAACCGGAGTATAAGGACGTTCGAACAAACCCAGACGAAATTTTACACGCAATACCCGACGAACTGATTCGTCAACTTGTGCCATTGTTACCTTACCTTCCTCTACAAGCTCTTTCAGATGACGATCGTAGGCATGAGACATCATATCCATTTCAAGCCCCGCATTAAAAGCATACCGAGCAGCATCTTTCTTTGTAGCGGCCAATCCCTGATTCTTTAACTGTTCCACAGCCCCCCAGTCAGACACAATGAACCCGTCATGTTTCCAGCGTTTCTTTAATATCTCGGTCATGATATAAGGATTAGCTGACCCGGGTACTCCACTGATGTCATTGAAAGAACTCATCAAAGTGGCCGCACCAGCTTTCACTCCCATCTCATAGGCAGTAGATAAGTATCCCAAAGAGTTTGAGCTGAAATTTCGGTATAAACATAATCTCGCCCAGCCTCCGAAGCACCATAACCTACATAGTGTTTCAGACAAGCAGCCATACGGTTCTCTGCTGACATATCATCTCCCTGATACCCACGCACCGAAGCAGCGGCAAACACTCCATTTGTATAAGGATCTTCACCATATCCTTCGGCTACACGTCCCCATCGAGGATCACGTGCCACGTCGATCATGGGAGAAAAAGTCCAATCAACCCCAGACATGCGGGCTTCTTGTGCAGATACCGCACATGCCTGTTCTACCAATCCCGGATTCCATGAACAGGCCTGCCCCAACGAAATAGGATATATGGTGCGAAAACCATGAATAGCATCGTAGCCAAAAATGATGGGAATGCCCAAACGAGATTCTTCCATCGCTTTTTTCTGCATACTATTACGCAACTCTGGATTTATATCAAAGTAAATCAAAGAACCAATCTCTGACGGTACTTTTTTCACTTCTTCGCCAACATTATTCACATTGTTATTTCGTCCCAATGTATATTGGTTTAGCTGCAAAACCTTTTCCTCCAATGTCATACGCGATATTAAATCATCAATACGTTTTTCAATTGGAGCTTTGGCATCCTTATACAAAGGAATACTCTTTTTATCTTTTGACGAAAGAGAATGTGTGACTCCCAATAGGCACAATCCCAAAATCAAAACTTTTTTTCTCATCAATGTTTTTGTCAGTTAATTATTATTTCTAGTTTTCAGATGTATATCAAGCAATACGTAAGCAAATAATTATTCCAGCCATTCCATACACTTATCATTTACCTAAGTACCAGTCACTTACAATCAGTTCATTGGAGATATATGCCCAACACGTTGGATCTATAGATCCAATACGTAGCATATATATGGCTAGCATCTTGGAGATATATCCCCAACGAACCGGAGAACTATGACCTGCCAATACATTCATTTCCAACAATTAATGTATCTCGTAGCAATTGACTATGACTTACCGAGCGGTAACTTCAAATAACTTCAACCATCCGGCAGATGTTACATTGTTCTTTACAGCAAGGTGAATTCCAATCTCATTCTGCTTTGCCGTGTCAACAATCCCAACAGCCCACATGTATTTACCTGCCTCCACGCCTTCAACCCGGGTTGTAAACGTATATGATTTAGCCGTACCTTTCACCCAATCACAAGCTTCCGGTTCTCCATCAACAAATACATACTTCGGTTTATCATTCTTGGTGTCCAATAAAGCAAAAGCCACTTTATATTTATTCTTCCACTGGGGAATATTCGTCGGACAATATCCCCAACCAAAATTATTCCAACGGTGCGCTATTTCAATCTGTTTACCATTAGAGATAGTTGTAGGCAAAGAAATTCTGTCTGGAAATAAACGGTAGCTTCCTTCTGTACAGAATTGTTTAACTAATTGGAAAGCTTCATTAAACCATGAATAAGTTTCTCCATTACGAAAGTCTGAATTATAGCGTAAATCCATCATATTGACGCAGGCTGTTTTAGCCTCATCAAACTCACCCTGACGTACTTCTGCATAATTGGCATATCCATCTCCCTGAATCGAGTTTCCATGAGAATTTTTCACCCAGCCACCTTCCATTACTACAGGAACGAGATACTTCCACTTGGCTATAAAATTGCGTTCCCAAGTAGAATAATAAGTTTTCATACCAAACGCATCGTGACGTAATGAATATCCTTTAGCTACTGCTTTTCCTATTAATCTTTCAGTATCTTTATCATAGTTATTGCCATCCCATTCTTTACTTGTACCTATCCAACGATGATAATTTACAAACACAGGAACTTTATCAAATACTTGAGAATATAAATCTGTCACCCAATCGAAAACAGCCTCACGAGTCGGCAGCTCCGGTTTTCCCAACTCACGCACCTGATAGTACCATACACTATGATACTCTCCCCATTTTCCAAATCCTGAACCACTTACAAACTGTACTTTGTCGGGATCATTAAAATCCTTAGCCAAAGCCCTGATAAATTTCTCATAATATTTCTGGAAAATAGGATCATCCGGATAGGGAGACCATACTTTTACTGAACCTGTTTGTGTTTCATATCCTTTCGCGCCAGCTCTTTTACAAAATTCGGAGTAAAATTATAGTGCTTATCACGACTATCCACCACAAAAGTAAAGGCCAATTTCATATTTCTTTGCTTAGCTCCCTCTATCAACATCTTCAGTCGCTTAGCCGAAGGGGTATCACAATCGGAGTTCCATGCATATTTTCCTTCTTCAGGATTAAAATCAGCCAAGCACCACGAAGGTATAAGGTATTTGCATAATCAGAGACCTTTACAGTGCCTTCCGATGACGGGAAATATCATAATCTGA
>ENA-OQIG01000606-OQIG01000606.1-human-gut-metagenome-genome-assembly--contig:-NODE-606-length-19599-cov-1.761863_pt1 | contig 19599 bp, 23 predicted proteins | sample MGYA00242576_ERZ504741 | MGnify/ENA primary metagenome ERZ504741 (study PRJEB26092, sample SAMD00036436) | human gut metagenome | host: Homo sapiens | study: EMG produced TPA metagenomics assembly of... | reverse complement strand
TTTTTCTCGCGTGCGTAAGGGTGGGGGGGGGTAACAAGAAAGAGAAAATCAGACTTTTACTGCAAAGAATAAGAAAAAAATTCAGAATAGATGAAGAATACAAGAAACTTATTGGGGAAAAACAAGGGAATTATGGGGATTGACGAAGTAACGTAATAAAGTAAAAGCTGCCATCTCAAAAACGGCAGCAGGTTTTTATCGGTATTACAGAACAAGAGAAAAGAATGCTAATTTTTATCATGTTTCATCGTTTCATCAATCGCGCGATTAATAAAAGCGGTCATGCTTTCCCCGACTTTGGCAGCATGTTCTTGCACAATAGAGCGTTTTTCCGGTGTCATGCGGACTTTCACTTCTACGAAATTTTTCATGTAACGTTCGTTAGCTTCTTTTCTTGCAGGAGTATACCCATTGTATGAACTTTTCTTCATTTCCGACATAGAATTTCTCCTTTCTGAATCTCGATAGAGCGAAAAAAGTGTGAGACTCTCCTTTATTATATTTATATTATATCATAAGTCAATACATAAGACCATGTACAAGATAAACAAAAATAAAAGCACATAAGACCATGTAAAACTGTATGTTATGTCAATGGAAATATCTACGACCATGTATTATAATATAGTTACAAGTTAAGAGAACAGCAACCGAGAAAGCCGAAAGCACTCAAAAACATTAAGCAATATACTTGTGACGATAGCCGCGCGCGAAGAATAGCCGAGAAGATTCTTGATGGGTTGTAGAACTTGACGAAAAGAAAGGAGAATTTTGATATGGGAAATAAAGCGATTGAGAACCGGATCAATAAGTTGAAAGTTTTAGAAGATCAGAAGAAAGCCATTGAGAATGAAATTGATAAGTTGAAAGCAGAGATCAAGGCAGACATGGAACGTAAAGGAGTGGAAGAAATCAGAACGGATAACTTTATTGTGAGATTTACAAGAGTTATCACAAAAAGATTTGATGGAAAGCGGTTTGAGCAAGATCATAAGAAAATGTATGATCAGTACATTAAACAGACAGAAAGCCGGAGGTTTTCTATTGCATAAAAGTTCTTTGATAGAATCGGCATTATTCTACCAAAGGAAGGTGTATAAGATTCCGAAATAGTTTTGAACATATTATAAAACACCTGCTGCCCTTTTACAACAAAATCTTATAATGGCAGCAGGAGAATTACAGAAAGAATAAATAATGTAGGTAAGAAAGGGAGAAGACGTTATGAACAAGGAAACCGCGGAAGAAATATTTAATCGAAATGCAGTTCTCATTTCGGGAAAAAATGTGATACCGGAGAGAATTGCAATAAAACTGACAAGCAAAAAGGCTGTTGAATTTGCAGAAAAAACGGTCGTAAAAGGCTTTAACGGTTATGGGATTGGAGAAATTGGAACAATGATGTATTTGACAAAAAGTTGCTTTTTTACAGCGGTAACATATCAGAATGTAGTAGAAGAGTTGAAAAAGCAGGAGTAAACAATATGTAAAACCGCTGCTGCATGGAAAGGAGAAAAAATGGCAGTAGATAAGAGAGGAAGAAAGTTACCGAAAGGGATAAGACAGCGATACAATGAATTTGAAGGCAGGTTTATGTATAAAGGGAAAAACTATATTGTACATGGCAAAACAGTTACAGAAACACAAAAAGCCATGGTAGAAATGAAATATAAACTTGAACACGGTATATTTATTGAAAAAAGAAAGATTACCCTATCGGAATGGTTCAAAACATGGATGGAAGAATATAAAAAAATAGGGTAAAAATAGGAACATATAATAACTATCAAAAATATTATGAAAGTATCATTCGTAATAAAATGGGAAATAGTCAATTATTTGAGATCAGAGGGGAACACATTCAGAAGTTATATAATGAACTAACAGAGGAAGGATATGCGCTATCAAGTATTAAAATCGTATCGGCAGTATTGAACGGATGTTTTCAACAAGCTTTAAGAAATGGATTGATAGACAGAAATCCGGTGAAACTAGCAGAACTTCCACGGCAGACGGAAAGAAAAACAAGGAAAGCAATGACAAGAGAACAGCAGGAACTATTTATGAAACATGCAAACGAAAGTTATTTGTACAATTTTTTTGCTGTGATGTTGAGAACTGGAATGAGAAACGGAGAAATGAGAGGGCTGAAATATACTGATATTGATAAGAAAAATAAAGTTATACATGTATGTAGAACACTAAAATACATAGAAGGACAAGGCTATATAGAAGATACACCAAAAACAAGGACGTCCAAAAGGGATATACCGTTGACCGCGACCACGATACAACTGCTAGATAATCAAAAAAATTACTGGGGATTTAAAGTTGAAAAAATGGATAGATACCTATTTTGTAATGAAAATGGGGATCCGTTGAGTCGAGAGCGAGTACAAGCAGAGATAGAAAGAATCATAGGAAGGATCCGGGCAGAAGGTTATCAATTTGAAAGAATTACCCCGCATATCTTTCGCCATACTTTTGCAACAAGAGCAATAGAAGAAGGAATGCAACCGCAAGTATTAAAAACGATATTGGGACACAGTTCCCTAGCCATGACGATGGATTTATATAGTCATGTATTGCCGGATACAAAGGCAGAAGAAATGGAGAAAATAGCAAACGCATTTTAAAGGAGTAGGAAAACCTACTCCTTTTTAGTCCAAAAAAAAGTCCAAAATTGCAAAAAGAGCAATAAAGAAAGATAAAAAGAAAATCCTTAAAAATCAATGTTTTTAAGGATAATATATAGAGATAAACAGTAATAAATATATAGATTTCAATGTTTTGTTTTACGTGTGGAAGGTCTCGAACACACTTTGCTGAAACCCGTCCAGACCTTATTTTATAAGGGATTCAGCGGTTGATAGTATAGCATAGAGTAGAACTAAAAATCAAGCTGTCTCCATCATTTGCTCGAAATGAAAATAAAAGTGGTGTTAGAATCTAATCCATATCTTAAAAGTATTGGCTTAGTAGTTTTTCGTTGATACGGTGTTTTGATGATTCAGGGGGCAGAGAAAACACAGAAGGTAATTGAGAGCGGGTTAAGAATATGTTATAATTCTGGCAGGGAAACCAAAGCCGGGCGGCTTACCCTCTTTTACGGAGGGGCAACCCTCCAGACGAAAGAAAGGAGGGCGATGCTAATGTATGTTACATATTCTGATTTGATTCAGTTATTAATATTCATTGTTGCCCTTGTAGGTCTTTGTTACGAGATTTTCAAGGATAAACGAAAATAGCCGCCATTACTCGCAATAATGACGGCTTAAGTAAATTAAGCATTTAATTATTGGGTAAGCCGTTTATGGTTTCCCCTTTTGTATCTTTAATATAGCACATCGCAATAGATTCTGCAAGTTTGTCCCTTCTATCAAAAGCAGATTTTCTGTCTTTTTTATCATTTCTTCTTCGGAATAGAACAGTTCATCGTTCATTGTCTCAAAAAATTCTGGAATATGAAGAGGAGTCAAGGTTCTTCGGTGTTTAAGAAGACATTTTCCTTGGATTCAAAGTGATAAAAATAGTCTCACCGTTCTTTGAAATCAATACTTTAAAAAATCACCAAAAATCACTGAGAAATCTATACTTTTGATTGCTAGAACATAGAAAATGCGTTATACTGTAACAATGAATATCAAATCAGCCATATCTGTCCGGTGTACTGTATCTTTTATTTTCAAGCAGAATGATAAAGATGGAACACAGTGAAATCTGAAATCAGTGGAAGAAGATAAATCGTGCAGGCATCGGTTGTAGATAAATATAAGAAAAGGAGTAGTGAGAGATGGAATTAGTAACTGTGAAAGAACTTACAAGAACAGAGAGGCATACTTAGATAATCAGGTTACTGTCGGTGGATGGGTGCGCAGTATTCGTGATTCTAAGACATTTGGGTTTATCGTTGTCAATGACGGTTCATTTTTTGAGACACTTCAGTCGTATACCACGACAGTATGGACAATTTTGCGGAGATTTCCAAGCTAAATGTAGGTGCTGCTATTATTGTAAAGGGAACATTAGTAGCTACGCCTCAGGCAAAGCAGCCATTTGAGATCCAGGCAGAAGAAGTGATCATAGAGGGGGCATCTGCACCGGATTATCCGCTGCAGAAAAAGCGTCACAGCTTTGAATATTTGAGAACAATTTCACATCTTCGTCCGAGAACAAATACATTCCAGGCAGTATTTCGTGTAAGATCTTTGATCGCATATGCAATCCACCAGTCTTCCAAGAGAGAGGGTTTGTGTATGTGCATACACCGCTGATCACAGGAAGTGACTGCGAGGGTGCAGGAGAGATGTTCCGTGTCACAACACTGGATATGGAGAATGTCCCGAAGAATGCAGATGGAAGTGTGGACTATACGAAGGATTTCTTTAATAAGGAGACAAGTCTTACTGTAAGTGGACAGCTCAATGCAGAGACATATGCGCAGGCATTCCGTAATGTATATACATTTGGACCGACATTCCGTGCAGAGAACTCTAATACAACTCGTCATGCAGCGGAATTCTGGATGGTAGAACCGGAGATCGCATTTGCAGATCTGGATGATGATATGATCCTTGCTGAGGCAATGTTAAAGCATATCATCAACTATGTACTGGAGAACGCACCGGAAGAGATGAATTTCTTCAACTCTTTCGTAGATAAGGGACTTCTTGATCGTCTCCACAATGTTGTGTCCTCTGAATTTGCACGTGTAACTTACACAGAGGCAATTGAGATCTTAGAGAAGAACAATGATAAATTTGACTTCAAAGTGTCATGGGGAGTTGACTTGCAGACAGAACATGAGCGCTATCTTACAGAGGAAGTGTTCAAACGTCCGGTATTTGTGACAGATTATCCGAAGGATATTAAGGCATTTTACATGAAGATGAATGATGACAATAAGACAGTAGCAGCGGTAGACTGTCTTGTTCCTGGAATCGGAGAGCTCATTGGAGGAAGCCAGAGAGAGGATGATTATGACAAACTGCTGAAGCGTATGCAGGAGATGAACCTGGATCCGGAAGAGTATCAGTTCTATCTGGATCTGAGAAAATATGGCTCTACAAGACATGCAGGATTCGGACTTGGATTTGAAAGATGTGTGATGTATCTGACTGGTATGTCAAATATCAGAGATGTCATTCCGTTCCCAAGAACTGTGAATAACTGTGAACTGTAAAGAATGAAAGAAACCAAGGCGGGGCGGGTATTTGTATACTTTGCCTCGCCATTTTAAAATTGTAAGGGGAATTGAGGAGGAATATGAATAATTTTAGTTGTAGATGATGAGAAGGAGATCGCGGATGTGATTGCGCTCTATTTACAGAGTGATCAGTATACCGTGTATCCATTTTATACCGGCGAAGAAGCGTTGGAATGTATGAAGACGACAAAGATTGATCTTGCAATCCTCGATGTCATGCTTCCGGGGATTGATGGATTTGAAATTTTAAAGAAGATTCGAGAGAGGTATACATTTCCGGTTATTATGCTTACCGCAAAACGGAGTATATTGATAAGATCACTGGGCTGACGCTTGGTGCAGATGATTATATTTTGAAGCCGTTTAATCCTCTGGAACTAATCGCAAGAGTGAAAGCGCAGCTTCGGAGATATACACAGTATAATGAAGGAACAAGGATTGACAGTGGAGATATCATTGATTTTGCAGGACTTCAGCTAAACAGAGAATCTCATGAGTGTGTCTATAATGAGAAACAGCTGACACTGACACCGATTGAATTTGATCTTTTGTGGATGCTGTGTGAGAACCGTGGAAAGGTTATCAGCTCGGAAGAATTGTTTGAAAATGTATGGAAAGAAAAGTATTACAAAAACAGTAACAATACAGTCATGGTACATATTCGGCATCTGCGTGAGAAGATGAGCGGGCCGACCGGAAAGAGCGATTTTATTAAGACGGTTTGGGGAGTAGGATATAAAGTTGAAGAGTAAAAATTATACAAGGTTAAAGATTAACATTCTGCTTCAGACAATGCTTGTGGTACTGTTTACGGCGCTTGTCGGCTATCTTTTCAAAAATCTTGTCATAGATGGGATTTATAATCATAAGTTTGCAGATGGATTTGTACATTTTTTTATGTGGTTTCATATGCCGGAGCAACAGGCGATCGATCTCTACTGGAAAGTGATTGGAAACAATAAAATTTATTTTTATGGGGTTGAGCGGGTATTTCCTTTTTATTTGTTTTCCTTTTTTTTCTTATTTTGTGCTGAGCAGAATCACACAGTACTTGAAGGAAATTAATCAGGGAATTGAAAATATTTTATCGGATTTTAATGAACCTGTGCGGTTTAAACCTGCGCTGCAGCCACTTGAGGATAGCTTAAATGAGATTAAGATGACGATCCGGAGGCAGGAACAGGAGGCGATTGAGAGTGAGAAAAAGAAAAATGATCTGGTTGTTTTTCTGGCACACGATTTGAAGACGCCCTTGACTTCCATTGTGGCATATTTAAGTATTCTTGAAACAAAGCCGGACATGCCGGAGGAGGAGCGGAAAAAATATACGCATATTTCTCTGGAGAAGGCAATCCGTCTGGGAGAGCTGATCAATGAATTTTTTGAGATTACAAAGTTTAATTTACAGGATATTGTTCTGGAGCCGGGAAATTTAGATTTGTCTATGATGTTGGAACAGATTGCAGATGAACTGTATGCGGTTTTGAAGGAGAAAAACTTAAGATGTGACGTGCAGATTGATGATACACTGATGATTTACGGAGATGCGGATAAGCTTGCCAGAGTATTTGATAATCTTTTGCGAAATGCGATTGCGTACTGTGACAAAGGAACTGCGATACGGATTCAGGCAAAGGAGCGGCACCAGGAGATCGAGATTGTTGTGGCAAATGAAGGAGAGAAGATTCCGGAAGAGGAATTGAGCGCAATTTTTGAGAAGTTTTACCGAGTGGATGGTTCGCGCTCCAGCAAGACAGGAGGAGCAGGACTTGGACTTGCCATTGCAAAAGAAATTGTGGAACTGCACCATGGAACGATCCGTGCGGAGAGTGACGAGTGGGAAACACGGTTTATCGTGACGCTACCGGCGATGAATGAAGGAGAATAATTTTATGAATTTTATACAGATAGCAGATGTCCATCTAGGGGCAGCGCCGGAGGCGGGAAGGGCGTAATGACGGACAGCGGGAAAAGGAGATCTGGGATAGTTTTTACAAAGTCATTGACATCTGTGAGGAGAAACAGATTGACCTGTTGCTGATCGCAGGAGATTTATTTCACAGGCAGCCTCTGTCGAGAGAACTCAAAGAGATAAATTATCATTTTGGAAAATTATCTCGGACAAAGGTCGTTTTGATTGCAGGAAATCATGATATATTCGAAAGGATTCGCGTTATCTGCAGATAGCATGGAGTGAAAATGTCTATCCACTGTTTGAAACTACATTACACAGAGCAGTGATCGAGGAGCTGGATCTTGCAGTGTATGGATTCAGCTATGACAGACGGGAAATCAGAGAGGAACAGGTACGACGAGGAGTATGCCCCGCGGGACATGAAATATGAAATCCTTCTGGCTCACGGGGGGATGAGACACATATTCCGATCAAAAAAGCAAAGTTAAAAGCACTGGGCTATGATTATGTTGCACTGGGACATATTCATAAACCACAGATGGTATTGAAAAACTATGCGGCATTTTCAGGTTCTCTTGAGCCGCTCGATCAAAATGAAACAGGAAGACATGGATTTCTTCTTGGAGAGATTACCGAGAAAGGAGCGCAGATCCGTTTTGTTCCATTTGCAAAAAGGCAGTACATACACTTGCATCTCACAGTGGATATAGAAATGACACATGGGGCGCTGCGGGGAAAGATCAAAGAGGAGATCGAAAAATGGCACTGCGGAGCTGTACAAAATTATTTTGGAAGGACAGAGAGATCCGGAGATTGTCTATGATATAGAAGATCTCGACTATTATGGAAATATCGTGGAGATTCTTGATCATACCGTTCCTGCATATCACTATGAACAGCTGTACGAGAGAAATAAAGAAAATCTGCTTGGAAGGTTGATCGGACATTTTATGGAATGCGAGCCGGAAAGTATCGAGTATCAGGCAATGTGCGAGGGAGTCAGTGCAATTCTTGCAGCTATGGAGGAGAGAAGTTAGGTGATTATCAGAGAATTATATCTGAAAAACTTTGGAAAATTTCAGAGACAAAGATAGAACTGGAAGAAGGCTTCCACATTTTTTACGGAGAAAATGAGTTCGGAAAAAGTACACTGCATGCTTTTATCAGAAGTATGCTATTTGGACTGACAAAAGGGCGCGGAAGGGCAGCAAAAAATGATCTGTTTACAAAATATGAGCCGTGGGATCAGCCGTCTTACTATGCGGGAGAGATGACATTTGAGTCTGGCGACAGAACTTTTATCATCAGCCGTCGGTTTGACCGCTATGGAAAGAGCGCAAGTCTTGTCTGTCAGACAGACGGAGAGATCTTATCGGTGGAACAGGGAGATATGGATATGCTTCTGGATGGCATGTCAGAAGCTGCATTTGAAAATACCATCTCAATCGGTCAGACAAAAGCAGAGACAAGTGCCAATCTTGGTGCAGAATTGCGAAACTATGCTGCAAATTATTACTGTTCCGGGAACAGTGAGATGGATGTGGAGCGCGCGCTTGCTATTTTAAAAGAGCGACGAAAGACAGTGGAAAACCGTCAGAAAGAAATTCGCAAAAAGAAGCAGGAAAAGCGAGAGAAAGTTGAACAGCAGGCGGCATACATCAGCGAAGAAATCGAGCGAAAACAAGCGGAAGAAGAACAAATCAGCAAAAACATCGAACAGGGAAAGCAGGAAGAAAAAAGAATTGTCAGAACTCCAGAAGAAGAGCAAAGCACGGAAAAACAGAATGTATGGGATGTGGTCAAAATAAAGTTATTGCCGGTTGTATTTCTGGCAGGCGTTGCGGGTATTTCCTTGCTATTTCAGGGGATTTTGAAATGGAGTGTGCTGTCAGGAGCGATAATTCTGGAAATAGTATTCCTGTGGAAATTGATGGAAGCATTCCGACAGGCGGAGGAAAAGTACAGCAAGAGACAGAGGAGTCCCGGGAAGCAGAAAAACGAGAAGTTTCACTCGAACATGAGCAAGAGAGGCATCGAGAGGCTTTGCGAAGGATGGTTGTCAGACGGGAGCTGCTCCGGGAAGAGATTGCAGAGAAACAGATGCAGTACGAGAATCTCTGTGAGCAAGGAGAAGAACTCATGGAAGTCAGTGAAGAATTATGTTGTTCTGGAAGAGAAAGGAAGAGCGATCCAGCTTGCGGAGGACACGATCCGGCATCTGTCCACAGATGTGAGAAAGGAATTTGAAACAAGGCTGAATGAGGTGTCTTCAGAGATATTGTGTGCAATTACAGATGGAAAATATGATCGCATTTTTATAGATGAAAATACGAACATATATCTATTACAAGGGGCACAGAAAATTTCAGTGGGACAAGTCAGCAGGGGAACGATGGAACAGATTTATTTTGCGCTCCGTATGGCAGCGGCAGAGTTGATGTACGAGGAAGAGTTTCCGGTAATTCTCGATGAGACATTCGCATACTATGATGAGAGAAGACTTGAGAATACACTTCGCTGGCTTGCAGAAAACAAGAGACAGATTATTTTATTTACCTGTCAGAGAAGAGAGTTAGAGATGTTAAGGAAACTCGGTATCCCATATCATGTGAATGGGTAAAATATGGTTTCTTTTTGCAAATATCAAAATAAAAGAACCCGGAGAGAAGTTGTATCTTGTAGATATAAGTCTTCTCTCCGGGTTCTTCTTTTCTGAATTATTAAAATGTATGAAATATGAAGAAATATCTTTAAAATTTCTTTACAATGATAAATGATTCAGGATAATTAAAATTAAAAGTAAAAAACTAAATAGGTTCTCCATTTTTGTATTTCTGAACAACATGCTGGATACGTTCGTTCGGACTGAGGATACTGCTGATAGAACCATCGTGATTCAAAGTATCAATCAGAAGAGCGATGTATTTGCTGAGATCGCAGTTGATGTAGTAAGGTCTGCTCAGCAATTCAGGTGTCTGGTAAATTAAGTTTGTTGTTAGGATTCCGTGGATAATACCTTCTTCGTAAGCCTTGTCAAATTTATCAAGACCGTTTGTAAACAGACCGAAAGTAGCGGCAGCGAAGATTCTCTTTGCTTTTCTTCTCTTTAACTCTGTTGCAACGTCAATGATACTGTCACCGGAAGAAATCATATCGTCGATGATGATCACGTCTTTTCCTTCTACAGAAGAACCAAGGAATTCATGTGCAACGATCGGATTGCGTCCGTCTACAATCTGTGTATAGTCACGGCGTTTGTAGAACATACCCATATCAAGCCCAAGTACATTAGCAAGATATACGGCACGGCTTGTACCACCTTCGTCCGGGCTGATTGCCATCATGTGATCGCTGTCAATGATGAGATCAGGTACAGTGCGAAGAAGTCCTTTGATAACTGGTAAGTTGGACGTACTGTCTCGAATCCGCTGAGCGGGATAGCGTTCTGTACACGAGGATCATGAGCATCAAATGTGATAATATTGTCAACACCCATGCTTACAAGTTCCTGAAGAGCAAGTGCGCAGTCTAAAGACTCACGGGAACTTCTCTTGTGCTGACGGCTTTCGTATAAGAATGGCATAATGACATTTAATCTACGAGCCTTTCCTCCGACAGCAGCGATAACACGCTTCAGGTTTTGGAATGATCGTCTGGTGACATGTGATTTACATGGCACTTAAGGAATAAGTCAGGCTGTAGTTGCAGACATCTACCATCAGATATAAGTCCTTACCACGTACAGATTCATTGATCACTCCTTTTGCTTCCCCAGAACCAAAACGAGGTACTTTGGCGTCGATTAAGTAGTTATCTTTCTCATATCCTGTGAACACGACGTCATTTTTGTGTTCGTGGGAGCTTTCCTTACGCCATTTTACAAGGTAGTCATTTACCTTGTTTCCAAGCTCCTGACATCCGTCTACTGCGATGATTCCAAGTGATCCCACAGGGATGTTTTCTAAATTTCGTTCTTCTCGATGTAACATGTTTGTTCCTCCATATTCATAAGTTTCTTTTTGATTCGTATGTCATCTCCAGTTAGTCTTAACATAGTATAGTTGCTCGTGATTCTTGAAAAAATTCTCTCAGAATAAATCTCAACAATTGATTCCAAAGACAAGTTTGTCGATATGATCGTAGAGCGCTTCTTTAAAAGACGTTCATTTAGACACAAAAACAACTGGGAAGCGATGAAAGAATTCGTCAGTTCTGTTCCCAGATCGTCAATAATGAGCAGGTCACAGTCAAAAATGTAGCCGTACATTGTGTCGGCAAGTGTATCTTTATCAAACCGGCTCTTAGCAAATATATCAAATAATTCAAATGCTGTAAAGTAGATAACGGAATAAGCGCTGTCTATTAGTTCCTTTGCAATGCAGTTTGAGAGAAAAGTCTTTCCGACTCCGGTATCTCCATATAAAAACAGATTGCGGAATTCCTGTCCGAATGTTCGGACAAATTCTTTGCTGACTACCAATGCATCTCTCATGATGGAAAGTGAAGAGCGTCCAGTCTTTGGATCTATGTGATTTTCAGAATAATATGCAAGAGAAAATGTATTAAAATTCTCTTTTGCAAGGATTTCTTTTAGATTAGACTGTGTATATAAAAGATCGATGGTCGCTTTTTTAAAGCAGTGACACTTCTGACTGCCAATATATCCGGTATCTTTGCAGTCTGCACATTCATAAGAAGGTTCCAGATAATCCTCCGGGAATCCATACGAGGACAGAAGGGCAGACTTCTTTTGACGGAGCATGGAAATCTCTTCTTTCAGAGAGGAGAGAGCAGTCTCATCTCCCTCCAGAAGATTTCGTGCTTTCTGGACAGAGAGATGGGAGATCGCATTCTCGAGATCGCGGATCTCAGGGATGCAGTCATACACTCTCTGATAGTGTGCGTTTAATACGTCCTGACTATGCAGTTGCTTCTGCTCATACTCCCGCATGATCGTGTCATATTGGGAATTTTTTAATGCCATAACTTCTGCTCCTTTGTTATCTGGTCTTTAACAGACGTTCTTCCAGAGAATCAATATCATAGGAACGACCGTTAAAGTTGTTAAATTTTGTCTTAATATTCGCTGCAGGCTTTGAAGTTACCGTTCTGCGCTTATTCTCTCTTTCCTGACGGAAAGCAGTATCCACTCGTTCGATATCTGACAGGACACGGACATGCTGTGTCAGCCATTTGGACAAAATCTTATCGGTATAATCAAAACTTGGCTGATGGATACTGCTCATTGTCCGGTCACAGGCTTCCTTGATAATATCTAAAGTGAAGCCGTATTGTTCAGTCCATTTTTTTTATATAGCAATCTCAGAAGCGGCAGGTCCGCGTCCGCGAATGCCAAAAGCATTGAGTACAGTATAACAATTCTTATTGTAAATGCTGGAAGTTGCCGGGCTTCCTCGACTGTAGTCACATGAGCATCTGCCATGCGAGAGCTACTTTTTTTATGTAATGCATACTCGTATGTTGATTCTCGACACAATATTCAATCAAATATTCGATCAGATCCGCAGAAAAATGAAGCTGATCAAAGAAATAAGAAATCGTATCGATATCTGTTCTAGTCAAAGGTCTTCCGATATATTGTTCTGCGACAAACAAAAGCTGCTGGAATTCCTTACGGTCACGGAAAGCCTTGATAGAAGTCGGGGCTGTTCCGCGTGAATCAGAGATCGTATCCGCACCCATAGTCACATCCGGTATCTGAACGGTCGAAGGAGCTTGCGTTTCTGATGCAGATGTGTCTTCATAAGCTGGAATTGCACAAGAGTTCCCGGATCCCTCACATGGCGGAACAGGGCAAAACGCAATACCACAGAGAGAATGATCGCTTTCCTCATATTGGAGGGAAAGCAGTCCCTCTTTCTCCCAGTAATTCAGTGCACGCAAAATATCCTTCTCTGTGTTGTCCAGACAATCTGCAATCGTAGAAATGGTGAGGGCAACAGGAGAAGAGTTCAGATGTCTGAGCAGGAATAGATAAACTTTCACAAACTCTCCATTTGCTTTTACCATATGGCAGTCGATAAAATGATTGTCGACTAATGTTGTATGATTCTGACCATGGCTGCTCAATACTAAACTCTTCATCCTTACACCGTACCTTTCTAAATAAATCCTCTTCAATGTACTGGTATTATAGCACCAGAAAGAAGTTCTAAAAAGGACTTTTTATTGGATAAATCATCATTCTTTGTGGATAAGAAACAATGTGGATAATGTGGATAATGTGGATAACTATATGGATAACAATGATTCTCCTATGTTTACAACGTCTCCAGCTCCCATAGTTATCAACATATCACCGTGGATACATTTTTCTTTTACAAAATTTTTAATTTCATCAAAGGATGAAAATAGTAGGAATCTCCGCCTAGTTCACGAATTGCATCTGAAAGAGCCTCTGAGGACATGCCAAGCGTATCTGTTTCTCTGGCAGCATAGATGTCTGCGAGGATCACATGATCTGCAAGTGTCAGCGCCTGCGCAAATTCGTGAAAGAAAGCTTTTGTCCTTGTGTATGTGTGAGGTTGAAAAATGCACCAGATTTCTCTGTGCGGGTAGTGCTGTGCGGCAGAAAGAGTTGCCTCGATCTCTGTCGGATGGTGTGCGTAATCATCGATGATCGTGACACCGTCGAGTGTTCCTTTGTATTCAAAGCGGCGGTCAGTACCGGTAAAGGACAAGAGTCCCTTTTTGATCTTCTCAAGGTCGATGCCGAGCAGTGTTCCGGTAATGATTGCGGAAAGTGCATTGGATACATTGTGTTCTCCGTTGACAGAGAGGAAAATACGATCTTTCTTTGTTCCGTGATCGATCAGGTCGAACGAAACATTCCCCATGTTATCGTATTGAATATTTTGTGCAGTGTAATCTGCATCGTGATGAATGCCATATGTGATGACATTGCAGTTCAGGCCGGCAATAATCTGCTCGTACTGTGAAATCTCACTGTTAATGATCAGTGTGCCATCTTTCGGAAGCAGTGCGGCGAACCGATGGAAAGAATGGCGGATATCATCAAGATCTTTGAAGAAATCCATATGATCTTCTTCTACATTTAAGATGATTCCAATCTTTGGAAGAAAATCTAAGAAGCTGTTCGTATATTCACAGGCTTCTGTAATGAAAACATCTGAGTGACCGACGCGGATATTTCCGCCGATGATCTTTAAAATACCTCCGACAGAGATGGTCGGATCCGTATCTCCTGCAAGAAGGATATGGGAAATCATGGAAGTCGTTGTTGTCTTGCCGTGAGTTCCGGATACTGCGATCGGTGTCTTATAGTTCGTCATCAGCTGTCCGAGCAGTTCTGCACGGGTAAGCATCGGAAGCTGATGTTCTTTTGCTGCAATAAATTCAGGATTATCTGCGTGCACGGCAGCGGTGTAGACGACAACATCAATATCATCAGTTATATTTTCAGCTTTCTGTCCGTAATGGATGACAGCTCCCAGATCTGTTAAATGTCTTGTAAGGGGCGATTCTTTGGAATCCGATCCCGTTACTGTGAAATGTTCTTTTAAGAGAATTTCGGCAAGGCCACTCATGCTGATACCGCCGATACCGATAAAATGGACATGGACCGGACATTGAAAATCTATTTTATACATAAATACACTCCCTGTTCATAGAAAAATTTAAATTAATAGTAATATTTTACGCACTTTCATTATATTATAACGGTATATGGAAAAAAAGCCAAACTATAATTTTTTGTAAAATATACATAAAAAGTTTTAAAAAAAACAATTATTTATGTAAAAAACATTCATTTTATTACCTTTTTATGCTATAATACAACTATTAAATTACTTAGAAGGAGTGACGACATGATAAAAAAAGAAATGATTGCAATGTTGTTGGCAGGTGGACAAGGCAGCAGATTAGGTGTTCTTACATCAAAAGTAGCAAAACCGGCAGTTGCATTCGGGGGGAAATACAGAATCATAGACTTTCCATTAAGTAACTGTATTAATTCAGGAATCGATACTGTCGGTGTATTGACGCAGTATCAGCCATTACGCCTGAATACACATATTGGAATCGGGATTCCATGGGATTTGGACCGTAATGTTGGAGGAGTTACAGTGCTTCCGCCGTATGAGAAAAGCACAAGCAGTGAGTGGTATACCGGTACGGCGAACGCTATTTATCAGAATATGAACTATATGGAGATGTATAATCCGGATTATGTACTGATTCTTTCCGGGGATCATATTTATAAGATGGATTATGAAGTGATGCTGGATTTCCATAAAGAGAATCATGCAGACGTCACGATTGCTACGATGCCGGTACCTCTGGAGGAGGCAAGTAGGTTTGGTATTGTCATTACAGATGAAGAGAACCGGATCCAGGAGTTTGAAGAGAAGCCGGCACAGCCGAGAAGTAATCTGGCTTCTATGGTATCTACATATTTAGCTGGCCGGTATTAAAGGAAGCACTCAAGGCTTTATCGGAACAGCCGGCATGTGATTTTGGAAAGCATATTATTCCTTATTGTCATGAAAAGAAACAAAGATTATTTGCATATGAGTACAATGGCTACTGGAAGATGTCGGAACACTGGATCTTACTGGGAAGCAAATATGGAATTAATAGATATTATTCCGGAATTTAATTTATATGAGGAATATTGGAAAATTTATACAAACAGTGGTATTTTACCGCCGCATTATATTTCAGATCAGTCTGCTGTGGAGAAGAGCATTATTGGAAATGGTTGTGATATCTATGGAGAAGTCCACAGTTCTGTCATTAGTTCTGGTGTAACGATTGGAAAAGGAAGCGTTGTGAGAGACTCCATTATCATGAAGGATGCTGTGATCGGAGATCACTGTGTGATTGACAAAGCGATCATTGCGGAGAATGTACAGATTGGAGATAACGTCACACTTGGAACGGGAAGCGATACACCGAATAAGATGAGACCGGATATCTATGGATTTGGACTTGTGACCATTGGGGAAGATTCTGTGATCCCATCCGATGTACAGATCGGCAAGAATACCGCCATTAGTGGTGTTACATCAAAAGAGGATTACATAAACGGAGAGCTTGCAAGTGGTGAAACATTAATTAAGGTAGGTGAATAGGGATGAAAGCAGTAGGAATTATTTTAGCGGGTGGAAATAGCAGCAGGATGCGGGAACTGACACATAGACGTGCAGTGGCAGCGATGCCGGTAGCAGGAAGTTACAGGAGCATTGACTTTGCACTTAGCAATATGTCAAACTCACATATTCAGAAAGTCGCGGTGCTGACACAGTACAATGCCAGATCATTGAATGAACATCTGAATTCTTCCAAATGGTGGGACTTTGGAAGAAAACAAGGTGGTCTGTATGTATTTACACCGACGATTACAATGGAGAATGGATACTGGTACAGAGGAACTGCGGATGCGATTTATCAGAATCTTGACTTTCTTAAGAAATGCCATGAGCCATATGTGATCATTACATCTGGAGATGCAGTGTACAAGCTGGATTATAATAAAGTGCTCGAATATCATATTGCCAAAAAAGCAGATATTACCGTTGTCTGCAAAGAGATGGATGAGGATGCAGATGTCAGCCGTTACGGAACGGTTAAGATGAATGATTCCTGCAGGATTGAGGAGTTTGAGGAGAAGCCGGTACTGAGCAGATCTAATATCATCTCAACAGGAATTTATGTCATCAGAAGAAGACAGCTGATCGATCTGATTGAGCGATGTGCAGAAGAGGGAAGATTTGACTTTGTGCAGGACATTCTGATCCGGTATAAGAATGTAAAGAAAATTTATGGATATAAGATTAGCAATTACTGGAGTAATATTGCTACAGTTAATGATTATTACAGAACAAATATGGATTTCCTGAAGCAAGAAGTGAGAAAATATTTCTTTAAGGAATATCCGAATGTTTATTCAAAAGTGAGCGATCTTCCACCGGCAAAATATAATCCGGGTGCATGCGTAAAGAACAGTTTGATTGCAAGTGGATGTATCGTCAATGGTACTGTGGAAAATTCAGTATTATTTAAGAAAGTATTTGTAGGGAATAATTGTGTAATTAAGAATTCCATCATCTTGAATGATGTTTATTTAGGAGATAATACCTATATTGAAAATTGTATCGTAGAGAGTAGAGATACAATTCGTGCGTAACACTCGACCATGTAGGAAGAAGAATGGAATAAAAGTTAGTTGTAGAAAGAAAATGAGAGATACGCGATGTAGAAAGCGGTGAAAGGGGACAAAAAGTATGCAGATTACAGATGTACGAGTGCGTAAAGTAGCAAAAGAAGGAAAATTAAAGGCAGTAGTATCAATTACAATGGACGACGAATTCGTAGTACATGATATTAAGGTAATCGAAGGAGAGAAGGGACTCTTCATTGCAATGCCAAGTAAGAAAGCAATTGATGGAGAATACCGTGATATCGCACATCCGATCAACTCAAATACGAGAGAGAGGATTCAGAGAACGATTTTGGAGCGCTATGAACAGGCACTTCTTGAGGAGATGTAGAGGAAGCGTAGAGAACGCGATGAATTAAAAGCATTGAGATCGCCGCAGAGATGGATTGAGATGACATTTTTGCGGCGGTTTTTTTGACTCTTTGTCAAGGAATGGGGTAAAATAACTTTGGCTCTTTGACAAGAGCAGGGATAAAAAATAGCAAAGCTGTGAGGCTATAGATCAAGAAAGGCAGAAAAACGATGGAAATTCAGAGTTATATTTTATATGAAGACAGAGATCTTATTGTGTGCAGAAAGCCGGCAGGTGTTCCGGTACAGACGAAGCAGATTCAGACAAAAGATATGGTCAGTCTGCTGAAAAACTATAGATACCAACAGGAAGGGGGAAAAGGAGAACCATATCTTGGAGTGATTCATCGTCTGGATCAGCCGGTGGAGGGGATTATCGTATTTGCGAAGACGCCGCAGGTGCAAAAGAGCTAAACCGTCAGCTTCAGGCAGGTGGTTTTGGAAAATATTATCAGGCAGTACTGTGCAAGGTTCCAGAGAAGGCGCAAGGACAGCTGACAGATTACCTTGTCAAGGATGGCAGGACAAATCTGTCAAAAATTTGCAGAAAGTCGGATGCCGGGGCGAAAGAAGCAAGGCTTTCCTATAAAATACAAGGGGAGGCAGAGGGAAAGGCACTGGCAAACATTCATCTGGACACAGGAAGACATCATCAGATCCGTGTGCAGATGTCGGGATGGGATGTCCGATTCTCGGAGATGTAAAATACGGAGGAGAGGAAAAAGCAAGAGGGCAGATTGCTCTGTGTGCAAGCAGTCTTACTTTTGTGCATCCAAAGACAAAAAAGCAGATGCAGTTTGAGATACAGCCGCAAGCAGCGGGGTTTGATTTGTTTTTTGCTTCAAAAATTTAAAAAAGTTGTATAAAGGACGATGGGACGGCAATACTAACATCACTACCGTGTGTCGCTGACTGTTCAGGACATGCGTGGAAAAGACGGGGCTGGTGATGGGAATGCAGAGAGAACAGTGGAAGACAGTGATAGTTGTTGTGGGAGTCACAGGGGCATGTATATTGGAATCAAGTATATACTGCCACTTGTGCTCCCCTTTTTCTGTGCATTTCTGGTAGCATATCTGTTAAGACCGCTTGTCAGGAACATCCATGCACATACAAAGCTGAATCAGGGAGCTGTTGCCGGGGGTCTGCTTTTGATCATCTTAGGTGTGGTAGGCACAGCATTGTGGTTTCTTGGGAGCACACTCGTACAGCAGTTCTGTTACTTTATTGAACACTATGGATTTTATGCCGGAAAGATGGAGCTGTTTTAGATCAATGTTGTCGGAGCATGAGCGGAGTTTTCGGAATGGAGGCGGGAGAACTGGAGTCACTTTTTGTGACACGGATGGCAACCATTGCAGAAAATATCGAAAGGCAGTTTGTACCGAAACTGATGGCAAATTCATGGGGGTATGTCAGAACGATCATCGAAGTGGCAGGGGTTGGGATTATTATTTTTGTGTCGATCATTCTGCTCGTCAATGATTTTGACAAGCTGAAAGAGAAAGCATCACATAGTATTGGGTACAGACATTTTGTGAAGATTTTGAAACGGATTTTTCATATGGGAGGAATGTTTCTGAAAGCACAGCTGATCATTATGTCTGTGATCGCGGCACTCTGTACGGTGACGTTTCTGCTTTGAAAAATCCGTATGCATTGCTGTTAGGAGTATTGATCGGGTTTCTTGACGCGCTGCCGGTACTTGGAACGGCAGTTGTATTATATCCACTTGCAATTGTGCAGGCATTTCAAGGACGCTTTTTGTTTGCAGCAGTTTATGCGGGATTGTCTGTGATCTGCAATCTGACGAGAGAATTTTTAGAGCCGAAGCTGATTGGGGAGCATTTGGGAATCCCTGCGATTATGGTACTTGTCACGGTCTATGTGGGAATTCGTCTGTTTGGTGTAAGTGGTGTGATA
>ENA-OQIG01000605-OQIG01000605.1-human-gut-metagenome-genome-assembly--contig:-NODE-605-length-19612-cov-13.987375_pt1 | contig 19612 bp, 23 predicted proteins | sample MGYA00242576_ERZ504741 | MGnify/ENA primary metagenome ERZ504741 (study PRJEB26092, sample SAMD00036436) | human gut metagenome | host: Homo sapiens | study: EMG produced TPA metagenomics assembly of... | reverse complement strand
GGAACATTCTCCTACCATAATATACTGCCCTTTTGTATCCTCATCTTGACTTGTGCCTGATGCACTCTCCTGCATGGTCAGATAAGAACCATCCACTTTTTCGTCTGCTCCTTCTGATGCCTGCACCTGAGGAACTGTGACTGATGTAATCGTTCCCAATAACATTGCCGCACAGAATACAGACAGCATTTTTTTTCTAATTTTCATAACTCTCTCCTTCCCCCTCTATTAAGTAAACAATCGAACGCGGAAAAACTGACGCGTTTTTTCAAAAAAATTCTAAATTTTTTAAAATTTTTTCAAATTCAGCTTTTTTCATCACAGCTCTCAACTGATAATGCGTTCCATAATCTTCAAATTCTGCAACAAACCTGTGATTGTTATAATTTTCTACTTCATATTCCGTTACTGTAATTTTTTTCTGATTATTTTCTATTTCAAATTTATTTACAATTTTATCTGTTTCTCTTTTCCCCAAAGAAGAATCTTCATTATTCATGTAAATAGAATAAACTACTACTTCTCTATCATATTCATAAAACATCTGCGCACTTTTCTGTGTTTTATCTACAGTGCACCGTTGCAAAAGCATAGTCTTTGGTTTATATCCCATCCTTACAACCTGAATCCCCAGTTCTTTTTCTATCTCCCGATACACCTGTGTCTCATCCGCACTCTCACTTGCCTGCGTATCCATATCCTCCACATTGATCACCGATGCCTGACCTGTCTCCCCGGTAAACTTCTCAATGATCTCCTTGAGATAAGATTTACTCCCCACCGCAGTCACACTTGTTGCAACAGCCGCGATCATCAGCACTGCGGCAGCCACCATCACTCTTCTTCTGAAAAGTGGACTGTGCCGATGCACTTTCTTTTGACTTTGTGTCTTTTCATATGCCTGTATCTGCTCTGCCAGCCTTTTTTCCATTTCATCAGAGACTTTGATTTCTTCCAGTTTGGAGTCTTTCAGAATCTCTTTTTCGATTTTTGCCGCTTCTTTTTCTGTTTCTTCATGAAGTGAAAGCACGTTCTTTTTTTTCATCGTTCTACCCCTTACACGATTCTATTTATGGTTCCTACTTTTGTCTTGACATTTCACTAAATAAGGTTAATATGAAATTATATGTTTTCCTCGGCTATTTTCGTTGCAGCCGACTAACTAACACATTTTTTCTGGAGGTTTTTATATGAAACGAATCATACTTACCGGAGGTGGAACCGCCGGTCATGTTACCCCCAATATCGCTCTGATTCCACGTCTTTTGGAACTCGGATACGATATTCAGTATATTGGCTCTTATCAGGGAATCGAAAAAGAGCTCATCGAGCCATTCGGCATCCCTTACCACGGAATCTCTTCCGGTAAACTGCGCCGCTATTTCAGTGTTCAGAACTTTACCGATCCATTCCGCGTATTGAAAGGATTCGGTGAAGCAAAGAGACTGATCAAAGAACTTCAGCCGGATGTGATCTTTTCCAAAGGCGGATTTGTATCTGTTCCTGTCGTACTTGCCGGCAAACACAATAAAGTTCCGACGATCATTCACGAATCTGATATGACACCCGGACTTGCCAACAAGATCGCAATTCCATCTGCTACAAAGGTATGCTGTAACTTTCCTGAGACTCTGGAGCATCTTCCGAAAGACAAGGCCGTATTAACAGGTTCTCCGATCCGTCAGGAACTATTATCCGGAAACAGGATCGCGGCTATGGATCTGTGTCATTTTTCTGCTGACAAGCCAGTCATCCTCGTCATCGGCGGAAGCCTTGGATCCGTTGCAGTAAATAACGCTGTTCGTCTGGCACTCCCGGAACTTTTAGAGCATTTCCAGATTGTCCATCTCTGCGGAAAAGGCAAGGTAGATGACTCTCTGACTTCTATGAAAGGCTACACACAGTTTGAATATATCAAGGATGAGCTTCGTGATATCTTTGCACTTGCAGATATTGTGATCTCAAGAGCCGGTGCAAACGCAATCTGCGAACTTCTTGCTCTGAGAAAACCGAATCTGCTGATCCCGCTCTCAGCCAACGCAAGCCGCGGAGATCAGATTTTAAATGCCCGCTCCTTTGAACGTCAGGGCTTCAGCATGGTTCTCGAAGAAGAAGAGCTGACCAAAGAATCTCTTTTAGAGGCAGTGCGGAAATTGTATAACGATCGCAGCCGTTTTATGGATGCCATGCGTGATTCGAATCAGCAAAATTCAATCGATACAATCATCGATCTCATCGAGAATTCCCGCAGATAGTTTTATATCACCACTAAAATCAGCTGAACAGGTGTCGTTTTGACACCTGTTCGTTTACAGCTCCAAAAATTCCTCATACTCTACACCAAACTTTTTTCTGATCCATTTTCTTGCTCTGTAGAGTAAACTGTGCAGCACTTCTATGCTTATCTCCATTCTTTCTGCAACAGCAGACTGCGGAATCTCCAAGTAATATACATAACGAATTGCATCATACCAACGTGGATTATGCTTGTACAAGGCTGCAAAAATCTCTTCATGCAGACTGGTCTGTTCATCATCCTTCATTCTTTCCATGTATGTATCTTCTGCGCTGTCCTCCAGATCTAAAATAACAGGATCATCCCCTGTTTCCGAGAGAACTTCTCTTTCTGCTTTCTTGTTATAATTCAATGCCATATGCTTTGCAGTCGTATACATCCAAGCTTTGATATTGATATCCTTCAATTCATCGATATACATATATAATTGCAGAAATGTACTCTGTGTAATATCTTCTGCAATATCGTAATTCCCTGAATATTTATATGCTGCCTTCATAACGAGATTTTTGTATTTTGGTATATCTCATCATAATCTTGTTTATCCGTCAACATGTTTTCTCCAGTAATTACTTGATTTTATTCAGAATCTCTTCCTTGTCTGCTTCTGTCAGTTCACCCATCTTCCAGCCAAGACCAACCTGATCTCCTTCATAACGCGGTATCAAATGCATATGAAAATGGAATACAGTCTGCCCTGCCGGCTCTTCATTATTCTGAACAATATTATATCCATCACATCCAAGAATATCTTTCATCTTACAGATCATCTTTTTTGCCAGCACCAGCGCTTTTGCTGCCAGTTCATCATCCAGATCATATAAATTGCGGTAATGTTCTTTTGGTATGATCAGTGCATGTCCTTTTGACGCCGGGCTCAAATCCAGAATTACACGAAAATCAGCATCTTCATAAATAGTTACTGAAGGAATCTCACCTGATGCCAGTTTGCAAAAAATACAGTTATCATCTTTCATTATCTAAGCATCTCCTTTTTTGTTTACTTGTAGTATAAAACATTTTTCCAGAAAATAGAAGAATATTTTACTTACAGAAATCGCCTTTTTTGTCGAATTTTGTCATACTTATTTTATTGAACCCTCCTTTTTCGCATGATAGACTACACTTAAACAGAACTACTTTGGAGGACATAACTATGCTATACAATATCGATATCAATAAAATGAACAAATTGATGAGCAATAATGAAGATGCACGGCAGATCATCCCGCAGCTTCTGCGCAATCACCGAAATACAATTTCCACGATCTCACATGAGATTCGCAATCCCCTTACTCTTGTTTCCTCTGCCCTGCAGGTAATGGAAAAACAAAATCCGGAGCTCAAAGACATTCCGCACTGGAGCCAGGTAATGGGTGACGTCGATTTTATTATTCAGCTTTTAGAAGAGCTTTCTGCCTTTAACAGCAGCAATGAATTGTATTATTCTGTCTTCTCTATAGAACAGCTTTTGAAAAACGTTGCAATCTCTTTTGCAATCTCGCTGGACACAAATGAAGCAGATATTGAATTTTCCTCTTCTATCTCCGACTCTCTCGGTGAATTTACCGGAGACAAGATCAAACTGCAGGAACTTGTCCTGAACCTGCTGAAAAATGCAGAGGAAGCCATCACCGAACAAGGCTCCATTCATCTGGCAGCTTCCCGCAGCGGAGATATCATTACCATCACCTGTACCGATACCGGCTGCGGAATCACTCCGGAGCAGATGGAATGTATCTTCCAGCCATTTGTCACCTACAAACCGGGCGGAACCGGACTTGGACTGGCATTCTCCCGCAAGATTGCAGAGGCTCACGAAGGAACTCTCACTGCTGTTTCCACTCCGCAGGAATCCACTACATTTACCGTTACACTTCCTGTCTAGGCACGTTCCTTCCGTGATACAAAAGCACGGCTGTCAGAAATCCACAGATCAGCCCGCCCACATGGGCCGCATTGTCTACGCCTGTACTGGTAAAGCCAAAATAAAGACTTAACAGTACCATAAACAGCATCCCTCTTCCGGTGAGCCTTCCGGCCTTTCCTCTGTTACGAATCACAACCCACAGAAGTGCCCCGAGCAATCCAAAAATTGCTCCGGATGCACCTGCTGAGACTGCCAGATTTCCAGTGTAAAAATCCATGGCAAGAGAAATCAGATTTGCCCCGATCCCGCTCACAAAATAAATCAGCAAAAATTTAAAACTGCCAATCTCCTTCTCCAGATTCCACCCCAATGCACCGAGCATTACCATGTTATTCATCAGATGATCGATCCCAAAATGTAAAAAAATGCAGGTTATCAACCGATAATACTGGGCATCTTCAAAAATCAACGGTGGGTACATGGCTCCGTATTTTATCATAAATACCGCATTTTCCGGGTTACCCAGAAATGACAATAGAAAAAAGATTCCCATATTGATCACGATCAGTGCCGCTGTACAGACTGTCTGTTTGTTTTTCTGCAATTTGAATCCCTCTTTTCCGCGCCCTTCATCAGGCGCAATTTAATACAGTTATTATAAGTGAGTGGATTCATCTTGTCCATCTGTTTCCAATATCAGATCATCCAGCTTCCCCATCTTCCAAGTCTCCCTCTGCTGATTTTATGCGCCGCTTTTTTCCAGGCACTCCATACACCGCCGGATTCCCGGATGACCTCCGTATCCTTTGCAGGTTCATATTCCTCTTCCGTATCCAACGTAAACAGAGAATCAGAAATTTCCTCTTCTTCCACGCTTCCTCTGTATCCGCCTCATCCTCCTCTTCTGCTTCTTCGCATTCTGTACGGTATTCCTGCATAATGGCATCCAGATCATAGTTCTCCTCAAGTGTTGCTTTATGCAGTTCATAAGCAAGCGTGATCCCCTGCTCATCTTCATAATCCAGCTTTTCTACAAAATACTCTGTCATTCGGTGAAATGATTCACAGAGCTCCTGTTTCCCTCCAGGCAGATAGCAAAAGAAATATTTCTGTTTTCTGCAAAAAACATATTCCGGTTCTAACAACAGACAGCCCGGATGCAGCATATACTTTTGCAGCTGCGAAATACTCTCCAGAAGACAATAGATAAACTGCTCAATATCCCCTTTTTGAACCTGCTTGTTTTCAAATAAAACCGCCATGGAAACTAATCCTGTGATTTCATATGTATACCGGCTCTCTCCATCGATTCCGCAGCCGTTTACTTCCAGAATGCCCGGAATTTTATTTGCTCTCAGCATCGGCATCTGATAATCTTCCTCATAAATCTCCGGTACATGAATATGCAGACAGATTCTGTTTAATTCTTTTTCATATTTTGTATTCACTTCCAACTTCTCCTATTTTATTGTTTCCAGTTTTTTCTTCAAACGGATCTTTTTCTCCGGATGCGGGATTTTTACCTGTCTTGTTACCCGGATACACATCTTCCCTCTGGTCGCGGAAATTGTCGTCTCTGCCTCATCATCTGTCACATTCACAGACACCTCCGGCATAGAAAAATAAATAAGTTTCCACCTGATCCGTTCCCTGCAAAACGTCTCCACATCCGCTTCTTTCGCTTTTGGATTCCGTGCCGTCTGAACCGCTGTCGTAACTGCTTCATATGCCATCCCGTCTAAAATACTTTTATCATGATAATAAAATGTCGTACGGACAATGATCAGAAATACCAGAAAAATCAACGGCATCACATATGCCATTTCAACTGTGGTACTCCCTTTTACACACCTCATTTATATCCCTCCCAGACAGACGATCCCTATATACGCAGCCAGCAAAAACGGAACAAACGGAAATGCCGCATCTTTTTGAAAACCTTTCCTGATCAGCACGTATCCTGCAAACACTGCTGCCAGAACATATGCCCAGACAAGGAGATACAACACATTCCAAAATCCGAGATACACCCCCGTCACCGCGATCATCAGACTGTCACCATATCCGAAAGCCTCCTGTGTCAATCTGCTGATCAGAAGAAACACTCCGCCCACAAGCGCGCCTGTGACCATTAGTACCAGTGGAATTTTTCCATGAAAATATCCAAGACTTGCCGAAAGAATCCCACCTGCCGCAATAAGCCAGACCGGTATTTCTCTTTTTCTGATATCCCACATGGAAACAACACATAAATATCCTCCAAAACAAATTTCTCCTATTTCGTACATCGTGAACATCCCCCTCTTCCTATCACCCTTGATTTCTGAACCGCATAAATCGTCCGGTTCAGACCGCCGCATGTGAGTGAGTTGTGATACTTGCCCCCTGTATTTGTAATATAAACTCCTGCCATTGCACTTCCATGGACACATTTGTCACATTTATAATATCTTCCGCCGTCTTCGTTCAGAATTCCGTCCAGGTCTGCATAAGGGATAAACCTGACAGAAAGCTGCAGATACGTACACTGATAATCTTCATGATAAACCAGCCCTGTTTTTGTAATATAGACGATCTGTTCATCTCCTGACTCCAGACCTTTCTTCTGAAATCCGTTCCAACTGCTGAATTTCATTTCTTCCTTATATTCTGCAGACAGATTTCCAAACTGTAAAAACGGAAGCCGGATTCCGTATCGTACAACAACATTCAGCTCATTCCCATTGGGATTACAATATGATCCCGCACATTGTATCCCTTTACTTCCACCGCTCACAATACTGTTCTCCAGACGCTTTGCTCCAATACTCCTGACAATTTCCGATTCCAGCTTCGATGTATTTAAGACCGGAACAAGTGCTGTATCTTCCGTACAGATCTTGGACGCATGAACTGCCGCTGCCCGAATGGTTGTCTGCACATTATGAATTTCAATAAAATAGATCAGACATACTACCGCAAAAAAGAAGATCGGTACGCTAAGCGCTGCTTCTACAGTAATACTTCCTCCCGCCCCCGGCACAGATGCCCGTTTTAGATTCTTATTGGATGGTTTTTGATTTGATTGTGTCATCATTTTTCCTTTCTTTAAAATTTGTGAGTGTCTCTGCCAGAGGGGACGTTTCGGCAGTAGATCCGGGCACCTGTGCCGGGTGCGGGAGTTGTTTATTCATATCCGAAATAGAGTGGAAATTCATAAGATAACCCGTTTCTGATCTGAACAAGGTTTTGCAGTCTGAGCTTTGTTACACATGCATCTGCACGAAAAAGGCAAGTCCTTTTTCATAGATCAGATTTTGCTCCACCCGATCCAGCGTACGCATGGTAAGATGATCTCCATTTTCTAAAAACAACAGCATTCTCAGATAACTTTTGTAATCCCATCCATCTGTTACATCAGCCCTTCCTGTGTATCTTCACTGGTTCCCATCTTCATCAGGGAAGAGAGCGACAGCTGCCAGTTCTCTGCTGTTTTTACCAGAGCAACGCGTTTTCCGGACATCAGAGAACGTAAATCCATGACACTTTCCCCGAATGCCCACGCTGCCAGCAATACCTGTTTGACTACAGGCTCCAGCATCGGAAGCGCTACTGCCGTTGCAAGCGCCAATGCCATAGCTCCTGCCTCCGCCTGTTTTGCTGTATCCGTCTGCAGATATACAAAATTCAGCCCCATCCGGATCAAAAGCAGCTTGTTCAGCACCGCCTCCAGATTTTCCTGATCAGATGTCTTTCCCTCCAGAAGATATTCCACTTCATAGGCAAGCGATCGTTTTTCTTTTTCTTCTTCCACAGCATTTCCGAATTTTTTAAGAATGTACTCATGAAATAACAGCTTTTTTGTAATCTCATCCACATCGCTTCTGACCGGAAATGTCCCCCGCCCGGTCCGCAGCGCCCGGGAGGAAGCCTGTTCTTCCCCTCGGATCTGCTTTTGGGAAACCTGCTTTTCTTTCGGAAATACCAGGCTGATCAGACCCGACTTTTTCAACTGTTCGATGTGGGGAAGCGGATTATTTTCCATCGGAAGAGAGCTCTGATTCTGATTCAACATATCATCCAGTTCTTCCAGACTCTGATTACTCTCATCCTTTGTCTGTTCCCCGGTAATTTCCTGCTGTTCCCACTTTTCTGCCAGGGCCCCCAATCCTTGAATAATCGAAATCCCATACAGATCTTCCATATATTTGACAGCTCCTTCCCGAAATGCCTGTCCGTTTTGATCTGTGAGAAATTGAATCCCTTCTACTTCCGGCCAGACCCCTGACGCTCCATAATAGTGCATTCTGTCGATCAGCTGTTTCTCTGAGAAATTACCGGTCTCATAACTTCCCTCCACCGCAAAAATTCCATACTCCTCCAATAATTCCTTCTGATATTCTCCAAATACCGAATACACCGCACGATCCATATCCAGCCTTGCCTGATTTTTCTCTGCCTGAACAAATGCACTTTCCAGAATTGCTGTTACAAATGAGATCATCAGTACAAATATCAGGCTTAAAAATGCTGTGATCTCCCCTTTTTTCACGTTAGATTCCCGCACTTTCACTTGTGATCTTTTCAAAAATATCGTTGACCAGCGTCGTCAGCTGTGTTTTAAATATCAAGACGAGCGCAATGATCACAACCATAAATCTAGCCCCATCTCTGGAAACCGCATGGATACTGGGCGTAACCACAGCTCCTGCATGCACCTTGGTCATTTTATCTATTAAATAAAGAAATACGGCAACCTTAATTTCCCAATCAAGCCACCGTATTGTCCATAATTTTCTATTTTATTTTTATATGTTTATTTCTTTTCTAGCTGCAATTTTAATCTTTCAATCTCTTTTAAAAGTTCTTCATTTTGTAATGTTAATTTTATATTTTCCTTCTTAAGCTTGGTAACTGCAATCTTCAATGTATTTAACTTTTCTTCCATAACTTTATCAACAATAATCTGCTTCGGATTATAACACGCACCTTGTTCCCTATATGCCTTATCTAGTGCTGTCCTAACTTCTATATTTCTGTAAAAAAGTGTTTTAGAAAATCCTGTTTTTCTTATCAGTGCAGCCATTGTCACTTTTTCTTTTCTATCCAGCATATTTTGAATTTCTTGCTTTGCAATCTCAGCTTTAACCTTACTTTTTTCTTGACTAATAGCGACTATTTTGTCGTATTTCATTTTCTCTTTTCTCCTTTCCTAAAATCCCACACACCTCTCTCAACCTTTGATTCTCCTCAAGCAACTTCCTCTTCTCTAACTCCAGCTGTAAAATTTGTTTTTGTTGTTTTATCATCTTTTCTTCTATCTCTTGTTGAGTACACATCGAAGTAAGGTTATTTTTATAACACTGATTCTGCTTTCGAATTGCTTCATACAAAATTTCACGAACAAGTTTATTTTTGTAAAAGAATGAATTTGAAAATCCAGTATATCTTTGTAATGCTGCTACCGTAACTCTTTCACCATTTTCTATCATTCTTTCAATCTCTTTTTCCACGATACGGGCATTTTGCTTACCAATTTTCTGATTCATTTCAACTACTTTATCGTATTTCATGCCGTCCATCCTCACTTATATTTCTTTCTGAAGATTCCGGTTGATTACTTGTAGTTCTTGATTTTCAACTCTCAGATTCACCATTTCCAAATTAAGTTTTCGCAATTTTTGTTGCAAATCTTCGATTTCCATCACGCTGTCAAAGTTTATTTTTAACATACGCTGTTGCCTGTATCTAGCATCATCAAGTGACTTTCTAATGTCTTTATTCACATAAAAATTTGCTCTTGATAATTTTGTTCTCTTGGCAAGCTCGGCAACGGTAATCCATTCCCCTTCTCTCAGCATTTCCTCTATTGCCCTAAGTGCACTTCCGTATTCTGTCTTGATCTTTCTTTACTTATCTCTACAATCTTATCGTACTTCATATCAGATACCTTTTCCTTTAATTATAATTTTTTCAGCATGGAAAGCTCTTTCTTTTTAATCCTGCTTTTTAGTTTCTCCACTTGAACCTTAAGTTCCTCTATCTGACCTCGCAATTCCTCGTTTTCCTGAGACAAACTTCGGTTTCTGACCTTATATTCCATGATTTCCATCTGCAGTGCCTCGGTGTTGTCATTCTTTGAATCTTTACTCTCACTCCAAATTCTTCGACATGATACATTGGGCGATTGCACGGCTGCATCCAACCTGCTTCTCACTTCTGGATTTTTATAAAAGAACCCTCTTGATAAGCCAGTTTTTTTCACCAGCAGAGTTACCGATGGATATTCCCCCCTTTCTATCAACTGTTCTATAGCCATCGTGGCCAGCTTAATTTTCTGCTCACTTTCGATCCGATTCACGGCTATCATCTTTTCATAATTCATATCCATCCCATCCTTTTATTATGTCCATTAATATAAGGTCCATTTTTTCTCTGGTTTTTCTCGTTTCATCAGCCATAACTTTATTCCCGATTCTCCGGTAGTGGTGGACACTCTGTAATGTTTTATGTCCAAGTAGTCTTGCTATCATCCAATCCTCGATATGAAGCTCGGTCAATTTTTTCCCATAACAGTGTCTAAAAATATGTGTCCCGAATTTCAGCAGTTCCCCATTATCATCCCGTATATCTTTCTGCCGGATCATCCTCATGACTTGTGCTGGATCATTCCATATTGATATGTTTCGTGGGATCATCTTTTTTTACAAAAACATATTCTGTTTCCCCGTAACGCTCTTTGGTATATTCCATGGCTTTTAAAATCAAGCGCCCCACCTCATTACTAACTGCCTTTTCATAAGTAATGGATTTCACTTGATCAATCCGGACAAAATATCTCCCTTCTTTCTCTCTAAGACAATCCATTCTTAAAGCAAGCGTATCGGAAATGCGTGTTCCCAAAAGCTGGTGAACGATCAATGCCCTGGCTATCTGCTCGTCCATATTAAAAATGTGGGAATTCAATCGCTTAATTGTAGCATCTGAATAAAATTTAAACTGATATCGTGGTGTACTTGGAAAATCATTATTTAAGAAAAGTTGCAGAAGATGCCTTCTCTCATATATATTCCCCACATCTTCAATCACACGTTTTAAGCCATACAGATCGGAACGATAGTTCTTTCTTTCGGTTGTCTCCGTCTGTAAGTATATCAAATAGTCTTCAATATCTTCTCGACTCAATTCCTGTAATGATTCCAGCTCTGGCTTTCTTACATTTAAAAAGCGGCTAAATCTCTTTACTGCAGTCATCTCTGAATGTATTGTGCCAAGTGCGGAATATTTTAAATGTAAGAATATGGTTCTTTTTACCTCTTCTCTGATATCCGGCTGTAAAATATCGGTGAAGTTAAGGGTCTTCACATTTTTTATGGGATTTCTTCTGATTGGAAATTCAAATTTCTCCAACTCCCATATATCTTTTTCCTGTTCTTCCCGTTCATCTTTCACTTCAGCAAATTTTAGAATCTGACGCAGTTTTCTTTCCAATGCTGGTGTTTCTCTGGCTGTTATATCGTAAGCAGCCCGGTATTTCATGCTGGACAAGGCCAATCCCTTTTCTAACATCCACCCCTTTAAAATTCTGACCGTCTTTTCTGGATCAGCATTCTGCAATACTGTTATATTCTTCTCTATCAAAAACTTCCGTATATTGTTATAGGTGGTTAGTTCAGTAGCAAGGCTCGATAATGCTAAAGTCTTCCCCCGTTCCCATATAAAGGCTTCTAAGATTTCTTTCACTTCCTTAGATGGTAGCCCTTCCAGATCAAAATAACGGATCTTACATATTCTCATAGAATTTCTTTGTTCTTCTGAGGCATGCTTATAGCTTTCCATTTCGTAAATATGTATCCTATCCTTTTTCATGTCTATATCTCCGCTTCTTTGGTGTGATTGTCAAAGCAATATTATTTTCTGGTTTATCAAAGTAATTGTCATTTGCTTTTTCAATCTTCTTAGGCATATAGTCCACATACTGTTTAGTCATTTCTTCTGCTACATGTCCAAGGTAATCACGAATTGTTTGTATCGGTACACCATCATCATAAAATTGGGTTGCCAGCGTATGTCTGTAATCATGTGTTTTAAATACATACTCACAATCTGCTATTTTGTGTTTTTTACATTGCGTTCGAAAACGTTTTACAAATGAACCTATTCTATATGCTCCTCCCTGTTCAGCTTGAAAAACATAATCGTTTGCATGAATATGATTTTTCTTTATGTATTGTTGCATAACCTCATACAGCATAAATGGAACAGGAATCATTTTATCTGCCTTCATTTTGATCTGATACACTTTGATCCAGGCATCCTCTCCATCCCAGTAGTATGCATCTCCTTTTAGCGTACATACTTCGCTGATCCTTAACCCTGTTGCCCATAGATGCAGGAAGATCAACCGCAATTCTTCTGGAAATAAATTCAGTTTGTGAAGTATTTCCATATAAATATCTTCATCAACGCTCCTGTCATGATGTATAGGATATACTTTCTGCTCATAGTACTCCGGGTGAAACGGAATTGCCTTAATATGTTTTTTTATCTTTAGGTACTCATAGAATTTTGTGATATCCAGTATCTGCCGGTTCACAGTTTCTGCTTGAATTTCTTGTTGCTGGATTTCCTTAAAATATGCACCTATCTGTTTTTCAGTTACATCAAGAGCACATACGTCAGGCCCTAAATACTTTAGAAATTTTTTCACATAGTTTTGCTGGCTTCGAATATTTCCAATGGTCAGACCTGTGATTCCTATCTGATATCTTGCATATTCCTGTAGCAGCTTTCTATTGTTTAAATTTTCTACTTGGTAAAAAGATAACCTATTCACCGGATTACATGGATTCACTCTTTCTGGCGCAAGGTGGAATCTTTCCATGTACCATACATTTGCATGCCAGTGGATCTGCTTTCCACTCATAAAGAGAATTTTTCGACTGTTATCCACAATCTGCATGGAGTTTTTATAGTTAACCACCTTCTGCTTTACTATCTCTTCTAATTTTTCAATCTCTTCCTGTTCTATGGTTTCTATATCTACTATCCCTTGCTTGATGCAATATTGATACATCCACTGCATAGGAAGCAGGAATCGTACTCTCCGATCCTTTGGATCCTTTACATTCTCAAGAATATGTATGAGTAGTTGAAAAATCTGCTGTTTCATCTTTTCTGAAGCCTTGACACTAAAGTCCCATACCAATTCTGTCTTATCACGTACCTTATCAAATTCCATAGCCAGTTTCTGATCTGGCAGATATGGCAGGAAAAGGATCTGCTGTTCGTATTTCAAATAAAATTTTTTTATGTTTGCAAATTGTTTCATTTCCTGTCTGATATGATATTGCTTGATTCGATCCAATGTCTTTAAATACCGAAGTACCTGTTCTGGCTTCTTTTCCTTCATAAGATACTGTTCATATTTTTCTCGGATAGAATAATCGATTTCTCGGATATGGTGTATCCCTTCCCGAATAAGAAAATTTTTGATATTACCCGTCAATGGCATTTCGATGCCTTCGCACTGCCGAATTTCTTCCAGTAGATCACCATATTCTTGTTCGATCCAGTATGCTTTTTTGTTTCTGAGAAATGATGTCATACTATTTGCTGCCCTGATCGTACAGTCCCTGTCCTCAAGCAGAAACCTTTTATAATTTCGAACATCATTTTCTTCTACTAATATCACATTATAAATTCCTAACTGCATCAGATATTCTTCTGCATATCTCCATGACTTGTCTTGTACTGGTTCTCCCTCTATAAGCTGTTCATGCAAATAGGCCAATTCCGTTTGATGCTCAGTATCTAGTAATCTGATTGCAGGCACATAACCGCCTCCTCCTATAACAGATGATCAACTCCATACAGGGATTGGTGCTGGCTGTAAAATGCATCACTTGCTTCCATCAGTTCTTCCTCTGTTATATTCAAATATTTCATAGTTGTTTCAATGTGTCGATGACCAAGTGCCTGACTGATAAGTTCTAGTTTCCACCCTGCCTTTCTCCTGGTATTTGCGAAATAATGTCGCAGCATATGTGGTGTCACTTTAATTCCGGTCTTTTTTTCAAGACGCTCCATCAAACTCCGTACACCGCTGTCCTGCATTGGTTTCCCTGCATATTTTCCAGACACATTGACCAGAAGATACTCTTGTTGAAAGATCAGGTCCTTATATTCTTCCAGATAAAACTTTAAGATTTCGAATGTCGCATCACTGACTTTTGCCTTTCGGAATTCTGCATTCTTGGCACGTGCATCATTTTCATTATCTTCTCTAAAATTTACATAGATCAGATGGTTTTCATAATCAATATCTGTTGCATAGCGATTGCCCAAAATTTCTCCGATTCGGAAACCTGTTTCTGCTAATAATAAAAGCAGGACTTGATCGCGGCAATTTGCACATGCCTTTAGTAAAATAACGATCTTGTCCTGCTCTATAGTTCTTCCTATATGTCCTGTTTCCTTTAAGTATCCGTGAAAACTTCTCCGATTCAATATCTTTCGAATTCCTACAGAATTTCTTACAATGTATTGTGCATCAGATAATACTTTTAAACTTTGCTCGCAACCTTCCTGCTGTTCAGCAAAATTGTACAATCGAAACACTTCCTTGAGATATGCATTGCAAGTTTCATTGTATGGCTTTTTCGTGTACTCATCTTTGCTATGCATCCCAGCCTTTAACCATATAAGAAAATCTGTAAAATGTTCCTGTTGCTTTTCGTATTTCATATTCCATACATCTTCCATCGTTAGTTGATTCTCAGACAGATAGTTTAAGTAATATGAAATCACAAGAGCGCTTCTCTTGATGGTGTTTGGCGAACCTTTCGCCTCATTTTATGCATTAGATATTGGGAAGGAAGAAGAACGATTTCTTGGCTGACTTCTTCCCGTATAAAATAGTATTTCTTAGATTTTTCTGTCTGCATATCCACTATGAAATGTTCCATTTCTTCACTTCCTTTCCTCTAACGCTATACACAGTATACCCACTCTATGCTATGAAAGCTATTCACAAATACCAACAATTCCGAAAGGTTTCTCCTAAAATACTCACTACATTTTTCTCTATTTTCTTTGGAAAACTTAGCACTACCAACAATTTCTCTACAATCTGTTACATATAGTATTCGATTCGTTTTCGGTTCCGAATAAAATTTTCTACATCTGCCATTCTGTCTGTAATCTGACATACTGGAAGTGCATCAATTACCTCTTTGTGGTATTTCCCTCCTCTTCCTGCTCTGGAATCTAATATAGACACTACACAAGTATCTGTTTCCGTCCGGATTGCTCGTCCAAATCCCTGGCGCAGTTTGATCTGCATATCCGGCACTATGATTTTCTGAATATATTCCTTTAAAGTCTGATATCGTTCTCTTTCTGCTTCCCTCACAGGATCGGGTACCGCAAATGGCAAACGGACAATAATCAAAGAAGATACTACATCTCCTGGAAAGTCCACGCCTTCCCAGCAGGAACCAGCTGCAAAAAGCACACAATTTTTCTGTGCCTTAAATTCACGGATCACTGACTGGGAATCTTTCCATACCTTCAACAACGGAAATGGGAGATTCCCTCTCAATTCTCTGTATACATTCCCCATCATAGAATAAGAGGTAAACAGTACAAGAGTATGTCCAAATGTGGAACATACCAGCTTTCGGATCTGCTCAGACAAGAAACGGATTTCTCCATGATAGCTATCATACACTTTTCTCTTCCGTCTTGGCATGTATAGTAAACAATTTTCATCATAATCGAACGGTGAATCAGCCTGATATTCACGTACTCTTCCGACATCTTCGAGTCCGTTCAGTTGCTCTGACCTTTGAAAACTCTCCCCTGCTTTTAAGGTGCCAGATGTAAGAATGGCTGGAAAGCCACGCTCCCAAATATCTGCCTTTATCAAACTTTCTGTTTTTCGATGAACAGTGCAAAACACTGGCAGTCCCTTTGATGTATACTCTAAAAACAATATATTGTTCCGGTCCACATTTAAAAACTGTAACAGGACTTCCCTGCTCTCTTCCAGCCGGTTCTTTGTCCATCTGGATAAATTCCCGATCAACAGATCTTCCGCCCGCTGCAACCAGCGGATGCTGTTTCTTAATGCCTGTCTGGACTCCCTGTTGAGAACAAAGCGAAAACGTGCCTGTTCTTCTAACACTCCCTGTGGTCTTGGCAGACTTTCAAAGAGCTGTGAAAATGCTTCCCGAAGTTTTGCCGCAATATGGGTATAATGTTCCCCTTCTAAAAGACTGCAGATTTCCATAAAATCTTCCGGTCCGAAAGACTTTCCATACATCTGCCTTGCTGCTTCTGGAAATTTATGTGCTTCATCAATGATCAGTGCCTGATAATTTCTTAATAAAGGACGGAAATCATTGGCTCTGTGAAGTGTATCTGCCAGTAGATAATTATGATTACAGATCTGGATAAATACTTTTTCATCTGTAGCTTCTTTTAAATATTTTTGATAACGACAGTACGTTCTCATCTCACAAGTTTCCGGGCAGTATTTGGGGACGCATACCATCCTGCGGTCAAACCCACTCAGATGCTGTACGGAGTCCATGTCATATTGTTCTCTTAATGCATATAAAGCTTCTCTCTGCAGTGGATTTTTTGCTTTTCTTCGTACTGCATCCAACCGAAGCTCCAACCGATTGTCACATACAAAATGTTCTTTCCCTTTTCGGATGACTGCTTGGATAGGGGCAGATATGATTCCTTTCTTTAATAAAACCTGTGATAAAAAAGGTATATATTCTCTTTGGATGGCTTCCTGCAATGCAATGCTTGAGGTTGAGATCACAATAGGCTGACTCTGACCGCACATAGAAAAATATCCAGATAACAATTGACTGTATTTTCGAAAAAGAATGCACGCTACCAGGTATGCATAAGTCTTTCCTACCCCTACTGCTGCATCGCATAATGCAATCTTGTTTCCACACAGGCTGGAAAGCATTTGATGGCAAAGTGTGATCTGTTCTTCCCGAACTTTCATTCCTGCTTGTGGAAGTATTTCTCTGAATATCTCTTCCACCTCTTCGTGTGCCATTCTCCGATATTCGTTCCGATGCATCTTTCCACCCTCTTATCTTTATATTTGTGTTAATATCACATCAATACAGCCAGAGATTTGGTTACTCTGGCTGCATGTATCTGATATCAACAGCACACTTCGATTGATTTTCTTTTGTTGTTGGATATCGTATTTGTCCTCTCACTTCCCCGATATCAAATGGGCACATTATAGCTGGATGTCTGGCAAAACATCCGCACAGATATTCCAAACGTCTTACTGATTACAACGTAAGGTTTATCTATCCCTGCATTCGGATCTTTTGGTGTATCATTATCATCCACCCGGACTCATGGCGTCACATTCCTGCTGGATGCTTACAGAATAAAAGGGGCGCTCTTATATAAAACGATGATCACTGATGCCGTCCGTTGTAGTGAATAACTGAACCATCCTTTTATATCGTCATGGCGTTTCTTTCTGCTACGCTCCGCCGGATGGGAAGTTCTATAATGCGGATATCCAATTATCAAGGAACAGAGGAGGGGAAGGCACTAAGTACCTTCCCGAAAATGTATAGGAAAAATTCCTACTTAGGAGAGAACTTACCTCTCCTACTTACTAGCCAACTTCCACAACAAAATATGACGCAATAAAAAAATATTTTTAATTTTTTCTCAAGCGTTTCATTCGTGCAGAAACTGTATTCGCTTTCATTCCAAGCAATTTCCCTATTTCCTCTGTACCATAACCAAACGTTTTTAAAAGAATAATATACAATGTTACTTGATCCAACTTCTGCAGTTCTTTTCTTAGTTTATTGTCATCTAAAGACTTTATGAAGTCTTGCACGTTAACAGGCTGTTGAATTTCCCACTTTCCGGAAGCATCTTCAGTTCTCTCTATAAATCTGTATCAGGCATTTGATGATTTTTGTAGTTACGTTCTTGTTTAAAACAATTCCAGTCATAATCACGAAGTTCTGCAATAACCTCTTCTGAGACGCCTAGTTCACGTAATTTTTTCTCTTCTTGTTCCTTCCATACTTTCCATTTATATTCTTCTTTTGCTTTGTTATATGCCATATCATTTTTCCTCCGATTTGAATTTTCGAAAATCAAATCGGAAGTGGTGGGCTTCTATTTCTTGGATTACTCCAATAGAAAAAGATGCACTGCAGATTTTCTATCCACAGTAACGTCTTTCTTTTTTGACAATTATATTTATAAGTATATGAAATATGGTATGAGACACCATATTTAAAACCGCATTTTTTTCTATCTGCTGTTACGCTTTTTTTAACGTTTTCTTATGACTGAATCTTCTCCTATTGCCTAATATTGCACATCAATCCCTTATTATAAATTATGTGCCTCTATCCCATTTTCTTTTTTAATATTGCTTAATACACCACATCAAATATTGTTCACTACTATTTTCACTTTTCCAATGTTGCATAATACACTAGATTTCATGGAGGTGAATAGTACACATGGCGCAGATTGATAGTCGTTTAGGTGATATGATTCGTAGCTACCGTGAAAAACTTGGTTTAACGCAAGAAGAAATGGCTGAAAGACTTCAAGTTAATCTTACACATTATGGAAATATTGAGCGTGCCGCATGCAATCCAAGCTTTTCTCTTTTTCTTCGGATTGCCAAAGAATTAAATCTTTCCGTAGATGCTTATCTATATTCTACAAGAGATGATACTGCCGCTGAGATTACACGTTTACTCTCAAAATGTTCCAAGCGCGAATGTCAGATTATCTTAGAAAATATCCTTACCTTCTTAAGAATCGGGATGAATGCACGTAAATTGATGTTACAGAGTGATTCTGTTTTTATTCCAAATTTTATCTAGCTTTTTTCTAGTTTTAACATTAGCAAAGCGGTCCATGCACATGCATGAACCGCTTGATCATTTCCATTGCTTGATTTTTTCCAACATGTTGGAGGGAACTTTCAATATTCCGCTTCCGGATAGTAAAAGCAGCATATCCACCATTCCCTGCAGATAAGCTTGTTGGTTTTCTTCTTCTGCACATTGTTCTGTCAAGCCAACATATTTCTCAATGACACATTTTTGTTCATCTGTCATTTCACAAACTGTCTGCTCATAAATCGGCTGATATGAAAATTTTTCTTTCATAGCCTTTTGATACTCTGGTAATTGTAACTGTGAAAGTCTTCCGGTATCCTCACATCGAAGTTCCTTTAAAAACTGTGCAGTTTTTTCCCATACTCGCTCATCCATGCTTCCCTCTTCCTTTCATCGTACCAAATCTTTTTTTCTTTTGTTCTATTATTCCTCTATTTCCACTCCGAAACACATAATAATTGCTTTATATTATTCTTCTTTGTATGTTGTATAAATATTTTAAACTTCATCTTAGAGTCATTATTACCATTCCATTCG
>ENA-OQIG01000604-OQIG01000604.1-human-gut-metagenome-genome-assembly--contig:-NODE-604-length-19623-cov-2.122846_pt1 | contig 19623 bp, 25 predicted proteins | sample MGYA00242576_ERZ504741 | MGnify/ENA primary metagenome ERZ504741 (study PRJEB26092, sample SAMD00036436) | human gut metagenome | host: Homo sapiens | study: EMG produced TPA metagenomics assembly of... | reverse complement strand
CCCGGGCAGTAAAAAGACGTAAACTTTCCCAGAATCCTGCCGATATTATCCCACAACTGCTGGATGAACAGAGAGTACAGGCTGTTTAACTGATACGGTGTGGCGAAACATTCCAGCAGCGGTAACGACGTACCGCTGCTTTTTTTTGCCCCAATCGCGCGTTAACGCCTGACGACTGAACATCCTGTCATGGTCAACAGTGGAAGGATGATGTCGTGCTTATCTTATTAGGTTACCTGGTTGTTCTCGGTACAGTTTTCGGCGGTTATTTGATGACCGGTGGAAGCCTTGGAGCACTCTATCAACCCGCTGAACTGGTGATTATTGCCGGTGCAGGGATTGGGTCGTTTATCGTCGGCAATAATGGCAAAGCGATTAAAGGCACGCTGAAGGCGCTGCCGTTGCTGTTTCGTCGCTCCAAATACACCAAAGCAATGTATATGGATCTGCTGGCTCTGCTTTATCGGTTGATGGCAAAATCGCGGCAGATGGGGATGTTTTCGCTGGAACGTGATATTGAAAATCCCCGTGAGAGCGAGATCTTCGCCAGCTACCCACGCATCCTCGCGGATAGCGTCATGCTTGATTTTATCGTCGATTATCTGCGCCTGATTATCAGCGGTCACATGAACACCTTCGAAATCGAAGCCCTGATGGATGAAGAGATTGAGACGCACGAAAGCGAGGCAGAAGTCCCGGCGAACAGTCTGGCGCTGGTCGGGGACTCACTTCCGGCGTTTGGTATTGTCGCGGCTGTAATGGGGGTCGTTCACGCGTTAGGTTCAGCCGATCGTCCTGCCGCCGAGCTGGGTGCGCTTATCGCACATGCGATGGTGGGGACTTTCCTCGGCATTTTATTGGCTTACGGATTTATTTCCCCATTAGCGACTGTTTTACGTCAGAAAAGCGCCGAAACCAGCAAAATGATGCAGTGCGTCAAAGTCACTCTGCTTTCTAATCTGAACGGTTACGCACCGCCTATCGCCGTTGAGTTTGGTCGCAAAACGCTCTATTCCAGCGAACGTCCGTCGTTTATTGAACTGGAAGAGCATGTGCGTGCGGTGAAAAATCCGCAACAACAGACGACAACCGAGGAAGCATGAAGAATCAAGCGCATCCGATTATTGTCGTCAAACGACGCAAAGCCAAAAGCCACGGGGCAGCACATGGATCGTGGAAGATTGCTTATGCCGACTTTATGACTGCGATGATGGCCTTTTTTCTGGTGATGTGGCTGATCTCCATCTCCAGCCCAAAAGAGCTGATTCAGATTGCGGAGTACTTCCGGACTCCACTGGCGACTGCGGTTACGGGCGGCGATCGCATTTCTAATAGTGAAAGCCCAATTCCCGGCGGTGGTGATGATTACACCCAAGCAGGGGGAAGTGAATAAGCAGCCGAACATCGAAGAGCTGAAAAAACGCATGGAGCAAAGTCGATTGCGGAAATTGCGGGGTGATCTCGACCAGTTGATAGAGTCCGATCCGAAACTGCGGGCGTTACGTCCCCATCTCAAAATCGATCTGGTCCAGGAAGGTCTACGTATTCAGATCATCGATAGCCAGAATCGCCCGATGTTTAGAACCGGCAGTGCCGATGTCGAACCCTATATGCGCGACATTCTGCGCGCCATTGCGCCTGTACTGAACGGTATTCCCAACCGTATTAGCCTTTCAGGTCATACCGATGATTTCCCCTACGCCAGCGGTGAGAAAGGATATAGCAACTGGGAGCTTTCTGCCGATCGGCCAATGCATCCCGCCGCGAACTGATGGTCGGAGGGTTGGATAGCGGCAAAGTGTTACGTGTCGTCGGCATGGCGGCAACGATGCGCTTAAGCGATCGCGGACCTGATGATGCCGTCAACCGTCGCATCAGCCTGCTGGTACTGAACAAACAAGCCGAACAGGCCATTTTGCATGAAAACGCCGAAAGCCAGAATGAGCCAGTAAGCGCCCTGGAAAAACCTGAGGTTGCACCACAGGTCAGTGTTCCCACAATGCCATCAGCCGAACCGAGGTGACAGCGTGAGCATGGATATAAGCGATTTTTATCAGACATTTTTTGATGAAGCGGACGAACTGTTGGCTGACATGGAGCAGCATCTGCTGGTTTTGCAGCCGGAAGCGCCAGATGCCGAACAATTGAATGCCATCTTTCGGGCTGCCCACTCGATCAAAGGAGGGGCAGGACCTTTGGCTTCAGCGTTTTGCAGGAAACCACGCATCTGATGGAAAACCTGCTCGATGAAGCCAGACGAGGTGAGATGCAACTCAACACCGACATTATCAATCTGTTTTTGGAAACGAAGGACATCATGCAAGAACAGCTCGACGCTTATAAACAGTCGCAAGAGCCGGATGCCGCCAGCTTCGATTATATCTGCCAGGCCTTGCGTCAACTGGCATTAGAAGCGAAAGGTGAAACGCCATCCGCAGTGACCCGATTAAGTGTGGTTGCCAAAAGTGAACCGCAAGATGAGCAGAGTCGCAGTCAGTTGCCGCGACGAATTATCCTTTCGCGCCTGAAGGCCGGCGAAGTCGACCTGCTGGAAGAAGAGCTGGGGCATCTGACAACGTTAACTGACGTGGTTAAAGGGGCGGATTCTCTCTCGGCAATATTACCGGGCGACATCGACGAAGATGACATCACAGCGGTACTTTGTTTTGTGATTGAAGCGATCAGATTACCTTTGAAACAGTAGAAGTCTCGCCAAAAATATCCCCCCCACCAGTGCTTAAACTGGCAGCCGAACAAGCGCCAACCGGTCGCGTGGAGCGGGAAAAAACGACGCGCAGCAGTGAATCCACCAGCATCCGTGTAGCGGTAGAAAAGGTTGATCAATTAATTAACCTCGTCGGCGAGCTGGTTATCACCCAGTCCATGCTTGCCCAGCGTTCCAGCGAACTGGACCCGGTTAATCATGGTGATTTGATTACCAGCATGGGGCAGTTACAACGTAACGCTCGTGATTTGCAGGAATCAGTGATGTCGATTCGCATGATGCCGATGGAATATGTCTTTAGCCGTTATCCGCGGCTGGTGCGTGATCTGGCAGGAAAACTCGGCAAGCAGGTAGAACTGACGCTGGTGGGCAGTTCCACTGAACTCGACAAGAGCCTGATTGAACGCATTATCGACCGCTGACCCACCTGGTACGCAATAGCCTCGATCACGGTATTGAACTGCCAGAAAAACGGCTCGCCGCAGGTAAAAACAGCGTAGGAAATTTAATTCTTTCTGCCGAACATCAGGGCGGCAACATTTGCATTGAAGTGACCGACGATGGGGCGGGGCTAAACCGTGAGCGAATTCTGGCAAAAGCGGCCTCGCAAGGTTTGACTGTCAGCGAAAACATGAGCGACGACGAAGTCGCGATGCTGATATTTGCACCAGGCTTCTCCACGGCAGAGCAGGTCGCCGACGTCTCCGGGCGCGGCGTCGGCATGGACGTCGTTAAACGTAATATCCAGGAGATGGGCGGTCATGTCGAAATCCAGTCGAAGCAGGTACTGGCACTACGATCCGCATTTTACTGCCGCTGACGCTGGCCATCCTCGACGGCATGTCCGTACGCGTTGCGGATGAAGTTTCATTCTGCCGCTGAATGCTGTTATGGAATCACTGCAACCCCGTGAAGCCGATCTCCATCCACTGGTCGGCGGCGAGCGGGTGCTGGAAGTGCGGGGTGAATATCTGCCCATCGTCGAACTGTGGAAAGTGTTCAACGTCGCGGGCGCGAAAACCGAAGCTACCCAGGGAATTGTGGTGATCTTACAAAGTGGCGGTCGCCGCTACGCCTTGCTGGTGGATCAATTAATTGGTCAACATCAGGTTGTAGTTAAAAACCTTGAAAGTAACTATCGCAAAGTCCCCGGCATTTCTGCTGCGACCATTCTTGGCGACGGCAGCGTGGCACTGATTGTTGATGTCTCCGCCTTGCAGGCGATAAACCGCGAACAACGTATGGCGAACACCGCCGCCTGAATGAGTAAAAAGGTAACAATATGACCGGTATGACGAATGTAACAAAGCTGGCCAGCGAGCCGTCAGGCCAGGAATTTCTGGTATTTACCCTTGGTGATGAAGAGTACGGTATTGATATCCTGAAAGTGCAGGAGATCCGTGGCTACGATCAGGTAACACGGATTGCGAACACGCCAGCGTTTATCAAAGGCGTCACGAATCTGCGCGGCGTTATTGTGCCGATTGTTGACTTACGAATTAAGTTCAGCCAGGTGGATGTGGACTATAACGACAACACGGTAGTTATCGTCCTGAATCTCGGACAGCGGGTGGTCGGCATCGTGGTTGACGGCGTTTCAGACGTGCTTTCATTGACGGCGGAGCAAATTCGTCCGGCACCGGAATTTGCCGTGACGCTTTCAACAGAATATCTCACTGGACTGGGCGCACTGGGCGACCGGATGTTGATTCTGGTGAACATCGAAAAACTGCTGAACAGCGAAGAGATGGCGCTGTTAGATAGCGCGGCGTCAGAAGTGGCGTAATTCTCCCGATTTCCTCAATTGAAATGAACCCGATGATCTGCGCATCGGGTTTTTTATTTCAATTTCGCGGCGGGTGGCATCAGCAATAAAGTTTCCCCCCTTCTTGCCGATAACGAGATCAACTTGTTTTCAGGAAGGTGCCTTATGATTAACCGTATCCGCGTAGTCACGCTGTTGGTAATGGTGCTGGGGGTATTCGCACTGTTACAGCTTATTTCCGGCAGTCTGTTTTTTTCTTCCCTTCACCATAGCCAGAAGAGCTTTGTGGTTTCCAATCAATTACGGGAACAGCAGGGCGAGCTGACGTCAACCTGGGATTTAATGCTGCAAACGCGTATTAACCTGAGTCGTTCAGCGGTGCGGATGATGATGGATTCCTCCAATCAACAAAGTAACGCCAAAGTTGAATTGCTCGATAGCGCCAGGAAAACATTGGCCCAGGCCGCGACGCATTATAAAAAATTCAAAAGCATGGCACCGTTACCTGAAATGGTCGCTACCAGTCGTAATATTGATGAAAAATATAAAAACTATCACACAGCGTTAACTGAACTGATTGATTATCTTGATTATGGCAATACTGGAGCTTATTTCGCTCAGCCAACCCAGGGAATGCAAAATGCAATGGGCGAAGCGTTTGCTCAGTACGCCCTCAGCAGTGAAAAACTGTATCGCGATATCGTCACTGACAACGCAGATGATTACCGATTTGCCCAGTGGCAACTGGCGGTTATCGCGCTGGTGGTGGTATTGATTCTGCTGGTGGCGTGGTACGGCATTCGCCGTATGTTGCTTACACCGCTGGCAAAAATTATTGCGCATATTCGCGAAATCGCCGGTGGTAACCTGGCGAATACCCTGACCATTGACGGGCGCAGTGAAATGGGCGACCTGGCGCAGAGCGTTTCACATATGCAACGCTCTTTGACTGACACCGTCACTCATGTGCGCGAAGGTTCAGATGCCATCTATGCCGGTACCCGTGAAATTGCGGCGGGCAACACCGATCTTTCCTCCCGTACTGAACAGCAGGCATCCGCGCTGGAAGAAACTGCCGCCAGCATGGAGCAGCTCACCGCGACAGTGAAGCAAAACGCCGATAACGCCCGCCAGGCTCGCAACTGGCGCAAAGTGCCTCCGACACCGCCCAGCGACGGCGACAAGTGTGGATGGCGTAGTGAAAACGATGCATGAGATCGCCGATAGTTCGAAGAAAATTGCCGACATTATCAGCGTTATCGACGGTATTGCCTTCCAGACTAATATCCTCGCGCTGAATGCCGCGGTTGAAGCCGCGCGTGCGGGTGAACAGGGCCGTGGTTTTGCCGTGGTGGCGGGTGAAGTGCGTAATCTTGCCAGTCGCAGCGCCCAGGCGGCAAAAGAGATCAAAGCCCTCATTGAAGACTCCGTCGCACGCGTTGATACCGGTTCGGTGCTGGTCGAAAGCGCCGGGGAAACAATGAACAATATCGTCAATGCTGTCACTCGCGTGACTGACATTATGGGCGAGATTGCATCGGCATCGGATGAACAGAGCCGTGGCATCGATCAAGTCGCATTGGCGGTTTCGGAAATGGATCGCGTCACGCAACAGAACGCATCGCTGGTGCAGGAATCAGCTGCCGCCGCCGCTGCGCTGGAAGAACAGGCGAGTCGTTTAACGCAAGCGGTTTCCGCGTTCCGTCTGGCAGCCAGCCCACTCACCAATAAACCGCAAACACCATCCCGTCCTGCCAGTGAGCAACCACCGGCACAGCCACGACTGCGAATTGCTGAACAAGATCCAAACTGGGAAACATTTTGACGAGTATTTACTAACGCGGTCATTGCCGCCTGATGGGGAGCGTTGATGTTTAATCGTATTCGAATTTCGACCACGCTGTTTTTAATTTTGATTCTCTGCGGGATCTTGCAGATTGGCAGTAACGGCATGTCTTTTTGGGCATTTCGCGACGATTTGCAACGACTGAATCAGGTCGAGCAGAGCAATCAGCAACGTGCGGCATTAGCGCAAACTCGGGCGGTAATGTTACAGGCCAGTACCGCGCTGAACAAAGCGGGCACTCTGACGGCACTTAGCTATCCGGCGGATGACATTAAAACGTTGATGACGACGCGCGCGCCAGTCTGACGCAATCCACCACGCTGTTTAAAAGTTTTATGGCGATGACTGCGGGCAACGAGCACGTCAGGGCATTGCAAAAAGAGACGGAGAAAAGTTTTGCCCGCTGGCACAACGATCTCGAACATCAGGCGACCTGGCTTGAAAGTAATCAACTTTCGGATTTCCTCACTGCGCCGGTGCAGGGATCACAGAATGCGTTTGACGTTAACTTTGAGGCCTGGCAGCTGGAGATCAACCATGTGCTGGAAGCCGCCAGTGCGCAAAGCCAGCGTAACTATCAGATTTCGGCACTGGTGTTTATCAGCATGATTATTGTTGCGGCGATCTACATCAGCAGTGCGCTGTGGTGGACGCGCAAGATGATTGTTCAACCACTGGCCATTATCGGTAGCCATTTTGACAGCATTGCTGCGGGTAATCTGGCGCGTCCGATTGCGGTATATGGTCGTAATGAGATCACCGCCATTTTTGCCAGTCTGAAGACCATGCAGCAGGCTTTGCGTGGGACGGTAAGTGATGTGCGTAAGGGAAGCCAGGAGATGCACATTGGTATTGCGGAGATTGTCGCAGGCAATAACGATCTCTCAAGTCGTACCGAACAGCAGGCGGCATCGCTGGCACAAACGGCCGCCAGTATGGAGCAATTAACCGCCACGGTAGGGCAAAACGCCGATAACGCACGACAGGCGTCGGAACTGGCAAAAAATGCCGCGACAACGGCGCAGGCGGGCGGTGTTCAGGTCAGTACCATGACTCACACCATGCAGGAGATCGCCACCAGCTCGCAAAAAATTGGCGATATTATCAGCGTTATCGACGGAATTGCTTTCCAGACCAATATTCTGGCCCTGAATGCGGCAGTGGAAGCGGCTCGCGCCGGAGAGCAGGGGCGTGGTTTTGCGGTAGTGGCAGGTGAAGTGCGCAATCTTGCCAGCCGTAGCGCGCAGGCAGCAAAAGAGATCAAAGGGCTGATCGAAGAGTCAGTCAATCGTGTCCAGCAGGGTTCGAAACTGGTGAATAACGCCGCCGCGACCATGATCGATATTGTCAGTTCGGTGACCCGCGTGAACGACATTATGGGAGAAATTGCCTCTGCGTCGGAAGAACAACAGCGGGGGATTGAGCAGGTTGCACAGGCTGTCAGCCAGATGGATCAGGTGACTCAGCAGAACGCCTCGCTGGTAGAAGAAGCGGCGGTGGCAACGGAACAACTGGCGAATCAGGCCGACCATCTTTCGTCGCGTGTGGCGGTATTTACCCTTGAAGAACATGAAGTAGCACGACATGAGTCGGTGCAGTTACAAATTGCGCCAGTGGTATCCTGAAGTGATTGAGAAGGCGCTATGACTTCATCTCTGCCCTGTGGGCAAACGTCTTTATTGTTACAGATGACCGAGCGCCTGGCGCTTTCCGACGCGCATTTTCGGCGGATAAGTCAATTGATCTATCAACGAGCCGGGATCGTTCTGGCTGACCATAAACGCGACATGGTTTACAACCGACTGGTTCGTCGTTTGCGTTCGCTGGGACTGACGGATTTCGGTCATTATCTGAACTTGCTGGAATCTAATCAGCACAGCGGTGAGTGGCAGGCGTTTATCAATTCGCTGACCACGAATCTGACGGCATTTTTCCGTGAGGCACACCATTTCCCTCTGCTCGCGGATCACGCACGTCGCCGTTCTGGCGAGTATCGCGTATGGAGCGCGGCGGCTTCGACCGGCGAAGAGCCGTACAGCATTGCGATGACGCTGGCTGACACATTGGGCACCGCGCCCGGACGCTGGAAAGTGTTTGCCAGTGATATCGACACCGAAGTGCTGGAAAAAGCCAGAAGCGGTATTTATCGCCATGAAGAGTTGAAAAACCTGACGCCGCAGCAACTGCAACGGTATTTCATGCGAGGGACGGGACCGCATGAAGGCTGGTACGCGTGCGTCAGGAGCTGGCGAACTATGTTGATTTTGCCCCGCTGAATCTACTGGCGAAACAGTACACCGTGCCGGGGCCGTTTGATGCGATCTTCTGTCGTAACGTCATGATCTACTTCGATCAAAATACCCAGCAGGAGATTTTGCGCCGCTTTGTTCCGCTCCTTAAACCCGACGGATTGCTGTTTGCGGGTCACTCTGAAAACTTTAGCCACCTTGAGCGCCGCTTCACGCTGCGTGGTCAGACGGTGTATGCGCTAAGTAAGGATTAACGATGAGCAAAATCAGGGTGTTATCTGTCGATGATTCGGCACTGATGCGCCAGATCATGACAGAAATCATCAACAGCCATAGCGACATGGAAATGGTGGCGACCGCGCCTGATCCGCTGGTCGCGCGTGACTTGATTAAGAAATTCAATCCCGATGTGCTGACGCTGGATGTTGAAATGCCGCGGATGGACGGACTGGATTTCCTCGAAAAATTAATGCGTTTGCGTCCAATGCCCGTAGTGATGGTTTCTTCCCTGACCGGCAAAGGGTCAGAAGTCACGCTGCGCGCGCTGGAGCTGGGGGCGATAGATTTTGTCACCAAACCGCAACTGGGTATTCGCGAAGGAATGCTGGCGTATAGCGAAATGATTGCTGAAAAGGTGCGTACAGCAGCAAAGGCGAGCCTTGCAGCACATAAGCCATTGTCGGCACCGACAACGCTGAAGGCAGGGCCGTTGTTGAGTTCTGAAAAACTGATTGCGATTGGTGCTTCAACGGGTGGAACTGAGGCAATTCGTCACGTACTGCAACCGTTGCCGCTTTCCAGCCCGGCACTGTTAATTACCCAGCATATGCCGCCTGGTTTCACCCGCTCTTTTGCCGACAGACTTAATAAGCTTTGTCAGATCGGGGTTAAAGAAGCCGAAGACGGAGAACGTGTTTTGCCGGGGCATGCCTATATCGCGCCGGGCGATCGGCATATGGAGCTGGCGCGTAGTGGCGCAAATTACCAAATCAAAATTCATGATGGCCCGGCGGTTAACCGTCATCGGCCTTCGGTAGATGTATTGTTCCATTCTGTCGCCAAACAGGCGGGGCGTAATGCGGTTGGGGTGATCCTGACCGGTATGGGCAACGACGGCGCGGCAGGAATGTTGGCGATGCGTCAGGCGGGGGCATGGACCCTTGCGCAAAACGAAGCAAGTTGCGTGGTGTTCGGCATGCCGCGCGAGGCCATCAATATGGGTGGTGTCTGCGAAGTGGTCGATCTTAGCCAGGTAAGCCAGCAAATGTTGGCAAAAATTAGTGCCGGACAGGCGATACGTATTTAAATTAGGAGTGTGAAATGGCGGATAAAGAACTTAAATTTTTGGTTGTGGATGACTTTTCCACCATGCGACGCATAGTGCGTAACCTGCTGAAAGAGCTGGGATTCAATAATGTTGAGGAAGCGGAAGATGGCGTCGACGCTCTCAATAAGTTGCAGGCAGGCGGTTATGGATTTGTTATCTCCGACTGGAACATGCCCAATATGGATGGCCTGGAATTGCTGAAAACAATTCGTGCGGATGGCGCGATGTCGGCATTGCCAGTGTTAATGGTGACTGCAGAAGCGAAGAAAGAGAACATCATTGCTGCGGCGCAAGCGGGGGCCAGTGGCTATGTGGTGAAGCCATTTACCGCCGCGACGCTGGAGGAAAAACTCAACAAAATCTTTGAGAAACTGGGCATGTGAGGATGCGACTATGATGCAACCATCAATCAAACCTGCTGACGAGCATTCAGCTGGCGATATCATTGCGCGCATCGGCAGCCTGACGCGTATGCTGCGCGACAGTTTGCGGGAACTGGGGCTGGATCAGGCCATTGCCGAAGCGGCGGAAGCCATCCCCGATGCGCGCGATCGTTTGTACTATGTTGTGCAGATGACCGCCCAGGCTGCGGAGCGGGCGCTGAACAGTGTTGAGGCGTCACAACCGCATCAGGATCAAATGGAGAAATCAGCAAAAGCGTTAACCCAACGTTGGGATGACTGGTTTGCCGATCCGATTGACCTTGCCGACGCCCGTGAACTGGTAACAGATACACGACAATTTCTGGCAGATGTACCCGCGCATACCAGCTTTACTAACGCGCAACTGCTGGAAATCATGATGGCGCAGGATTTTCAGGATCTCACCGGGCAGGTCATTAAGCGGATGATGGATGTCATTCAGGAGATCGAACGCCAGTTGCTGATGGTGCTGTTGGAAAACATCCCGGAACAGGAGTCGCGTCCAAAACGTGAAAACCAGAGTTTGCTTAATGGACCTCAGGTCGATACCAGCAAAGCCGGTGTGGTAGCCAGTCAGGATCAGGTGGACGATTTGTTGGATAGTCTTGGATTTTGATTTGTATTGCCTGATGTGGCGTGACCACGTCATATCAGGCGTCTGATAAGGCGATGACGCCGCATCCGACAAACGCACACTATGCTTGATGTGTGGCAGCAAAAGCCCTAAATCCCGCCTGTTTTGCCCCTTACTCAAACCATTGAACGCTTTGCGCTCTGGCATCATTCACGCTTAATACTCTTTCCAGGATTGGCGACGTGTCTGACGAGAGCGACGACAAAACAGAAGCCCCCACACCTCACCGACTAGAAAAAGCGCGGGAAGAGGGGCAAATCCCGCGTTCCCGTGAACTGACCTCACTGCTGATTTTGCTGGTGGGCGTTAGTGTTATCTGGTTTGGCGGTGTGTCGCTGGCCCGTCGATTGTCGGGCATGCTCTCCGCTGGGCTGCATTTTGATCACAGTATTATCAAAGACCCGAATCTGATCCTCGGGCAGATTATTCTGCTGATCAGAGAAGCCATGCTGGCGCTGCTGCCACTGATTAGCGGCGTGGTACTGGTGGCGCTCATTTCTCCGGTCATGCTGGGAGGCTGGTATTTAGCGGCAAATCCTTGCAGCCGAAGTTTTCCAAACTCAACCCGCTACCGGGCATTAAACGGATGTTCTCGGCTCAGACTGGCGCGGAGTTGCTTAAAGCAATTTTGAAAACCATCCTGGTTGGCAGCGTGACGGGGTTTTTTCTCTGGCATCACTGGCCGCAGATGATGCGCTTAATGGCCGAGTCTCCGATTACCGCCATGGGTAATGCGATGGATTTGGTAGGGCTATGCGCACTGCTGGTGGTGCTTGGTGTCATTCCAATGGTGGGATTTGACGTCTTTTTCCAAATCTTCAGCCACCTGAAAAAGCTGCGAATGTCGCGGCAGGATATTCGTGATGAGTTCAAACAAAGCGAAGGCGACCCCCATGTTAAAGGACGGATCCGTCAGATGCAGCGAGCTGCCGCACGGCGTCGGATGATGGCCGATGTGCCGAAAGCGGATGTCATTGTCAATAACCCGACCCACTATTCGGTAGCGTTGCAGTATGACGAAAACAAAATGAGCGCACCGAAAGTGGTCGCTAAAGGTGCAGGGCTGGTCGCGCTGCGCATTCGTGAAATTGGCGCTGAAAATAACGTCCCGACGCTTGAAGCGCCGCCGCTGGCGCGAGCGCTGTATCGACATGCGGAGATTGGTCAACAAATCCCGGGTCAACTGTACGCCGCGGTGGCGGAAGTGCTGGCCTGGGTCTGGCAACTGAAACGCTGGCGTCTGGCTGGTGGACAGCGCCCTGTACAACCTACTCATCTTCCGGTGCCGGAAGCCCTGGATTTTATTAACGAGAAACCGACCCATGAGTAATCTGGCCGCGATGCTGCGGCTGCCCGCAAACCTGAAATCGACACAATGGCAGATCCTTGCCGGACCGATTTTGATCCTGTTGATCTTGTCGATGATGGTGCTGCCACTGCCCGCATTCATACTCGACCTGTTGTTTACCTTCAATATTGCCTTGTCGATCATGGTGTTGCTGGTGGCGATGTTTACCCAGCGCACGCTTGAGTTTGCTGCGTTTCCGACCATTCTGTTGTTTACCACGCTGTTGCGTCTGGCACTTAACGTGGCTTCAACCCGTATCATTTTAATGGAAGGGCATACCGGCGCGGCGGCGGCAGGGAAGGTGGTCGAAGCGTTCGGTCACTTCCTCGTTGGTGGCAATTTCGCTATCGGTATCGTGGTGTTTGTCATTCTCGTGATCATCAACTTTATGGTCATTACCAAAGGTGCCGGGCGTATCGCAGAAGTGGGTGCGCGCTTTGTTCTCGATGGTATGCCGGGTAAGCAGATGGCGATTGACGCCGACCTTAACGCCGGATTGATTGGTGAAGATGAGGCGAAAAAACGCCGCTCCGAAGTGACTCAGGAAGCCGATTTTTACGGCTCAATGGACGGGGCAAGTAAGTTTGTTCGCGGCGATGCCATCGCCGGGATCTTCATCATGGTCATTAACGTTGTCGGCGGGTTGCTGGTCGGCGTGCTGCAACATGGCATGAGCATGGGACACGCGGCGGAAAGTTATACGCTATTGACCATTGGCGACGGTCTGGTGGCACAAATTCCGGCGCTGGTGATTTCTACCGCCGCGGGGGTCATCGTTACGCGTGTCAGCACCGATCAGGATGTTGGCGAGCAGATGGTGAATCAGCTTTTCAGTAACCCAAGCGTTATGTCGTTAAGCGCCGCCGTGCTCGGTTTACTCGGCCTGGTGCCTGGAATGCCGAACCTGGTATTTTTGCTGTTCACTGCCGGATTGCTCGGGCTGGCCTGGTGGATACGCGGACGCGAACAAAAAGCGCCTGCCGAACCCAAACCGGTAAAAATGGCAGAGAATAATACCGTTGTCGAAGCGACGTGGAACGATGTACAACTGGAAGATTCTCTGGGAATGGAAGTGGGTTATCGACTGATCCCGATGGTCGATTTCCAGCAGGATGGTGAGTTGTTGGGCCGTATACGCAGTATCCGCAAGAAATTTGCCCAGGAGATGGGATTTCTGCCGCCAGTGGTGCACATTCGCGACAATATGGATCTGCAACCTGCCCGCTATCGCATTTTGATGAAAGGCGTGGAGATTGGCAGTGGTGATGCTTATCCGGGGCGCTGGCTGGCGATTAACCCTGGAACCGCTGCCGGGACGTTACCTGGTGAGGCGACCGTCGATCCGGCATTTGGCCTGAATGCTATCTGGATTGAAAGTGCGCTAAAAGAACAGGCGCAGATTCAGGGGTACACAGTGGTTGAGGCCAGCACGGTGGTAGCAACGCATCTTAACCACCTCATTAGCCAGCATGCCGCAGAGCTGTTTGGTCGTCAGGAGGCGCAACAGCTGTTGGATCGCGTCGCCCAGGAGATGCCAAAGCTGACGGAAGATCTCGTTCCTGGCGTCGTCACGCTCACCACACTGCATAAAGTGCTGCAAAATCTCCTCGATGAAAAAGTACCGATTCGCGATATGCGCACCATTCTCGAAACGCTGGCGGAACATGCGCCCATCCAAAGCGATCCACATGAATTAACCGCCGTCGTGCGCGTGGCGTTGGGACGGGCGATTACCCAGCAGTGGTTTCCTGGCAAAGATGAAGTCCATGTTATTGGCCTCGATACACCGCTGGAACGTTTGTTACTACAGGCGCTGCAGGGCGGGGGAGGACTGGAGCCAGGGCTGGCGGATCGTTTACTGGCGCAAACTCAGGAAGCGCTATCCCGTCAGGAGATGCTGGGTGCGCCGCCAGTATTGTTGGTGAACCACGCGCTGCGACCATTATTGTCTCGCTTCCTGCGCCGCAGCTTGCCGCAGTTAGTGGTCCTGTCGAATCTGGAACTGTCTGATAACCGACATATCCGCATGACGGCGACAATTGGCGGCAAATAATGAGAACCTTATTAGCAATATTATTGTTTCCGCTGCTGGTGCAAGCCGCCGGGGAGGGGATGTGGCAGGCAAGTAGTGTAGGAATTACGCTAAATCATCGCGGTGAGTCGATGTCGTCTGCGCCTCTTTCTACGCGACAACCTGCTTCAGGATTGATGACGCTGGTAGCGTGGCGTTATCAGCTTATCGGCCCGACACCTTCAGGACTGCGGGTTCGCTTGTGTTCGCAATCTCGTTGTGTCGAATTAGAGGGGCAGAGCGGAACCACCGTGGCCTTTTCCGGTATAGCGGCAGCAGAACCGTTGCGATTTATCTGGGAAGTGCCAGGCGGTGGGCGGTTAATTCCACCGCTAAAGGTACAACGTAATGAAGTGATTGTGAATTATCGCTGAAGGACAAAAAAATTACGCGCTCGCGAGTATGTTTAATAACTCAGTGAAAAAGGCTCGATGTCTTGTTGCAATTATTTATCAGGAATAGCTTGCAACAAAACATGCCAAAAAGATGTGAATTATCCTCTTGTCAAAGGGCTTGGATAAAAATCTTCAGAGTTACGGTATAGCTGCAACTGGCGAGTTCGCGTATTGGTCTGTATGATCATACATGAGAGCCATTCTGATTCAGAATAAGGGTCACTTAAATCCTGAACGTCCTCATTTGAAAGGATTAATTCACATTCTTTGTCCCTAAAATCCAGCCAGGCTCGCTGTGATTTTTTAAGCAAGTTAAGTTGTTCGGTATCAGGTTTTTTTACACCTGTGCGTGGCACTTGTTCTATATAACGATAAGCTTCACCATAGGCTTTATTTAATTGCGCATCGACGAGATTGTATTCTTGTCGCAGGCATGATTTGATCACGTTAATGTCAGTATCATCATCTGAATTTTTTTGCCAACAATCTTTGATGGCTGAAATGTCATGGTCGTTTACTATAACCGTATCTTCTGCGTAAGCCTGGCAAGAGATAATGCCTAATGTTAATACAAGAAATTTAAACACTGCGGTATTCCTTAAATTCAACCGTTATCGTTTCCCTGGGGCCGGATATTACGCTTCTGGCCTCTTATCCAACAGTCAGAAAACAATCGCATGTCCATTTTCAGAATACATTTAGATGGCAATAAAAAAGCCTGATCAGGTAACCCTGATCAGGCTTTACTCTCACGAAAAATCGATTACATACGCTCTACTGTCTCAATACCCAGCGTATCCAGACCCAGCTTTAGCGTCTTCGCTGTCAGTTGTGCCAGTTTCAGACGGCTGTTACGCACTTCTTCGTTTTCTGCGCTGAGGATCGGGCAGTGCTCGTAGAAGCCAGAGAACAGACCAGCCAGATCGTACAGGTAAGCACACATTACATGCGGCGTGCCTTCACGGGCAACCACGGTGAGGGTTTCTTCAAACTGCAGCAGGCGAGCTGCCAGTTGCGCTTCACGATCTTCACGGATGATTACCGGAGCTGCAGCCAGTTGCTCTTCGTTAATTTCTGCCTTACGGAACACGGACAATACACGCGTGTATGCATACTGCATGTATGGCGCGGTATTACCCTCAAACGCCAGCATGTTGTCCCAGTCGAAGATGTAGTCCGTGGTGCGGTTTTTGGAGAGATCCGCATATTTCACCGCACCAATACCAACCGCGTTAGCCAGTTTTTCCAGCTCGTCGGCTGGCATATCCGGGTTCTTTTCTGCCACCAGACGGCGTGCACGTTCCAGGCTTCATCCAGCAGATCGGCCAGTTTCACTGTACCACCGCGCGGGTTTGAACGGTTTGCCGTCTTTACCCAGCATCATGCCGAACATGTGGTGTTCCAGCGGTACGGATTCCGGTACATAGCCTGCTTTACGGACGATCGCCCATGCCTGCATCAGGTGTTGATGCTGACGGGAGTCGATGTAATACAGCACGCGATCGGCATGCAGTGTTTCATAACGATATTTCGCACAGGCGATATCAGTGGTGGTGTAGAGATAGCCGCCATCTTTCTTCTGAATGATCACGCCCATCGGTTCGCCTTCCTTGTTTTTAAACTCATCAAGGAATACGACGGTCGCCCCTTCGCTTTCTACTGCCAGACCTTTGGCTTTGAGATCCGCCACAATTCCTGGCAGCATTGGGTTGTAGAGGCTTTCGCCCATCACGTCATCACGGGTCAGCGTCACGTTGAGACGATCGTAGGTGATCTGGTTCTGCGTCATGGTGATGTCGACCAGTTTGCGCCACATCTCGCGGAAATATTCGTCACCGCTTTGCAGTTTTACCACGTAGTTACGTGCACGCTCGGCAAACTCTTCATCTTCGTCGTAATGCTTTTTCGCATCGCGGTAGAAACCTTCAAGGTCAGCCAGCTCCATTTCACCGGCGTTTTCCTGCTGCTGCTTTTCCAGCCATGCAATCAGCATACCGAACTGAGTGCCCCAGTCGCCGACGTGGTTTGCGCGAATCACTTTGTGACCGAGGAACTCCAGAGTACGCACTGCTGCGTCACCAATAATGGTAGAGCGCAGGTGACCGACATGCATCTCTTTCGCCACGTTTGGCGCAGAGTAGTCAACCACAATGGTCTGTTTTTCTGGCGTAGAAACACCGAGACGATCGGACGCCAGCGCCTGCTGAACATGTTCAGCCAGGAATGCCGGATCAAGGAAAATGTTGATAAAGCCTGGACCGGCGATCTCAACTTTGCTGGCGATACCGTTAAGATCCAGATGAGTCAGCACCTGCTCTGCTAATTGTCGCGGTGCCATACCCAGTTTTTTAGCAACTGCCATCATGCCGTTAGACTGATAGTCGCCGAACTGAACTTTTGCTGACTGACGAACCTGCGTTCGCAATCCGCAGCGCGCCTGCCGCAATCATGGCCTGACGGACTTTTTCTGAGAGAAGAGCCTGAATATTCACCGGAATACCTTACATTGATGAAGCGAGCAAAAATTGCCCGCACCAGTTAAAGAAATTAGGGCGGGAGTATACTGCAAATGGCTGTTTTCGTCAGCAACGTGCGCGTGGCGTATTGCCGTTTTCACTATTGCATCAGAAGCGGCGTGAAATCAGCGGTTGGTTGGCGCAGGGCAACAGGGTAAATTATCGCTTTTACTGAAAGACGAAGAGTGATTATGGCGAACTGGCAATCTATCGACGAGCTGCAGGATATTGCATCGGATTTACCGCGATTTACCCACGCATTAGATGAACTCTCCCGCCGTCTGGGGTTGGATATCACTCCGCTGACTGCCGATCACATTTCTTTGCGTTGCCATCAAAACGCCACTGCTGAACGCTGGCGTCGCGGGTTTGAACAGTGTGGCGAGCTTTTGTCAGAAAATATGATCAATGGCAGACCGATTTGTCTGTTTAAATTGCATGAACCGGTACAGGTTGCACACTGGAAGTTTTCTATTGTGGAGCTACCGTGGCCCGGGGAAAAACGTTACCCACACGAAGGTTGGGAACATATTGAAATCGTTCTGCCGGGTGATCCAGAAACGCTGAATGCCCGTGCGCTGGCATTGCTTTCTGATGAAGGACTCAGCCTACCGGGGATCTCAGTTAAAACCAGTTCACCAAAAGGTGAGCATGAGCGATTACCGAATCCGACGCTGGCGGTCACCGATGGCAAAACAACTATTAAGTTTCATCCGTGGTCCATTGAAGAGATCGTTGCCAGCGAGCAGTCGGCGTAATTAAGGAGTAAAAATGGCATTACTGGAAATTTGCTGTTACAGCATGGAATGTGCACTAACGGCGCAGCAAAACGGCGCAGACAGAGTTGAATTATGCGCATCCCCAAAAGAGGGGGGCTTAACGCCGTCGTTGGTGTATTGAAATCCGTGCGCCAGCGGGTGACGATCCCTGTGCATCCGATAATTCGCCCACGCGGTGGTGATTTTTGCTACAGCGACGGTGAGTTTGCCGCCATTCTTGAGGATGTGCGCACGGTCCGCGAATTAGGTTTTCCTGGACTGGTGACGGGCGTTCTCGATGTTGACGGGAATGTCGATATGCCACGAATGGAAAAAATAATGGCTGCTGCCGGTCCGCTGGCAGTGACTTTTCATCGCGCCTTCGATATGTGCGCTAACCCTTTATATACACTCAATAATCTTGCGGAATTGGGCATTGCCCGGGTACTGACATCAGGCAAAAATCAGACGCACTGCAAGGTTTATCAAAAATTATGGAACTTATTGCCCATCGTGATGCTCCAATCATTATGGCCGGAGCAGGAGTCCGTGCAGAAAACCTGCACCACTTCCTCGATGCCGGAGTGCTGGAAGTCCATAGCTCCGCGGGAGCGTGGCAAGCCTCACCGATGCGTTATCGTAATCAAGGATTGTCCATGTCATCAGATGAACACGCGGACGAGTATTCGCGTTATATCGTAGACGGGGCGGCGGTTGCTGAAATGAAAGGAATCATTGAACGCCATCAGGCCAAATGATTTTTACCGTTGCATCATGTCGCCCAATATGATGCTTGCTCGTACCAGCCCCTGCAATTTCAACAGGGGCCTTTTTTATCCCTGAACAGTATAAAAAACGAACGATTACCGTGATCTGTTGAGCGGGTGACAGTGAACATAGCGTTGTGCTAAAAATATTTTATATATTCACATTAATTATGGGATTTAAATTACTAAAACTGATAAATATATATTCTAGATAGCAACTGGGTTATTCCTTAGCAATTAATGATTACATTGTAATAAATCATATTCTTTATCGATTATTTCAGGCAGTGTTGTGCCTAATTATGCAAGCGGTTAATTCGTTGTATATTTAATTATACAATGATTTCGGTATCCAGGAATTTAATTAGAGGAATCTATGCGAGGGAAAAAACGCATTGGGTTATTGTTTTTGCTGATAGCGGTTGTGGTTGGTGGCGGCGGGTTATTGCTGGCGCAAAAAAGCCTTACATAAAACGTCGGATACCGCATTTTGCCTTTCCTGCCACTCGATGAGTAAACCTTTTGAGGAATATCAGGGAACTGTCCACTTTTCGAACCAGAAAGGGATACGTGCGGAATGTGCCGATTGCCATATTCCAAAGTCAGGGATGGATTATTTATTTGCTAAATTAAAAGCATCTAAAGATATTTATCATGAATTTGTTAGCGGCAAAATAGACAGTGACGATAAGTTCGAAACTCATCGCCAGGAAATGGCCGAAACAGTATGGAAAGAATTAAAAGCAACTGACTCTGCAACGTGCCGTAGTTGCCATTCTTTTGATGCCATGGATATTGCC